>Ga0137326_1000194_pt1 | contig 22099 bp, 16 predicted proteins | sample EasRivERMZT500_2_FD_102292 | JGI IMG/M metagenome (GOLD analysis project Ga0137326, IMG submission 102292) | Soil microbial communities from meander-bound floodplain in the East River, Colorado, USA - East River MetaG ERMZT500_2 | ecosystem: Environmental > Terrestrial > Soil > Floodplain ... | reverse complement strand
TGTGACGCTCGAGCTGGTGGGTTCGCGTGGTGGTGTTCATGGTGGTGTGGTTTTTGGCTCGGGTGTTTGGGGGGTGACGATTTTGGCGGCGAAGGGACCGGCGACAGTGCTCGTGGGCCGCTTCAGCGACGCGAAGGCGCTGAAGGACGGCAAGTGGGTCTTCATCATGGACCACGCGTCGGTGCCGCTGCCGCCGCCGCCCGACGCGGGAAAAGGCAAGTAGACGGACTGAAGCCCGCCGGCTACGTACGTGCGGGACTCATTTCTGCGTCAGGCGCTTCAGCTCCTCGAACCAGTTGAGGACCACCCGGTACTCCGTCGGCTTTGCCGCGGCCGACGCCCGGACTGCCGTCAGTACCCGGCCTTTGACCGGCGGCACCGCCACGTTGTGGAACGCGCCGCTGGCGTCGCGCATGGACGTGAAGACCCGCGGCGTCGAGACGGAGAGGGCGTCGCTGGATGCCTTGACGTCCACGACATGCAGACTCGCCATGTCCCGGTCCCGGAAGTACAGCGCCCGGCCATCATGCCCCCAATACGGATCCCGGCCGCTGTCCGTTGTGACCGGGATCCTGATCTGAGTCACGTCCGGATAGGGGCGGATGAAGATCTGCTGGCGTGACTCGACCTGCATGTACGCGAGCCACCGGCCGTCCGGCGACAGCACCGCCTGAGACTCCGCGTCCGGCCCTGTCAGGACGGGCGCGACGGCTCGCGCGGCGTCGAGCGAGACGCGCATGATGTCCGACTTGGCCGGTCCGGTGGCGGTCGTGAAGAGCAGCGACTGGCCGTCGGGTGTGAACGACGCCGGCACATGATGTTCTCCGGCGGCGGCGGTGGTCAGCCGCTCGGGCTGGCTCGTGCCGGCCGCCGCGATCAGAAAGATGCCGCCGGGATCGGCCGTGCCGGCCCGCCCCGGAGACCAGAACGCGATCTGCCGGCTGTCACGGCTCCAGACGGGATTCCCGGCGCGATAGTCCGTTGCGGTGATGCGACTCGAGACTTCGCGCGCGAGGTCGACCAGCCAGAGCTCGAAGTTCGCCTGCTGGCCCACGACGACGACAGCGAACCGCTCATCGGGCGACACGCGCATCTCGTTGAAGTTGGCCGCGGGGACGGCGAGCAGCGACTCACGCCCGCCGGGTTCCCTCCAGGCCAGTTTCTGCTCGACGCCCAGGCTCGCTCCTCCGAGGTACACGAGCGTGCCATCGGCGGAAAACGCGAAGTCGGCCGCGCCCGCTTCCTTGATCACGACCCCGGACTGCACCTCGACGGGACTGCCCTGCACTTCCAGACGGCCGATATCGAAGGGCACGGCGCGGATTGCGCCCGCGGACGCATAGACGAGGTGTCCCGTCGGCGAGTACTTCGGAAAGGTGCCGTTCTTGACGAGCACGCGCCACGTCTTCGACTCGAGCGACAGCAGCGCGACGTCGAGCGTGCGATCGGCGCGCATGATCGCGAAGAGCGCATGACGTCCACCGGGCAGGAAGTGCGGCCAGAAATGATCGGCTTCGCCGTCGGCGACTGCGGGCGACGTCAGGACCTCCGGCGTTCCGCCGGCAGCCGGCACGCGCGAGAGGCCCGTGCCCGTAGCCGTGCTGGCAAAAAGAATGGTGTCGTCGGCGCCCCAGCTTGCGCCGCGCATGTTTCCCTCGAACCGGCAGATGGGCGACGGCGCGCCTCCGTCGATGGGGATCCGCGTGAGCTGCGCGTCGACGCCGATGGGCGATCCCACCTGAAACACGATCCAGCGGCCATCGAACGACAGCGCCGGGCCGCGCGCGTCGATGCCCAGCTTGTTCACGATCACCGGCTCGAACCGATCCAGCGACCGCACGATGAACTGGTTCTGGGAGGTGCGGCTGAAGTACACGATCCGGCGGCCGTCGGGCGTGATCGCGACGTCGTTGTGATTCGTTTCAATCGTCGGCGGCGTGTCGGCGTCGGCCGAGAGTGTGAGGCGGCGCACCTCCGGCAGGACGGGCCGCATGGCGCGCCAGACCGTGACGCCCGCGACCGCGGCGGCCAGCGCCGCGACGGCGAGAATCGATCCGATCAGGCCCGCGCGCGATCGCCGCGCGGGCGCGGCCGGCGCCGGTTCGGCGCGTTCGGCCTCGTCCAGCTCGAGCCGCGCGGCCGCCATCGAATCGAGGCGTCGCGCGCGATCTTTTTCGAGCGTGCGACGGAGCAGGCGGCGAACGGCCGGCGGCACATCCGGGGGCAGCGCGTCGAGCGGCGGCGTGTCCTTGATCACCGACGCGAGCACATCCGTCACCTCGCGCCCTTCAAAGGCGCGACGGCCGGTCAGCATTTCGTAGAGCACGACGCCGAACGCCCAGAGGTCCGCACGGCGATCGACGTCCTTCCCGCGCGCCTGCTCCGGCGCCATGTACGCCGCGGTGCCGATGATCATCCCCATCTGCGTGGCACGCGCCGTGAGTGTTGGGGAGTTCTCCGTGCTCCCCCGCTCCGTCCCTCCGGATCTCTCCGTGGCCTCCGCGATCTTCGCCAACCCGAAGTCGAGGACCTTGACCGTCCCGTCGTCGCGAACCTTGATGTTCGCCGGCTTGAGATCGCGATGGACTACACCGGCGTCGTGCGCGGCGGCGAGCGCGTCGGCGATCTGGCGGGCGATCGCGAGCGCTTCGGCCACCGGAATGGGGCCGGCCGCGATCCGATCGGCAAGTGTTGGCCCGTCAACAAGTTCCAACACGAGGGCCCGCACCGGTTGGCTGTCTTCAATGCCGTAGATCGCCGCGATGTTCGCGTGCTGCAGCGACGCCAGGACCTGCGCCTCGCGCTCGAATCGCGCCAGCCGCTCAGGATCGGCCGTAAAGGCCGCCGGCAGGATCTTGAGCGCGACGTCACGGTTCAGGCGATGGTCGCGCGCGCGGTAGACCTCACCCATTCCGCCTTCGCCCAGCTTGGCGGTCACTTCATAGGAGCCAAGGCGGGTGCCGGGAGAGAGCGCCATGTGGCGGTGATTCTACCGGGTAGGATGGTCTTGCTGTGGAACATCCGCATCATCTCGCCATCCTCGTCGGCGGCGGCCCTGCCCCCGGCATCAACAGCGTCATCGCCGCGGCCACGATCCGCGCGCGGCTCGAAGGCCTCGAGGTCATCGGCATCCGCGACGGCTTCGAGTGGATCATGCAGGGGGACATCGACCACGTCACGCGCCTGACGATCGACGCCGTGAGCCGCATTCACTTCCGCGGCGGCTCGCACATCGGTATCTCGCGAGCGAACCCCACACGAAGCCCTGACGCGCTCGACCAGGTCATCAGCTCGCTGCTGCGGCTGGACGTGTCGCGGCTCATCACCATCGGCGGTGACGACACCGCCCTCTCCGCCATGCGCCTCGAGGAGCGCGCCGGCCACCGCCTCCGCATCGTCCACGTCCCGAAGACGATCGACAACGATCTCGATCTGCCCGCGCACGTCGAGACGTTCGGGTTTCAGTCGGCGCGCCACATCGGCGTCGAGATCGTCAAGAACCTGATGGTGGACGCGAAGACGACGTCGCGGTGGTACTTCGTCATCGCGATGGGCCGCAAGGCCGGCCACCTGGCGCTCGGCATCGGGAAAGCCGCGGGCGCCACGCTGACGCTGGTGGGGGAAGAGTTCTCGGCTCCAGTCCGGCTTCAGACGGTGGTCGACACGCTCGCCGGCGCGATCGTCAAGCGCCTGAGCGACGGCCGGCGCGACGGCGTCGCGATCATCGCCGAAGGGCTCGTGCTCGGCATCGCGCCCGAGGATTTCTCGGATCTCGGCGCGGTCGAGCGGGACGCCCATGGCCATCTGCGCATCGACGAGGTGAACCTGGGCGAGATCCTCAAGGCCCAGGTGCAGGCGCGGCTGCGCTCGCTCGGAATCAAGACGACGGTCGCGGCCAAGAACATCGGCTACGAGCTGCGGTGCGCGGATCCGATTCCGTTCGACATGGAGTACACGCGCGACCTGGGCTACTGCGCCGCGAAGTACCTCCTCGCGGGCGGCCACTCGGCGATGATCTCGATGCAGGGCGGCCGGTTCGTGCCGATTCCCTTCAAGGACATGCTGGACCCGGCCACCGGCCACACGCGCGTCCGCCTCCTCGACACGTCATCCACGCGTTATGCGATCGCGCGCCGCTACATGATCCGGCTTCGCCGCGACGACTTCGAAGATCCGCACACGCTCGCGAAGCTCGCGTCGACGGTGAATCTGCCGGAGGCCGAGTTCAGGCGACAGTTCGAACACTTGGTCGCCGACGAGCCGGCGCAATTGATGTTCGACGTGGCGGAGTAAGTACGTAGGCCGCCCCGGGCTGTGGGGCGGCAGAAGTGGAACTGACGACGTACGTTTGAATTATTGAAAGATCGGCCAATCGGACCATTGCATTTTCTGCAGCATCGCGCTTCGGACTGGTTGAATCAGGCGGGAATTGCGCTGGCGCCTAACTTGCTCTGTTGAGAGCCTGGAGGACGATGCTATCGTCGTCGTCCGCTCGAGAGGTGCCAGGATGAACGAGGAACGACTGTCCAGGATTGAAGCCAGACTGGACACGGTGCACGGCGGCCTGACCGAGGTACGGAGCGGCCTGACCGAGGTGCAAGGCGAACTGACCGAGGTGCAAGGCGAACTGACCGAGGTGCGGAGTGGACTGACCGAGGTGCGGGGCGAACTGACCGACCTGCGCCGGCACATGAACGTCTTGCACGAGGAAGTTCTCGATCGGCTCAAGGCAGTGACGCTCGATCCGGGGTTATCGGGTTATTGACGCAGAACGCAGAATCAGATCGAACGTCGGCCTGACCGTTCCGTTCTGAAACGTCACACCCTTCGGCGAGAACGCGATCTCATCCGAATGTCCCGGATCGTGTTCGTACGAGCATGACAGCGACGCGATGCCCCATGCCGTGACGGGTTTCACCTCGCCGTGCTCACTGACGCCGTTGGAATTCCGGTCGTGCCAGAGCGCCAGCCCGTCCAGCTCGCGGCCGGCAATCGCGCCGTCGCCGTTGTCGTCGAGCGATCGCAGCGCGTCGTAGCCGTTCTCCCAGAACAGCCAGAAGGTCACGCTGCCGAAGAGCTGCAGGCCCGACGTGATGCGGCGCTCGTTGAAGCGATCGAAGACGAGCCACGCCGCGTTGGGACGAATCCAGGTCCAGCGTTTCTGAAAGCCGCTGCCGTCGGCGTCGAAGGCGACGATCCGGCGATGATCCTCGATATCTGCGGCCGTCAGATCGTCCTCGAGCGGAATCGCGATTGGCGTAACCGCGCGAGGCTGCCGCTCGAGTGTGCTCGCCTTTTTCTTGAGGTCGTTGATCTCGTCGCGGTCCTTGACGGGATCGAGTAGCGGAATGAGGTACCGGGCTGCTTCTTCTGTCAGGTACCTGTACCCCATGAAGACGACATCGGGACCGAACCCGCCCTTCTGGTCGCCAGGCCAGGCGCGCGCGACAACATCGCGCAGCGCCGCGACGGCGCCGGGGCGATCGCCGGCCTGCGCGAGCGTCCATCCGAGACCCATCATCGCGACGACGTTGCCGGGATCGATCGCAAGGGCTTCACGATAGCGCGCGATCGCCTTGTCGAGATGCACACGTGCGCCTGCCTGGGCCTTCGGATCGTTGGTCGATCGGACCTGAGGCTGCATGTGTCCGGGCGCGCCCGGGCCGAGATATGGCGCACTCTCCCACTTGGGCGTGCCGATGCCCATCGGCGCGGCGCTCGGGACCTCCTCGCCTTTCTGCGCAAACGCCATCGCATGGACGCGGGCGAGGTTGATCAGGGTCTTGACGTCCTTCGGCTTCTGGACGAGCTCGCGCTCGAGGTTCGCAGTGACCCGCTCGACCGGCACGTTCCGGACGTCGACTTCGCGGAAGATCGCCGCCAGCGTCGCCGAGGCGGCGAGGGCGACGAGAAGGACGCCGAGCGTCTTGAATCGCATGGCTATTCGGACGTTGGCGATTGGTTCTGGCCGTTCAAAGCCCGAACGGCCCTACGTACTTTGGGTTTCCGGCGGGCTGAAGCCCGCCGGCTACTGCTGTCTCGCAATCAGCTCCACGACCGTCGCCACTTTGCCGAGCGGCACCGAGACGCCGCCCCGCTCGGCGCCGAACTGCCGCACGGTCCGATACTTGCCAACGCCCTGCACGGTGGCCGGCTGCTCGATGCGCAGCAGCGCGCTCGACGTGAGATCGTCCGCCGGCGCGAGCCTGATCTGCACGGCATTAGTCTTCGTGTTGATCGAGACGCTCTCGAACGCGCCGCGATCGAGCGTCAGGTACAACCCGAGCGGCGCGATGTAGACGCGCTTGCGGAATGAGTCCAGCGTGCGCACGGCGACGGACGGGGTCGTTTCGACGACGTTCCCGCCGAAGGCCAGCCATCCGTAGTCCGGATGATTGACGATGTAGGTGCCGGTGTTCACCGAGTGGCCAAAGAAGTTGGGGCCGTAGTCGCCCGTGTAGCTGTCCCACCGCAGGTTCTGCGGGAAGGAATGGAACGCGGCCGCCGGGAAGCCTTCCTGATCGATGTTCGACAACGCGCCCATGCCGCCCGCGTAGCCGATGCGGAGCAGGTAGAAGTCATCCGGATGCGCGCGGAAGTGCTGGAGCGCCGGAATCGCGTTGAGCCCGGAGCCGTAGTGGTGAATCTGCCGCTCCGTCGTGCCGCCGGGCGCCGCGCCGTAGAAGAAGTCCCAGTACCGGCGCGCGTTGCCGTTGTAGCCCCAGTGCGGCACCGTCGGCATATAGCCAAGGATTGAACTCAGCGAGACCAACGCCTTCTCGTGATACCCGAAGTGCGTCGTCCACGCGTAGATCTCTTCCTGCCCTGTCGAATCCCAGGCCATTTCCGACCCGAACGGGTACGCGTCGGCATTCCAGCGATCGGCACGACGCTTCATCGCCCCTTCGATGTACGTAGCCTGCTCCGTCCAGCCTTCACGCTTCAGGTCCTCGAGCAGCATCAGGAAGATGTTGCCGTTCATGAGGCCGACGTTCACGTAGCCGACACCGGGCTTCTGCCCAGGCTGCGCGAAGCCGCCCGTCATGAACTTCACGGTGTTGAAGGCCTTGTCGAGGTACCACGGCCACGATCCGCGTCCATCCCCCTTCGGCGTCACGAGGCCGGGATGGTTGCGCGCCAGGCGATACATCGACCAGTAGGCCGCGACCACGTGCGGATAGTCGTAGGCGCGGTTGACGGCGTCGGCCGCCTCTTTATTCCAGCTCGTCCACGTCGTCCAGTTGCCCGGTTGGTACGGATAGTCCGGGAGCACTTTCGGGTCGTAGAAGAACAGGCTCTTCCGGACGCCGAATTTGCGGTCGCCATCGGTGTACTGCAGGCGACCCCACACCACCTGGTCCACGAACTCCTGCAGCTTCCCGACTTCCTCTTTCTTCGGCTGGCCCCACGCCTTCATGACCGCGGCGAGCCACGCGCCGACGCCGCCTTCGTCCGACAGTCCCGCCACCCACACGCGCGTGTCCTGCGTGACGATGCGGTTGTTGGCGCGGTCGTAGGTCATCACGGACGGCGCGCGCTTGAAAGGGTCCGCTTCGTCCGTGAACCAGGCCTTCGTCGTGAGGAATCGGCCCATATCCGCGACGACTTCGGCCGACGGCTTGGTGACGTAGTAGTGAATCGTCTGCGTGGTCTGGTCGTCGTAGGTGATCGTCAGCCGCGAGCGGCCCCACTTCTTGCCTTGAACGACGTACGGCAGACGCGATGCGTTCGCCGCCGGCCGCCGCGCGGCGACGAGCGCGCCCTCCGGGCTCGACGCGACGCTCACGACCTTGCGATTCCCGGAATGCAGGAACAGCTTCGCCTCGATGTCCATCGGCACGATGTAGCCGGGGATGCCGACGGCCACGGGCCGATTGTTGTCGGCCAGCGTCTTCTCGATCGTCTTGATCTCGGGCGACACGAGGAGGCGCAGGCCATACGACCGCGACTCGCCCGGCTTCAGCGTCGTCGCGGTCGGCTCGTTCCACTGCTCGACGCCTTTCCACTCGTTCTCGGCGTAGGCGCGGCTGTGGACCGTCCACTCGAACGCGCCCTCGAACGTCTGAAGACGCCGGGTCGCATCGTTCAGCGGCCGGAACGCCTCGAACGGCGTCGTCGTGCCCGGCGCGGGCGTGACGACCAGCGCGGGTCCGGCGCCCGACAGCCTCGTCACCTGCAGATAGCCGGCGTCGCGGCCCACATACGGATCAAAGAAGGAGCAGATTTCGTGTGCCTGCGGCAGCGTGCGCGCGCGGTTGGCCGCGAAGTTCTGGATCATGCTGTTGAACACGACCGGAAATCCGAGTCCGCCGACGGCAACCGGCGCCTGGCTGGTGTTCCTGATCTCGAACTGCAGGACCAGGCGGCCGGACGGATCCACCATCCACGCCCGCGTAATTGTCAGTGGCGACTCGCCCATCGTCGGCGTGAGGTCCGCCGCCGCCAGGAGCCGGAATCCCTGCAGAAGTTTGAACCCGGCCGGCTGCGCCACCGGTTTCCGTGCATTGCTCGAGGCGAGGTCCACCCACGCGCCTTCACGCCATCCCGCTTGCTGTATCCGTAAGTGGATATCGCCCAAATGGTTAAAGCGATCGCCTTGACGCACCGTGAGCTGATCGGCCGGCGTGAAGTCGAACGGCGTGCTCGCGTCCATACCCTTCGCGCCCTTCGGCTGCAGGGCCGCGATCGTCTGCGAGTCCTTGACGAGCTTCAGCGTGAAGTCGGGCGTGTCGAAGTCGAGCGTGCCGTTCTCGAGGCCCAGCGTCGGCGTGGGCGGCGCCGGCGCGCCGCGCCCCTGCTGCTGCGCGACGGCCGCGGAGCCGACTTGCGTGAGAAGAACGACACTGATGGCGAGCGACCATGAACGCATAGAGCGAATAGTAACCAGAAACCGCTGGCCAGCGTCAGTGGGTTCCACGTACCCGGCGTACGTGGCGTACGTGGCGTACCTGGGCCTACGTCAGCGTTCGTTCGCGATCGATCAAGCTCATCAGCACGCGCGGGTCCACCGGCTTGACGAGGTGGTGATCGAAACCGGCGTCGCCGGTGCGGCGGCGATCGGCGTCCTGTCCCCAGCCGGTGACCGCGAAGATCACGATGCCCTCGCCCCATGGCTCGCGGCGGATGCGGCGGCAGGCTTCGAAGCCGCTGACCGACGGCAGGCCGAGGTCCATGAGGACGACGTCCGGCCGGAGCTGCGCCGTGGCCGTGACCGCCTCCAACCCGTCGTGCACGGTGTAGGCCTCGTGGCCTTCGAGCCTGAGCAGTCGTGCCAGCGTCTGCGCGCTGTCCACGTTGTCGTCCACGATCAGAATCCGCCGCTGCCGCAGCGTAACCTTCGCGCGGGACGCGGGGACCGTCTCGACCGGCGCCGGGCCGGTCAGCAGCGGCAGGCGCACGATGAAGCGGCTGCCGGTGCCGGGCCCGTCGCTCACCGCCTCGACGGTGCCGCCGTGCATCTCGACCAGACGCTTCACGAGGTGCAGCCCGATGCCGAGTCCGCTCGTCGGCCGATCGAACGATCGATCGACCTGCGCGAACATCTCGAAGATGGTGGCGAGCTGCTCGGGCGGGATGCCGATGCCCTCGTCACTCACGGTGACGACGGCCTGCGAACCCAGCCGTTCGGCGACCAGCAGCAGGCGCCCGTTGGGCCCGCCGTACTTGCACGCATTGTTCAGCAGGTTGCCGAAGATTTGACCGAGCCTGGCGGGATCGGCGTCGAGGTACGCCTCCTCGTCCGGCATCCGGATGGTGAGCCGATGGTGCATCTCCGCCATGATCGGCGCGCACATCTCGACGGCGGCCTTGATGGCGGCGCTGAGCGGCGTCGGCTGGCGGCGAAGGTCGAGCCGATCGCTGGCGATCCGGCCGACATCCAGAAGATCGTCGAGCAGCCGGCCCATGAGCGCCACCTGCCGCTCGACGACGTCGGCGGCCTGCGCGAGATCGGGGTCATCGGGGCGCGTGCGCGCGAGGAGCGCCGCCGCGTTGCGCACGGGCGCCAGCGGGTTGCGCAGTTCGTGCGCGAGCACGGCCAGGAACTCGTTCTTGCGCCGGTCGGCCTCCCGCAACGACGCCTCGTCCTGCTTCCGCGCGGTGATGTCCTCGAAGTACACCGACAGGCCGCCGTCGTCGGTCGGACTGGCGCGGTTGCGGAACCAGCGGCCGAGGGGGAGGTTGAAGTCCTCGAACTCGACGGCCTCCCGCGCTGCCGCCGCGCGACGGAGCTCGCGCGTGGCGACCGTGGACTCCGCCTCGGGAAAGACGTCCCACATCGGGCGTCCAACCAGCTCGTCCCGGCGCCGGCCCAGCAGGCGTTCGGCCTCGGCGTTCACGTACACGTACCGCCACTCGGCATCGACCGTGACGAACCCGCCGGTGACGCTTTCGAGGATGCTCGTGACCCGCTGCGCCTGCTCCCGCGCGCGCGCCTCGGCGGCCTGATGCTCCGCCGTCTGCCGCCGGATCGTCCGCGTGGTCCAGGCCAGAAGGGCGAGCAGCAGGGCCACCTCGACGACCGTCCGCGCGGCGCTGCCGAACGCGCTGTCGTAGAACCCGGCCCGCTCCCCCAGGACGCGCACGACGCCCACCAGGATCGGAACGATCACCACGGCCGGCAGGATGCGACGCACCAGCAAACCCGCGACGCTCGGCTCCTGTACGATCCGCATCGGCGCCAGATCCGGCATCGCAACGACGATGCCCAGAGCGGCCGTGAAGATGAAGGTGGCCGTCTGGAGCGCGACGACCGTCAGCGTGGGCACCATATAGAGCTGGCTTGCCCTGAAGACGTATCCGATCAACGAGAGACTGGAGATGCCGACAGCCACGAGCGCCAGCGCCGGCGCCATTCTCCGGGCGCGCGGGCCGAATGTACCGGACGCGCACAAGAGCGCCGCCCCAACGATCGTCCAGCACGTCGCGCCAAGCGGTCCCATCCGCCCGGGAAACAGGACGCCGACGCGACCCCACGTCCGATCGAACATCAGCAGCGTGTCGATGCCGAACGAGAGGCCGCTGACGTACTGAAGTGAGGTGGCGCCGCCGATGAGGGCGACGATCGTGGCGGGCACGATCACCGCCCGGCGCCGGCCGCTCGCGAGCAGCAGCACGGCCACCCCGGCCAGCGTCGCCGCAATCGTCGTATTCGGCTGGATGGAAATGCCGTTGCCTTCCCAATCGGTGAGCCTCGGGAAATCGAGCATCCAGCCGAGGAAAGACGTGAGACCGCCGGCAAAGGCGTAGAGCGCGAGCGCGATGGCGGACGCTTGCGCCATGAATCAGTCGAGCAGGGCCAGCAAGGCCGCCAGATCCAGCGGCTTGGCGACCACCCGGTACGGGCCTTCGCGGGCCGCATGCGCGATGACGTCGGGCAGGCCATGCGCGGTCATGAGGATCACGCGGGTCTCGGGAAACGCTTCCTTCATCGCCTTGAACGCGCTGATGCCGTCGATGCCCGGCATCTTGATGTCCATCAGCACGCAGGGATACTTGTGCTCGGCCTGGTGCGCGAGTGCCTCTTCCCCGGTGTAAGCCTCGGCGGTGTCCCAGCCGTGGAGCCGCAGGATGTCCACCAGCGTCCGGACCATCTCGCGGTCGTCGTCAACGACCAGGATTCTCGGCCTCACGCGGACGCTCCCGAAACCGGGACGGTGAAGGCAAACCGCGCGCTTTCACCGGCGCCGCTGACGAGCGTCAGGTCGCCGCCGTTGGCCTGCGCCAGGGTCTTGGACAACGCCAGGCCCAGCCCGATGCCGCGGGCCTTCGTCGTGAAGAGCGGCTCGAAAATCCGCGACGCGTTCTCGGCCGCGACGCCGGGCCCGGAGTCCGAGACTTCGACGATCACGAAGCTCTCGGCCTGACGGGCCTTGACGCGAATGACGCCACGTCCCTCGATCGCCTGCGCGGCGTTCAGGAGCAGGTTGTCGATCACCTGGCCCGCGTGAACCGGATCGACCTCCACGAGCGGCAGGTCGGACGGAATGTCGGCTTCGATCGGGGGGCCGTTGTACGCGTACTTCTGCAGCCGCGGCCCGACGAGCGACTGCACGCCGACGCGCTCGCGGCGCGGCGCCGAGGACCGCGAGAGATCCAGCAGGTCGTTCACGATCTTGGCCGACACGTCCACCTGGTTCTTCATGATCCGCAGGTACTCGCGCACCTCGGGCCGGGCGTCTGGCGTGATCGCTTCCAGGTAGTAGATCGCATTGGCCATCACGCCGAGCGGATTGCGGATCTCGTGGCCGACGCTGCTCGCAAGCTGGCCGACGAGCGCGAGCTTTTCGCGCCGCACCAGCGACTCCTCGGCCACCCGCAGCTTGGTCGTGCGCTCCTCCACGAGGGCTTCCAGCCGCTGTCGCGACTCCTCGACCTGGGCCGCCATCGTGTTGAACGCCGCGGCCAGCGCGCCGAGCTGATCGTCGCGCGCGATCGGCACGCGATACGAAGTGTCGCCCGCGGCGACGGCGTGGGCCGCGACCGTCAGCTCGTGGAGCGGCTTCGTGAAGCGGCGGCTCATGATCCACGCGATCACCATGCCGCCGGCGATGCAGATCACCGCGATCAGCCCGACCGTGCGCAGGAAGCTCCGCGCCGGCGCCTGGATGACGGCGGCGGGAAACTCGAACGCGAACGCCCACGGGGTGCCCTCGACCGGTCCTGAGACCGAGAGCACGCGGCCGCGCTCCGCCCGGTCGAACTGCACGACGTGACCCGGATCGAGCGGTCCAGGCCGCGCCTCGGCCGGACGGCCGAGCTCGCTCCACAGGCTGCCATCGGCATTGAGCAGGTACGCCGCCGCGTCGTTGCCGAGGAGTGAAGCCACCTGCGCGCGCCCCTGAGACGAGTTCGGCAGGCGCCGCCACGCCACGTAGAAGACGCCAGACGATGCGGGCAACCGTACGACCGTCGGGTACAGAACCGCCTCGCCATCCTGATGGAACCGGCCGTACCCGACGACGTCGGCGCCGGTGGCCGCCGCCGGGACGAGGGCGATCAGGGCGGCGCCATCCACTTTGTCAAGTGACGCGTACCGCGGCGCGTCCGCCACCGACGAGCTGGGATACGTCAGCAGGACGTCGCCGCCCGCGTCACGCAACTCGGTCCGGACGCTGAGCTCGGACTGAGGCCCCGAGGGCTTCATCGCCTCACGAGCGGCGGCCTGGCGATCGGCCCCCGGCTGCCGGGCGTACGCCAGGATCTCGGGCCGATTGGCGGCTTCCATCGTCCGCGCGCGGGACGTGGCCATGGAGGTGCGAATGGTCTCGCGATACTGGGCGGCAATCGTCGAGAGGCGGCTCACGGCGGTGTCGTGAACCGTCCGGCGGATCACGAGGTACGCGGCCGTGGAAATCGCCGCCCCGACGAGCAGCACCAGGACAGCTACCGTCAGCGGCGCTTTTGTGCGAATCGACAGGCGGGAGAGCCAACCCATAGCGGCCCTTTCTATAACAGTGAATGCCTGATGTTCACTCGGGCATTTACCGGAGGGGGTCTCAGGTGCCTCGTCCTGCCGCCCCGGGTCGGCCGCAGGCCGCTAGAGGTTGTGGAGCGGCTTCCCGCGTGTTAGCGTGTGCCACGTTCGTCAGCAGGAGGGTCCCATGTCGAAGCGGATTGCAGTGCGAAGTGTCGCGGTGGCCGTCGTCGCGGTCGTTCTGAGCGCAGGGGTCCTGGCCTTCGCCGGCGCGCAGAAGCCCGGGGCGAAAAACCGCTTCGGCAAATGGAAGATGGACTCGGAGTCGCCCGCGCCGCAGAGCAACATCATGACTTATGAGCCGTTTGGCGACGGCGGCATGAAGGTGACCGTGACCACGGTGAACGCGCAGGGCCAGGCGCGCGACTGGGGCTACGAGACGCTCTTCGACGGCGTGTTCCGGCCGGTGCGGAATCAGGACGGCAACGAGACGGCGGTCGAGTTCATCGACGACTTCTCCACACGCATCCAGAACAAGACCAAGGGCCGCGTGACGCAGATCGTCATCAACACGCTGTCCAAGGACCTCAAGACGATCAACAACGAGTACGTGCGCCTGGACGATGAAGGCAAGATTAGGGCGGTCACGCACGCGGTTTACAGGAAGATCGAGTAACTACATCTCTCTTCTTCCCTCCATCGCTTTGCTCATCGTAAACGCGTCCGTGTAATCGAGGTCGCCGCCGACCGGCACGCCCATCGCGATGCGCGTCACGCGGACGCCGAGCGGCTTGAGCAGACGCGCGAGGTAGAGCGCCGTCGCTTCGCCTTCCACCGTGGGATTGGTGGCGAGGATGATTTCCTGGATGCCACCCTCGCCCACGCGTGCCAGCAGGCCTCTGATCTTGAGATCGTCCGGGCCGATGCCCTGGAGCGGCGCGATCGTGCCCAGCAGCACGTGATAGCGGCCCTTGAAGCCAAGCGTCCTCTCGACCGCGCCGACGTTCTCCGGCTGCTCCACGACGCAGATGAGCCGGCCGTCGCGTTCGGCTGACGTGCAGTAGATGCAGGGATCGGCTTCGGTGATGTTGCTGCAGATCGAACAGTAGGTCACCTTGTCCTTGACGGAGAGCATCGACGCCGCGAGCGCGTCGATCTCTTCGCGAGGCGTCTTCAGGATGTGGTACGCGAGGCGCTGCGCGCTCCGGGCGCCGATGCCGGGGAGCCGCTGCAGCGCGGCCCCCAGCTCGGCCAGCGGATCTCCCGGCGCCATCAGGACATTCCGGGCAGGCGCATCCCGCCCATCATGCCCTGCATGTGGGTGGCCAGCGCCTCATCCACCTTGCGGTGCGCGTCGCCGACGGCGGCGAGGATCAGATCCTGCAGCATCGACACGTCGTCCTTCGACACGACCTCGGGGTCGATCACGATGTCCAGGAGCTGCTTGTTGCCGTTGACGGTGACCTTCACCATGCCGCCGCCGGCGGCGGCCTCGATAAGCATCTCGGCCATCTGGCGCTGCAGCTTTTCCTGCATCTGCTGCGCCTGCTGCATCATTTTTTGAATGTTCACAGCATCCTCGTCCAGTTACTGTATTTCTTCAACGTCCTCTATCTCGCCACCGAACACATCGAGCATCGCCTGGACCGACGGCTCGTTCCTGGCGCGCGCGCGGAGCTCGGCTTGTCGCTGGGCGCCGGGATCGATGACCGTGGCGGAGGCCGTGGCGGGCGCGGCCTCGCGCATGACCACCGCCATCTTCCGCCCCCCGGCCGACAGCGCGAGCTGCTCGACCCAGCCCTTCTTGCGCTCGAGCTGCGCCATCAGCGATCGATGCGCGGGCGCGAACGTGAAGACGAACGCGTCGCCCTCAACCTCGATCTTCTGGGCCTGGGCGATCACCATGCCGTAGAGCGTTTTGTCCTGCTCACGGATGGTGGACAGAACGGAGGTTTTCACGTCGGAACCGGGGCTGGACGCCGAGGTTCCGGAGTTCCGGGGTTCCGGGTTCCGGGGTGCCGCTGGTGGTTCCGGAGTTCTGGGGTTCCGCGGTGCCGGAGGTGCGGGTGCGGACCTGGGACCTGGGACCGAGGACCCAGGACCCTCCAGTGACGCAATCAGATCCGCGATCGGCGTCAGTTTTCTCAGATGAATCCACCTGGCGAGCGCCATCTCGAAGGCGTGCCGCGGCTGGGACGAGCTGCGGATGTCGAGCTCGGCGCGCGAGAGCAGGTCGAAGGCGCGCAGCAGGTCCTCGCGCGAAAACCGCTCGGCCAGCGCCTTGAGGCGGTCGCGCTCGTCCCCGGCGGCGATCTCCGGATCCGACAGGCGCGACGGGTCGATCTGGACGACCATCAGGTCCCGCGCGAGGCGCGCCAGCTCGCGGCAGACGAGCCGCAGATCGTAGCCGGCTTCGACGACCGCGGCGGCCTGATCGAAGGCGCCGGCCACGTTCTCGTCGGCGACGATCTCGACGATCGCGAACTGGCGGTCCCGGCCGATGAGCCCGAGCACGGTGCTGACGTCGGCGGCGGTGACCTTGTCGGTCGTGAACGCCAGGATCTGGTCGAGCGCCGACAGCGCGTCGCGCATGCTGCCTTCGGCCGACCGCGCCACCAGCGCCAGCGCGGCGTCGTCGATCGCCACCTTCTCGGCTTTCGTGACGTCGCGGAGCAGGCCGCGGATGGCCGCGAGCGGCAGCGTCTTCAGCTCGAAGACCTGCGAGCGCGAGCGGACGGTGTCCGGCACCTTGTCCAGCTCGGTCGTCGCCATCATGAACTTGACGTACGGCGGCGGTTCTTCAATTGATTTGAGCAGCGCGTCGAACGCCTGCTTCGAGATGCGGTGCACTTCGTCGATGATGAAGATCTTGAAGCGATCGCGCATCGGCGAGATGGCGAGCGGCTCGACGATCACCTCGCGGACGTCATCGACGCCGGTGTAGGTGGCGCCGTCGATCTCGAGGACGTCCACGTCGCGGCCCTGCGCGATCTCGGTGCACGCGTCGCACGTGCCGCACGGCTCCGGCGTCGGCCCCTTCACGCAGTTCAGCGCGCGGGCCAGGATGCGCGCCGTCGTCGTCTTGCCGACGCCGCGCGGGCCCGCGAAGATGAAGGACTGCGCGAGCCGCCCGCTGGCAATCGCGTTCTTCAGCGTGAGGACGGTCCCGCGCTGCCCGATGACGTCATCGAAGCGCTGCGGACGCCATTTACGAGCCAGTGCGATATGAGCCATGAATAGCTAATAACCAATAACCACTAACCAATAACCACTAACCAATAGCGCGGTCCGTTACTACTTGCCTTTCGCCTTTGCTCCCGCCTGCTCGTTCTCCATCACGAGCCGGTACGCGACGTAGTACTTATAGATGTTGCTCACGTACTGGACGGTTTCGCGGCCGACTTTTTCCGACGTGATTTGCTCGACGTTGCCGAACCAGACGTTCGGATCCAGTCCGCGCTCTTTGGTCAGGCGGCGGAGCTGGCGGACGCGCCCGGGGCCGGCGTTGTAGGCCGCAAACGCCATCAAGCCCTTGTTGAGCGGCGTCATCGCGTCGTTCTTGAATTCACGGTCGATGAGCTGACGCATGTACTTCACGCCGCCGTGGACGTTGGGTTCGATCTGACCGATGTCGCCCACGGCCAGCTCTTTGCCGGTGGCCGGCATGATCTGCATGATGCCGATGGCGCCGACGTGGCTCTTGGCGTCCTGATCCAGGCGTGACTCCTGGAAGCCCTGCGCCGCCATCAGCAGGAAGTCCATGTCGTACTTGTCGCCGTACTTGCGGAACAGCTCGACCACGACGCGGAGCTTCTTGCGCTCGGCCTCGCTGGTCGCATCGGCGGCATAGCGCGTGCTCTCGAGGTACTTTCGCTCCATTTGGTTGCCAAACCAGGACCCGGCGCCGTGGGTCTTGATCCAGGCGTTGAGCTCCTGCACCAGGCGCGGGCTGTTCTTGCGCACGGCCACGGCCAGGTTGCCGCCGGTCCGGACGGCGGCGGTCTTCACCGGACGGATGTTCTTGAACACCTTCTGCCAGAACTCCGCCTGGTAGTCGTCCACCACCGTGATCGGCGCGAGGCCCGCATTCACCATTTCAAGGATGTCGTCGTCTTCGAGCGTGTCCGGCGCCTCCTTGATCGTCACCGGCGGCTTCTTCTCGGCCTTCAGCTTCTCGTTGAGCGCCGTCAGGCTCGAGTAGTAGCTGCTCAACCGGCGGACGAAGACCTCCTTGCCCGAGAGATCCGCGGCGGTCGTGATGGCCGGCGCCGACGCATGCGTGACGACGACCTCCGAGACGTTGGTGCGGGTCGGAATCGTGAAGTCCGCGCGCGCCTGGCGCTCCGGCGTGATCGTGAGCTGCGCGGCGAGCAGATCGACGCGGCCATCGAGCAGCGCGGTGAGCATCTGCTCCCGCGGCAGCGGCACGAACACGACGTGCACCTTGAGGAGGCCGGTGTTCAGCCTCTTGTTGAGGTCCTCTTCAAAGAGCGTCAGCGCGTCGTAGGCGATGCCGCGCTGCACGCCCTTGTCGATGAAATAGTGCGTCCGGTTGACGGCCACGCCGGCGCGAATCATCCGGCGCTTCACCATCTCGTCGAAGTCACCGGTGAAGGGCTTGGACAGGATGTCCGTCGTGCCGGGAGGCAACGACTCATACGGATGCCGCACGGCGGGCAGCGCGTCGGCGCCCTGGCCTTCGGCCGATTTTTCCGCGGGCGGCGCCGTCGGCGAGCAGGCGGTGACCAGCCAGGCCACGCCGAACGCAGCCGTAAGTCGTTTTCTTGCTGTCATATCACCGGATACTATCGTCCTCGTTACATGATCCGCAACGTTGCCGCGCGTGTCGCGTGGTGTCTCGCGATGGGCGTCATCACCGCGCCGGGCGTGGCGCTGGCGCAAAACAGCGCCCCGGCGACGAAACCGGCCGGGCCATCGGCTCAACCGGCCGCCGCTCGCGCCTACAAACCCAATATCGCGGACGAAGACTGGGGCTTTCTGGCGGACCAGACGCAGCGGCGGGATTTCTTCGATCCCGTCAAGTACATCTCATTCATGGACGGCCGCTCGTACCTCACGCTGGGCGGTGAGGTGCGCATCAGACCCGAGGGCTTGCGGCTGCGCGGCGCGCCCGGCGAGGACAACACCGTCGACAATTACGTCTTCCAGCGGTACCTGTTCGCCACGGACTGGCACATGGGCAAGCGGCTCCGGTTGTACGGCGAGCTGCAGAGCGGATTGCTGAACGGAAAACTGGCGTCCCCGCGCCCGACCGATGAGAACGTCGCGGACGTCCACCAGGCGTTCTTCGAGTACCACTCGCCGCGCGGGGCCGATCGCCAGTTTCTGCTCAGAGTCGGCCGGCAGGAAATGACGATCGGCTCGAGCCGGCTGATCTCGGCGAGCCAGGGACTCAATGTGAAGCGAAGCTTCGATGGGGTGGTGGGCGGATATCAAGTGGGACGCTGGCAGGCCGAAGGCGGCGCCGCGCGCCTCGTCGCCGTCGGCGGCGGCGCGTTCGACGACGCCTCCACGACGGCACAGGAGTTCTGGGGCGGCTCGGTGCGGCGCAGTGGCGTCGTGTTTCCAGGCGGCGCGGCCGGCGTGTACTACCTCGGCGTCGACCGGCGCGAGTCGACCTATACGCAGGGCCTCGGCGCCGAACAGCGGCATACCGTGGGCGGAAAGTTCGCCGGTGTCTGGAGGGCCTGGGAGTTCGATTACGACCTCGTCGGCCAGTGGGGCGAGTTCGCCGGCGCGCCGGCGCGAGGCTGGGGCCTGTCGGCGGAAAACTCCGTGCGCGTCCGGACCTGGCCGCTGCGTCCACGTTTCACGCTGCGCGTGAACGCGGCCAGCGGCGACCGCGACGCGGCCGATCCGCGGCTGCAGTCCTTCAACCCGCTGTTCCCGGGCAACTCTTATTCAGGACTGGTCGGCTTGCTCGGCCCGACCAATCTCACGGACGTGACGCCGGCCGTGCAGCTCCTGGCGCCGCACCGCATCGTATTCGTCGTTGAGGTCCCCAACTATTTCCGGACAAGCGAGCGCGACGGCATCTACAACATCGAGCTGCGGCCGCTGCCCGTACCTGCGACCAATCCCGGACGCTACGTCGGGAGCAACCCGGCGTTCGTGGCCGTGTGGAATGCGACGACGCACCTCAGCCTCACGGGCGTCATCACCCGCTTCATTCCGGGCCGCTTTACGGAAGGGTCGTTCATTCAGCACGGCTTCGGGTTCTATTCGACGTCGTTCACGTACCGCTTCTGACTCCAGAGGGTTTTGAGGCATGATGGACAGCCGGGGAGGCTCGAAATGAGATTCGTTGGTTGGCGAGGCGCCACGCTCGCGCTGGCCCTTGTCACGGCAACGGCCGTGAGCGCGGCCGCAGACTTCGTCTCGACGTGGAAGGCGCCCGATGCGACCTCACTCAAGGGCACCGGGAAGGGCAACAAGGTCATCGCGGTCGTCATGGCCAAGAACGAAGGCTCTCGCCGCGCGGGGGAGGACGCGCTGGCCCGCGAGATCACCGGCCGCGGCGCCATCGGCGTGCCGCTGTACTCCATCACCCCGGCTGGCTCGGTGACGGACGAAGCGCTCGCGCGCGCGGCCGTGGAGAAGGAAGGCGCGGTCGGCGTCGTCGTCCTGCGGCCGATCGGATCGCACGACAAGGTCTACACGACGCCTGTGACGTATATGGGCCCGGGCTACTCCAACTTCTGGGGCGGCTACTGGGGCTATGGCTGGGGCGCGCCGTGGGGCACGGTCTCCGGCGGCGAAATCCGCTCCGACTTCATCGTCTACATCGAGGCGCTGGTCTATTCCACCACGCAGAACAAGCTCGTGTGGGCCGGAACGAGCAAGTCCTCCAACCCGGAGAACGTGGACAAGCTCGTCAAGAACATCGTGTCCGCGCTCGTGAAGGAGATGAAGAAGGTGAAGCTCCTGTGATGCGCCTGGCCTGTGGTTCCCTGGCCGCGGTCCTCTTTGTCGCGCAGCCGGTTCTGGCGCAGACAAACACGACTCCGGGTGTCGTGTCGCAAGACGCGGGGAGACGAATCCCGGAGTTCTACATCCCGCCCCTCGCCATCGACCCGCTGCCGATGGCGCCGCTTTTCGACCAGGCGCAGCGCCCGTGCGACGGCTGCCCGCCGCGGAGCGTCGGCAAGGCGCTCTTCCAGGTCACGATGGTCAACGTGCTCTACGAGATGGCCAATCTGATCCGCGGCCAGGACACGGCCAAGATCACGCCGAAGACGTGGTGGACGAACATGAAGCGCGGGTGGGAATGGGACCTGGACGACTTTGCCGTCAACCAGGTCGGACATCCGTACCAGGGCAACAACTACTTCACGACCGGCCGCGCCAACGGCATGAACTTCTGGGAGTCTGCCGGGCTCACGGCCTTCGGCAGCAGCACCTGGGAATACTTCGGCGAAACCAACCAGGCCTCGCTGAACGACTTCATCAACACGACGCTCGGCGGCATCGCGCTCGGCGAGATGTTCTACCGGACCGCCTGGCTCGTCCGCAACACGAGCAAGGCCCCGCGGAAGGCGAACGAGATCATCGCGTTGGCGATCGACCCGATGACGGGCCTCAACCGGTTCATCTCCGGGGATGCGAATCGCGTCCACGAGAAGCCGCCTGAGGTAGTGCCCTCGGAGCTCGGCGCGTTGCTGTCGGTGGGCGTGCTCGCGCGCGGGTCGAACACCGACGAAGTGCCCGACAACATCGCCGGCTTCTTCGAGACGGATCTGTTCTACGGCAATCTCACGAAAGACCGCAGCCGCACGCCCTACGACGCGTTCGCCGTGCGGCTGGCGTTTGGCGGCGGCAGCGCGTTCAGCGAAGCGCGCGTGCGGGGGCGGCTCTTCAGCGAGCCGCTCGGCTCGGGCGGGTGGCTGCTGACGATCTCGCAGGGGTATCAGTACAACAGCAACGACGCCTACCAGTTCGGCGCGCAGTCGGCCGACGTGCACCTGGGCTGGGTGAAGGCGCTGTCGTCCAAGACGTCGATGTTCCTCTCGTTCTTCGGCGGCGCGACGATCCTCGGCGCGGTCGATTCGGTTCCGCCGGGCACCGAGATCGTCGAACCGGATCCGGATCCGGACGCGGGTCAGGGCGTCTCGACCGGGCCGCGATACTACGACTACGGGCCGGGCACGAATGTGGGCGCGTTTCTGACGCTCAGCCGCAACCAGCGCGCGTTCTTCGCGTTCAGCTACGAGCTCCACCATCTGCACATCCTCGACGGGTTCCGCGCCGAACATGTGCTGCAACGGCTGCGAGGCGACGTGCTCATTCCGATCAAGGGCAAAGTCGGCGCCGGCGTGGCGGGCGAGTTCTTCGATCGCACGACGTACTACTCGCCGGGTCTGGAGACGGTGCAGTATCGCTTCCCGCAGGTCCGGTTCTACATGACGTGGAGGGTCTCGTGAGGGCGCGCGCGTTCGCTGGTGCGGCGCTTCTCGCGTCCCTGTTCATGCTGATCCCCGGCGTCGCCGCGGGGCAGACGGCCGGCAAACCGGCAGCGTCCGCTCAGCCCGCCGAGATGACCAAGCTCTGGATCGTCGGCGGCGGCGGATCCTCGACCTTCCTCGCCGACTGCACCGAATGCGGCGAGCCGGAACACTACGAGCATAGTGGCGGGCTGCTCGTGAGCGCCGGGCGCTCCGTGACCCG
>Ga0137326_1000192_pt1 | contig 22240 bp, 44 predicted proteins | sample EasRivERMZT500_2_FD_102292 | JGI IMG/M metagenome (GOLD analysis project Ga0137326, IMG submission 102292) | Soil microbial communities from meander-bound floodplain in the East River, Colorado, USA - East River MetaG ERMZT500_2 | ecosystem: Environmental > Terrestrial > Soil > Floodplain ... | reverse complement strand
GGGTAATGGCGGACCTCGGTAATAACCTCAAGCATTAGGGCACTATTTTATTAACTTCCAAAAGAATTACAGTGGTAAGATTCGACTTGAACACTGCAACCGTTGGCGGGTCCGTAAATTCCCATATCGTAGCTGGGTTGCTACTGAGAACTGCAACCCGTTCGATCTTTCCGTTGTTTGTGGTACTGAAAACCAAGTCGGACCCATGACTGATTTTCTGCTTAAACGTATCGTAGTTGGAAGTGATTATCATGCGGTTGGTTGCCGTCCGGTCCAGTACACAAGAACCTCGCCGTGCCCAATCGTAAGAGCAATTAGCCCGTCCGAATAGAGGGGAGGGTTAAATGTTTGCTGCTTGGAATCGTCTGCTGTGCTCGTTCCAAATTCGACTTTCTTGATACCGTTCTTGTCGGTGAGCACCACCGTATCAGCGGCCGCAATCGCACCGCCCGCCCAAACCACGCTCGTAATTTGTATCGGTGAAGAAATTATGGCCGCAGCAGCAGCTGCGTCCAGCCTAAGCGGGTTGTTTGTGAGATTGTTTGCCATTTATTTTTCTTCCTCGTGGGCTTCCTGAATTATTTTTGTAAGGGTTTGGACGTTTGCCGTGCTCTTGCCTTCAAGTAATCGGAGCTGCTGGAAAGTGCGGTCCATCATCGCTATTGCCTCGATAGGATTCATCGAGGGTGCGAGATCATGTAAGCGGTCTTTTGCGCGGACATTCAACACCGTAAGATCCCAAATTTCTTTTTCTTTAATTTGCTGAATCTTAAGCTCCATGCGAGGATCGGTGTAAGCTTCTCTTTCCGCCAGGTACTTATCAACCGTGTTCGCGCTCATGCCACCGCGTAGCGCGATCTGCCGCTTCGAGGTCCCCATGTCACGCAGCGCGAGCACTTCAGCGACTTCATGCTTAGAAAGCTTCTTACCACGCTTGCGCTTTTTTCCTAGGGGTTTCGGGGCCTTCACTGTTGATGTAGTCCTCCTATACTGTAGGGGTCAAAAATCGAATTCCCGCTGAAAACGCGATGGTGAAAAGTGGTGTAAGTGGTTGTCAGGAAAAAGGAAATATTTATTTTTCTCTTTTTATTTTCATGTGCGATAAACGGCACCCGGCCCCCGTCTACCCCATCCCCTCCCCCCTGTCCCCCCTCGAATTCTAGGGTATCTCTATCCATATCAGGACTAAGACTAAATAAAACAGGGTCATTGTCTCATGATATCAGCTAGTTATCATCGGACCTCAGTCTCTTAACGGAGTGCAGCGCTAACACGTCGCGCCTAACAGGTCTATAAGACGCCTATGTTATCCAGCGCTTAGCGCGATCGCCTTCCGGGTACGGGCAGGCTTGACAAGTTTGTAAGCTTAGTATAGGCTTGGGTGCATGTTTGTCCTTTTGCATCGAAGCTTAGTCAAGCCTAAATGGCGAATGATAAGGCATATTGACATGGATCAAAATGGCATGTAGTATGCTATCTTGTAAGGCATGGAGGTATTACACGATATGAACTTAGTTGAAAAGTTTTTCTTTGTGGTCTTACTCGGAACGATTACATCGCCCGTGTTGCTGTTGATCTTAATAGCGCTGGCGTCTTAACTCTTTGGAGGTAAAATGAAACAATACGTTTATCGGCTATACACTCAAGACATGAATCGCGAAGGGATTGTAAGATTAATTCAAGCTTGCGGTTTCGATAGCTTTACCTTAACAGAGGGAATAGGGTATTGGATAAACGCAAGAGAGCTAAGCTTGTCTATCGAAATTATTTCAAGGACCAAGGTAACCGAACAAACAAAACTCTTGGCATCGGCGATTAGATCCTTGAATAATCAAACCGCCGTCTATTGGATAACGTTCCAAGTGGAAAGCGAATTGATAGGTCTTACTAAAGAGGTCTCGCATGAGGTCAGTATATGAAACAAAACCAACTGACCTTTACCACAGTGCTTGAACATAGTTTCAAGCAATACGAGCAAAAGATCCTTGCTTATCTTGAAAGCAATCACGCAAGGTATAGGACCTTTGCAGAGCGTATCACGCCAGACCTCGCCGACAAGACGCAAGTCTATTCAAGGCTTGCGTTTGCAATTCTATCTGCTAACAGCCCGTTTGATGATACGGTCAAAGCGCTAGACGTGGCAATGACGCGTCTAGGATCATTACAGCCTTCCGACATTAGTCGGTTTAAGATGGTCCCTGAAAAGGCTTACTATCTGAATCGTGCCTATCTGCAACTCGAACTGAAACAATGGCAACCTAAAAAGAATCCCCTAGACTGGCAAGCCTACCGGTTGGAGGTCAAGGACAAATTCAAAGGCTTACATCTAGCAAAGGCAAGCTTCACACTAGGCTTGCTTTATCCGACTACTGCGGACGTGGCTTGCATCGATACTTGGATTCAAAAAACTTTCCTAGGTCATTCCGGTTTTAGATCGCTGAATCTTGCCACGTATGTCGCCGTTGAGAGTAGGATTAGAGCGTATGCGAAACGGTTCGGCATAGGGACGTTCTTGGCGCAATGGCTTATATGGGATTTTGCGCGAGGTACTCAAAACAATCATGATATTTTTCCAGGCAACCATAAAGCAACTGTAGCGATCGCAGCTTAAGCACCGATCGCGAATAACCAGAAGGGAGAACTAGCACCGATGGAATTGAATGAAGTAACTGACCTCCACAATAGACGGGCAAACATTAGCACCGTGGCAAGCTATTTCAAGACAATGGAATTGCCATTCTTGGCTTGGCCAGAAGACAAGCTCTTGTTGAACTTGACGGACCTCCCTTTGTTCTTGAATGGCGAAGCGCCACGCAAAGCAAAGACATGGAAGCCCTTTAATGCTGTAGCTAGGTATGAGGTCCTACCGGGTAAAGGCGCCAACACGCAAATAAGGGCCTTCATTCAGACCGGTAGGCTTTATGCAGTGACCGGCATTCAAGAGAGACCGGAAGGGTTCGCCTATTTCGTAACTGAATACAAGTTCAACAGCTAGGCTTTGGCTTGCTCAAGAGACCTCGCCTTTGGAGGTCTCTTCATGGAGGTCAAAATTATGGAAGGCAAAAACTTACAATTCTACGTTGATTATTTGCGCGATACACGACCAGTATCAGTTGCTAAGCTTGGTCTAGCTATCCGTCGAGCCCTAAGTAAATCGCTGGTCTGCAAAAACAAAGATATGGCGATAGGCGTTGAATTCGCTCTTGAGGAAATAGCTAACGCTCTTAAACTGGAAGGGAACGACCGTCGAGCGTTATTCGCACTAATCACCGCACCGAAGGGAGAACTATGAGATACACTTACAAGCCGATGAAAGTCGAAGTCTTCGAAGAACTGCTGGCATGCCTGAAAGAGGCTCACAACAGTGAACTTTATAACGACCACTCTGGAGATGACCGCAAGCAATGCTCATACTGCATCGCGATCAAAAAAGCGGAAAAAGAACTTCGCTAACCGCGCCTAACAGCAGACCGCTAACCGCTATGCTGACCTTGCTCCGCGCCTGGCGCCTGGCGCCGCAATCTTCATCTTTATCTTGCCTTCGGCAAGTGCGGTCAAGTGAATTAGCCATAGTCAGTGGTGATAAGATAAAGTCAACTGTTAGCTTGGGGGGTCTAAGTACTGATCAACAAAGGTGCTTCGCACCTTTGTTGTATAGTACAGTACAGTACTTCAGTGTATAGTATATATAATATATATACAGTACAGTACAGTCAAAGGTCAGATTGGAAGGTCCGCGAAGGGGTCCTTGACAACGAAAAGAGAAATGCTTAGTATAAGCTTACGATGATTGGGAGGTCCGCGATTATGGATAGATTCTTGATTTGTGCAGCTTACTACCTGGTAGCATCGCGCTATCATTCCGGGCAATGGTCGAAGGGTTATAAAAAGCTTAGTCAGTGTGTCCGCGTTGGATTCAAGCCGGGGCTGTTGTTCGGTCAGCATAAGGGCAGCGAAGAGCGGGACGCCGCAGCGTCTTTGTTGTGGGCTAGACGCCGCGAAATCAAAAAGGAGTGGTAGTCATGAGACTGAAAGACGATAAGGGGCGGTTGACCTTGCAGGGCTTCGCCTGCGGGTGCATCGAACAAGTCGAGCATGCCGGCATTAGAACTACTCTCTGGCGTGAACATGGGTCAGCGCCTTGGCATGTCCGACAACACGACCACAACAAGAATGAACGTATATTTTGGGAGTGCTACGAGCATCTTTCAATGGCTCGTCGGCGCTTCGCACGGGTGGAGCAGGAGCAAATCAACTCTAACTTAGGAGGATCAAGTCATGAGTGAGACACAAACTTACACGCGTCTTAGTGGACACGTATCAGCAGAGACAGCATTTATCGTTGATGATTACCCTTACGGCTTTCGTCTTCGGTGCCATATTCGTTATTGGATTGAGTATAAGCCCTCGCATGGGTTCCGCTTCGTGAGTCAAACGTCAAACCCCAAGAAGGCCGGCATTGTCTGGAATAAACCGAAAGCCGGGACCTATTCGAAGTTTGGCGCCGTGTTGATGCAGGGAGATACTGACGGTTACATAACCTACACTTGCTTGGGGATCTACACGGACGCTAAAGAGGCGCGAACGTGGTTCAACAAGAATGGCGCTTTCCTCGTTGAAGAGGGACGGGCCGATGTTGAAAAGTGGGTCATTGCCAAAGAGCGTTACGAGTCGCTCCGGGCCGAAGGCAAGGACATGAACACCGCCGCAGTTGTGGCAACGGCAGAGAAAAATGACCTCGGCTTTCAAGGCATCAATGACGAGGGCAAGCTTGTGTTTAAAAAGATTCCTGAATTCGTGACACCCGAGCGTCATGGAAACTGGCCGGAAAAAGGATCGTGCTTGCAGCTCGGTCACGATGACCTGCTGGACGAAAAGGCAAAGAATGATTGCAAAGCCGAGGAACATGATGACACTAACGCGGAGTGCATTTGCTCGCGGATTTTGCAGGGAGGAGTCTAAGCCATGACCTCCACTGAAGTTAGACGGCGCCGGCTTGGGCTTAAGATGACACAATCCAAGTTTGGTAAGATGCTCGGAGTCACCTATCAAACGGTGCTCCGGTGGGAAAACGAACGGGTCCCGGTTCCGGGGTGGATGAACTTTGCACTACCGGGGCTCGAAGCTCATATGATCGCGTGGCTTAAGTCAGTCAAGGGAGGTAAAAAATAATGGGTTGGGCAAACCAAACGGATGAAGCGTTGGAGCGTCAAATGAGTCCACTAATTGAAGCTCCTCTTACGGGCTTCGCGGTGGTGGCTGTTGCGCGTTGCAACATAGTCAAGGGCTGGAAGATCGTTGCGCCCTCGGGTAGGTCGTTAATGGGTTTTACCACGCGACGCGAGGCCGAGGCGATCGCAGATTTTTTCAATGAGGAGGTGAAGTCATGAAACGTAACAAGTCTTCACACATTGTTATGGATTATGAGGGCCGAGGGACGCTAAGCAGCACGGCTGTGCTTGATACTTTCTACGAGTACGAAAGGCTTGCCACCAACAGATACCCAGTACATCATATGTGGCGGGCCGGTTACCTCGCTGCGCTGCGGGATAACCAATTAATCAATCATACCCAGTGGGATAAGCTAAACACTGCATCGAGAAACAGAGAGGGTGCCGAGGGATGATTGCGATTGGATACATAAGGCGCAGCAAGAAGAGTGAGGAGCATAACGTCTCGCTTGACGAACAGCGCCGGCACATCACCGAGTTCTGCGCGGGCGCCGGTCTGACTTTGGATCACGTTATCAGTCACGATGGGGTCAGTGGCACTAAGCGCAAACGCTTTCCGGTGATTCGTAAAGCGATCAAGGACTATAACGCGAGGGCGGTCGTGGTTTATAACCTTGACCGTCTCGCTCGTGATAATGCCGGACTAATCGAAGAGTTTCAGCTGTACCGTAAGACCGGGGTGGCTTTGTATGAGAGCACCTCGGGCTTGATTGGGGATGGTGCCCTGGATCAACTCATGTTGCAGATTCGAGGGGCGTTGGACGAATTCTTTGCTAAAGTCACCGGACAGAAAACCGCAGGCGCGTTGAAGCTTCTTAAGTCACAGGGTCGAAAGTACACGCGCATCCCGCCTTTTGGGTATGCTTACATCGACGGGCGGATGGTTTTGAACGAGGAGGAGTTTAGGGTCCTCGGGCAGATTGCACATTTTAAGCTTGAGGGCTTAACCGCAGCGAAGATTGAGACCAGCATAAGGGCCACGGGGTATATGGGTCGGCTTAGTGTACGGACCATTCAGAGGATGACACGGGTGCCCTTGCAAGGGTTACACGCCTGAGCTGCTTGACATCCTTAAGGGGTTTGTGCTTGTAAGGCTTATAGATTCGGGTAATGTAACCTTACACTAATGGAACAGTGTTTGACTCGTAAGCTTACTAACTTTAACTAAGGAGTATAAGTATATGAAAACAGGGCTTAATTGTAAGGTAGAAACAGTGTTTGACAGCGGGGATCGTAGTTTTGACCCCTACAATATGAAGGGTGTGAAAATGAAGAGCGGACAGCGCTATAACAATCGGCAAGTGAACCTGGTCCAGCTTGAGTCACAGCAAGCAGCAGAGATGAAGCGGACCACCGTGGAGCCGATTAAGCTTAGAAACTTCGTTACAGGAAAGAAACAGCGCGTGATTAACGGTATGACATCCGATCAGTTGGAGCGCTGCGCGGACTTTTCTGATAAGGCTTACAACGGGCCTATCGCGCTGAGGGTTGATGATTTTCCAATGGAGTTCAAAATGGATGTGCGTCGAGCTTTGATGAAATTTGGCCCCTTACAAAGAGAGTTCCTGTTTAATGTTCTAGTCAGGGGTTTGTCCGTTGAATTTGCTAGTAAGCTTACACGCAAAACTCGGCACCATTGGGAAGTGTGGCTTGCTCGTTTTGCATTGCCGACGCTGCGGACTGCTTTGGCGGAATATGCACCGCAGGGGAAGTTGGTGCTCAAGTGAAGGCTTTAAACTTTACAGAAGATTATCGTCAGTTGAACATCGACCACGAAGGCCGTGAATTCGGAGAGGGGGCACCCTTGCATTACCATGAGTGTATTTTTTGTGGTGCTGACCTTGAATGTGAAGCCGATGATAACTACGAGGGCGGTTCAACTGAGGATCATATCTGCAATGATTGCGATGAGGAAATAAATCATGGCATCCAAAACTGATGTGATAGCTCGGGCCGAGGGGAAGATCAAACGCAAGTATTTTGGCTCTTGCGGACATGAGGTCTATCCGGTTCTTGTGTCTAGCATACAGGGATCTTCTCTCATGGGGTGGCACTGCGATTCCTGCGGGAAGCGAGTCAAAAAGGTGGCCTGGGTCACCGGGAAAGTGGGGGCAACACAATGATGACGATTACGCTTAATTTGCAAGACTGTAAAGACCTGTTCGAGGTTCTGGAGCGCAACTTGTCTTTTACGGCGGGGCTCAAGGCTTTTGCAAAGCGGTGTCCACTTACGCATGATGCAGATCGTGATGCTAAAAGTCAGGCGGCTTTTGACCGGCTGTTTGAAAGGTATCACGAGATCCTTTGCAACGAGCTGGTGAGAATATAATGTTTTACGAGCACGAAAAGAAAGAACGCACCGAGGCATATCACGGGCCTCGTCCGAGCTTTCCAGAGCGAGATCCCCGTTTCTATGGAGAGATGAAAATCTATCTTGAAGAGCGCAACCTTAATTTTAATATCGCTATTCAAAATGGATGGTATCCAACCATCGCGATTGACCGCTTCAGTAGAATCGTGATTCCTTGCTCCAACCCGTCCGGTGTCGTGTATTACCAGGCGAGAGCTATGGCGGACGGCGTGAAGCTCCGCTATCGTTCGCCGGCAGCGACGAGGGCAGATAGCATCGTTTATGTTGTGCCCTTCCTTCGTGCCAAGGGAGCGGTGATTGTCGAGGGTCCAATGGATGCGCTTGCCGCTGCTGGGAGTGGCTGGTTTGGCATCGGCTTAATGGGCAACATGCCGGGGCCAGGGGTGATCTCTTACGTGGCTTCGTTGGTGAAGCACCTAGGGCGGGTTTTGGTGGTGCCTGACAGCGATTGCATTGAGATGGGGAGCTACATAATAGGTGCGTTGGCTATGCACTATGTTTCCTCTGCCTTTACTACGATTCCAGAGGGTAAGGACCTCGCAGAGCTTTCGTTGAAGAAGCGGCGGGAGCTGTTGCGATGAAGTTATTTGGATTTTTCTTTGGTCGGTTTTGGGAGGCACGCCTCGATGAAGCTTACCAAGAGGGTTACGAACACGGGTTGATCGAGGGGCGAGAGGAAGGCTATGACGAAGGATTTGAAGAAGGCGCCGAAGCCGAAGAAGCCGAGCTTGCAGACAATCAGTCTGACAGCGGAACCATTGAACACGGCGAGTGCGGATAGATGGGCTTGCCAACAATGCGGACTGTTCAAAAAATGCCCCGCACCTTTTACAAAACCCGAGGTCTCCGAGGGCTGGACGGGCAAGGTATTGGTGGTTGGAGAGGGAGCTACTGAACATGGTAGAGTCTTTGATAGAGCTGCTCATAAACTTCTTACACGAATCTGGCAAAACGCTGGGTATGGGGACGCTGACATTGCTATGGTCAGCGCTATTAGGTGTTCTCCTGGCGCTAAAACAACCCCGAGCATGAAGCAAGTTAGAGCTTGCAGGCCCTACCTGCTTAGGGTGATCGCTGCGCTGAAACCGAAGTATGTCCTGGCAATGGGCGCCACGGCGCTACGCGCGCTGAAGAACGATGGTGTCACAAACATTACTCGCGGTCGAGGAAAGGATTTTGGAGGAGAACTCAATGTCTGAAATAATCTCAAAGCTGCTGGTTCGAATCGCTTACACACGGGAATTTCTTGCCACTGCCCGGATGGGGATGGAGAGTGAGGCAATCATGGACAACCAGGTTGCGATCATGGAGACGCTGGTTCGGTTCGCGAGGTCGATTGAGCAAAGCTAATGAAGGCTTACGTTACATATCACCCTAACGCGGTGCTACACGGGGGATTTGAGCTTGAAAAAAGAATTGCAGAAGATTTTGAAAGACTCAAAGCACGTCAACTGTCAGGTCCCGCTTCCGGCCTCCCGGACGGAGCTGAAAGAGTGCTTGGATTTGACACGGAATATAGTAGCTCAGGTGCACTCCTTACAGTTGGCTTTGCTTCAAGAGACAGCGCTTTTGCCATTGAGACAAGCGACAAAGATTGGTCGAGACAAGCTAAACGAATTGCGAAGGCAGCTAGGATAATCTGCGGTCATAGCGTGGAGGGCGATCTTGATTACCTTGTCAAAAACAATTTCTGCATGGAAGACTGGCTTCGAGGAAAGAATGTTTACGATTCTTTTCTCCTGGCTAGGATGGTGGACGAAAACAGGGGGCGAGGTGCATACGGACTTGAAGCACTGCTGCTCTCCGAGAATAACTTTAGTAGCTGGAAATCTGAGACAGAGAAACTTCTTAAGAAAACTGGAAATGCGTCTGACTGGACTCCCGCCCAACGAAGTGAGCGATGTCGTTTGGACGCCTGGGCAACACGTATTCTCTGTGAAAAGTTTGCACCCCAAGTCGATAAAACCCTGTACGGATTTACTTCTCGAATGGCGTTATCCCTACATCGTGTTGGACTGGCCGGCGCAGCAATTAACCTTAAGCGTTTCCACTCGCTCGGCAAAAGCTGGAAAGAAGAAGCTCAAAAACTCCGTGGAAAGCTGACGCGATATGCACACTCAAAAGGAATTGCGGAATTTGTACCGACGAACGATGAGCATCTTCGAGCAGTCTTGTATAAGAAACTCAATTATCCAGTCCTTGAACGGACCGAAAAAAGCAAAGAGCCAAAAGTCGATAAAGGGACGCTTAGCAAAATTAAAGACGAAGTAGAGGGTAAGCATGTATTTATCGATACACTCATGGCTTTTAACAAAATGGATAAGCTTGCCTCTACGTGGTATGGGTCAGAGGCTGCTGGCCGAAAGAAATCGGTCGGTGAGCTTATACAGGTCACCAGAGATAAGAATCTTGGACTGCTTCACTTCTGGATATTCCCTCTACGTGCTCGAACGGGGCGACGGGCGTCAGGTGGTGGTGAAGAAGGCGATCCTGAAAGTCGAAATTCTCAGAACTGGCCTCCAATTGCGCGTAAGGTTATTATTTCTCGATGGAAGAAACCCGGAAAGATTGCTGTTTGCGACTTCAGCAAACTTGAGGTCGTCATTATTGCATGGCGATCGGGCGATGAAAAGCTGCTTGATTATTTTCTTAACGGTGCTGGTTATATCGGAGTGGCTAGAGACTTTTGGGGTCAGGATGTTAAGGATGGTACGCCACTATACAAGGGGACTAAGAGCCTGGTTCTAGGCTTGAACTATAACATGGGCTGGTATCACCTCGCGAACGATCTTTGGTACAAGGCCGGACTGCGGTTTTCGGAGGACTGGGATGAACATTGCGCGGAAACGAAAAGGGTTCGAAAACGATATCTTAAGATGTTCGATAGACTTGCCAACTATATCCGGGAACGTATCGTTGAGGTTTCGGAGACTCAGCAAGTCGTCAGTCCATCTGGACGTGTACGCCACTTGCCGCACCACGGGCCGGACAGTGAAGGTTTCTGGCATATTAAAAACGCAGCGGTCAATCAACCGATCCAAAGCTTTGCAGCAGAGATTACGGGGAGCGCAATCGTAGACTATGAAGATGCATTACTACGTGAGCATAATCTTAGTTATACTCAGTGGCATAGGGCTCTTCTCGATACGCCTTGGAACCCTCCTGCTTCTCCTGTTTTTAACGAGGTACATGATGAGCTTGATTTGGATCTACACCCAAAGAGCGGGAAAAGAGATTTGGAAATTCTAGTCGATTGCATGGAGAATGTAAGGTCACTCAAGAAGCTTGTTCCTGAATTCAATCTTAAGCTTAAGCTAGACGTACAAGTTGTGGAGAGTTGGGGGGATTCGAAATGACTAATAGGGAAGAACTTTACAGCACCGCGCTTAAGGATATCCAGTACATCATGACCCAGTATAAGGAGCATAAGCCCGAAGCGTGGGACACTGTGAGGAAGCTTGTAAATAAGGCTTTGCATCCGACTTCAGAAAAGAAAGGGGGTGAGTAAAACTATGGCGTTCAAACGTGGTGGCGGCAGGCCGACACAGTTTCTCGCGTTCTCGGCTAAGGTCCGGGATGGAAAGTACACTAAGGGTCCATCTATCGGATTGTGGCCTCGTGATTCTGGTCCGCTGGCCGGTGGTTCAATCAAGGGGGAATATCTCGAAGAATTATCTGACTTCCTGAATAAGGCAGCGGATAAAGGTTTCGATGTATCGGTGGCCCTGTTCAACAGCAGTGGTGGTGGTGGCGGACGGCGACGAAGCGAAGGCGATGATGACAATGATGAGCGAGAGCAGGAAGAGCGATCATCGAAGCGCCGAAGCCGGCGAGACGAGGAAGAAGACCAAGACGAGAAGCCTCGTGGTCGTAGAAGTAGCCGCAAGGATGAGGATGACGAGGGGGAGGAAAAGCCCAAGGGTAAGGCAGGTAAGGGTAAAAAAAAAGATGACTGGGGCTTTGAGGATTGATACCGGTAAGTTCTGTGCATTGATTGTGCTTAAGCACGGGGTCGTGGTCGAATCGGCCCCGTGCTATCGCCGGATGATCGGATGGAAGGTGGAGGAAATACAATGAAGAGACGAATGCTATCTAAAAAAGAAGTGACGCTGGACAATATCGAGAAGGAAGGAACTGAAGTCGATAACCTTCGCGGACTGCGAAACATGTACGGTCACGCCGCCGACACTAGCGATGGAGGCGTGGTGGTGTACGTTCCGGACGTGTCGGTGGAGTTTTTGAAAGAGGAGAATGCAGAGGAGGAGGAGGAAGTGAAGAAGGGGAAGAAGGAAGCTCCCCTTGCTGGCATATTGTTATCGTCTGCTGCTGCTGATTTATCAGATCATTACAAAACCGTTTCGCTTCAGCCCCTAGTGGCCGCTATGAGAAATAATCATTATTGGGGCGCTGTGGTCGGTATAGTTCAAGAAGAGGACAACGAGGGCGGTACTTTAATTTTCATTCCCAATGTCACCCCGGTAGAGTTGGGATTGGAAGAAGAATAGTATGAAGGTCACCCGCTCAAAAGAAATGGAAGCCTGGGCTCTGAAGAAGATCAAGGAGCATCTTCAAGCCAGGCCAAGATCGGATAAGGGGTGGCATGTGTCCGATCTTCTCTATGCCAGGAAGACCTTCTGGCGGAAGATTGATCCCCGGCCCATGACTGACGAGGAAGCACTGTACTTCGTGGCCGGCCACGGGCATCACAACATTCTCGAAGCGTGCCTCGGCAAGCGGGATGCTAAGGAGCGAAGCGACGCTGGTGAGTTTCAAAAGTATGGGATCTTTTTCTCCCCGGATATGCGGATGAAAAACTTTACTCTTGAGATTAAGACCAGCCGCGCACGGAAGATCGCGGCGGATGTCCGCGAACCTATCGATGTTTATGACGGCTATCTTAAGCAGGAGAATAGCTATCAGGCGCTCATGAAGCAGGACCGGGGAGCACTGCTTGTGCTGTTCCTGAATGCCGTTAAGGATGAAGCTAAGGAGAGTTGGAAAACTCGCCCGCAGCTGCGGTGCTATAAGATTCTCATGGACCCAAAGGAGCGTAAAAAGCATTTAACGTGGCTCTTTTCAACAGCGAAGAGTCTCACCGAAGCTGTGAAGAAAAAGACTTGCAGTAAGCTTCCACTGTGTCCAATCTGGCTCTGTAAGGATTGTGTGTGGTTCAAGGGCTGCAAGCCCTGGCTGATGGACCCCAAGAGGAAGAATATTCAGGAGGGACGATAATCGTGGCTAAGAAATTTCCAGCAATACTTTACGTGACATATCAGAGCGAGGGTAAGGATATACAGTATTTCGTCGCTGAAGCGAATGAAAAAGATGTTAATGGTGAACACGGGGAACGCGTCGGGGTTTATATCTTGAACCGTGTTTCCTACTTGTCCAATCAAACCACCGTGGCCGATGAAAAAAATTAAACTCGCGGAGGAGCTGGAGCAGAACATCCTCCAAGCGATTCGGCTTGGGTTGGTGGCTCCTGATATCGTAGAGAAGGAAGAGCTTAGCAAAAAAGCTCAGGCGGTGTACCTTGCAATCAACCATCTTCTCAAGAAGAAAGTACCAACCCCAATCAAAACCAGCTCTATCCAATTGGCTGCTACAACCTTGCTGGGTGTGCCGCCAGGCGCTGTTACACGTTACCTTGGGGGCATTGAGTCTACTGATCCCGGATCTGAAGTACAGACTATTCTCCGTTCAGCTCGGGAGAAGGCTCTACTTGTCGGTCTTATTAACACGGCGGGAGCGCAGCTTGCATCCGGTGACGTTCATTTATCTGATCTCGCACAATCGTTGGAACGGGGTGCCGGCGCCGGGGACCCTATTGTCTCGCTTGGTGATCGCGTTAAAGACAGGTTTCCGAAACCCCCGGTTGGTTTCCCTTTGGGATCTCTTCCTAAAATCTCAGACATCACAAACGGTCTTTTCGGAATCTGGATTATCGGTGGCGAGCCAGGGCTCGGGAAGTCTACTCTATCGTTTCAAATCGCTCTTGACGTGGCCGAGAATTATGACGCGGTGTATTACGACTTGGACGGCACGGGCGAAAGCTATTTTCTTGAACGAGCCCGCCACATCTTCCGGGACAACATCAAAGCATTCAAGAAAGCGACGAGCAGACTCTTCTTCCGGCCGACGATAAGCACTTTGGAAAGTGACCTAAACGTCATTAAGCCCCCTGCCCTGCTGGTGGTGGACAGCGTGCAGACACTACCGACTTCAGTGAAGTTCTCGAAGCAGAGTTTGGATGATTGGATTCGTCGCTTTAAGAATCTCACAAAGAAGGGCTATGCAATCATGTTCATCTCGGAGAAAGCCCGATCGGAGTATGGGGAAGCAAATCTGTCCGGGTATAAGGGTAGCGGCGATCTGGAGTATGGCGGAACCATGTGTGCGCAGCTTTTGGCGGACCCTGATGACGAAGACATAGTCCAGTATCACATCATGAAGAACCGCCACGGTAAAGATAAGGGGCATATAACGGATCTGGAGCGCGACGAGAAGCGCATTTTCTGGTTCAAGGAGGTTGGAAAGCAATGATTGAGTTCAAACAATCTGTCAAACTGGTTGAAATGAAAATTGACCTTTATGTACCTGGGATGGGTACTAGGGCTTGGACTATGAATTGGAATGCTGCTTCTGAGGAATATGCAGCTTTTCTTGTTGATGCCCTGCGCCGGGAGATGTCAGCTAGTCTTATGGCGATTCGGAAAAAGTCCTACGAGGACGGATGGAGAGATGCAAAGGCGAAGAAAAGCGGTAAACGGACTTGGTTCGAAGGGTGGTGGCGGTCATGATAGAAACAGACCCGGATTATAAAAGGGCAGTTAAGGATGCCGCAGCGGTGGCACGCACGGACGTGATCTTGAAGCAAAGCAAGGTCCGCTTCTATGAGCTGCACATTAAAAGTCCGAAGGCCGTGTCCGGGCGGATCTACGAAATGCTAAGCGAAATACCTTATGCAGCCGAGCTTAAAAGTGTGGTCACCGAGGGCGGTCACATCGTTTTGAGGTTCTCTTATGAAGAAGCCGGCAAATAGTTTTAAAGAGTGGTTGACCTGGACGCTTCGCAAGGCTTCTTATCGCTGGCCTCCTCGGCAACAAGCGTTAAGGTCCGCTCAGGTAACAGTGGAAGCACACATACGAAACCCCGGTGAAACGGTTACGGGTCGTGTGCGAAACTTCTATCGTTGCCGTATCTGTAAGCTTGTCTTCAGTCGTAAGGGGGTGTCAATCGACCACATTGAGCCGGTGGTTGATCCCGAACGAGGGTGGCAAGGATGGGACGAATACCTTAAACGAATGTTCTGTCCGAAGGAGGGATTTCAAATCATCTGTCAGAAGGACCATGACAAGAAGACGTTGAAGGAGACACGGGTTCGAGTAATAGCGAAGAGAGTGAGGGCGGTCCGTGCGAAGGGTTAAGGTTCCTGAAGCAACAACCGCCGTTGCACAAGACATAGTGACAGTGCTACGGGCCTTCTCGAATCATATGCACGAGAAGCTTAACTTCCCTCCCTCTAATGGGGACAAGGACAAGGAAGCAAGGCTTATAGCCTTAAACTGTTGGCGGGCTCAGCTAGAACGTGTACTACAAAAGTAACCGGGCGCAGCAATGAAGAGGAGAAGGAGTTAAGCGTGGCAATTAAATTACCTGACAGAATAGCGACAATCACGGCCAAGCGAGTAAGGAACGACCTGCTCAAAGAAAAGGGACTTCTGAGCCCAAAAGCCCATAGGCATGAATCGGCTAAAGACCAGAAGGAGCTAACGGAGGCTATCGGGGCTTGGTCGGTTGGGTTCATCGATATCGAAACCACTGGCTTAGGGGCGGACTTCGGTCACATACTTTGCGCCTGCATCAAACCCGCAGGGTCAACCGAAATGATCACTCTGCGAATCGATGACTACAAGGGCTATAAAAAAGAACTCTGCAACGACAAAGCCCTCGTGTTGGCAATCAGGGATAAGATTGCGCTGTTCGATGTTTTGGTTCATTACAACGGCGATCAATTTGACTTGCCTTTTATTGACACCAGGCTTGCCATTCACGGCGAACGTCGAGCACCCCTCGTGCATTCGATTGATTTGTTACCAATCGTTAAAAAGAAACTTCGCTTGCATTCCAATCGTCTCGATACCGTTGCGGTTGCGTTGGGTTTAGCTAACCAAAAGACACGGCTTGAACCGCAGATATGGCAACGAGCTTCGCACGGTAGCAGGTCCGATCTCGATTACATAGTGGAGCATTGTCAGGCGGATGTTTATGTTTTGGAAGAAACATTTAAGCGGTTGAAGGATTACATTGATTCAATCTTCCGAAGACGTTAAGCGCCGCCTGCTGGCGAAACGGAAAGAGGTGCAGGGTCTGGAGCCGACGCTGTGTTGGCTTTGGACCGGGTATAAGCGACATGGGGGTAAGGGTTACGGGGAGATTAGGATCTCTGGTAGGAAATGGCTTACACATAGGGCCGCTTATTATGCGTGGCGTGGTCCGGTGCCGGACGGCTTAGAGCTAGATCATTTATGCTCGGATAAAGCTTGTTTTAATCCGGACCACCTTGAGTTAGTGACACATCAAATTAACATGGCACGGGCACGGAATCAGAATGCAGAAAAAACTCACTGTCCTAAAGGGCACCCTTATGATTTCTGGCGAAAGTATCCGGATGGAAAGCTTAGGCGTGGGTGTCGGCGGTGTTGGACAGCCGCCAACCGACGGTCACTAGAAAGGAGAATATGAAAAAGGCATTGCTGATTGGGAAGACAGGGGATATTACTGTTAGGGAGGTTGACGGGGAAAAATACGCTTTGTATATCCCGGTGCTTACTCCTGTAGAAAGGAGTTTGTCTCAAGATTGGGTAGCCCCTCTTTCAAGAAGGTTTGTTTATATGGCGTGTGTTGGGCCTTATATGGTTTACGAGGAGAGTTTGCCCCGATGAGTATTTGTTGGACACTGATAGGAGTAATATTTATATTTGTTTCGCTCTTTGTTATTGGCTGGTTCAGTCCGGGCGAATATCGGGACGACTACTACTCTTAAAAAAAGAAGGACCTTAATGAAAATTTCAAAGCATTATATTGGTAAGGTCGTTAAGCTGACCTGGGAAGATCCTCGGGGTGGTGGTGAGCGGATGGAGATTGCAACGGCGCCCAGGGGAAAATCAGCGTTGGCGAAGTGGGAGGAGTATGGATTGGTGGACGATATTACCGATGGTGTGGTCAGGATTAGGCATAGCGACGCTTATAGTCCAGGCGATAAAGATCCTGACGAGGCGATGTTTACTTGGATTGTGGAGGAGCTTGTCACGGATGTGGTGGTGTTGAGTCCGGAGGTTACACCGTGAACACTGATTCACCGTGGGTAGTGTTGGGCTTTTTTGTAATTGTGTTTTTGGTGACAGCTTTGGTGAAAATATATGGGTGATTGGTTTGCGTGGTTATTAACTGCGCTAGAGTTCATAGCCGGGGTCTGCTACTTGGCAAGCGGGGACTGGCCCCGTGCGGCTTATTGGGGATTTGCGTCTATACTCTGCGCCTCAACAATATTTATGAAGTAGGAGGAGACTTACATGCAAGAAGTTGGTGATCAAGTGGAAGCGGTTTTTCCATCATTGTTAGATGCTTATGGAAATAACATCACTGTTGGCGCAGATATCGTGTATCCGTCCCGGCCGGGTGGAAAGGGTCCACTTCAACTGGGCCTTGGTAAGGTAACGTCAATCGATTGGCGCAAGCCCGAACTCGATGTGCTCGTGGATGCTGCTCGCAATCGCCACGTCTACATCCAGCGAACAGACCGTGTTGCCGTGGTGACTAAGGTGTTCAATGGGAATGATGCAAAAGTGTCCTAAGTGCAAAGAGGTGCACCGGGCAAACCAGCAATGCGGACCGTTTAACCAGGGGTAAACGGCCAGAGGAGGGGTATGAAAACGATAATGTTTGACGTTGATGGGGTGTTGGCGGACTTCGCATCCGCTTTCACTCAGCAGTGTAAGGTGCCTCGGATAACTTCTAATAATCAGCAGGCTTGGGACTTCCCCGAGATCCCAAAGAACATTCAAAGTGACGCGTGGTCAGTTATCCGGCATTCGACTGATTGGTGGATGCATCTTCTGCCACTCGTGCCTAGCGATGTGTTCTGGCAAATTGATGAACTGGCAGACAGAAACCAGTTACTGTTTGTCACGAGCCGTGTTGGTATTGGTCCGCAGTTTCAAACAGAGACTTGGCTGCGCCATATGGGCATCCAAAATCCCCATGTTATTGTGTCCAAGCGTAAGGGGGATATTGCTAAGGCAGTTGATGCTGATTACTCAATCGATGATAAGGCCGAGAATGCCGCGTGTGTTCATTGGATCGCGGATGTTAAGCCTTGCAGGTCGTACCTTCTCGATCGTCCTTACAATACCTTGGGGCTTGTACCTAAGAATGTTCGTCGGATCTACACCGTGGAGGAATACCTCCACGCTATTGTGAAGGATCTATAACTTTACGGAGGATTACATGGCAGAAAAAACAATGACGTGGTTGCAGCTTATCAAAGAGTTGGATGATGTGAGGTCCAAGGCCCGCAGCGGACATAACGTAGTGGAGCAGGTCAATTGGGAAGAACCTTACATCCAGAATCTTCTCTTTGTGCTGACCGAGCACAAGGTCACTCCCCGCGTGGTTCCTATTAAGGAAGAGGCGGACCCTACCATCGCAACACGCACTGTGATGTTGTCCGGCCGTCCGGTGCAAGTGAAGAATGGCAAGGGCGATGATGCTCCCCGAGTGGTCCCTGTACCTAGGGTGAAAGACAACACCGTCAACACGGTTCTTGATGTTGTCGAGACCGACGAGAAGGGTAAGGCATTACCCAAGCCTGAAGAGGGAGCCTGGAAGGAGGGGGATACATGAGTTTGGAAGTAGAACCTACAGAAGATCCGTTAACCTCTTCTCAGTATATAATAAATTCGAACCTTGAAGACGTCACGGCCTATCACTGGTCGTCCGTAGAAAAGAAAAAAGAGGCGGTTCTGTTTTCGGATTTGATGAGGGACACGCACTTGGAAGAGAAATTTGGGCTCAAAGATTCCGGCAAGAGAGAAGAGTTTGACTCGGGCATGGTGCGTGACACCTCGGACAACAAGGTTGATTACGAGCGGGTGTTTCATGGGCCAATGCTCGATCGCTGGGCTGCACATATGACCAAGGGCTCAATTAAGTACGAAGATAGTCCGGACGGCACACCGAACTGGACCAAGGCCCGTGGTGATGCCGAGCTTCGCCGATTTCGTAAGTCCGCTGTCCGCCACTTCCGGCAATGGCTTCGAGGTGACACGGATGAGGACCATGCCTCGGCGGTGTTCTTCAATATCAACGGAGTTGAATATGTCAAGGAAAGGAAAGACCCATGCAGTCCACAATTGGAATTGAATTTACAAGGGCCGAGCGACGCCGGCAAGCCAAGCGCATCTTGAAACAAATCGAGCTGGACCAGAAGCACCCTCAAGCGGACGGTGCTAATAAGTCTGGAGAGGTCCGCACAAAAAGCGCTGCTGAATTCCTGAAGAAGCACCGAGCAGCGGGATTGCCAACCTCGAAGAAGTTTCGCAAGCGGACCCGCGTTCAGCGGCTCACCCATGAGCTGCAACTTTCTCATTCCTTCCTGCACCAAGCGATCTCCGCAATGAAGGTGTGGGAGCCTATCATTCAGCAAGTGGCGAATGAGGAGAATTGGATCTTGCGAACGGACGACCATACCGGCGAACCTGAAGTGATTTGGAACGGAGACGACACCTTAATCAACAACGCGCAGCAGGCGCTGAAGATCCTACAGCCGCCTGTGCCGGAAGCAGCGCCTCGTTATTCCATGCCAGTAGCGATTTTGAAAGGAGTGCCGGATGTTGCGAATGAACTTCCCCGAGAGGAAAGCGAAGCGACGACAGGAAGCGATAGCGAGAAACGAGCGGACGTTGCCAGAGAGGCGGCGAAAAGCCCGGTTGAATTCTTCGACGGAGAGCCCAAAGAAAGCTGGAGAACCGAGGTCGTAGTCGAGTTAGACCATGCGAGGGCGAATGACGGTCTTATAGGTGTTAAGGTTTCAAGTTGAAGAACTGAGAAACAATTAGCCCTAGGGCGGATGTCCACAAAGCCCGGATATGCCACTTACGGCCGTCTTCGATTTGCTCCATAGCAATCAAGCGGCCTTTGATTCCGGGTTTGTCGGCATCTCCCCCTATGGCTTTTGCTATTTCAGCAAAGTTGCTTTCGTCCTTTTTTACGTGCTCCTTGATAATGTCAATCAGGTCGTCCAACTTAAGCGCGATGACTTCATTGCTTATCCTTTTACCTGCCATCATTAGTCCTCTTCAGTCCCTTCTTTTGCGTTCATCAATGCATGAATACCCTTTACGGCCCTTGCACCTTCAATAGTGCCGGGTGCTGACCGCACAAGAGCCTTTAGCAGGCTTCGCCCTCTGGCATGACTCACGAGATTACCAAGAGTAGGTGCACCGATCGCCAGCAAGAAGCCTCGTCCCATTGTAGCGAAGTTGGTCCGCATAACTCCCGATACAAACACACCAGACCCGATTGACTCAACTCGTTTGGTAAATTGTAGCGGAGCACCAAGAATTGTTTCAATCTCTTTTTCCAAGGTGCCGACGAGAGCCTTTGTACCCTGCTGACTGCTCTTTAAAAAAGCATCGCCTTTTTTCTGGTAGTTCTTAGTTAGCTCTGCGGCAAGCTCGTCAATTTCTCTTACCCTGGCGCTGCTGAGCTGTGTAAACACTGAATCGATATCTTTGAAGGCGGCTTCTCCTAATCCTTTACGGAGCACTTCGTTGCCTGTCCCAGTTGGGTCTTTGTAACTGTTCCACCACTTCTGAGCACGGTTAGGCTTGAACACACCATCCTCAAAAGCCTGTTCAATGCCCTGGTTCATGAAGGACCTATTGATTCGGTCCCATTGCGCGGGATCTTTAATAAGCTCTCTTGAGCGGGTCATGGCTTCGATTGATTTGTTGTTGATGGTCCGGCCCGTCTTGGTGATAGTCGGTCGATAGATTGCATCTACCACGGACTCCGGGGTTCCTTGAGCAATGGCACGAGTGATAGAGCCTCTGGAGAAGTAGGGAGCATACTCAGTTGCAAATCGTTCGTTTACAGCTCCATAACGTTTGGCTAGATCCGGACTGGCTGCGGTGATATCAGCGTCCAGGCCGTCGATAAGCTCCTGTGCCTGTCGTCGGCTATTATCGTCCTTCATCACCCGCTTTGCGGCCGAGATTCGCTGACGTTCGTTGATAAGATCCGCCACCGTGGCATTCTGAGCCGGGACCTTCGAGTCTTCCATGATTCGCTGGAAGACATTAGCGCGGTCACCGGGAGCCGCTTCAGAGATAGCTTTTTGAGCTTGAGCTTCGAGGTCTTCGACGGACTGAGCAATCTTAGGTGTCCGGCCAGCCACTGCTTCTGGTTTTGTGGTGAATGATCCGGTTATGCCCGTGCTTTCCTTTAGCTTGCCTCCCGCTGTAACAAAGCCCGCTGCATCTGTTGGCAGTGTAGCGGCCTCTTCACGAAGCGGATTGTAGAGATCCTCAAAGGTGGTCTTGGCTTCTTCGAACTTCTGATTGAAGCCTGCCTGATAACCCTTACCGGACTCTTTACCAAGCGGAGCGTTGGGGGCAAATCGAGCCCTGAGCGTTTGTGCGGTTGGGATTTGTCGTCTAGCAGTCTCCGCAAGCTCTTCCACTTGTTCGATCGAGGCTGCGGTGCTGGACACAATTCGCTCTTCGTTTGCTGTAGCATCACTAAGAGTTTTGTTTAGCTTGGTCCCGAGGTTCTCTGCTTTCATTCGCTTCGAGGTGACTAGGGGCCTACCAGCCTTCACACTTTCCTTGACCCATTTGGAGGCTAAGGCTTGCGGTCTACCGAGAGCAAGGGCCGCTGCAAGGTCACCACCAAACGCAGTGACATCGCCGGCCAGCTTTGAGCCCGTGGTTTCTTCAACAAAGTCTCCAGCGGCTGCTGTAGGGTTTTGGAGCCTGGCAAAGAGAGATCCGGCCGTCCGCAGAGCACCCATAAGTGTCTTGCCTGCGCCTGTACCCGTTAGAGGTGCAAGCAATTCTTCGGCTAAAGCCGAAGCTCTGTCCTGCCATTTGCTGCCTGTCCAATCCCGTTTGAACACCGAGGGTTTATCACGATTAGGCACGAATCGAGGAATATCACCCGTGACAAGACTGGACACCCCTGACCCTAAGTCCTTTAAGCCCCCCATTAATTCCCCGGTGAAGGTAAGCCTCTCCCGTGGCGTAAACCCCTTGCCTGGCTTAGCCTGCGAAGCCGGCGCCCCCTCTCCGACGATCTCTAGGCCGTATTCGTCCTTTGTGCCTGGGACCGGAGCGCCCTGTTCTACTATTTCGAGCCCGTATTCGTCAACCATTAGTAGTTACTGCTCCTTTTGTACTTGCCATCGGCGATAGCCTTTTCTACTGCCTCTTTAGGCCCTCGTACTGTGATTGGTCTGCCGTCAGGGGTCAGAAGGGTATGCTCCCCTGCTTTAGGCTCGGTGCTTTTCGCCAGTCGGCCATAACCCTTCACATTCTTATTAGCCTCATTCATGGTGTTAAGCGAGTTGTTGAACCGG
>Ga0137326_1000185_pt1 | contig 22851 bp, 20 predicted proteins | sample EasRivERMZT500_2_FD_102292 | JGI IMG/M metagenome (GOLD analysis project Ga0137326, IMG submission 102292) | Soil microbial communities from meander-bound floodplain in the East River, Colorado, USA - East River MetaG ERMZT500_2 | ecosystem: Environmental > Terrestrial > Soil > Floodplain ... | reverse complement strand
GTCGAACGCAAAATCGACCCACCGCCGCAGCTTGTAGTGTGCGGACTCGTCGCACTCGTCGATGAGCGCCTTATAGGTGCCGTCTGGATGTTTCTCCCCCTCGATCAGCAGGTAGAAGCGGCGCGTGTGTCGGCTGAAGGCGATGTCCTCGTATCCTTCCCCGTCCCGCTTCGGCCCGAACCACGAATGTCTCTTTGATCCGGGCTCGAGACTGCGATGGATCCTCCCGATCCGCCTGACGTTGTCGAAGATGACGTAATAGTCCGCGCCTTTGGCGATCACTCCACTTGCCTCGAGCACTCCGCCGGGAGTGGGCGGGCTGATGAAATCGGCCAGCTTGCGCTCCGCGACGAGGACCATCACCCGGTGCGAGTGGTGCGCCATTGTCCCGATTCTATTTCCTGTGACCGTGCGTCTTCGAGGGCAGGCCGCAGCGTGTATTCGTCACTCAGCGACACGCGGACGAGGTCGAGTTAGTACTCCCGGAACATCCGCCGCACCTCGTTGCTGTCGCTCGTCGTCGCGAGCGCCAGCATGAGCAGGATGCGGGCTTTGACGGGCTGAAGATCGTCGCCGCTGGCTCGTCCCGTCGGGCCGCCGCGCCCGGTGCCTCCGCCGCCGACGGTGCCGCCGCCGGTGCGCGTCGTCGTCACCACGAACGCACCCTTGCTGACCGCGTAGCTGGCGGCCTGGCTCTGCGAGCCGCTCATTGCGCCCGCGCCGGCGCCTGCCACGACGATGCCCTTGGCGCCGGCATCGACGGCGGCTTGAATCAGGTCGCCCGGCGCGCCCTGGTAGGAGAGGATGACGTCGACGCGGGGCAGAGACGTGATCTTGGTCACGTCGAACTCGCTCGCGGCGGTGTGCCGCTTGACCGGCTTCCTGGAGTACGCGACGCGATCCAGCACGGTGCCAAGCACGCCGTAGTCACGCGACGTGAAGGTGTTGAGCAGCCGCGCGTCGGTCTTGGTCGCTTCCCGAGCGGAGTTGATCTCGTCGTTCAGGACGACCAGTACGCCCATGTCGCGCGAGGCCGGGTCGGCCGCCACGCGAAACGCGTCCTCGAGGTTCGCCGCGCCCTCGTAGCCGAGCGTGCTCGGGTTCCTCATGGAGCCGACCACCACGACGGGACGTGAGTCGCGAACTGTAAGGTGAAGAAAATAGGCGAGTTCCTCGAGCGTGTCGGTGCCGCTCGTGACGACCACGCCGGCGAGTTCGCCGTCTTTCTTGTAGCGGTCGTTGATGCGGCGCGAGAGGTCCAGCCATTGATCCAGCGTGATCTCGCCGCTCGAGACGTTGGCGAACTGCTCGCCTTCGGCGCGAACCAGTCGATCGAGATTCGGGATGGACTTGATGAGCTCGTCGACCGTCAGACGGCCGCCAGCCCGGTTGGAGATGGTGCCGCCCGTCCCGAGGAGCAGCACTTTTGGCAGCTGAGCTGCGGGAGGCGCCGGAGGAGCTTGCTGGGCGAACGACGTTGCGACGGCCAGGCACGCGAAGGCGAGACCTGCCGTCAGCCTTCTGGCGATGTGCATAAGCCCGGTACTATACCGGTACACGGAAGCACTTGACTTGACGTGGTATTCAAAAAGGCGGTGTTCCTACCACGTCAAGTCAAGTGCTTCCGGGACTTGTCGGCCGGCTGGCGCGCCTCAGCCATCCGGCCAGCTGCCGGGCCGCCTCGTCCGGCGTGCCGCCGTAGAAGGGCATCAGGGCCGTGGGAGCGCCTGCTCGCGCCAGGAAGGCCCGCCACCGATCCACACCGACGGACTGCACCTCAATCTCGTAGGATCGACCGTTGATGGTTTCGCTGAACCGGAGCGGATTCACGATGGGCAGATGCACGGAATTTCCCACGAAGCGAGCGCCGATTGTGGGGGAGCCCGCCGGTGGACGCAAGCGAAGCCTGGTGCGAAAGCTGCACCTCGCTGAGGCGGACTCGGCTCTTTCCCCAATGGAAGCCCGGAAAATATTTTTCAGGTGACAGCGGGTGCACAGCCCTTCCACGTTTCTTCAACAGGTTTTCAACAGCGCGGGCCGTTTGCCGCACAATAGGGGCGTCATGCCGCGCCGATCGGGCCGGTTGCTGGTCCTCCTCAGCTTGTTGGCTGTTGCGGTCGCGCTCACCGGCGCGCAGGGCAGCGATGCCGGTTCGATCTTCCGCGTCTTTCTGTCCGACGGGCGCGCGATTCCGAGCTACGGCGAATCCGCGGTGGTCGGCGATCGGCTCGTGTTCACGCTGCTCGTGTCCGCGACCGCGGGGCCGCCCGCGCTGCAGTTGATGAGCCTGCCACTGCCAAGCGTGGATCTGCCGCGTACGCAACGGTATGCGACGTCGCTGCGTGCGTCGCACTACGCGGCCACGCGCGGCGAGGCCGACTACGCCGCGATGACCGCCGAGGTGCAGCGCGCGCTCGACCAGATCACGTCGATCGCCGATACGAAGCAGCGCCTGGACGTCGCCGAAGAAGCCAAACGTCGCCTGCTCGCGTGGTCGGCGGAGCATTACTACTTCCGGGCGGCCGACATCCGCGAGCTGGCCGGACTGTTCGATCAGGTCATTGCCGAGCTGCGCGCCGCGGCGGGCGAATCGCGGTTCTCGCTCGATCTCCGGACGGGCTTCGCCGCGCCGGTGTCCGAGCCGCTGCTGGGGGCGCCGAGCGTCCGGGAATCCGTGACGCTCGCCCGCGCCGCCGCAGCCGCCTCCGACGTCGTCGAGGAACGTCTGGCGGTTCTGCGGACCGCCTCCGCGGTGCTCAGCCGTGAATCGGACGTCGACGACCTCAGGGCTGGCGTCGCCCGGGACCTCGAAGCGGAAGCGGCGGCCGACGCCGCCTACAAGGCTCTGGCGGAAGACCTCGCCGCGAAAGCCGACGCCGCGCTGCGCCGCGGGGACGTCGAAGGCGTGCAGGGCCTGCGCGCGGTGCTCGCGGAACGCGACCAGGCGCTCGGGGCCCGGCGACCGGCGCACGCCGCGGCCATTGCCGCGCTGCTCGACACGAAGCTCGAAGCCGTGCGGATTCACCGGAAGGCGCTCGACCATTACGCCGCCGTGCGCAAAGGCCTGCTCGAGTACGAGCGCCGGGTGCGAACCGTGATGTCCGGCCTCGACGGGCTGGCGCCAATCCTGGCCCATATCCGCGACGGCAAGTATTCGTCCTACGACAGGCTTGTCCGCGCCGCCGCGCGTATTTCGGAGCTCTCGCATGAAATCGGGTCGATCCAGGCGCCCGCCGACCTGGCCGATGTGCACGCGACCCTGCGCAGCGCCATTCACATGGCCGCCGAGGCCTGCTCCCGTCGCCGTCTCGCGGTGACGACGACGAGCGACGATCTGCAGCGCGAGGCGTCGGCGGCCGCGGCCGGTTCGATTCTCTTGACCGGTCATTCCCGCGACCAGCTGGTCGTCCGCCTGTTTCCTCCCAAGATCCAGTGATCGACCGGGAACGTCCATGCAGCGTCGCACGCTGATCCGCGCGGGCGACCTCGCCGCATTTCGCAGGGTTCTCTCCAGCCGGGCGCTGGCCGGGCCGCTTTTGTCCGCGCGCCGGCGCGTCGTGCTCGTGCCCACGCGCGCCGCCGCCGAGCTCCTGCGCCAGACGCTCGAGACGGCAGCGATAAGGAACGCCGGCGACGCGCTGATCCTGCCCGACCTCGTCACGCGCGAAGAGTGGCTCGATCGCCTGCGCGCGGCGTTTCCCGACGCGCCGCCGCTCCTTTCGCGGCTCGCGCGGGAGCGGCTGCTCGCGCATGCCGCGCACGCTGCCGCCGCACGCCGCAGCGTCGGGGGCTCGCCGTTCGAGCTGCGGCCCGGCCTGATCGCGGCGATGCTCGATCTCTACGACGAGCTGAAGCGCCGGCAGCAGACGGTGCGACGGTTCACTCGGGCGCTGTTTGCCGAGTTGGACACCGTGAAGGGCACCGACCGCGGCAGCGAAGGCCTCATCCATCAGACGACCTTTCTCGGGCTGGCCTTCCTCGGTTACGAACGGCGCGTCGACGCAAGCGGCTCGTGGGACGAGCACCTGCTGCGCCGCGAGTTGCTCACGCGGCAGCCGCGCCTGCCATTCGACGACGTCATCGTCGCCGTGGCGGACCATCCGGCGGATCCCAAAGGCCTGTGGCCGGCCGACTTCGACCTGCTCGGCCGGCTGACCGCGGTCGCGACGATCGATGTCGTCGTGACCGACGAGCTGCACGACGCCGGCTTCCGCGAGCGCATCGAGCGGGAGTTGCCGGAGATAGCCGAGGAGCGCCACGTGCGCGAGGGCACGCGGCCTGTCATCGAGCGACCCGCTGGTGGCCAGTCAATCTGCTGGATCAGCCGGGATCGTGAAGCAGAGATGCGCGACGTCGCGCGCCTGATTCGCGCGCGTGCCCGTCCTGGCGCATCCGGGCCTGAGCTGCGCGAACCAACGGCGATTATCTTCCGCAGGCCGTTGCCGTATCTCTACCTGGCGCAGCAGGTCCTCGCCGACGCGCATGTGCCGTATCAGGCGTTCGACGCGCTGCCGCTCGCGGCGGAGCCGTACGCGGCGGTGGTGGATCTCGTGATGACGGCGGCACGAACCGGCGGCACGCGCGAAGCGATCGTGGCGCTGCTGCGGTCGTCGCTCCTCGGCTTTGTCGAGGCCGGCGCGCCGGTCGGACATGGCGAGGCGTCGGCGCTCAACGCCGCGCTGACCGAGCGACGCGCCACCGGCGAGGCCGATACCTATCCCGCGGTCGTCGACGAGTACTTCGACGACGCGGAGACGCGCCGGAAGGATCGGCATGCGCCGGCGCGACGCGCGGCGCGCGTCGCGGCGAAGATTCGAGACGAACTCTCGCCGTATCGCGCGGGTCCCACGGCGGATCGGATTCGGGCCGTGACGTCGTTCCTCCGGCGTCATGAGCGACTCCCGGCCGCGGAGGCGCCTGGACGGGAGCGCTATCTGCGCGCGCGGGCGGCCATTCTCGGCACGCTCGACGCGCTCGCTGCGGCCTGTGACACCGCGGACGATCCCGCCGAGGACCCGACGGCGTGGATCCGGCACGCCATCGAAGCCCGCACGTTCGCGCCGCGCCGGGGCGCCGGCGGCGTGCACCTCGTCGACGCGCTGGCGGCGCAATTCGGCGAGTTCGATCACGTCCATCTGGTCGGACTGGTCGAGACCGACTGGCCGGAACGGCCGGGTCGAAGCGTGTTCTACACGAGCGGGCTGCTCGAGCCGCTGGGCTGGAGCGCGCGCCAGGCGCACGCCGCGGCCGAGCTGGCGGCGTTCCGCGACCTGCTCGACCTCGCGCGCCGCACGACGACGCTCCACGCGTTCAATCTCGACGGTGATGCGATCGTCGCGCGTTCGCCGGTCGTGGAGCTGGCGTCGTCCTTGCCGGCCCGTGACGCGGCGGCAGCCGACGAGCGGCTTGTGTTCGCCGATGAAGTGCTCACGAGCGGGGCGGCCGTCGAGGGGCTCGATCCGGTCGCGAGTGTGTGGCTCGAGCGGCGGCGTCTGCGTCCCGGCCCGGCCGATCGAACGTACCGCGGGCACGTGGATCCCAGGGCCGCGCAGGTGTACCGCGTGAATGGCGTGGAGCGCTACGCCATCTGTCCGTTCAAGTACTTCGCGGAATCGGTGCTGAGGTTGCCGGAGGAGCGCGAAGAGTCCGAGGGACTGACGCCGCTCGAGCGAGGCAACCTTCTGCACCGGCTGCTGGAGCAGTTCTATCGCGACTGGCAGGGGACCGGGGCGAAGGCGATTACGCGCGCGAATCTCGGCGACGCCGTCGCGCTCTTCGAGCGGCTCGCCCGTGCGGCGTTATCGCGACTGCCGGCGGGCGATCGCGCGCTGGAAGAAGCGAGGCTGCTCGGTTCGCTCGTGACGCCGGGCCTGGCGAGGCGCGTCTTCGACCTGGAGCTCAGTACCGGCGAGAGCATCTCGGAGCGGCTCATCGAGGCCGCTCTCGACGGCACGTATGTCTTCCCGCAGATGTCCGGGCTCAAGTCGCGCGCGATCGGCATCAAGGCCAAAGCCGATCGCGTCGACGTGTTCGCGGATGGCTCGCTGCGAGTGATCGACTACAAACTGGGGCGCCCGCCCGATCGCGATTCCACGCTCCAGGTCTGGGTGTACGCGCATGCCGCGCAGGCGCAGCTCTCGGCGCGGGACGGACGGCCGCACCCGATTCGTGACGCGCGCTACCTGGCGTTCGGCGAACGCGAGAACCGGAGCCGCGAGGCCAACGCCGCCGAGGTGGTGGCGGGGCGCGTCTCCGCGTTTGCGGATGCCGTCGAGGGCATCGAGGCCGGGCGGTTCCCGGCTCGTCCCGTGGATGTCGTCAAGTGCGGATACTGCGGGTTTGCCGGGATGTGCCGGAAAGAGTACTGGTCGGAGGCCGATGAGTCAGCCGAGCTTGTTTGACGCGCTCAACGAGCCCGAGCGGCCGCCCGATCAGGCCGCGCGGGACTTTGCCGTCGATCCGGCCAACGACGTCGTCCTCGAGGCGTCGGCCGGAACGGGCAAGACGCGCGTCCTCGTCGACCGCTATCTGCGCCTGCTCGAGACGGGCGTGGATCCCCGCCACATCCTGGCGATCACCTTCACGCGGAAAGCCGCGGCCGAAATGCGGGATCGCGTGCTCACGGATCTGGGCCGGCGGATGACGGATCCCGCGCTCGCCGACGGCGTGTGGCGCGCATTGCGGGACCGCGTCGCCGACATCCAGATCTCGACGGTGGATGCCTTCTGCTTTTCGTTGCTGCGCGAATTCCCCCTCGAAGCCGGCGTCGATCCGGGATTCGAGATCGCGGACGAGACCGAGATGGAGCGGTTCGCCAACGAGGCGATGGATCTGACGCTCCGCGTGGCGCATGGGCAGCTGTCTGAGGTGGAGCCGCTGCGGTTGCTGTTCGCGCGCCTGAACACCATCGTGCTGGGCAACACCATCCGGGAACTGCTCGACCGACGCCACGTGGCGATGCCGGCGGTCGGCAGCTTCGTGAAGCGCCTGTCCGGGCCGGTGACGAGCGAGGCGGTCGCGCGCGCGTTCCTCGACCGCCTGCACGACGCTCTGGCCGGCTCGCCGCACCGGCAGGCGCTGCTCGAAGACCGGCCCACGCCGGCGGAGTACGACTGGCTCGACGCGCTGGGCCGGCTGGACGATGTGCCGGCGGGGGATGGTGCCGAGGCGCAGCGCCTCCGGCTGCGCCTGGAGGACCACTTCCTGACGTCGAACAAGCCGCGGCGGCAGCTCGCGCGCCATCTCAAACGCGAACTGTTCGCGTCGCCGGAAGGGCGCAAGCGTCACGAGGCGGCCGTTCAGGGGCTTGCCCCGATGGTGGCGGAGATCCTTGACCGCCTCGACATCGAGATCGACGGCCTGCTGGCGCGTGGATTCCAGCGCCTGCTGGCCATCGCGGTGGACAAGTACGAGCGTCTGCTCGACGAGCACGGGCTGCTGGACTTTGCCGGCATGCTGTTTCACGCCGTCCGCCTGCTCGAGCGGCAGGAAGAGTTTGCCCGGAGCCGCCTCAAGCTCCAGGCACGCTACAAGCATCTGTTGATCGACGAGTTTCAGGACACCAGCCGCCTGCAGTGGCGGCTCATCGAGCTGCTCATCGACTCCTGGGGCGAAGGCGAGGGCGTCGCCGACGAGCCGACGTCGGTCTTCGTCGTCGGCGATCGGAAGCAGTCGATCTACCGGTTCCGGCACGCGGAGGTCACGCTGCTCGACGAGGCGGCCCGCAAGATCGCCGCGCTCCGCCCGCATCGCCAGCCGCGGCGGGCGATGACGAAGAGCTTTCGGGCGGGGCCGGAGCTGCTGGCGTTCTTCAACGCACTCGGCGCCGCCTTGCAGCAGCAGTCCGACCTCGACGAGCGATTCACCTACGACGAGCGCGACCGGTTCCCGGTGCCCGATCGCGGTCCGGGCGTGACCACCGAGCCCGTCGTCGGAATCGTCGCGGAGCCGACGATCGAGGCCTGCGCCGCCGCGGTGGCGGCCGAAGCGAGCCGGCTGGTGGGGACCGCCGTCGTCCGGCCTGCCGACGGCCCGCCGCGCGCCGCCCGGGCTGACGACATCGCGGTGCTGTTCCGCGCACGTGCCGGCCATCAGGTCTTTGAACAGGCGCTCGAGGCAGCGGGCCTCAGGACCTACGTCTACAAAGGGCTTGGGTTTTTCGACACCCCCGAAGTGCTCGACCTTCACGCGCTGCTCAGGTACCTCGCGGAGCCCGACTCGGACTTGCGGGCCGTTGAGTTCCTGCGCTCGCGATTCGTCCGGATCTCTGACGTGGGACTGACGCGCCTGGCCCCGGGGTTCGCTGCCGCGCTGCAGGGAACGGCCGAGCCTCCGGCGCAGGCCCTCGACGCCGTCGATCAGGGCCTGCTCGATCTCGCGCGCGAGGGCGTCGGCCGCTGGCTGCCGCTCGCGGATCGGCTGACGCCCGGCGAGCTGATCGATCTGGTGATGCGCGAGTCGGCGTACCTGTATGAACTTCGAGGGCCCCGCCTGGCCCAGGCCCGCGAGAACCTCAAGAAAGTGCGGGGCTTGCTGCGTCGCGTCGAAGCGCGCGGGTACGCCACGCTCGGCCGTCTCGCGTCGTACTTCGAGACGCTGCGAGCCGGCGAAGAATCGAACGCCATCATCGATGCCTCGGGTTGCGTGCAGCTCATGACGATCCACGCGGCCAAGGGGCTCGAGTTTCCGATCGTGTTCGTCGTCAACATCCAGGCGCAGGGGAAGGGCCGCGGACAGGTCTCTGTCATCGAGCGCGCCCCGGACGGCCTGCCCGAAGTCGCGTTCCGATCGACCCCGGCGACCAGGCTCGAGGACCTGCGCGAGACCGAGGAGCTGCGCCGCCTCTGGTACGTCGCCGTCACTCGCGCGCGCGATCGCTTGTACCTGGCCTGCGAGGTCGGACCGCAGGGCGAGCTGCGCCGGGCGATGCGGAGCCTGTCGTCGCTCCTGCCCGCGAGTCTGGCCGACGTCTTCGTGCGCTCGGCCGTTGACCGGGAACTCTCTCGCGTGACGTGGACGACCGATGAGGGCGCGTTCGAATTGCAGGTGTGCCGCCCAGGCGAGCCGGCCGCTCCCGCCGCCGCTCAGCCCGCAGAACCGGCCAGCGACCGTCATGACGTGCGGCCGCTCGTTCTTCCCGGACGCGCGTTGGGCCGGGTGACCGTAGCAGAGGCGCCTGGCGCGGGCCAGAGTCCTGAGGCCCGGTCTGTCTCACGCGAGCACGCGATCCTGGTCGGCAGCCTCGTCCATCGTCTGCTGGCCCGAAGGCTGCCGCCCGATCTCGACGAGACCGCTATTGCGACACGGCTTCGCGATTTGATCCGCCTTGATGAACGCGCGGACCTCGACAACGAAGCCGGACTTGTCGCCCAGGCCGCCGATCTGTACCGTCGGCTTCGCCGTCATCCCGCCGTAACGGCGCTGCTCGAGCAGGGCGAGTGGCATAGCGAGGTCCCGTTTTCGTTCGCGCCACCGGATCGGCCGGAGAGCCTCCTGCGCGGCGTCATCGACGCGCTGGTCGTGGCGCCCGATGGGCGCGTCACGGTCGTCGAGTTCAAAACTGGCCGGGCGCGCCCCGAGCACGACGCCCAGGCTGCGCAATACGCCCAGGCCGTGCAATCGGCCCTGGGCCGGCCCGCGACCGTGCAGTTCGTGTATCCGGACTGAACAAAAAATGCCCAATTTGGGGGGCGTTTTTCCAAAACGACCCCCCGAGGTCGTTTTGGGCTGGGATACACTCAATGGCGGAACCTGTCTGTTCGGGTTCAAGCGGAGAGTGGCTTTTGGCGCTGACGTGTCCGACGTGTGGAAATTCCGAGACGTTTCTCGCGAAGACGCTGCAAATGCAGCTGCTTCGGGTTGTCGATAACCAGCTGCAGCCTCCTCAGGAAGAGGGGCGGCCGGCGCTCGTCGAGGTCCTGTGCGACGAGTGCGACAGCAGCGTCGATCTCGAAGGCCTCGATCCCGCCACCAGGCGTGACCTGCTGGCGACGCTTGGCGCCCGCTAACTAACCCCTCACGGCCATGTCCGTGCACATCGATGCCTTGAGCCGCCTTCACCTCCTCTGGGGCGCGTTCGGTGTGTTGACGGGGACCTCGCTGTTCATTCTCGCGCTCGGCACTTACGTCGCGATGGGCGAGCTCGGCCAGACCGGCCCGGGCGGCCACGCGGCGGTCGGCGTGCTGACCGTGCTCGGCATCACGCTCTCCGTTGGCGGCGCGATCTCCGCCGGTGTCGGTCTGGCGCTGGGGCGTCGCCGGCCCTTTGCGCGCCTGGCGGCGCTCCTCTTCGCGGTGCCCAACCTCCTGCTCGCGCCGTTCGGCACGGCCCTGGGGATCTACAGCTGGTGGGTGCTCCTGAACGACGAGGCCCGGAAGACCTTCGGGCGCGGCGGTGACGCTCCACATCTGGTCCCGCTCGACCGGTCATGAGCGCCTCTGGTCCGCGCTCGTCCAAGTCGCGAACCGGCCTCGACTCCAATCTTGCGGCGGCGCTGGCCTACGCCCTCGGTCCGATCGGCGGCATCGTCTTCCTCCTCGTCGAGAAGGATGACGCGTTCGTCCGCTTTCACGCGCTGCAGTCGATCGTGACGTTCACCGGGATCGCGATCCTCCATCTCGTCCTTCGCAACCTCCCGCTCCTGTCATGGATGGCCGGGTTGCCGTTTCTTCTGCTCACCGTGGTGGTCTGGATCGGCCTCATGTACAAGGCGCTCAACAGGGAGCGCTATAAGGTCCCGGTGCTGGGCGACTTCGTCGAGCGCCAGCTGGCCCCGCGCGCACGATAGAATCACGGGATGGCATCACCCACCGAGGCCGCAGTGCTCGACGCGCTGCGGGCCGTGAAAGATCCGGATCTCCACAAGGACATCGTCGCGCTCGGGTTCGTCAAGCAGATGGCGATCGAGGGCGGGCGCGTCGCGTTCACGATCGAGCTCACGACGCCGGCGTGTCCGGTCAAGGATCTCATGCGCGATCAGGCGCACGCGGCCGTCTCCGCGCTGCCGGGTGTGACCGCGGTGGACATCACGATGACCGCGAGCGTGCGGTCCGTGGCCCGACCGGAGCAGGGCAAGGCGCCGGTCGAGGGCGTGAAGAACATCATCGCGGTCGGCGCCGGCAAGGGCGGCGTCGGCAAGACGACGGTCGCCGTCAATATCGCGGTGGCCCTGGCGGCCCGCGGCAGCCGGGTGGCGATCATCGACGGCGACATGTACGGGCCGAACGTGCCCATCATGCTTGGAATCAAGGGCTCGCTCGAGACCGACGGGCAGAAGATCAAGCCGGCCGAGCGTTATGGAGTGCAGGTCGTCTCGATGGGCTTCCTCACCGACGATGACTCGCCCGTCATCTGGCGCGGGCCGATGCTGCACGGCGCCATCCAGCAGTTTTTCCGGGATGTGCGCTGGAAGGACGTGGACTACCTGATCGTCGATCTGCCCCCGGGCACGGGCGACGTCGCGCTGAGCTTGAGTCAGTCGGTGCCGGTGGCCGGTGCCGTGGTCGTGACGACGCCCCAGTCGGTCGCGCTCGCGGACACCCGTCGAGCCGTGCACATGTATCGCAAGCTCAACATTCCGGTGATTGGCATCCTCGAGAACATGAGCTACTTCGCCTGTCCGGGATGCGGGCACGAGAGCGATCTGTTTGGCCGCGGCGGCGCAAGCGACCTCGCGTCCACGATGTCGGTCCCGTTTCTCGGCGCCATCCCGCTCCAGGAGCGCGTCAGGACGGGCGGGGATACCGGCGTGCCGGTCGTGCTCGGCGATCCGGAGTCGGCCGCCGCGCGTGCGCTCATCATGGCGGCTGAACGCGTCGCCCAACAAGTCTCGATCGCGTCGTTCGCCCGCCGCGCGATTCCGCTGCAACCTGTGTAGTGACATCGGACTCCCGATGTCTTTTTCTGTTCAATGGTTCCGTACACACGCGCGACGCTCGCCAACGGCCTGACGGTCATCGTCCACGAGTCGCACCGCGTGCCGCTCGTGGCCGTCAACGTCTGGTATCACGTGGGATCGCGCCACGAGACGGCGGGGCTGACGGGACTCGCCCATTTGTTCGAGCACCTGATGTTCGAGGGCGCCCAGCACCAGCCGCGCGGATACTTCGAGCCGTTGCAGCGGGCCGGGGCGTCGGTCAATGGATCGACGAGCCCGGATCGCACGAATTACTGGGAGACGGTGCCGTCGAGCGCGCTCCGGCTGGCCCTGTGGATGGAAGCCGATCGGATGGGCTGGATGGCGCCGGCGCTCACCGACGCTCGGTTTCGGACCCAGCGGGACGTCGTGACCAACGAACGGCGCGAGAGCTACGAGAACCGGCCGTACGGCCGCGCCTCGTTTGCCCTCCTGCGCGCGCTGTTTCCCGAGGGCCATCCGTACCGCTGGCCGACGATTGGCAGCGTCGAAGATCTGGCGCGCGCCACGCTCGACGACGCGCGCGCGTTTCTGGCGCGGTTCTATCAGCCGGGCAATGCGTCGCTCGTCGTCGCCGGCGACGTGACGCCCGAGGCGGTGCTGCCGCAGATCGAGGAGCTGTTCGGGCACATTCCGGGCAGCCCGCCCGCGCCGCCGATGCGAGTCCCCGCGCCGACGCCGCGCCGCAGCCGGACCTGGCTCGAGGATCGCGTGCAACTGCCACGCCTGTATCTGGCGTGGCCGAGCCCGGCCATTTTTGCCGCCGGTGATGCCGAGCTCGATCTCGCCGGCGATCTGCTCGGCAACGGCCGGACGTCCCGGCTCTATCGCCGGCTGATTCACGATCGCCGCGTCGCCACCGAAGTCGCGGCCTCGCAGGCTTCGCGCTACCTCGGCAGTTTCTTTCAGGTGGTCGCCACCGCGGCACCCGGGACGTCGCTCGCGACGCTCGAAGCGGCGATCGGCGAAGAGATCGCCCGGCTGGCCTCGGACGGTCCCGACGAGACCGAGATGGCACGCGGCCGGGCGCAGGCCGAATCGGCGTTCGTGTATCGCGTGCAGTCGCTCGGCGGCTTCGGCGGAATCGCGGATCAGCTCAACACGTACTACTACCACCGCCGCGAGCCCGACTGGTTCGACGCGGACCTGGCTCGGTACACAGCAGTCTCGCGGCAGGGGATTCAAGAGGCCGTGGCGACCTGGCTCGATCCCGCGCGGGCTGCCGCGCTGTCCGTGGTGCCGGCCGGGTCCCGGGATCTCGCGCTGGCGGATTCCGTGCAGGCGGCGGACGATCTGTGACGCCGATCTCTCTCAAGATGCCGCCGGTTGGGCCGCCTGACGCGGTCAGGTTTCCGCCGGTCGCGCGTCGCCGCCTGGAGAACGGGCTCGCCGTGTGGACGATTACCGACGCCGCGCTGCCGGTCGTCAGCGCGGCGGTGATGGTGCCTGTCGGATCCGCGCAGGACCCCGTCGAACGGCCGGGCCTGATCAGCCTGACCGGCGACATGCTTGACGAGGGCGCGGGCGGCCGGGACGCCATCGAGTTGGCCGAAGCGCTGGCGGGCCTCGGCAGCCGCCTCGCCATCGACATCACACCGGATGTGACGGCGATCTCGATCGGCGCCGTTGGCCGCCGCTTCGCCGACACGCTCGGCCTGCTCGCCGACATCGTCACCAAGCCGCACTTCCAGGCTGCAGACTTCGAGCGGGTGCGCGACCTCCGGCTGAATCGGCTGAAGCAGCTGACACAGTCCGTCAGCACCGTGGCGGATCGCGCGTTCGCCACGGCGGTGTTCGGCGACCATCCGTATGGCCACGGCACCATGGGCACGACCCGTTCCCTCCAGGCGATGACGCTCGACGAGGCGCGCGCGGCGTGGGAGCGGGTCTACCGGCCCTCGACGGCCATCCTCGTCGTCGTGGGCGGGGTCACGGACGACGAAGTCATGCAGGCGGTGAAGGCCTCTGCCCTCGATCGGTGGGAAGGGTTTTCGACGCCTGACGCGGATCCCGGCTTCACGGAGAAAACGCCCGACCTCGTGCTGAAGACGCCCGTGATCATGCTGGTGAATCGTCCGGCCGCGCCGCAGTCGGAACTGCGCGTCGGTCATCTGGGTCCGCCGAGACGCACGCCTGATTACCACGCCCTCGTCACGCTGAACGCGGTGCTGGGCGGCCAGTTCACGAGCCGGTTGAACCGCAACCTGCGCGAAACGCGCGGCATCACGTACGGCGTCCGCACGGCGTTCGACATGCAGCGATCCGCGGGCAGTTTCATCTGCGACACGAGCGTGCAGGCCGATGCGACCGCGGTGGCCGTGCGCGAGATTCTGAGCGAATGCCGGGCCATTCGCGAGCCTGGCGCCGTGACGGCCGACGAACTGGCGCTCGCGCAGGATTCGCTCACCCGGGGGTACGTGCGCCACTTCGAGACCGCCAGCCAGTTCACGCGCGCGCTGGTCGAAATCGCGACGCACGATCTGGCGCTCGACACGTTCGATCGGTTCGTGCCCGAAGTCACGGCCGTTGGTCCGGAAGATCTCGCGCGTGTCGGCGCGGCGCTTCGCCCTGACGCCTGCGCCGTGGTGGTCGTCGGCGATGCCGCTGCCTCCCGCCCGTCGCTCGAGGCGCTGGGGTTGCCGGTCGTCGATGCGGATCCGGAGTTCTAGACCCGGGTGCGATAATCGGCCCGATGAAAGCGGCCAGATTCCACGAACATGGCGGTCCGGAGGTCTTCAAGTACGAGGACGCGCCGGATCCCGTCACGCCGCCAGGCGGCGTACTCGTCCGCGTGCGAGCGTGCGCGATGAACCATCTCGACCTCTGGCAGCGGCGCGGACTCGAGCGGGTGCGCATTCCGATGCCGCACATCTCTGGCGCTGATGTGTCCGGTGAAGTCGTCGAGGCCGGCAGCTCCGGCCTCGCGGCCGGCACGCGCGTGATGCTGCAGCCCGGTCTCAGTTGCGGCCGGTGCGCGCGGTGCCTCGCCGGTGAGGACAACTACTGCGCGTCCTACGACGTGCTCGGCTATCAGTCGAACGGAGGGTACGCGGAGCTCGTGGCCGTGCCCGCCGCGAACGTGATTGCCATTCCCAGTCACATTGAGTTCGCGGCCGCCGCTGCGTTTCCGCTCGTCTTCCTGACGGCGTGGCACATGCTCATGACGCGGGCGCGCCTGATCGAGTCCGATGTCGTGCTCGTGCTTGCGGCCGGCAGTGGCGTCGGACACGCGGCCGTGCAGATTGCCCGCGCCGCCCGCGCGCGGGTCATCGCGACCGCCCGCGGTCCCGCAAAGATGGAGCGCGCCCGGCAGCTGGGCGCCGACCTCGTCGTGGACGCGGATCAGGACGACGTGCTGGCGCGCGTCCGCCAGTTCACGGGCGGGCGCGGGGCCGACGTGGTGGTCGAGCACGTGGGCCAGGCCACCTGGGAGAAGAGCGTGCGCTGCCTCGCTCGTGGCGGGCGGCTCGTGACCTGCGGCGCGACGTCCGGCTTCAAGACCGACCTCGACCTGCGGCACCTCTTCGCCCGGCAGCTGACTTTTCTCGGTTCATACATGGGCGGCAAAGCCGAGTTGCTTCGTGCTGCGTATCTGTTCTTTGACGGGGCCGTGGCGCCGGTGATCGACTCGACGTTTCCCTTGTCCGAAACCGCACAGGCCCATCGGCGAATGGAATCATCCGATCGGTTTGGAAAGATCGTATTAGTCGTAAACTGAGTGGCTACAGGACTTCCATGAGTACGGCGCGTTGGAGCGTGAGCCTGATCGCCATCATCGGCGCGATGGCGGCGACCATGGCTGGTGCGACCGTCTGGCTGCTCGTGACGGACCCCGTCACCGGCGCGGATGCCGCCTCCTCCCTCCTGCAGGGCGATCCCGGCCCATTCATGCAGGCCATCGGCGCGGTCCTGTATGACGCCCTGAAGGGGCTTTTCAAGTATCTCTAGAGTTTCGTCGCCAGGAACTTCGTCAGGTGGTACCCGACGAGGAACTTGAACGGCGCCCGCCCGCTCGTGTAGTGACCGCACGGCAGGGCCCGGACGCGGGCGTTGATTTGCCGGCGCGTCACCTCCTGCAGGTATTGGCGGGTGAGATCGACCGGGAAGGTCAGGTCATACACAGCGTAGAGATTCAGCATCGGCCGATCCTTGATGCGGTCGAGGAACGGCCACGGGCTGATCGGCATCCAGCACTCGCGGAGCGTCTCGAGCGTCACGTGGCCTTCGAGCCCGGCCCGGACGTGCTGCGTCGATAGCCCACGCCAGACGACGTCGGCGAAGTACGGCGACACATGGTTGAAGGCGCCGGCGACGATGCGCGGGTCGTGAGCCATCGCCAGCGCGCCCAGACACGAGCCGAGACTCGTGCCCTGCACGCCGATTCGCTCGTAGCCCTCACGCTCCAGCCAGTCAACCGCACGACGAATGTCCAGCACCGCCTGCCGGTTGGCATGCAGCGTCCGTCCGATATTCGAGCTGACGATGTAGTCTGCGCGCTCGAGCTCGGGAGGCCGGCGGACCTCATGGTAGGGCAGCGTGATCCGCAGCGCGGTGATGCCAAACGACGCGAAGAGCTGGCAGAGCCCGACGAGCTCTTTCTCCTTGGCATTCCACTGCGGCATGACCACGACGGCACGGCGCCGCTGGCCTGGTTTGGTGCGCGCCGGAAAGAGCCGCGCCCGCACGGTGTTGTTCTCCGGATGGGGCGAGGCCAGTGCGCTGGGGAATCGAAGCAGGTCGCCTTCCAGCTCGAAGTCGCGGGTCGGCGGAGGCGAGTAGTACTGGTCCGTCGCCGCCATCACGCGGGCCGTCCAGGCCTTGATGCGGGGCACCGGATCGACCGCCGTCTGCTCGAGGTCCATCCAGTCGAGCCCCCACTCGAACGGGCGCACGACGCGGTTGGTATCGACCGACGCGAGCCGCCGCTCCCACGCGTGAAAAGTGCGTGCGATCACTGGGTGTCGGCGCGGGCGACGAGGTCGTCGTAGCTCATGCCGGGCGGACTCGTCATGTCCACCGGCAGCCCTGACTCGGCCCATCCTGGAGCGATCGTGCGTCCGCTCATCGGATCGCGGGCGCCGCCGTATCCGCCGACGACGTTGGCGACGTTGGTGAAGCCGAGCGCTTCCAGCATCTGGGCGGCCCTCGCCGATCGCCCGCCGACCTGGCAGCCAATGAGCAGCGGCGCGTCGGCGGGGAAGCTGGCCTGCATCACGCGCATGAAATCGGGATTCGGTCCCATTTGACCGGTGTCCGGGTCGGCGTCGAGCAACGGCACGTTGACCGCGCCGGCTGGGTGGCCGGCGGCATACTCGCGAGACGACCTGACGTCGACGTAGGTGTGGCCCGACACCTGGAGCGCCTGGGCCTCGGTAACCGAGACGTTCTTAACCACGACTCACGATCTTCTCACAGGCGGCCGCGATGGCGAGCAGCCGCGCCGTGCCGTCACGCCGGCCGACGAGCTGCAGGCCCACCGGCAGCCCGTCCGCGGGCACCGGGAGAGAGAGGGCCGGATGCCCGGAGAAGTTGAACGGTTGGGTGTGCTTGAGCATCGCGGCGCGCACCGGCATCGGCGCGTGTCCGTCGATGGCGAGGTCGCCCGCGCCGAGCAGCGGCGCCACAATCGGCAGGGCGGGAAGGACCAGCGCATCCACCGGCTCGAGGAGCGCGTCCACGCTGCGCCGCACGGCAACCGCCACCTCGAGCGCGGCGTGATACTGCGCCTCGGTCACATCGCGTCCGCTCGCCAGCCTCGCACCGACGACCGGTGTGTACAGCGCCTGGCGTGTCTCGAGGTAGGTCGAGTGCCAGGCATTCGCTTCTTTCAGCACGAGGTGGACGTACGCCGCGGGAATCGCGGCCGCATCGCGGATCTCCACTTGTGTGATGGCGATGCCCGCGGCGGTCAACCGATCAATCGCCGCGGCGTACGCGTCACGGACGGCGGACTCGACGGGCGCGTCGAAATAGCCGGTCAGACGTGCGAGGCGAATGCGCGCCGGGTCCATCGCGGCCAGCGGCTCCGGCGTTCGGCCGGCGAGGATCGCCCAGAGGATCGCCGCGTCGGGCACGGACGTCGTGAGCGGCCCTACGTGATCGAGGGAGGGCGCCAGCGGGATCACGCCCGCGGTAGGCACTTCGTTGTACCCCGGCTTCAACCCGACGATTCCGCACGCTGCCGCCGGGATGCGGATGGATCCGCCGGTATCGGTGCCGATCGACGCCAATCCCATCCCGCAGGCTACCGCCACCGCCGAGCCGCCGCTGGACCCGCCGGCCGATCGCGTCAGGTCCGCGGGATTGCGTACCGGGCCGAACGCCGAATCCTCACTCGTCGTCCCCAGGGCGAACTCGTGGAGATTCGTCCGGCCGATCACGATGGCGCCCGCGTGCCGCAGGCGCGCGACCACGGGCGCGTCGATCGCGGGCACACGATCGGCCAGCACCTTTGAGGCCGCCGTCGTGACACGGCCGGCCTCGTCGATCAGATCCTTGATGGAAATCGGGATGCCGTGCAGCGGGCCGCGGTCGACGCCTGCGGCCCGCTCCCGGTCGGCCGTCTTGGCGTCGAGTCGCGCTTCCTCGCCACGCACGCTGATGAACGCGTTGGTGGACGGGTTGTGCGCGCCGATGGCGCCGAGCGCGGACTCCACGAGGTCGAGGGAACGGACGGTGCCGCGGCGAAGCCGTTCGGCGGCTAGGACGATTGACACGGGGTCGTACCTCGATCTGTGGAAAACTCAAGGGGCATCGTGATGAGAAGCCCCTTGAGTTTCCCACAGATCGAGGTACGACCCCGTTGGTCCTAGCCGCCGTCATGACGGCGCCACGCGCGCCGATCGACATCCGCGAGTACCCCGAGCCGGACTTGCCGGCCGGCGGCGCGCTCCTGCGCACGGGGCTCTCCGAGGTCTGCGGCACAGACGTGCACCTCTGGCACGGCCGCCTGTCGGGGGTGCCGTACCCGATCATCCCGGGTCACGTCAGCACCGGCACGCTCGAGCGCGTGCGCGGGTCCATCGCCGACATTCGGGGCGGCGCGCTCCGAGAGGGCGACCGCGTCGCGTTTTTCGACGTCCACCGCACGTGCGGACGGTGCCTCGCCTGCACGGTGCACCGCACGCCGACGCGCTGCCCGTCGCGGCGGGTGTACGGCATCACCGACCCCGCAGCCGAAGGTCTGTTTGGGGGCTGGTCGCAGAAGATCTATCTCGAGCCCGGTGTGGCCATCGCGCGGCTCCCGGACGCGGTGTCGTTCGAGTCCTACATCGGCGGCGGCTGCGGTCTTCTCACGGCCGTGCACATCGTCGAACGGGCGCGTCACTCGCTCGGCGACACCGTCGTCGTGCAGGGCGCGGGATCGGTCGGGCTCAGCACTGCCGCGTTGATCCGGCGCGCCGGCGCCGGCCAGGTTATCGTCATCGGCGCGCCGGCCGACCGGCTCGATCTGGCCACGCGGATGGGCGCCGACGCCGTGGTCGATCTTGCCGGGACGTCGGTGGAGGAGCGGCGTGCGTTCGTGCTCGATCGCACGCGCGGTCAGGGCGCGGACGTCGTCGTCGAAGCCGCGGGATCGGCGCGCGCGTTCGAGGAAGGGCTGCATCTCGTCCGCAACGGCGGCGCGTACGTGATTGCCGGGCACTACACGAACGCGGGCGACAGCGCTATCAACGCGCACGAGCACATCAACCGGAAGCACCTCGAGATCCGCGGCTGCTGGGGCAGCGAGGTCGTGCACTTCGTCCGTGCGCTCGGCGCGCTCGAGCGCTATGCGGACGAGGTGCCCTGGCATGAAATCGGCGCGCGGACGTTCGGATTGGGTGGACTCAACGAGGCGCTCGGCGCGGCGGAAACCTTCGCCGTGCCGAAAGCGCTCGTCAATCCCTGGGCGTAACGAGCTTGGAAGGGCGGGCGTCAGACGCCCATCTTCTTCAAGGCAGCTTCGATCGCGCGGGCGAAGGCCTCAAACGGCTGCGCGCCGGAGATCGCCTGCAGGACCCGAACGTCGCCGGTCTTGGGATCGCGCACGCCGATCACAAACGACGGCGTGCCCTGGATCCCAAGTGCCTGTCCGTTCTTGACGGATCGCTTCACGGCGTCGGTGTAGCGGCCGGTCGAGACGCACTCGCGATACGCCTCCATCTTCAGGCCCGCATCGGCGGCGCGCTTTTCGAGGAGCTCCGGCGTGTGTGAGCCGGCCGGGCTGAAGAGCGTGGCGTGCAAATCCCAGAAGCGTCCCTGATCGGCCGCGCAGCGTCCCGCCTCGTGCGCCCGGATCGCGGCTGGATGCAGTGCGTCGACGGGGAAGTCATGGAAGACGTACAGCACGCGCCCCGTCTGGATGTACGTCGAGTCGAGGCGCGGCATGGTCTGCGTGAAATGCCGGATGCAGAACGGACACTCGTAGTCGGTGAACTCGACGAGCGCGATGACCGCGCGCTCCGATCCTCGCGACGGCGCCCCGGCCACGTTCACGACCGCGGCGTTCTGGTTCGTGGCCATTTCGGCCACGAGGCCGCGCTGGGCTTCGCGCAAATCCTGGATCTGGCGGCCGGTGAAGAACCAGCTCAGCGCGGCGGTGATCAACGCCGCGACCGAGAGCACCAATGGCAGGCGGGCGGTGCTCACGAGGCCGGTTGTCCCTTCCCCTTGGCCGGCGGAGTCTCGGCGTACCGCTTCAGCGCCGTCAGCGAGATCTGCCAGCCGCGCGAGACGACGGCGTAGTACCGGCGCCAGCGCTCGGACGCGTCGTAGCCGTTCTGGCAGACGTGGAGCCGGCAGCCCGCCGGGTCGTCATCGCAGGTGACTTCGAGGGCCATCGGACCGATCGGATCGCCCTCGGGCGGAATCCAATACGCATCGGCCACGAAGAAATGCACGTTCGGACGCACATCCACGACGGTACCGTGAAAGACGCCGCCGAGCGCGCCGAGGACGTCGTCCTTGTACGGGGTGGTCGCCCACTCGACCGCGTACACGCCAAGGGGCACTGGCGTCGTCACCGAGCGGGTCGCCTGCCACCACGACCGCAGCGCCTCGGGCGCGAAGAAGCAGGCGAAGACGGTCGCCGGCGACGCGCTGATCACGAGGTGCTGTTCGAAGCGGCCGGTGAGCTCCTGCGGGTCCTGGGTCACTGTTTGGCGCGCAGCGTCTGCACGTAGGCCACAATGGCCCAGACCTGTTCCTTCGTCAACTCGTCGGAAAACCTGGGCATCTTCGGCGACGTGCGGCCGTTCCAGACCTTGTAGAACACCACGCCGTCCGGGTTGCGCGCGGCGCGCGCGGCGACCGTCAGGTTCATGTCCTGCTGGTACTTCAATTCGGCGTCCTGGCCGTTGCCCTTCCCCTCGGGGCCGTGGCACCGCTGGCACTTGCTGCCGTAAAACTTCTTCCCGGCGGCGATGACCGCATCATTCACCGTGAGCGGGCTCTTTTCTTCTGCCGCCTTTGGCGGCACGTTCCAGCCGTTCCGGGCGGGGGCGGCCTTATCCCCCTGAGCGGGAGCCTGGCCGTCCTGGGCGGCCACAAATGCGACGGACATGCCGAGTCCGGCGGCGACGAACAGGAAATTACGCAGTCCACGACCCATCATCAGCCAACCTCCAAATCGCACTGGCGACCTAATACTGAAGAAACCGTGCGCGCGTTTCCAGGAAGGGCCTGAGGCGGCCGGCCCAGCCTTTCACCAGTTCTCCGGCCGACGCACCTCCGTCCAGCACCTCCCGAAGCTCAGCGGACCCGTAGAGCATGTCGATCGGCGGCTTGACGTATTCGTACTCGTACGGCGGATCTCGCCAGACGAACGCGCCGGGGTCCGCGGCCCGTGCCGCTTCGAGCACGGCGACACCCGTTTCGACCGGACGGAACGACGCGCGGTCGGTCACATGAATCTGGCAGCCGCCGCAGGGGGTCGCGGCGTGCTTGTGGAACGTGGGCTCGAACAGCGCCGGCCTGAAGTGCACGCCGGGCAGGCCCCGCCGATTGAGGCCGGCCGCAAACGGCTCCGGTTTGATCCACGGCCCGCCGATGAGCTCGAACGGCAGTCCGGTGCCGCGGCCTTCGGAGACGTTGGTGCCCTCGAACAGCACCGTTCCGGGATACACGACGCATGTCTCGAATGTCGGGATGTTCGGCGAGGGGAGCACCCACGGCAGTCCGGTCTCGTCGTGGTACTGCGCGCGCGTCCAGCCCTGCATCCAGACGACTTCGAGCTTGGCGCCAATGCCGAAGTGCTCGTTGAACATCCGCGCCAGCTCTCCAATCGTCATGCCGTGCCGCATCGGGATGGGATACATCCCGACGAACGACTCGAACCCGGCTTCGAGCATCGGGCCTTCGACGGCGAGCCCGCCGATCGGATTGGGCCGGTCGCACACCACAACGGGCATGCCGGCCTTGCGTGCGGCCTTGAGACAGCCGGCCACCGTGTAGATGTAGGTGTAAATGCGCGTGCCGACGTCCTGGAGGTCGATGACCAGCGCGTCGAGGCCGGCAAGCATCTCAGGTGTTGGCTCGCGCGTTTCGCTGTAGAGCGAATAGACCGGCACGCCCCGCCCGGCGTCGGTGCCGTGCGGCGACTCGATCATGTTCTCCTGCAGATCCGATCGGAAGCCGTGCTGCGGGCCGAACAACGCGCCGATGCGCACGCCGCCCGCCTCCGCCCGCTCCGACACGTGCCGGAACCGGCCGTCGATCGACGCCGGGTTGGACACGAGTCCGATGGTGCGCCCGCGCAGCACGGCCTTGTCGAACAGGACGTCCGAGCCCAGCAGCACGAGGTCAGCCCTGGAGGCGACGGGCAAGGTGTGCAGCGGCCATCGCGTCCGCGTAGGTGTTGCAGATGAGGTTGATGGTGTCCGGCGCGCCGAGGATCGTGATCTCCAGCGCGCGGTCGGTCCGCTCGACGCCGCCGATCCGATGCCACGGCCAGGAG
>Ga0137326_1000184_pt1 | contig 22890 bp, 20 predicted proteins | sample EasRivERMZT500_2_FD_102292 | JGI IMG/M metagenome (GOLD analysis project Ga0137326, IMG submission 102292) | Soil microbial communities from meander-bound floodplain in the East River, Colorado, USA - East River MetaG ERMZT500_2 | ecosystem: Environmental > Terrestrial > Soil > Floodplain ... | reverse complement strand
TTCCTGCACGCCCTGATAGTCGTGAAACAGGCCGCCGCCGCCCACGATGATGAGGTCGCAGCCCCGCACGGCGTCGAGGATGGCGGGCACGTCCCGTTCGTGCACGGTGTTCACGTTGTGGGCGGCCTTCGTCTCGGCCGGCGAGCTCGACACGACCGTGACGTCGAGCTGCAGCGAGGCGCGGCGCAGCTCCTCGAGCATGACCCGCAGGATGCTCTCGTCGCCGAGATTGCGGTGCCCGTAATGCCCCGCGATGAGAACCGACCCGGCCACGCTCAGCCCCGGCTCGCCGGCGCGGCGCCGCGGAGGGCGGTCAGCGCGAGTTGGAGCTCGCGTGTTTCCACGCGCCAGTGCTCCCGCAGCCGGGCAGGCACCGCCGGCCCAAGCACGCGGCGGGCGATCAGCCGGAGCCTGGCGCCCGCGGCGATGACGGCGCTCGCGCGGCGCGCGTACGCGGCACCCCGATGCTTGTCCGCCCACCGGATCAGATCGGTCCACAACGCGTGAGGGTGCTGGCGGCCCGGCCCGCCGGACACGCGGCTGATCGTCATGCCGTGGTGGTGGACGATGCGGCTGGCCGCGATGATGCGCACGTGCCAGCCCCGTTCACGCGCGCGGAGGCAGAAGTCGAGATCCTGCGCATAGAGCCTGAACGCTTCATCGAACGGGCCGACAACGGTCCAGACCTCGCGGCGGATCGCCATGGCGGCGCCGGTCACCCAGTCGACCTCACGATTTGACGTGGCTTCGAGCGGACGCACGACGCGGTAGCCAGGCACGTGGGCCAGCGCGCGGGCCACGCCACTCGACTCGGCGAACAACCACGCGAGCGTTGGCGCGCCGCCGCCGCTCCACTGGCCGCTGCCGTCCGGATACAACAACTGCGCCCCCGCGATGCCAAGGCGCGCGTCTGCCGCAAAGGCATGAGTGAGTGCGCCCACGGCGTCGCGGGAAACCTCAGTGTCGCTGTTGAGCAGTAACACGAGCGGGTTCGAGGCCAGATGAAGACCCGCATTTGCCGACGCGGTGAATCCGCGTGGCGTGTCGTGCCGGACGACTCGCGTGCGCGGATACTGCCGCGCCACGGCGTCCGTGGTGCCATCCTGGCTTCCGTCGTCCACGAGGATGACCTCCGTCGGGATTCCGGCGACGGCCTCCTCGATTGTCGCAAGGCATCGAAGCGTGATGTCCCGTGTGTCCCGCGTCGGCACGACGATCGAGAGGCCGGAAGGAGGCACGGCCGGTATCGTAGTACAAAACTGTCCGGCCGGGACCAGGAGCCCGGGGTCTTCAGACCCCGGGTTGCTGGCGTGCCTCGCAACACCCGATATGAGGATCGCAGTCTCCCCATAACCTGAACAACATGCGATCACGATTCCGACACCTTCCAACGTTCACCATTCTTGCAATCACGATCGCCGCCGCGGTCGTGGCACTCAGGCTGCCCGAGCCCTCCGGTGAGCGCGAAGAGGCGCACGGCGCCGACGAGCCGCTCGAGGCCATCCGCTGGATGCAGATCGCCGAGCGCGACGAGTTCGGCAACATCGCCCCCAACGGCCTGATGATCGCGCGCGGGCAGATGGACGCGCTTCGCGAGCGGCAGCGTCGTACGCGCGGTGAGAGCGGCATCCCGTCGATCGCGGGCATCAACCCGGGCGCGTGGACGTGGATTGGCCCCGGCAACATCGGCGGCCGCACGCGCACGATCTCGATCAATCCGGGCAACCCGCAGGACATCCTGACCGCAGGCGTGGCGGGCGGCATCTGGCGGACGACCAACGCCGGCGCCAGCTGGAGCGTGATTGACGACTTCATGGCCAACCTCGCCGTCAGCACGATCGTGCGGCAGCCCGGCGTGCCCGCGACGCTGCTCGCCGGCACGGGTGAGGGATTCTTCAATGCGGATTCGATCCGCGGGGCCGGCATCTTCCGGTCCACGAACAACGGCGCCACCTGGTCGCAGCTCGCCTCCACGACGGGCGCGCAGTTCCAGTTCGTCAACCGGCTCGTGTTCAACGCCGACGGCAGCGCCGTCATCGCCGCGACACGCAGCGGCCTTTTCCGGAGCACCAATCTCGGCGACTCGTGGACGCAGGTCCTCGCCGTGTCGGAGATGACCGACGTCAAGTTCCTGCCAGGCAGCGTCACGCATGGCGTGGCCTCCGGCTTCGTCAAGCGCGCGTATTACACAACTAACGGCGGCGCGAACTGGACGCTGAGCACGCTGCCGGCCACGCCGGCGCCGGGTACCTTCAACCGCATCGAGGTGGCCACCTCGCAGTCCGATCCGTGCACCGTCTACGCCTCCTACGCGGCGGGCGGGACGTCCTCGTCGCCCGCGGCGGAGATCTGGAAGAGCGTCGATTGCGGCCTCACGTATCTCTGGCAAAGCACGCCCGGCCATCTCGGCGCGCAGGGCTGGTATGACAACGCGATCTGGGTCGATCCGACCAACGTCAATCACGTGATCACCGGCGGCGTGACCCGGTTCCGCAGCACGGACGGTGTGAACTTCGTCGGGATGGGCGGCAGCGTTCACTCGGACCATCACGCGTTCGTGAGCGAGCCCGGGTACGACGGCGCGAGCAATCGCCGCGTCTATTTCGGCAACGACGGCGGCGTCTACCGGCTCGAGGACGCGCTCGGCACGACGTTCACGCGCCTGAACAACAACTACGGCGTCACGCAGTTCTATGGCGGCGCCGGCCAGAACAACACCGGCAAGATCTTTGGCGGCACCCAGGACAACGGCACGCTGGTCTACACGCCTGCCGGCGGCGCGCAGGCCTGGACGTCGATGGCCGGCGGAGACGGCGGGTACGCGACGGCCGATCAGACGAACGCCAGCTACCTCTACGGCGAGTTCCAGTGGCTCGGGGTGCACCGGAGCTCGAATGGCGGCTCGTCGTCCTCGACGATCACCGGCTGCGGCGGCGCGGCTCCGCTGTCGGATTCGTGCGCGCAGACCACGAACTTCATCTCGCCGATTCTGCTCGATCCGAACGATCCGAACCGGTTGCTGGCGGGCGGTCGATCGCTGTGGCTGAACAGCGCGGCGCGAACCACGGCCCTCTGGGCGTCGATCAAGCCACCAACGGCCGGCAACTCGAACATCAGCGCGATCGCCGTCCAGGCCGGCAACTCGAATGTGATCTGGGTGGGTCACAACAGCGGCGACGTGTTCAAGACGACAAACGGGCTCGACGGCACGCCGGCCTGGATCAAGATGGACGACAACACTCCCGCGGTGCCGGCTCGCACCGCCACCTCCATCGCGATCGATCCGGCCAACCCGGACATCGTGTACGTCTCGTTCGGCGGGTTCAGCGCCGGCAACGTCTGGAAGACGGTGAACGGCGGCTTGAACTGGACGAACGCGTCCGGCGGCGGCCCGGGAACCTTACCCAGCGCGCCGGTGCGATCGGTCATCGCCCACCCCTTCGCGCCGGGCTGGGTCTACGCGGGCACGGACGTCGGCGTGTTCGCCAGCGAGGACGGCGGCGCGACGTGGCAGGTGCCGCACGACGGACCAGCCAACGTCGCCGTGTTTCAGCTCTTCTTCATGAACAACCTGCTCGTCGCCGTGACGCACGGGCGCGGCATGTACACCGCGGACGCCGGCTTCGTGGCGCCCACGATCACGCAGCATCCCGCAAGCCAGAGCATCGGCCAAGGCGGCAGCACGTCCTTCTCCGCGGCCGCCACCGGGTTCCCCGCGCCGACGTGGCAGTGGCAGCGCTGGAACGGCGCGGCCTGGCAGAGCCTCGCGAACGACGCGACGTACAGCGGCGTGACGACGCCGACGCTCGGCGTCACGGGCGGCGCCGCGCTGAGCGGTTCGCAATACCGAGCGGTCGCGACGAACGCCGGCGGATCCGCGGCCACCAACGCCGCGCTGCTGACGGTCTACGGCCCGGGCGTCAGCATCCTTCAGAACGGCGACTTCAGCGCGGGCGCGGCCAACTGGCAGCTCTTCGAAGTCCCTGACATCGTCGCCAACGTCGTCGGGGGAGAGATGCAGTTCTACCGTCAGAGTCCCACGACGACTCCGTCGGGCCAGGCCGTCGTGTACCAGCACTCAGGCGTTCCGATCGGCGCCGGGACGCCGCTGCTGGCCGAGTTCGACCTCGGCAACAGCAGCAGCGTGCGCAAGCGGCTGACGGTCCTGGTCCTTGACGCCAGTTTCAGCGATCTCCATGTCTGCACGTTCTTCCTGGCGCCGAACGCGCCGATGCGCACCTATGCGATGCGCACGCATTCGAATCGGCCGTGGACGAACACGGCGATCTACTTCTACGCGGCGACGGGCGGCAGCAACGGCGGGACGTATCGGCTCGACAACGTCTCGCTCGCGCACGACCCCGCGACGTCCACCACGCGCACGGACTGCGTGGATCCGACGGCGCCGCCCGCCCCAGGTGGCGCGTCGAGCGCCAACCTCTTGATTAACGGCGACTTCCAGACGGGCACGCTCGCGCCCTGGAACGTGTTCGGCAACATCACCTGGCAGCTGTCCGGCGGCGTGTTCGAGTTCTACCGGCCGGTGGCCACGCCACCGGCCGCGGTCCTCTTCCAGGGCGTGGGCCCTGTCGGGGCGGGCCAGATCCTGACCGCAAGCGTCCAGCTCGGCAACAGCAGCGGCCAGCTCCGCCGGGTCGCCGTGCTGCTCAATGACGAGGACTTCAGCGACCTGACGGCGTGCACGTTCTGGCTGCCGGCGGGCGCGCCGATCGACACCTACACGATGCGGACGTTCACGACCAAGGCCTGGGGCAACGCGATGATCTCGATCTACTCGGCTACGTCCGGCGTGCTCCCGTGGGCGCGGGTGGACAACGTGTCGCTGCAGACGACGCCGTCTTCGGTCGCGCTTGGCACGGAGTGTTTCGAGCCGCCGCCGCCCGCGCCGCCGCCGGCCGTCAGGATCTCACGACGGCCCTGACGGATACGCTGCAGGAATAAACTCGCCGGTCGTTTCGTTGTGCCGGCCATCGGGCAAGTCGAGGAAGCCGCCGGTGGACGCGGCGCCTCGCTCGCCGAGGACGTAGTCCCAGTGCGACGTCCAGGTCCTGGCGGACGTCGTCCAGCTCCAGGGTGTCCCAAGCGCGTTCGCTCGCACGCGAGCCCGCCGGTCCGGATCGCGCGACAACTCCAGAATCAGCTGCGCCATGCGATCGTGGCAGGCGGCGGTGTCGTGCGGCTCCGTGACGAGAAACCCGTCCTGCCCGTGCCGCATGAGCTCCGCAAAGGCACCGACCTCGCTCACGATAGCGATCATCCCGGCGCGCTTGGCTTCCTGCACGGCGATGCCGAACCCTTCTTCCATGTGCGGGGCCTGCGGAGCGAGCAGGTACTCGTATTCGAACAGGCGTGGCACCAGCGCCGCCTGCCCCAGCATCCCGTGGAAGGTGAGGCCGGGTTCCGGAGCCGGCGCCTCGTCGCCTCGCCCCCACAGGCGACCGCCCCCGAATATGTCGAGATGAAATCGGGCGTCGGCGATCCGGAGGAGCCGGAGCACCTCGAGACTGGCGGCCAGTCCCTTCTCCGGCGGACCGATGTACGCCATGCCAAACGGATCTCGCCGGATCCCGCGAGCCTCGGCCTCTTCGAACGCCTCCTGCCTGAGGCCGTTGTAGCAGACGAAGAGCCGCGACGCCGGCAAGCCCCATCGCTCGATGCAGACGCGGCGCAGAAAGTTGCTCGCCGCGTACACGAAGTCAGGCGCAACGACGTCCAGGTCGGAGGGCTTCGGCACACCCTGCACCCAGACGATGCGGAGCGCCGCGTTGATCGGCACGCTGCGTAGCGGACTGAACGAAAAGCCGCCGGTGGACATCGCGATGAGGATCTCCGTATCGATCCGACTGAGCTCATCGAGCGGAAGGTACTGGACGCCGGCATGAACAACGCGTTCGGCCGTGTTGACGTACGCCGTGACGTCGTGCCCCTCGGCCGCGAGTGCGCCGAGCATCGAGAGCCGCGCAGTGATGCCGCCGCCGACGCCTCTCGCGTCCAGCGTCCGGCCGTCGTACACCTGGCCACGGTCTGGCGAGCAGAGGACGACGCGCCGCTTTGACATCAAATTGCGGGAATCGCGTGCTCGACGAAGGCCACTTCGCAGGCGCCGTTCAGTCGCGGCGAGTCACGCGGACGTTCGTGACCCGCCAGACGGCGGACTCTCCGAGCAGCGGCGTGTAGGCGAACTGCAAGAACAGGCGATGACCGGCGAAGCTGCTGAGATCCACCTGCACTTCGGTCCACGCCTCCTCGGGAGGGATGCGGGCCACGGTCCGCCAGTTCACGCCGTCAATGCTGGCCTGCACTTCGGCGGCGCCCGCGCCGCCTTCGACGGACGACACGAACGTCAGCGTCGAGCCGGTCGAGGCATCGACCTCGACGGGGCGCTTCCAGCGGAGGAGGCGCGCCCCCGTGCCATCCCTGCCGAACACCCACTCGCCGGACGCGACCTCGTCGAAGTTGAGGCGGGCAAACTGCGCCAGGTCGCGGAGCGCGGAGAGCGGCGCACCAGACGGCGGCGCCATTTCCTCGATGACCGCGTCGCCGCCGAGTCTTGGATCGCCGGGCTCCAGACATTCCCTGGCCGTCACGATCGATCCCGTCGCGCGCTGCAGGCTCACGTTGTCGAGCTGCAGGTGCCCGCCGGTCTCGGCGGCATTGCCGGACGTCGTGGCATAGAAATAAATCGCCGCGTTGGCCCACGGCTTTTTCGTGGGCGCGCGCATTCGATAAGTCCGCATCGGCGCGCCGGGGTCGAGGCTGAACCGGCAGAAGGCGAAGTCGCTGAAGTCGGCGTCCAGCACGAGCACCGTCACGCCCTTGCGAACCTTGCTGCTGTTGCCCAGATCGAATTGCGCGCCGAGGGGCGTGCTCCGGACGGCGACGCCGGTGACCTGGTACACCACCGACTGAGTGGTCGCGTCGCCTGGCAGGTTCCATTCGAAGACGCCGTCATGGACCTGCCATTCCCCGCTCCCGGCCGGACTGTCGAAATAAGACCACGCGGCGAAGCCGTTGCTGAAGTCGCCGTTCGTGATCAGGTTTGACTGGCGGGCGCCGGCGGCCGACACCCCGAGCAGCAGCGCGGCCACGAGCGAGGCGAGCGGCAGGCGCCTCCTCATTTGCAGGTGCTCGCAAGCTCCTTGGCGCGGGCGTCGGTCATGGTCACAGGGGTCAGCTTCTCCAGGGCGATCCTCCGCTCGTTGACGCGGGGGCACGGGGCCACCGGACACTTCACGTCCACCTGACGGGTCACCCATGTATATCGGGCGTTTACGAACCCTTTGGCATAGTTGTTTAGATCGATTTTCGTGTCGTCCAGATACGTCGAATGGGTGCCGTTGCACATGACGGTCAGCATCCAGCGGGTCCCGAGCCGTTCGACTTTGGCCACTCCGCGGTTCTCGAAGGCGGCGCCCGCCTGGCGCTCCCAGCTCGCGACGGGCGCCGACGGCGATGGTTGCGGGGTTGGCGGAGTCTTGGAGTCGGTCGCCGGGGGCGACGTCGAGCATGCGGCCGCTGCCGCGGCCAGCACCCAAACCCGCCACGTGGACCCGACGTGACGCATGCCCATGGAATCGATAGAGCCTACCCCAGGAAACGACGTCGGGCGACGTCGTTTCCGTCCAGACATTAGAATGGCGAGGCTTGTCCGACCTTCTCGCCCCGCCGGAGCGCGCCAACGAGCTTCGGGCGCTGACCGTCAGTTCTCGCTCCTGGACGCTCACTCCCCCTCAGATCTGCGACCTGGAACTGCTGCAGAACGGCGCGTTTGCGCCCCTCACCGGCTTCCTGAGCCGCCCCGACGTGGAATCGGTGCTGGGCGCGATGCGCCTGGCGAGCGGTGCCCTGTGGCCGATCCCGGTCACACTCGATGTGGACGAGTCGCTGGCTCGCGAGCTCAAGTCCGGTGACTCGCTCGCGCTTCGGGACGCCGAGGGCGCCCTCCTCGCCGTCATGCGGGTGGAGGACGCCTGGCCGATCGATCGACCTGCGGCCGCTCGTGCCGTGTATGGATTCGACGATCCGGCGCACCCGGGCGTCGCCGCGATGCTCGGCCTTCGGGACCGGTGGGCCGTCGGCGGACCGGTCGAAGGCCTCGAGCGGCCGCGGCATGACGACTTCCAGGCGCTGCGGTTGACGCCGGCCGAAACCCGCGCGCGCATCAAAGAGCGCGGGTGGACGCGCACGGTCGCCTTTCAGACCCGCAATCCGATGCATCGCGCGCACTTCGCGCTGACCGCGCGCGCGGCCGGCACCATCGGGGGCGGCTTGCTGCTCCATCCCGTCGTCGGCGTCACCAAGCCGGGGGATGTGGACTACTTCACGCGCGTCCGCTGTTACGAGAAAGTGCTGGCGCGCTATCCGGCCGGCAGCGCGGTTCTGGCGCTGCTCCCGCTCGCGATGCGCATGGCCGGGCCGCGTGAGGCGCTGTGGCACGGGCTGATCCGCAGGAACTTTGGCTGCACCCACATCATCGTCGGCCGCGACCACGCCGGAGCGGGCGTCGACGCGTCGGGGAAGCCGTATCACGGGCCGTACGACGCACAGAACCTGTTCCGCCAGCACCAGGCGGAGATCGGGATCACGATGGTGCCCTTCAGCGAGATGCTGTACGACGCCGATCGGGACGCGTTCGTCACCGAAGAGGAAGTGCAGCCGGCGTCCCGCGTCCTCACGCTCTCGGGCACGGAGCTGCGGCGGCGTCTGCAGCGCGGCGAAGAGATCCCCAAGTGGTTCACGTTTCCTGAAGTGGCGGAAGAGCTGCGCCGGGCCTCGCCACCTCGCGCGCAGCAGGGGCTGACGGTCTTTTTCACGGGCCTGTCGGGATCGGGAAAGTCGACGCTGGCGACCGGACTACGCGCGCGCCTGCTCGAGCGCGGTCGCAAGGTCACGTTGCTCGATGGCGACCTCGTCCGCCGGAGCCTGTCGTCCGAGCTCGGCTTCTCGCGCGAGCATCGCGACATCAACATCCGGCGGATTGCCTTTGTCGCGTCGGAGGTCACGCGGCACGGCGGCGTGGCGATCTGCGCGCCGATCGCGCCCTACGATGCCACGCGCAAGGAAGCGCGACAGCTCATCGAGCCGCTCGGTGGGTTCGTGCTGGTGCACGTCGCGACGCCGCTCGAGGTCTGCGAAGCGCGCGATCGCAAGGGCCTCTACGCCAAGGCCCGCGCGGGCCTGGTGAAGGAGTTCACGGGCATCTCCGATCCGTACGAGGCCCCTGCCGACGCCGAGCTCGTCATCGACACCAGCACGCTGGATCGCGACGCCACCCTCGACCTGCTGATGACCTATCTCGACCGCGAAGGTTACTAGCCAAGAAAGGGGCCGGGGTACGTTTTACGAAGCGCGTAAAACGTACCCCGGCCCCTTTTCTACGATCGCAGGTACAGCACAACTGCCGCCGCGAGCAGGCCGGCGACGGCGCGGTACTCGCGATTGGCGGCCACGCGCGACCAGCTGAAGGGCCGATCGGCCGGCGCGGCGCCGCTCGACCCCGGGCGCAACGTGCGGCCCTCGCGATACGCGTCGTACTGATCCCCGAACTTCGCCGAGAGCGCGCGCTCTTCGGTGCGCACCGCCGCTGCCAGCGTCACCACCAGATAGATGGCTACGAGGGCGGTGACGGCCAGGCTCTGTGCGGCCCAGACGAAACCGGCGCCCATGATCGCGGATCCGAGGTACAGCGGATGGCGCACGAGTCGATACGGTCCGCTGCGCGTCACTTCCCTGCCCTTTTCGATATGGCCGGCTGCCCAGATGCGCAGCGCCTCGCCAGCCAGCGCAACGGCCATCCCCACCGCGACTGACGTCATGGTCGGACGCGCGAGCCAGAGTGCCAGACCGGCACACGCAAACCCGAGCGGCACGCGCAGACGCGCGAGACGTCGCATCATGACTTCACGCCGGGCGCGCCCAGCCTGATCCGAATAGCCTCCGCCACGTCCTCGACGGTGATCGTGCCCAGGCACCAGCGATTCGCGTCGAAGCGGCAGCGGCGCTCGTAGTGACACGCGCAGCGGTCGTACCGCGAAATCGAGATGTCCGGCTCGATCCACGGTCCATTGCGCGCCGGGTTGGTCGGCCCAAACAGCGCGACCGCGGGCACGCCCACCGCGGCCGCCAGGTGCAGCGGACCGGTGTCGCCGGACACGATGAGCTTCGCACCTCGCGCCAGCGCCAGAACATCCGTCCACGTGGTCTCGGGAGCACGTCGAGCCGCGCCGCCCGACTGCGCGACGACGACCTCGGCCGCGTCGGCCTCGCCCGGCCCCCACAAAACAATGCTGGCCAGACCATGCCGCTCGCGCAGGAGGCGCGCGATCGCGGCCAGCCGATCCGGCGGCCACCGTTTGTTCGGCCACGCCGCGCCGGGATTCAGGAGCGCGTACGGTCCGCCGGCGGCCGCCTGCGCCGCGCGCGCGCTCGCAGACTCGACCGGGGCAATCGGGAACTCGAGTCCTCCGCCGGCGCGGGCGCCAAGACTCGCCGCCAGCCGAAGATTCTTTTCGATGACGTGGCCGCGCTCGCCAACCGTGATCCGCTCGGAGTAGAAGACAGCCGCGGCCGGTTCACGCAGCGACGAGCGATCAAATCCGATCACGCGCCGCGCGCCGGAGAGCCGTGCCAGGGCCGCCGACTTGATCAATCCCTGAAAATCCGCGGCGACGTCGTAACGCCTGGCTTTGAGCGCGCGCCGGGCCTCCAGCCACGCGCCCGTCGTGCGCCCGCCGAGCGGGATGACCTTGGTGACGGCCGGCACGAGCGCCAGGAATCCGGCATGCGCCGCGTCCACGAGCCAGTCGATTTCGAGATCCGCATGGTGGCCGCGGCGAATGGCCGCCACGGCCGGCAGGGTGTGAATGAGATCGCCGAAACTGCCGAGGCGGACGACGAGCAGCCGCTTCACACCTGATCCGGCGTCCGCGCGACGCGGTCGATCAGGCCGCGCGTCGAATGATCCTTGGGATCGCCGACAATCGCGGTGCGGCCGCCGTACTCACGCACGACGTCCCGCTCCGGAACCGTCTCGACGGTGTAGTCGGTGCCCTTGCAATGCACGTTCGGTGTCAGCCGGCGCAACAAGCGCTCGACCGTGTGCTCGGGAAACAGGACGACGTAGTCCACGCACCGCAACGCCGCGACCAGTTCAGCACGCGCCGACCCGGGCAGGATCGGCCGGCCGGCCCCTTTCAGCGCGCGCGCGGAGTCATCGTCGTTGATCGCCACGACGAGCCGGTCGGCCTCGCGTGACGCCGCCTCGAGGTACCGCACGTGACCGACGTGCAGCACGTCGAAGAGCCCGTTGGCCATGGCGACCGTGCGCCCGGCCTTCTTGTCATCCGCGACCAGGTGCTCCAGCTCGTCGCCGGTGACGACGCGGCCAGGTTGCGTGGCGCTCATTCGCTGACCGCCGCCAGCAGCTCGTCGGCGCTCACGGTCGCGGTTCCTCGCTTCATGACGACGAGGCCGCCGGCGTAGTTGGCCAGCCGCGCGGCTTCGCCGAAGGTGGCGCCGGCAGCGACCGCAAGGGTGAACGTCGCGATGACGGTGTCGCCCGCGCCGGTGACGTCCGCGATCTCATCCGAGCCGACGATCGGAATCTGATCGGTCGGCCGGCCCGGCTCGAACAGCGCCATCCCGCGGCTGCCGCGGGTGATCAGCACGGCCTTGCACTTCAGCCGATCGAGCAACGTACGGCCGGCGCGCTCGAGCATGGCGGGATCGTCGTTGATCCGGATCCCGAGGAGCGCTTCGACCTCGGCCTCGTTCGGCGTGCAGGCCGTCATTCCGGTGAATCCGGCCAGGGCGTAGCGCGAATCCACGAGCGACACCGGCGGGCGCCGCATCCGGGCCGCGCCCACCGCGCGTCGCCACAGGGCCGGCGTTACCAGCCCCGCGCCGTAGTCCGAGACGATCACGGCATGGATGCGCCGTAGCGTGCGCGCGAGCGTCTGTTCCACTCGGCGCGCCACGGCGGGCCGGATGGCGCTGCCGGCCTTGTCGATGCGCACGACCTGCTGCTTCGCCGAGTGAACACCACCTGCGAGGATGCGCGTCTTGACGGGCGTGACGAATCCGCCCGCGCGAACCACGCCCGTGGTCTTCGCGCCACGCGGCAGCGCCTCGATCAGCCGCCGGCCCGCGGCATCGGCGCCGACGACACCGAGGACGTCCACCGACGCGCCCAGCGCCGCGGCGTTGGCCGCCGCATTGCCGGCGCCGCCCGGCACGATCTCCGTCGAGTCGTACTTCAGGATCAGAACCGGCGCTTCCCTCGACACGCGATCCAGACGGCCGTAAATGAACTCATCGGCCACGAGGTCGCCGAGGACGGCGAGCCGCACTCGTCGAAACCGGCGGACGAGGGTGCGCGCGCGCGCCGGATTCAGGCGCGCCGTCATGCGGGCTCTTTCGGATGGCCGGCGTCGGCCAGGATCCACGTGACCGCTTCGAGCAGATCCGTCGCGATGTGCGCGCTGCCCGGCATGTCACCGTTGTGGCGCACGAGCTCGGATTCGCCGTATCCAGTTCGCACGAGAATGCCCCGCGCGCCGACGGCTTCGGCCAGACCGACGTCCGCCGACTTGTCGCCGATCACGAACGACCTGGTCAGATCGATGTCAAACCGTTCCTGAGCCTGGCGCACGAGGCCCGGCCTGGGCTTGCGGCACTCGCAGTCCGTCCGCAGGGCGTCAATCGCGGCCTGGGGATGATGCGGGCAGTAGAACCAGCCGTCGATGCGGGCGCCGGCGGCTTCGATCGCCGCCGACATCTCCTCGTGGACGCGCCGTACAAACGCGTCCGTACAGAAGCCCAGGGCGATGCCGCTCTGATTCGTGGTGACGCACACGAGAAACCCGGCGCGATGCAGCAACCGCACCGCCTCAATCGTCCACGGGAACCACTGCAGGTCCTCGAGGCGGCTCAAATAGCCCACGTCGTGGACCATCGTCCCGTCGCGATCGAGGAACACCGCCGGCCGCACCGGGTCAGGCCTCCGTCGCCGGCGCGGCCAGACGCCGCCGCACAGCCTCGAACACGCGGTCCACGGTGAGCCGCTTCATACAACGGTGATCGATCGGGCAATCACGGAGCATGCAGGGACGGCAAAAGACCTCTTCGAGGAGGACATCGTGATCGCCAAGGGGCCGCGTCGCGCGCTCGTTGGTCGGCCCGAACAGCGCCACGACCGGACGGCCGACCGCGGCAGCGAGGTGCATCGCACCTGAATCGTTCGAGACCACGACGCGCGTGCGCGCCGCGACCCCGACCAGCGCGCCGAGACTGGTGCGGCCGACCAGATCGACGACGCGATCGGCCGCGTCCGGTGCCTGCGCGCGGAGCCAGGATTCTATCGCACGCGCCGCCTGCCGATCGTACGCGGCGCCGAGCAGCACGCACGTCGCGCCGGTTTCCGTGACCAGCCGCGCGGCCAGCGCGGCCATCCGTTCGGGCGGCCACTGCTTGGCCTGGCCGTACGCCGCGCCCGGCGCGAGTCCCACGAGCGGCGCCGACGCCGGCACGTGCCGTTCGGCGAGGAGCGCCTCGGCGCGGGCGAGACTGGCGTGCGACGGACGGAGGCTCGGCAGCCGATCGGGATCCGCCGGCATGCCGAGGCCCGCGGCCAGCGCGCGGTAGTAGTCGGCCTGATGGAGCACGGCGGTCCGCGGCGGCCGGCGCGCGCGGCGCGTGAGCAACGGGCCGCGCCCGGACGTGGCGAACCCCCAGCGCGCCGGGATGCCGGCGCGCCAGACCTGCCACGCCGACCGGAAGGAATTCGGCAAGAGGACCGCGACGCTGAAGCGGCCGCCTTTGAGCGCGGCGGTCACGCCCGCGCGCGACTGGGGCAGCTCGAGCACGTGGTCGGGCGCCGCGTCGGTGTCCTCGCGGAAAATCGCGGCGACGCCGGCCGGGGCCGCCACCGTCAGCTCGGCATCGCGGAAGGCGGCGCGCATCGCGGCCAGCGCCGGCAGCGCCAGCACGGCATCTCCCAGCCAGTTCGGCGGCCGCACGACCACGCGCTCGGGTGAGGCCACCGCGTCACTCACTCTCGGCGTCCGCCGCGGCGCGCGGGCGGAACAAGCCGAGCTCCCGATCGTCGTCGCGCCACCGTCGATGCATCCAGAGCCACAGCTGAGGATGGCGGCGCACGTACATCTCCAGCACGTCCGTGCAGCGCTGCGTGACCTCACGGACGAGGTCCGCCGCGCCCGCGGCCGGCAGCTCGATGGGGTGCTCGTACACCATGCGATAGCGGCCGCGCGGCAGCGGCAGCGCAAAGGCGGGGATCAGCGGCGCGCCCGTGCGCAGCGCCAGCGCGGCCAGCGCGGAGGTCGTGGCGGCCGGCCGGTTGAAAAAATCCACGGTCACGACGTCCGAGCCGTGCATGTGCTGGTCGATCAGGATGGCCACGCATTCGTTGGCGTCGAGCGCGCGGAGCACCCGCCGGATCGCGCCTTGCCGGTAGATCACCTTGTTGCCGGTGGCGGCGCGCATCTCCTCGAGCAGGTCGTTGAGCAGCGGGTTGTCGAGCGGACGCGCGAGCACCGAGAGCGGCGGCAGCGCCAGCGCGTGGGCCAGCCCGTGCAGCTCCCAGTACCCGAAGTGGCCCGAGAAGATGATGGCGCCCTTCCCCGCCGCCAGCGCCGCGCGGACGCGGTCCTCCCCGTCGTATTCGATGCGCGCCCGCATCTCCTCGCGCGACAGCGCGCTGAACCGCAGCAGCGCGACGAGCAGCCGTCCGAAGTGCGCGAACGTCGCGCGCGCGATGGCGCGGCACTCGTCAATCGAGCGCACCGGAAACGCGGCCCGCAGCTGCTCGATCGCCACACGCCGGTGCGCGCCGTCCAGCACGTAGAACACGCGGCCGATCCCGGCGCCGAGCGCGGCGGCGCCCCGGTCGGGCAGGCGCCGCGCCAGGGCGCGCGTCGCGCGAACGAGCCCGTATTCCAGCCGGTGGCGCGTGGCGCGGCGCATCAGGCGCGAGCCTCCCGGCAGCGGGCGTCGAGCCACGCGGCAAACTCCGCCGCAGGCTCCACGGTGACGTCGAGCGGCACGGCGGCGATCGGGACGGGAAACGGCCGCAGGGGCAACAGGCGGACGGCATCCTTATCTGTAGTGAGAATCGCGGTGGCGCCCGTCTCCCGGCCGGCGCTCACGATGGCGTCGAGATCCCGGCGGGTGAACCGATGATGATCGCGAAAGGCCATCAGGCGCGCGACGGTCCACCCGTCGGCTTCGAGCGCGACCTTGAATCGCCCGGGCTGAGCGATGCCGGCGACCGCGACCACGGGTCCCCGCGTGTCAGGCAGCGGCGGGCTCGAGTCCAGTCGAACCGGCGCCCGGATCGCGCGACGGAGTGAAAGGACGGTGGCCTGTGGCGCCGCCGCCAGCTGGGCGGGCGCGGGGCCGTCGACGATCACGGCATGCGCGCGCGCCAGCGCGGACACCGGCTCGCGCAACCGGCCGAACGGCGCCCGGCGGCCCGTCAGATCCTCCGGTGTCACCACCACGAGGTCGATGTCGCGCGCGACGGCCCGATGCTGAAACCCGTCGTCGAGAATGAGGACCGTCGCGCCGAGCGCCTGCCGGGCGAGGGCGGCGGCAATCGCCCGTACGTCACAGACGACCACGATGGCGCCGGGCACGCTGCGCGCCAGCATGAGCGGCTCGTCGCCGGCCCGATCGAGGTCGGCGAGCAGGTGGCGGCCGTCGCTGACGATCACGGCGCCGGCGTCAGGCCGCCGCCGTGCGTACCCGCGGCTCAGGATGGCGGGCCGTTCGCCTTTCGCCAGGAAGTGCCGGGCCAGCATCGCCACGAGCGGCGTCTTGCCGCGCCCGCCGAACGCGAGATTGCCGACGGAGAGGGTCATCGCCCCCTAGACCGGGAACATCCGCACGACGCTGCCGCGGCCGGCCACCGGCAGCACGGCCGCGATCGCATCCAGCGTGCGCGGCTTGGCGCCGCGGTTGGCCTCGACGAGCGCCCGCGCCGCGGCGCCCAGGCGCGCCCGCTCCACCGGGTCGCCCATCAGCCGCACGACCGTCGTCACCAGCGCCCCGCCGTCGTGCACCTGAACGGCCGCCTGCTCGCGCAGGAATGCCGCCGCGATCTCGGCGAAGTTCTGCATGTGCGGCCCGAAGACGATGGGCTTGCCGTGCACGGCCGGCTCCAGGATGTTGTGGCCGCCGTGATCGACCAGGCTGCCCCCGACGAACACCACGGTCGCGACCTGAAAGAGGTGCGCCAGCTCGCCGATGGTGTCGAGAATCACGACGTCGGCCCGCGGCTCGGCATCTACGGCCAGCTCGGTTCGCCGCACGACGCGCAGGCCCTCGGCGCGCGCGAGCGCGTCGGCATCGCCGAACCGCTCCGGCTTTCGGGGCGCGAGCACGAGCAGTGCGGTCGGATGCGCGCGCCGCACGGCCGCATAGGCGGCGAGCACCGCGTCCTCCTCGCCCTTCACCGTGCTGGCGGCCATGAAGACGAGCCGCGACGCCGGCAGGCGGAAATACCGGAGTACGCGCCCGGCCCCACGGCCGGCCGCGACGGCGGCGGGCGTTTCCAGCGAGTCGAACTTCAGGCTGCCGGTGACGGTCACGCGAGCCGGGTCCGCCCCGATGTCGATGATCCGCCGGGCGGACTCCTCGCTCTGCATGCAGAATCGGTCTACGTCGGCGAGCACGCGCCTGAAAAACGGCCGCGCGAACCGGTACCGCGGATAGGACCGCGACGAGATGCGGCCGTTGACCAGCATCGTCTTCACACCGCGCCGGCGGCAGGCGCGCAGCAGGTTCGGCCAGATCTCGGTCTCCATCATGATGAAGAGCCGCGGCCGCACCAGGCGCAGCGTCCGCCGGACGAACGGCGGCCAGTCGATCGGGAAGAAGAACACGGCGTCCACGTCCGGCAGCCGCGTGCGCGCGACCTGCTGGCCCGTCAGCGTGGTCGTCGACAGGAAAATGCGCAGGCCGGGGTACCGGGACTTCAAATCCGTCACGAGCGCGCGTGCCGTCAACGCCTCGCCCACCGAAACTGCATGAATCCAGATCGACTGATCGCCGTCGAGGTTGAAGCTGACCGGCAGATACCCCATGCGCTGGGCCAGGCTGCCGATGTGCTTGCGATAACGAATCGCCTGGTACGCAAACCACGGCGAGAGCAGGACCGCCAGCACCACGATGACGACGGTGTAGAGCGCGTGCACGTCAGCGCATCATACTGCTAGAATTCTGGGTTTGCGGCCGCCGGCAGGGCCGCGCCGAGGGCGGACAACCATGGGCATCAAGGTCGGCATCAACGGGTTCGGCAGAATCGGGCGGAACATCATGCGCGCGGCCATGGCGCACCGCGACATCGACATCGTCGCCGTCAACGATCTCACCGACGCCGCGACGCTGGCGCACCTGCTGAAGTACGACTCCATCCTCGGCAACCTCGACGCGGACATCACGGCCTCCGGCGATCGCATCACCGTGAACAAGGACGAGTTCCAGGTGCTGGCGCAGAAGGATCCGGCCGCGCTGCCCTGGAAGTCGCTCGGCGTGGACGTGGTGTTCGAGGGCACCGGCCGCTTCACCAACCGGGACGACGCGGCCAAGCACCTCGCCGCGGGCGCCAAGCGCGTGATCATCACCGCGCCGGGCAAGAAGCCGGACGTGACGGTCGTCATGGGCGTCAACCACACGGCGTACGACCCGGCGAAGCATCAGATCATCTCGAACGCGTCGTGCACGACGAACTGTCTCGCGCCGGTCGCCAAGGTGCTCCACGAGTCCTTCGGCATCGTCAAAGGCTGGATGACGACGATTCACGCCTACACCAACGACCAGAATCTGCTCGACCTGCCGCACAAGGACCTGCGGCGCGCCCGCGCGGCGGCGCTGTCGATCATTCCGACGACGACGGGCGCGGCGGCGGCGGTCGGCGAGGTCCTGCCCGAGATCAAGGGCCGCCTCGACGGGATCGCGATGCGCGTGCCCACGCCAAACGTCTCGGTCGTGGACCTGAACGTGGTCGTGAGCAAGCCGACGTCGGCCGAGGCCGTCAACGCGGCGTTCAAGACGGCGGCCGAGGGCGCGCTCAAGGGCATCATCGAGTACGTCACCGCGCCGCTCGTATCCATCGACTTCCGCGGCAACCCGCACTCGGCGATGTTCGACATGGCCTACACCAAAGTGATGACCGGCGATTTCGTCAAAGTGCTGGCCTGGTATGACAACGAGTGGGGCTACTCGAGCCGCTGCGTCGACCTCCTCCGCTACATGGCGGGGAAAGGACTTTAGCTTCAGGCGCTGCCGTGAAAACCATTCGCGACATTCCCCTGGCCGGCAAGCGCGTGTTCATCCGCGTGGACTTCAATGTCCCCATCAAGGATGGGCACATCGGCGACGACACGCGCATTCGCGCGTCGTTGCCGACGATTCGGCACGCGCTCGACGAGCGGGCGACGGTGATCCTGGCGTCGCACCTCGGCCGGCCCAAGGGCAAGCCGAAGGCCGAGTTCAGCCTGAAGCCGGTCGCCACGCACCTGGCGACCCTGCTCAACAAACCGGTCGCCTTCGCGCCAGACTGCGTCGGCGACGCGGCCGCCGGCGTCGTGCGGGCGAATGCCGGCGGCGTCATCCTGCTCGAGAACCTCCGGTTCCACGCGGAAGAGGAGGCCAACGACGACGCCTTTGCGAAGTCGCTCGCCGCGCTGTGCGACGTCTACATCAACGACGCGTTCGGATCGGCGCATCGCGCGCACGCCTCCACCGAAGGCATCGTGCGCCACGTCGCCGAGGCGGGCGCCGGCCTGCTGATGGCGGCGGAGGTCACCTATCTCAGCAAGGCGCTCGACTCGCCGGATCGCCCGTTCGTCGCGATCCTCGGCGGCGCCAAGGTCTCAGACAAACTCGAAGTGATTGACAACCTGATCGGCAAAGTGGACGCGCTGCTCATCGGCGGCGCGATGGCGTATACGTTTCTCAAAGCGCTGGGCAAGCCGGTGGGACGATCGCTCGTGGAAGACGATCTGGTGGAAACGGCCGCCGACCTGCTCGAACGCGCGCAGCGGCAGGGCGTCGCCCTCGAGCTGCCCGCCGATCACGTCGTCGCGCCGAAGCCCGATGCGGGCGCGGGCGCGCAGACGCTCGACGTGGCCGACCCCGCGCTGGCCGATCGCATGGGCCTCGACATCGGACCGAAGACGGTGGCCCGCTACGCCGAAGTGATCGCCCGCGCGAAGACGGTCGTGTGGAACGGCCCGATGGGCGTGTTCGAAGTGGACGCGTTTGCCGCCGGGACGGTCGGCATCGCCCGCGCCGTCGCCGCCGTCGAGGGCACCACGATTATCGGCGGCGGAGACTCCGTGGCCGCCGTCGCCAAGGCCGGCGTCGCGGATCGCATGACGCACATCTCGACGGGTGGCGGCGCCTCGCTGGAATTCCTCGGCGGACGCGTGCTTCCCGGTGTCGCCGCGCTCAACTGATGCGCACGCCCCTGCTCGCCGCGAACTGGAAGATGTACAAGACCATCGCGGACGCAGTGGCGTTCGTGCGCGCGCTTGCGCCTCAGGCGGCGTCCATGGAGGGGCGCGACGTGCTGGTGGCGCCGCCCTTCACCGCGCTTGCCGCCACGGCCGATGCCGCGCGCGGCTCACGCGTGGCGGTCGCCGCGCAGGACGTCTACTTCGAGCGCGAAGGCGCCTTCACCGGCGAGATCAGCGCCGGCATGATCAAGGATGCCGGCGCCACGCACGTCGTGGTTGGCCACTCGGAGCGCCGGCGCCTGTTCGGCGACACGGACGAATGGGTGAATCGCAAGACGCGCGCCGCGATCGCGGCCGGGCTGGTGCCCATCGTCTGCATCGGCGAGACGCTGCAGGAGCGCGAGCAGGGCGAGACGCTTGCCGTCCTCGATCGCCAGATCAAGGCCGGGCTCGACAGCCTCACGATGGAACAGGTCGCTGGAATCGTCCTGGCGTACGAACCGGTGTGGGCCATCGGCACCGGCAAGAACGCCACGCCGGTCGAGGCCGGCGAGGCGCACCGCCACATCCGCGGCCGCCTGCGCCAGTGGTTCGGCGGCGCCGCGGCCGACGCGTGCCGCGTCCTGTACGGCGGATCGGTGAAGCCGGACAACATCTCGGATCTCATTGCGCTGCCTGATGTTGACGGCGCGCTCATCGGCGGCGCCAGCCTGGACCTTCGGAGTTTCCTCGAAATCTGCGTCAGGAGCCGCAAGTAACGGGCGATCTATACTGGGGACCTTATGTTCTATTACTTGCTCGTCACGTTCTATGTGCTCGTCTGTTTTCTGCTGCTGGTCGTGGTCCTTCTTCAGCAGGGCAAGGGCGGCGACATCGCCGCGGCCTTCGGAGGATCCAGCAGCCAGACCGCGTTCGGCGCGCGTGCCGGCGCGACGGTGCTCACCCGCGCCACCGCCGTCCTCGGAACCCTGTTCATGATCGGCTCGTTCGTGCTCGGCATTGCCGGCGCGGGCCGTTCGGGCAGCTCGGTCGTGAGCGGCGTGGGTGGACCGCCGACACAGGAGCAGCCGAAGGCGCCTGAGCTGCCGCTCAGCGTGCCGCAGGGTCAGCCGGGCGCGCCGCCCGCGACGCCTCCGCCCGCGACACCCGACGCCGGCAAGGCCAAGGGCAAGGGCGGCGAGACGCCCAAGGACGCGCCGAAACCGGAGCCTGGGAAAAAGGGCGGCGGATTTTAGCTAAGTCCACTTTTGCGGAAGTGGCGGAACTGGCAGACGCACCAGCTTGAGGGGCTGGCGCTCGTAAGAGCGTGGGGGTTCGAATCCCCCCTTCCGCATTTACCTTTTGATCTGGGGGCTTTGCCCCCAGACCCCCTACACGCTCTCTCGCTATCGCTCGCTCGTTCTTGATCCGCGGGCTACGCCCCCCGTCCTGGCCGTGCTGCTCTTTCGCCGCTAACGGCCGCGAGCCTCGCTATCAATCAGCCGGATCGACTGCACGACGCGCCGGAATGAGCTTTCGTACGACTGGTGCTCCTCTGACGGCGCGACCGTAATCAAGTAGAAGAGGCTGCCGTTGCGCAGCTGCGTCGTGAAGACCGTTACCGTCTCCTCGCGACGCGTCGCCTCCGAGGTGTTTGTGAGCTCGGCGACGAGCCCGCTGCGGCCGGAGAGCGTCGTGTTCTCGAGCTGGCCGCTCGCACGCAGTGACGGATTCGCCTCCCGCAGGCTGTCGATGAATTCCTGCGTCGCTTCGCGGAGCGTGTGCGTTTCGTCGCGGAGCACGCCGAGCTGGACGCCATGCGTGAAGACATTGCGGCCCTGCACCTGTCCGTGTGCGCCCTCAGGGGCGAACGTCGCCGAGGACTCCGACGTGAGCTCGCGCCAGTTGTCGGGCACGCTGACCCGCACCACGTCGCCTTCGGTGTAGGTCCTGAACCGCGTCGACGGCGCCGTGACGCGCGTGCCGATGCCGCTCGTGTCACGCTCCGGCGTCCCCGTCCGGGTCGGGGCGTTCCGGCCTCCACGCGTGGCTTCCTCAGTCGTCGGCGCGCGAGGCAGGCCTCGCAGCTCGTCCTGCACCCGTGCGAATTCACGCGTGTCGCCGGCCTGACCCTGAACACGCAGCTGCGAGGCTTCCTGCGCGATGTAGGTCTGCCGGTTGCCCGGGTTCGGATGGTCGCTCAGAAACTGCGGCACGCCGGCGCCGCCCTGTTTCTCGATCGTCTGGAAAATGCGGGCCATGTCGAGGGGGTTGTAGCCGGCGCGCGCCATGAGCTGGGCGCCGAGCAAGTCGGCCTGCTTCTCGTACTCGCGGCTGTATTTGAGGAAGTAGGTGCCGAGGCCGAACTGCGTGCCCTGGGAGATGACCTGGCCGGTCCGGCCGCCGACAATGGCCCCGACAATCGCGCCGGCCATGGCGCCGATCTGGAAGGGCTGCTGCTTGGTCGCGCCCGCGGTGCCATGCCGGAGGATGACGTGACTCAGCTCGTGCGCGATGACGCCCGCGACCTCGCCCTCGACCTTGGCCGCCTCGATCATGCCGCGATGGATGTACATCGGCCCGCCCGGCAGCGCGAACGCATTGATCTCCCGAACGTTGACGACGCTGAAGGAGTACCGGAACTCCCGATGCTGCAGATTGGCCGGCACGACGCCGACCAGGCGCCCTCCGATGCGATCCACAAGAGACTCGACGTCGCTATCGCGGAGAATCGGCAGCTTCTGCTCGACCTCTTTGGACGCCTGCTGTCCAATCTCCACGTCCTGGGCGGGCGTGTAGCGGTTGTTCGGCGGTGTGATCCGGGTCTGCGCGACCGCCACTGAAACAGAAGCCGTCAACACAGCAACAAGCGCGGTGGCTCTTCGCACGGACATGGTCCCCTCCACGTCCCAGCGTGAGGTGCCGCGGCTCCGGACGCAATCGATGAAAACCCTGAGGGCCCCAGTGTCGCCAGGCGCCTGAGCGTGCTGCCGGTACGTTGTAATGAGCCATGGCCTCCAGGCAGTGCTACCACTGCAAACAATGGATTGACGACGCCGAAGATCACGATTGCTGGACGACGACCGAAGCGGCGCTGACGAAGGATCTGTCCGAAGACCTGCGCGACGCCTGGGAGCGCCTGCGGGATACGGCGGTCGAGTTTGGCGACCAGCGGATCTATGCGTCGCATCACTCGATCATGTTCGCGCGCAAGGCGTGCTACTTCTTCGTCCGGCCCAGGCTGAAGTTTCTCGAGGTCTGCGTGTTTCTGCGCCGGCCGCTCAAGTCCACCCTGGTCGTGCGCGCGGACGCGACGTCCAAGACCAAGTACTTCAACCTGATCCGGATTCGACATCGCGACGAGGTCGAGTCGCCCTTCACCGACTGGCTGCAGGAGGCGTATGCCCTGGAGGAT
>Ga0137326_1000181_pt1 | contig 23022 bp, 19 predicted proteins | sample EasRivERMZT500_2_FD_102292 | JGI IMG/M metagenome (GOLD analysis project Ga0137326, IMG submission 102292) | Soil microbial communities from meander-bound floodplain in the East River, Colorado, USA - East River MetaG ERMZT500_2 | ecosystem: Environmental > Terrestrial > Soil > Floodplain ... | reverse complement strand
GACCGGCCGCCCGCCCCGCGCCCGCGTCGACAGCGTGCCGGCGGTCGAAACCACCACCTTGCCGTCGAGCATCTCGGCGCCTTCCTGGTGGTCGTGCCCGCACAGCACCACGTCGGTGCCCGCGGCGACGATCCGTTTCTGGGCGGTGCGCCAGCGCGCGAGGCCCATGCGTTCCGACAGCTCGCCGCGCAGCACGTTGTGGTGCACGACGAGGATGCGCGGCAGGCCGGCGTCGGCACCGGCGAACACGCTGTGCACGCGCTGGATCTCCTTTTTGGGGAGATGGCCCTTCACGGCGATATCGCGCACCCGCGGCGTGAGCGAGCCCCACGCGACACCGTGCGCCGTCAGCGCCGAGGCGATGATCGCTCCCCCGGGGATCGTCAGCGTCGGTGTGAGGTCCGCGCCGAAGTAGCTGCGATACTTCTCGTACACGGCGTCCTTGCCGAACGGCAGGAACGGCCGGCGCCACCACTGCACGTCGTGGTTGCCGGGGATCACCAGCACGGGCGCGGTTTCGCGCGCGAGATTGACGAACGCGCGCCCACGCTGGAACTCGCCGTGCCGGGCGCGCTGCGAGAGATCGCCGCCGATCACGATCGCGTCAGGACGCAGATCGGGAAGGGCACGCTCCAACGCCTCGACCACGGGAATGTCGGCGACGCCACCAAAGTGGAGATCGCCGATGTGCACGATCTGGCAGGTCATGACTCGAGTTGCACCGTGTACGTCAACGTGGCCTCACCCTGCGCCGGGACTTGCACGCGGAACCGCGATTCGGTGGACGAGAGCTTCTCAGCCGGCACGCTGCTCTCCACGATCTTCCAGGCGCCGAAATGGGACTCGCGCACGTCGATTGTCACCGCTTGCGCCTTCGCATTCGCGATCGTGACCCGATACGCCGCCGTCACGCGCTGCCGGGGCTGCATGTTGCGGCGCTCCGGCGGCACTTGTTCCTGAGTGTAGTCGGTCTGCACGCGCTCGGCGGTGATGTCGAACGCGTCGCCGGACTGCAAGCGCAGGTCGCGGCCGGGAGCGGTGTGATCATTCGCCGCCTCGCCGATGAGCTGCATGCGGCCACTCGAGTCGGCCTCGTAGAGCTGCACGGTGCCGGCGGGCAGCGGCCGATCACCGAATGAGGTCTTGGACGCGCGCTTGATCGTATACCACACCTGCACGGGAACGCGGTTGGGCTCGGGATTCTGTCCAATCCACCCACGCCACGGCAGCACGCCGGGAACGATCAGCTCCTGGGCCACCGGCGCGGAGCTGCGCGGGAACAGCGCGGTTGTAGAGGGGACGTTGGGTTCAATCGTCAGGCGGCTGGGAAGCTGATACACATGCGTCTCGCCAACCGCTTCTTCTGAAGTCGCGCCGGGCATGGTTACGGTAACCGCATCAAGCTGCATGCGGCCCGCGACTCCCGGCTGGTACGACTTCTCCTGGCGGGTGCGCCGAATCGCGCCCGCAACAAGCTGAACGTCGGCGCTGTCCACCTGAAGCGCTTGCGAGGTAATCGTGGCCGTCCCTGAGATCGACACCCGCGAGCCTATGAGAACAACCTGATAGAGCGCCTCCCACGACATCCCCTGCGCGACGTAGGCCAGCTCCGTCCGTTGACGGGCCCGCGACGCCTCGAGCACGACCTGTGCCTCCGGCGTCGACCTCACAAGCTCGGCAGGAAATAGCGGCTCACCCGGCATCCCGAGTAGCAAACGTCCATCCGAAAGCCTGAACTGGGGGGGATCGGCCCGCACCACCGTCGCGCGAATGGTGTCGCCTTTCGCCCGCACAAATGAAAGGGTCTGGCCGATCGCGCGAGCCAAGGCGTCTGTTGCCGTGCTGGGATAACGCACCGTCGCCGAGCTCACGGCAACGGCAGTGTCCGGTGAAAAGAGCGTCGCTGGATCCAAACCTTCGAGTCGCAACGTCAGCGCGTTGCGGCCCTGTTGCAGCGCCTGCGGCAGCGTGCGCCGCACCACGACGCGGCCGTCTCTATAGATAGAAAGGGATGTCTGTGCCGAAAGCGGCGCCGCGAGGAGCAGCAGAGCCGCCGATACCCGATACCCGATACCCGATAGCTTCATTTCAGGAACTCCAGCGTCACCCGTTTGGCGATCTGAAACGTCAACACATACCACAGAAGGATGCAGGCCGCGCCCACCAGCCGGGCGGTCTGCTCCACCGGCAGGGCCATGCCGACATTCACCGCGAGCGGCAGAGTCGTGCCGAGCGACACCAGGCGGGCGACCCGCGTGGCACGGCGATGCAGCAGCCGCAGGCAGTTCTGGCACAGGCCCCCGATCGCGATCCCGGGCGTGCCCTCGCCACACTTGGCGCACGGGTGGCTAGGACCCAACCCGCTTGACCACGGCGCGGGCGAATTCGGCCGTAGAAGCACGTCCCCCCAGATCCGGCGTCCGGACATTGTCCTTCACGATCGTCGCCTCGAGCGCGCTGCGTAGCCGCTTCGCCGCGTCGAGCTCTCCCACATGATCGAGCATCATCGCCGCCGCCAGCAGCTGCGCCGACGGATTGGCGATGCCCTTCCCCGCGATGTCCGGCGCCGAGCCGTGCACCGGCTCGAAGATCGCCGCGTGCGTCCCGATGTTGGCGCCGGGCGCGAGCCCCAGCCCGCCGATCAGGCCGGCCGCTTCATCGGACAGGATGTCGCCGAACAGGTTCGTCGTGACGATCACGTCGAACTGCTCCGGCTTGAGCACGAGCTGCATCGCCGTGTTGTCCACGATCTTGTCTTCGCAGGCGATCTGCCCCGCGTACTGCTCGGCGACCTTCTTCGCAACCTCGAGGAACAACCCCGACGTCGCTTTGAGAATGTTGGCCTTGTGCACGATCGTGACCTTCTTCCGGCCGTGCAGCTTGGCGTATTCGAACGCGTACTTCGCGATCCGCTCGCTCCCCTCGCGCGTGACGATCGACATCGCCTGCGCCAGGGCGCGCCGGTCGGAGCCGATCTTGAACGTGTGATCGAGTCCGACGTACAGCCCTTCGGTGTTCTCGCGAATGATGACGAGATCGATATTCTCGTAGCGGCCGCCCGGGACGATCGTCTTGGTGGGCCGGACGTTGGCGTACAGGTCGAACTCCTGCCGCATCGCGACGTTGACCGACCGGTAGCCGCCGCCGACCGGCGTGGTGAGCGGGCCTTTGAGACAGAGCCGCGTGCGTCGAATCGAATCGAGCGTGGCGTTGGGCAGCGGGGTGCCGGCCTTCTCGACGGCCGCCATGCCGCCGTACTCCTCATCCCACTCGAATTTGACGCCCCCTCCGAGGGCGTCCAGGACCTGGAGTGTGGCTGCCGTGATCTCGGGCCCGATCCCGTCGCCCGCGATCAGCGTGGCCTCGCGTTTGGTCAAGGCAAGCCTGGGGTGAGACTCTTGACCGCCTTGGTGAGCGCCGCCCAGGGATCGTCCCCGTCCCCGCGCGCCACCGTGCGCCAGCCGATTCGTCCGACCCGAGTATCGATCATGACGATCGACAGCTCCGCCGTCGCATCGGTGCGGCCGGGCCGGCGGCGATAGACGAGCCCCGCGGGGATCATCGCGTAGCGGCCGCCGACAAGTCCCACCAGCGTGCGCAACTGGTAGCGAAGCGGATCGGGTACTTCGATGAGCTTCTCGTTGCGAAGGAACGGCGTGCCCAGCTGATCGGGATCGGTGGCGATGCCGGCCGCGCGGCGCGCGGTCCGGCGCAGCTCGGCGGGGCCCACCCAGGTCACCTCGGGGGCCCGTGCGATGAGCAGCGCCTCGATGATGCTGTCGCTCTTGTCCAGCGTGGCACGGCGATCGTTGATGATCGAATCCCACTGCAGCGTGTCGTCAGCGGCGACCAGCGCCAGCGGCGTGAGCGCCACGCGTTGGCCCGCGAGACCGGCGGTGGGCAGCGGTGCGGTTGGCGGCAACTCCTGGGGCGTGGGCGTCTGGTCGGCTTTCTTCTTGCCCCCGCAGGTCAGTGCGCCCGCGAGCAGCAGCACGCACCACACACCATGTACCAAGTACTTGTTTTTTAAAGGGTTACTCACGGCCTACAAACTAAGCGAGCGTGAGTCCTCCATCAACTACGATCACCTGGCCGGTGATGTGGCGGGCAGCTTCACTGCACAGAAACAGGATGACGCGTGCAATGTCCTCGGGTTCGGCGACGCGACCGAGCACCGATTCGTGCTCGGCGCGCTCGAGCACTTCGCGCGGCAACTGGGTGAGCAGCTCGGTTTTCACGAAGCCGGGGGCGACGGCGTTCACATTGATCCCCGCCGAGCCGAGATCCACCGCCGCCGCCTTGGTGAGGCCGATGAGCGCGGCCTTGCTGGCGGCGTAGTTGGCGATGCCGAAACCGGGGCGGAACGCCTGATGGCTCGCGACGTTCACGACCTTGCCGTAACGCTCCGCGCGCATGAAGGGAGCGACGGCGTGGATGCAGTTGAACGCGCCACCCACGTTCGTGTCCATCACTTCCGACCAGGCCTCGGGGGTCAATCTCCAGAGCGCGCCGTCATGGGTGACGCCGGCATTGTTCACGAGATAGTGGATCCCGCCGAGATGGCTCTTCACCTCGCTGACGAAGTGCTCGACGAGATCCATTTCCCGCACGTCGCACAGCGCCGAGTACACGGGCACGCCGTACGCCTTGATCGCGGTCTCGGTCATGAGGGCCTGGGGGCCGACTTCCCGTCCCGGCATCTCGACGTAATTGAATGCAACGCCGCAGCCCGCCTGCGCGAACTCGAGGGCGACGGCGCGGCCCAGTCCCGTTGCGCCGCCCGTCACCATGGCAACGCGGCCCTTTAGGGTGTCGCCGACTTTCTGGGGTTGCGTGCGCTCCTGCACTGCCGATGCGGTCGCTGGGCGAGCGCTCGACCAGGAGTAGGGACCGGACGAACCGGACGCGGGGGGGCTCAAGGGTTTCGAACCTATGTTCGAACTTGAACATCGGCAAGCGGCGCCGCAACTTACGCCGCGTGCGAGCGCTGATGTGGATCGTGATTTCCGTGCTCGGGGCGGTCGCGTTCGGGGTGTTGGCACTGGCCCGGGGCGAGACGATCAGCGCCGCATGGCTCCTCACCGCCGCGGTGTGCACCTACGTCATCGGCTACCGGTTCTACTCGAAGTTTCTCGCGCACAAAGTCTTCGGCCTCGATCCCCGTCGCGCCACGCCGGCGGAACGGTTCAACAACGGCCACGACTTCGTCCCAACCAATAAGTGGGTGCTGTTCGGACATCACTTTGCGGCGATTGCCGGCGCCGGACCGCTCGTGGGTCCCGTGCTCGCCGCCCAGTTCGGATTCCTCCCAGGGACGCTTTGGCTCGTCATCGGCGTCGTCCTGGGCGGCGCGGTGCAGGACTTCACGATCCTGTTCTGCTCGCTGCGGCGCGACGGCAAGTCGCTGGGCCAGATGGCGAAGGAGGAAGTCAGCAAAGTCACCGGCGTGACCGCGATGATTGCGGTGCTCGCGATCATGATCATTCTGCTCGCGGTGCTCGCCCTGATCGTGGTGAACGCGCTGCGCGCGTCGCCCTGGGGGCTGTTCACGATCGCGTGCACCATTCCGATCGCCCTGCTCATGGGCTGGTGGATGAAGCGCTGGCGGCCGGGCAAGGTCGGCGAGGCATCGGTCGTGGGCGCGGTCCTGCTGCTGCTCGCGCTGGTCGGCGGCGGCACCGTCGCGAGTCATCCGACGCTGGCGGCGGCATTCACCCACAGCGGCACGGCGATCTCGTGGATGATGATCGCCTACGGCTTCATCGCGTCGGTGCTGCCCGTATGGATGCTGCTGTGCCCGCGCGATTATCTGTCCACCTTCCTCAAGATCACGACGGTCGTGGTGCTCGGGCTCGCGATCTTGATCATCCTGCCGCCGCTGCGCATGCCGGCGTTGACGCCGTTCGCGACTGCGGGCGAAGGCCCGGTGTTCGCGGGCAAGCTGTTCCCGTTCGCGTTCATCACGATTGCGTGCGGCGCGATTTCAGGCTTCCACTCACTGGTCGCGTCGGGAACGACGCCGAAGATGATCACGCGCGAGACCGATGCGCGCATGATCGGCTACGGCGGGATGCTCATGGAATCGTTCGTCGGGATCATGGCGATGATCGCGGCCTGTACGCTCGATCCGGGCGTGTACTTCGCCATGAATACCACGCCGGCCGCACTTGCCGGAGCATCCGACGTCCTGACTCAGGCCGGGTTTGTCGTGACGCCGGACTACATGCAGGCGCTGGCGGCCCAGATGGGCGAGCAGTCGCTCGTGGCGCGCACCGGCGGCGCGCCATCCCTGGCGGTCGGGATGGCGCACATCTTCTCAGGATTGACGAGCGTGTTCGGCGGCAAGGCGCTGACGGCGCTGTGGTATCACTTCGCCATCATGTTCGAGGCGCTGTTCATTCTGACGACGATCGACACCGGAACACGCGTCGGCCGGTTCATGCTGCAGGAGATCGTCGGGCACGTCTGGCCACGGTTCGCTCAGACCTCCTGGTATCCCAGCGTGTTACTCGCGAGCGCGCTGGTGTGCGCCGGCTGGGGCTACTTCCTCTATCAGGGCGTCATCGATCCGCTCGGCGGGATCAACTCATTGTGGCCGCTGTTCGGGATCTCGAATCAGCTGCTCGCGGCCGTGGCGCTGTGCGTCGCCACCACGATCCTGATCAAGATGGGCAAGCAGCGCTACCTCTGGGTCACGCTCGCCCCGCTCGCCTGGTTGATCGTCGTGACGATGACGGCGGGATGGCAGAAGGTCTTCTCGGCCGACCCCAAGCTGGGATTCCTCGCGCATGCGGCGTCACTCGCCGGCTCGACCGCGCCGAACGCCGCGCGGCTCATTTTCAATGACCGGCTCAATGCCGTCGTCGCGCTCTTTTTCATGGCCGTGGTCGCGATGCTCGTGTTCACGTCGGCGCGCGAATGGTGGCTGGTGCTGTCACGGCGCAAGCCGGCGGTGGTCCATGAGGCGCCATTCGTTCCAACCGCACTCGTCGCAGGCGACTAGCGGTCGACTGGTACCGTCGGCAACGGATTGATTTCGCTTACGCAACAATCGCCAAGCACTCGATTTCTACTTTCGCACCCAGCGCCAGCCCACTGCCCGCCACCGTCGAACGTGCCGGTGGGTCCTTGGGGAAGTACGTCGCGTAGACTCCATTCATCGCGTCGAAGTCGCGGATGTTGGCGAGAAACACCGTGCACTTGAACACCCGCTCCATCGAGCTGCCCGCGTAAATCAGCACCGCCTTGATGTTCTCGAGCGTCTGCTGCGTCTGCTTCACCACGCCCGTATCCACGAGCTGACGAGTCCCAGGCAGTACACCGATGCTGCCGGACAGGTAAAGAACATTCCCGACCTGCACCGCGCTCGAGAAAGGCAACCCCGGTAACGAGCCGGGAATCTGAATGACGCGCTTTTGGCTTTTCGATGTGTCCGGTGGTTGTTGAGCAGCGAGTATGCTGGGTACGACCATGGCCAGAAGAATCATGTGCAGACGCATACGATTGTCCTCTCCGTCAGAGCTCTACCTGGCCCCGACCTCGAACACTTGATTCGGCGGAATCTTGAAGAACGCCGTCGCCCGCAACGCGTTGCGCGACATGAAGGAAAACAGGTGCTCGCGCCAGATCGCCATGCCCGGGCGATCCGATGCGATCAAGGTTTCCCGGCCGAGGAAGAACGTTGTGCCTTCCACCGGAATCGACAGACCTTGGGTCTTGCACGCGGCGAGGATCTCATTGATGTCGGGATCCTGCATGAACCCGTAGCGCGCGACGACACTGTGGAAGCCCTTCCCGCTGCGCTTGACCGTGACGCGCTGCTCGTCCCCCACGTGCGGCACGTCCTCCGTGGTCACGGTCAAGAACACGATCTTCTCGTGCAGCACTTTGTTGTGCGCGAGGTTGTGCACCAATGCGGGCGGTGTTCCATCCGACGTGCCGTACATGAACACCGCCGTGCCGGGCACGCGCACCGGCGGCTCGGCCGCGAGATCGGCCAGGAGCAGCTTGAGCGGCACTGTCTTCTCCATCATGCGCTTCGCGAGGATCTCGCGTCCCTTCTTCCACGTCAGCATCAGGATGTAGACGACCAGCGCGATCACCAGGGGCACCCAGCCGCCCGCCGGGATCTTGAGCGCGTTGGCGGCGAAGAACAGCGTGTCGATGACCATGAACGTCCCGGTCACCAGCACGGCTTTCAGAATCGTCCAGCCCCAGACTTCCCGGGACATGATGTAGAACATCAGCGTCGTGATGACCATCAACGTCGAGAGCGCGACGCCGTACGCGCCGGCGATGTTGCTCGAGTTACGGAACCAGAACACCAGCGTCACGGTCAGCAGCATCAGCGCCCAGTTGACCGCCGGGACGTAGATCTGTCCGATTTCACGCGACGAGGTGTGATCGATTTGCAGGCGCGGCATGTACCCGAGCTGCACGGCCTGGCGGCTGAGTGAGAAGGCGCCCGAGATCACCGCCTGGGACGCGATGATGGCAGCGGCCGTCGCCACGCCGATGAGCGGGATCAGCGCCCAGTCCGGAGCGAGATAATAGAAGGGATTGCTTGCAGACTGCGGGGTCGTGAGGAGCTCCGCGCCCTGACCGAAATAGTTGAGGAGCAGCGCCGGGAACGGCACGGTGAACCAGGCGAGCTGGATCGCGCGATGTCCGAAGTGCCCGAGGTCGGCGTACAACGTCTCACCACCGGTGACGACGAGAAAGACGGCGCCGAGGACGAGGAACCCGCGCCAGGGATCCTCGCCGAAGAACCGCACGGCATGCAGCGGCGACACGGCAGCGAGAACGCTGGGATCCCGCACGATGCCGTGCAGTCCCAGGGCCGCAATCGTCAGAAACCAGATCAACATCACCGGCCCGAAGACCGCCCCTACCCTGGCGGTGCCGTGGCTCTGGAAATAGAACAGCCCCAGGAGCAGCGCGAGCGTGATGGGCGTGATCCAGTGACTCAACGCCGGCTGGGCAACCGCGAGACCCTCGACCGCGCTCATCACCGAAATCGCAGGGGTCAACGCCCCATCGGCATACATCAGCGCCGCACCGAAGATGCCCAGGATGATGATCATGCCGCGCGCCGACCCCCCGCGCGTTTGCCGGCGCCCCTGGATAAGTGCCATCAGCGCCAGGACGCCGCCCTCACCTTTGTTGTCGGCGCGAATGATCACCACATGGTACTTGATCGTGACCACGATGATCAGCGACCAGAACACCAGCGATAAGACGCCCAGGATGTTGCCCGGGGTCACCGGGATCGCGTGCGGACCATGGAACGCCTCGCGCAGGGCGTACAGGGGACTCGTTCCGATGTCGCCATAGACGACGCCGAGCGCGGTGAGGGCGAGGACTGCCAGGTAGCGACCGCGCGGTGCCTCGCCATGCGGCGCTGAGCGAGGTGTCTGGGGAGGGGTGCTGGGGGGTGGCTGGACGGGGGGGGGCGTGGTCATCGGGGGGGAACGCTATGCGCGCGCGCCCAGAAAGGCCACAGGACCACCAAACCTAAAGCAGCGGCGGCACTTACTAAGAAAGCCGTGTCGCCATTGCGGGTTTGGAAGATGACCCCGAGCAGGAGCCCGCCGATGAGCGCGGCACCCCCCGTCAACGCGTGATAGATCCCAAAACCACTGCCCTGATGTCCCGTGCTTGCCCGGGAGACCAATGCCCGCTCCGGACTCTCGGTCAGTCCCGCGACGATCCCGAATGCGAGAAAGAGCACCCAACCCGCCACGGGTCCCTTCGCAAACGCCATTCCGGCCGAAAGCGCGACGTAGCTCAACCACCCCATCCACATCGTGCGCGCTGGGCCGATGCGGTCCGACAGGCCACCCCCGACGAAGCTCGTCGACGCCTTTACGACATGGAGCGCGGCCCAGAGCAACGGTACGAGCGCGACGGCGATGCCGAGATGCTGGGTATGGAGGATGATCAGGGTCTCGGGCATCCTGATGAGGTAGAAGAGGGAGATGGCGATGACTTCGGGCGGAGGGCGGTAGAGGGCGGTCGAGGGCGGTAGAGGGCGGTCGGGTACCGCCCGTTCCCGCCCCTTACCGCCCTTTACCGCCCACATCGCCAGCAATACCACAACCACCCCGGGCACAAAACTCACCAGGATGACGCGCCTCACATCCGCGCCACTCGACAGCATCCACCAGGCCACCAGCGGTCCAATCACCGCTCCCACGTGGTCCAACCCTCGCTGCAACCCGAACGCTCGACCCCGAATTGGCTCCGGCGTGACGTCCGCGATCAGGGCATCGCGCGGCGGCGTACGCAGTCCTTTGCCCAGCCGGTCCACGACGCGCAAGCCGACCACCTGCCACGCGGCGGCGGTCACGGCGATGATCGGCCGTACCGCGGCGGCAACGAAGTAGCCGATGACGATCAACGGCCCGCGCCGCTGTGGACGATCCGCGAGCCGGCCCGAGACGAGCTTTACAAACGCCGCCGCGGCATCGGCGGCGCCATCGAGCGCTCCGAGCGCGATCGCTCCACCGCCCAGCACCCCGGTGACGAACGCGGGGAGCAGCGGGTACACCATCTCACTCGCGAAGTCATTGAGGAGGGAAACTGCACCGAACAGCTTGACCTGACGGGGAAGTTGCTGGCGATCACTCACCCAGGCCGAGTCCCCAGCGAATGAGGGTCACGGGCAGGCCGCCGTACGGGAGCACGGCGTCGTGGAAGGCGCGCAGCGTGAAGTCGTTGCCCTTCGACTTGCGGAAATCGTCGCGCAGCCGGAGCAGCTCGCGCCGGCCCACGGCATAACAGAGCTGATACCCGGGCCACGCACAGTAGCGCCGCACCTCGGCCTCGGCATTGCCGCGCTCGACATGCAGCTCGTTCACCATCTGATCGACCGCCTGCTCGCGCGTCATGCCGCGCGTGTGCAGCCCGACGTCCAACAGAATGCGCATCGCGCGCCACAGCAGGTGCACGCGCTGGAAGAACAGCTCTTCGTCCGACGCGTAGAAGCCTTGTTCTCCCATCATGTCTTCGCAGTAGAGCGCCCAGCCTTCGACCGTGAGCGGTGTCCACAGATTCTTGCGCACGTGCGACGGGAGCTCTTTGGCGATCACGAGCTGGAGATGGTGCCCCGGATATCCCTCATGCAGCGCGGTCGCCGCCAGCTCGTAGCGGCAGTGGTCACGCAGAATCCGTTCCTGCTGCGCCGTCGGCAGCCGGGCATCGGGCACGGTCACGTAGAACCACCCCGTGCGGTCGCGGCTGTACGCCCCGGGACTGTCGTAGGCGGCGTATGGAATCACCGGCCGCATGAATGCCGGAGTGGGAATCACGCCCAGCGGTGCCTGGGGAATAGGCGCGAGCTTCTTCTCCGCCACGAAATCGCGCGCGCGCGCCATCTCTTTCGCGTACGCGTCAACCAGCTCACCGGGCGTGGGATGGTCGGACCGCAGCTGGTCCACCAGGTCCGGCCACGGCTTGCCGTCGATCCGCTTGGCCAGACGCACGAGGTCGGCTTCGATTTCTTCCTTGAGGTGCAGCCCATAGCGCCACAGCTCCGGTGCCGTGTCGCGCAGCGCATGCTGATAGTGCAGCAGGAAGTTGAACGCCTCCTCGCCGATCGCGAAGTGATCCGTTCCCATTTCGAGCCAGCGCTCGAGGTTCGAATCGAACTGCTGCAAGGCGTCGCTTGCCGTTCCGGCCGCGCTCGCAAGCTGCGCGGCATGCATCGGAGACTGCGCGCCCAGTGCTGTGGCCAGCTCTTTCACCAGCAGCCGCCCGCCCTCGGTCATGCGCAATGCCGTTTCGACGAACACGCGGACCGGTTCCTCGAGCGTCGCCTTGAGATCATCGAGGAACGCGGGAATGTCCTCGAGGCGGCCGATGGCCGCCTGCGCCTTCTCGCCGGGAGTGCGATCGGCCGAGAGCAGCAGATGGTGCAGCCCGCCCAGCAGGTGCGAGAGCCAGAATTCCGGGTTCTTGGCCTGCGGCTTGATCGTCTCGTAGCGCAGCAGCGAGACGCGGATCTCGTTGAGCAGCGCGGTGCGGTCGATCTCCTCCTCGAGATCGGTCGCGTTCGCCTCTTCCAGCGCGGCTGCAATCGACTTGAGCGCCGCGAGCTGGGGCGCGAGCGCGGCCGAGCTGAAGCGGCCGTAGCGATCGTCGTGGCCCGGCACACCGGCCTGCGTGGCCGCCACCGGATCCATGTGCCAGTAGAGATCGAAGAACGACTTCTCGATGTCGCGGAAGCTCATGCGGGGGGGCTCAGCAACCGATGGCATTCTTCGTCGGACAGCACCCGATCGGTCCGCTTCGCGGCATCGAACAACGTGCGGCAGGCGTTCTCATCGTCGGGATCGTACCCATGACGCTCCAGCCAATACTTCACGTTGGACAGGCCGGAAACCGGTGAGATCTCGATGCGCTGCTCAAAGCCGAATTCTTCGGCGGGGACCGAGCTATACACCCGATCCGCGAGCCAGTTGTGCCCCTTCTTTTTGGCCTTGATGATGGCCGCGGCGTGCACGCCCGTGCCGGTCCGGAATGCATCGGTGCCGATCACCGGATAGTTCACCGGAATCGGCACCCCGACCGCATCGGCGACGAGACGGCAGTACTCGGGCAGCTTCCGGATGTCGCCCTGATGCGCGCCGAGCAGCTTGAGGTTCACGATCAAGAGATCCATCTCGGCATTACCGACCCGCTCGCCCACACCCAGCGCCGTGGCGTGAACGCGATCAACTCCGGCCTCGATGGCCGCCAGGCAGTTGATCAACCCCATCCCACGGTCGCGATGACCATGCCAGTCGATTCTCACGTTTTTGCTCTGAACGATTTCGTCCTTCACGAATCTGACCAGCGCCTTGACGCCGTCTGGTGTTGCATGCCCGACCGTATCGGCGAGACAAATTCGCGTGGCGCCGCAATTTATAGCGGCGCCGTACAGCGCCTTGAGGGTCTCGGGCCGCGCGCGCGTCGTGTCTTCGGTGACGTACATGACCGGCAAGCCGTTCGACACGGCGTACGTCACCGCCTCCTCGGTGGCGGCCAGGATGCGGTCGAGCGTCCAATCCTCCGTGTACTGCCGGATCGGGGAGGAACCGATGAAGGTGGCAGCTTCGATCTTGATACCGACTTCGTTGGCGATCCGCACGATCGGCTCGACGTCCGCGACGACGGTGCGGGCGGCACAGTTGGGAGCGATTGGGAGCTTGTGATCGCGGATTTCGGTCGCCAGGGCCCGCACCTGCTCCACCACGCGCGGCCCGGCGCCCGGGAGCCCGATATCCGCGGCCACGATGCCCAGGTCGGCCATCAGGTGCAGCAGCCGCTTTTTCACTTCGAGCGACGGATCCTTGACCGACGGCGACTGGAGCCCGTCGCGCAGCGTCTCGTCGTTCAGATCGACGCGCGCGCGTGCCCAATCGAACCCGCCGTTCCTGCCTCCGGCGCTGTTCCAATCGTAGATGAGTTGCCGCTCTTCCATGCGAATGAGTGTCGCGCCAGGGTCCGGTCCGGTCAAGTGAAGTTGCCCCGAACGCCCCTAAAGTCATACTTTGGCGGCATGATTGACGAGCTTCTCGCCCACGACCACGTCCGCGCCGCGCGGGCGCACATCGAGCGCTCGGACGAGGCGACGCTCGCCCGTCAGGCCTCGCTGTCGGCGATTCCCGCCCCCACGGGGGCCGAACGGGCGCGCGGTGCTCGTGTGGTGCAGATGTTCGCGGATGCCGGCCTGGAGGATGTCGCGGTCGATGAGGTCGGCAATGTGCGGGGATGGTATGGAGCAGGGAGCGGGGAGCAGGGAGCAGAGAGCGTGGTGTTGAGCGCCCATCTCGATACCGTGTTCGGGCCTGAGCTCGACGTCTCCGTCTCCCGCAACGGCCCGCGCCTCGAAGGACCGGGAATCTCGGACAACGCTCGCGGCCTGGCGGCCATGGTCACCGTGGCGGAGGCGTTGACCATAGCACGGGTGCCCACCCGGAGACCGGTGCTGTTTGCGGCGACAGTCGGCGAGGAAGGTTCTGGCGACCTCCGCGGGGTCCGCCATTTGTTCGGAGGCTCGATCCGGCCTCATGCGTTCATCGCATTGGACGGCGCCGGGATCGAGCGCATCGTGCACCGCGCCCTGGGCGCGCGCCGCTATCATGTCACGTTCAATGGCCCGGGCGGCCACTCATGGGCTGCCTACGGAGTCGCGAACCCGGCGCATGCCGTCGGCCGCGCCATCGAGCAGATCACTCGCATCCCCTCGGGCGACGCACCACGCACCACGCACTCCGTCGTCAAAATCGGAGGTGGGACCAGCCTGAACTGCATTCCACAAACGGCCTGGTTCGATGTCGACTTGCGCAGCGAGGATCCTCGGGCGCTCGAGAGGCTCGATGACACCGTCCAGCGCTTGCTGCAAGAGGTCTTGGTCGAGATGAATCGGACCCGGCTGCCGGGCACGGCGCAGCTGACGATGGACGTCCGGCGCGTGGGCGATCGGCCCTCCGGGCTGACGCCCCGCAGTCATCCCCTCGTCCAAGCTGCCGTGGCCGCGACACGCGCCGTCGGCCACGAGCACCAGCTCGCCTGCGCCTCGACCGACGCCAACGTACCCATCTCCCTCGGCGTACCCGCGGTGGCGTTGGGCGCCGGCGGCCGCTCCGGTGATGCCCACCTCCCCACCGAGTGGTATGAAAACGACAAGGGCGCGCTCGGCATCGTGCGCGCCCTGCTCGTCACCGCGGCGATGGCGGAAGCGCAGTGAGCGTTATTGCCTGTAGTGTTATTGCCTGTAGTAGAGAATGAGATCCGTGCTCGGCGGCTTGGACCCCAGCTGCCGGATGAACGTCACGATCTGCCCGCGGTGGTAGGACGAATGGTTGATGAGGTGGCGAAACATCTGCCGGTAGCTGTGGACGTACTCTCGACCGCTGGACGGCTTTACGACCCGTGTTTCCTCCAGTCGATCGGCGGTGAAGGCGGCCAGAAAGCTCCCCCGCTCCGCCTCGACCGCCTCCCAGCGACCGCGGGCCTCCGCCAGAGATTTGAGATCGGCCCCTTGAGCGACCGCGGGATTGGGCTTTCCCAGCCAGCGGTGCAGCCACAGCTGCTCGGCCCACACGATATGCGCGAGCGTGCCGTGGATGCCGCCGTAGCTGCTCTTCAGGTCGCGGAAGTACTGCGCTTCGGGGAGGAGGGCGACCGCGTCGAAGATCGTGCGGTTCGCCCAGGCGTTGTAGTCGAACAGCTCGCGGAATTCGTTCACTAGCGAGCGGCGGCGATTTCCCCGTCATCCATGACCGAATCCTCGATCGATCTGCCTTCGATCTTTTGTTTGTCGCCGATCACCGAGCCCTTCACCTTGGCGTCCTTCATCTGGACGCCGCGGCCCAGGATGCTGTTGGCGATCGTGCTGCCCTCGATGGCACTGCCAGCCTCGATCGTGACGTTCGGGCCGATGGTGGAGTTCTTCAGCGTCACGCCATCCTCGATCCTCACCGGCTCCTGGATCCTGACTCCCCCCCCCGACTCCGCTTTTGCAGGCTTTCGGCCGCGTCCATGCTTCAGCAAGTGCTCGTTCGTCTCGAGCAGCGTGTCGACCTTGCCACAGTCGTACCAGCCGCCCACTTCGCTCACGAGCAACTGCTTGCCCTTGTCCACCATGTACTGGAACGCGTCGGTGAGATAGAACTCGCCGCCCTTTCCCGGCGGGCTCTTCAACACGTGCGCGATGCCGTCGAACAGGGTGCGCCAGTCCTTCACGTATTGCAGCCCGATGTTCGCCCGGCGCGAGATCGGCGTGCTGGGTTTCTCGACGATCTTCGTCATGTGGTTGTTGTGGTCGGTCACCACCACGCCGAAGCGCTGGTAGTCCTCCACTTCCTTGGTCCAGATGATGCCGTCGTCCTTACTCGTCTTGACGATCGACAAGTCAGCGTCGAACAGCGTGTCGACGAAGATGACGATGACCGGTCCATCGACGTAGGGCCGAGCCAGGTTCACCGCGCCCGCGGTGCCGTCGAGCACTTTCTGCTCGATGAAGCGCGCGGGAATGTCGTAGTTGTCGCGGATGTACTTCTCGACTTTTTCCTTCAGGTGCCCCGTGATGATGATCAGCTCGTCGAGCTGCCCCGCCTGGCGCAGCGCGTCCATGACGTAGTCCATCACGGGCCGGCCCGCGACGTGCACGAGCGGTTTGGGAACTCGCTTGGTGAGGGGAAGGAGCCGCGTTCCTTTGCCGGCCATCGGCATGATGACTTTCATTTGACGCGTCCGTAGCGATCCTGGAGCCGCACGACATCATCGAGCTCGGGCGTGGATGCCTCGAGCAGGTCGCTGACGGAGACGGCCTCGAATTGATGGATCAGTTTGGGTGGAATGTGAAATGCCTCGCCCGCGCGCACCCGGCGCTCGGTCAGCTGCTCACCCTGCTGGATTCGCAGGATGATTTCGCCCGACAGCACGTAGATCGATTCGTCCTTCTTGTTGTGATACTGCAGCGACAGCACGTGCCCGGGCTCGATGTGCAGGATCTTGCCGACGTAGCGTTCGGCCTTCGCCCAGATGATCTCGTGGCCCCACGGCTTCTCGACTCTGTAGGGAGTGTCGTTCACGCCAGCCTCAGTTTGAGGGACGACGGCAGGGTCACGCATGCCGTCACGCAGACACCGCAGCCAACGCAGCCTTCCGGCTTGAGCACCGGGTGCCCGCGTGCATCGAGCGCGAGCGCCTGCTCACCCACCGGACAGGCGCGCGCGCACACGCCGCACTCGGCGCCCTGGAAGGTGATGCAGCGCTCGGGATCGAGCTCGAGCACGCCCATGTGTACCGATGCCCATCCGTCCGGAGGCACCACGAGCGCGCCCGTCTCGCACGCCGCGGCGCAGGGCATGTCTTCGCAGACGATGCACGCACGGGATGCCGGATCGATGTACGGCGTTCCCGCCGCCAATCCCACGCCGTGTCCGTTCGCGGGCATCTTCACAATGGCGTGCACGGGGCAGACGTCGATGCAGTCGCCGCAGCGCGTGCACGCGGCCACGAACGCGACTTCCGGCGCCGCGCCCGGTGGCCGGAACCAGCGCCTGGGCGCGACACGCTGCTCGGCCCGCTCCGCGATCTCATGCAGGAGCTTGCCGAACGTTTCCTGGAAGAACGTGCGCCGATCATTCATCCCTGACTCCCAACTCCTAACTCCCAGCTCCTAGAAGGAAGGCTCCAGGCTCACCTGCCACCTAAAATGCAGCCGGCCGTCGGTGGCGGGCGACGCCACGTCGGCGGCATAGTCCCAGCGATTCACCACCAGCGGCATCTCGAACCGCATGGTCCACGCGAGATCATTGATGCGGTGCCGGGTGATGATCCCAAGGCCGCCATCGTACAAGGTCGTGTAGCTCTTCCCGCCCGGGGCGGACGGGAGCGCGAGCGAATCTACGACTCCGGCATCGGCAAATGCTTCCAGCGCGACGTCGCGTAGGAACCCCGTCCGGCGCCGATAGACCGACTTCGTCCCTTCCATATTCAGTGCGACGGCCCAGCGGCCGCCCAGGTCGGGCCGGAAGCCGCGGAGGTTGGCGTCGCCCGGCGCGTGATAGTGGAAGTCGGGCCGCACGAACAGCGCACCCTCGCTGCGCAGCAGCGGGTTGGTGAACGTCTCGTACGGATCGGCGCCGGCGACCATGACGCGACGCTGCAGCGGCGGCGCATTCTGAGCAATGTATCCGCCCGCGAACAGCCGGGCCCCGAAGGTGGTCTTCCAAATGAACGGCAGCCGCACGCTGACTTCTCCCGTGGGACGAGCGAACAGCTCCACGTCGTAGCGGTTGTTCGACTGAATGCCGGCGCCCGGATTGCGATATACCAGGCCCGCACGCAGACCGAAGCGGCCGCGCCAGGTCCGCGGTCCGGAGCGCTTCACGACGGAGGCCCACGGCTCGACTTCGACGCTGCCCGCATTGTCCCAGAGATCGCGATCCACGTAGCCGAGATCGCCCACCGCCATCCAGATGGCGTTCATGCCGGCATGCCGGTCGGCGGTCCCGCCGAGGTGCTCGTTGAGCGAGCGATCGGCGGTGAGCGCGATGCCGGAGCGGCCTTCGACCCACCATCCCGCGACGCTGGTCTCGGTACGCGGCAGCGGCTTGCTGCTGGGATTGCCGTATCGCGCGTACACTCCAATCCGGTATTTCGAATCCGGCCCGGGTCCGCCTGTCGGGTCGGGGCCGGCGGCGTACGACAACAGCGTCAAACCCTTGTTGAAACGGTTGAGGTAGTTCGACCGGCCGCGCAGCGCTAGGGTGACGCCACCGTAGTCGTTGAACCAGGCCAGCGGCAGCAGGCCGCTTGCAAGACCGTCCCGGCGCGACTCGTTGCGCGTGGGATTATCGAACCGTGTGACCGTCTTACTGCGTGACTTGTGCCAGAAGCCGAAGAAGCCGCCGCGTGGCTCGTGGTTGTTCAAGGCGTTCCAGTCGTGCGCGCGAATACGCGGATCGAGCACCAGCCGGCCAGGCTTCTGAGTCGTGACGAATTCCACGCGCTCGCGCTCGGGCTGCCCGCTCGCGCGGGTGTAGATCGAATCCTTGTCGCCGATCTCGATCGGCATGAATCCGTCGCCCAGACGATCAATGGTGACAGCCGTCTGCCATCTGCCGTCAGCCAGCCGATTCCGTTCGACCTTCTGTAAACGGTAGTCGATGAGCGGTGTGCCGTGCAGCCACTGCGCGAACAACCACTGCAAATCCATGTTCGACACTTCTTCAGCGACTTCGCGGAACGCGGTCTCGTCCACGTGCTTCAGGCGCCAGCGCGCGTAGTAGGTGCGCAGAATCTGATGCATGACGTCGTCGCCCACGACGTAGCGCAGCTGCTCGAGGAACAGCTGGCCCTTGCTGTAGATCATCGTGTTGTAGGTGTTGAAGTCGCGGTAGCGATCGCTGATCAGCGAGACCGGCTCGCTCCAGCGGTCCAGATCCCAGAACAGGATGTCCTCTTCCACACCGGGATAGCCGGGCGGATTGCCGTTCGCTTCGAAAAACCAGTCGGTTTGGAAGCTCGTGAATCCCTCGTCGATCCAGCCCTCGCGCCACTCGTTGTTGGCGAGAATGCCCATCGTGTAGTTGTGCCCCAGCTCGTGCACGATGAGTCCGAGGCTCGCGCTGCCGTCCATGATCACCATCGGGAATTCGGTGCCGCCACCTTCGATGCGATGCAGGTTGGTGATCTGCGGCCAGGCGAACTTGCCGAACAACGCGTCGAGCCAGGCGAGCGCGACTTCTGTGCGCTGAACGGCGACGCCCTTTCCCCACGTGGCGCTGTCGCCCGGCTGGTACAGCACGCGTACGACCACGTCTTTGTACCGGCCCTGCTCATAGCGGTAATCGGGGTTCAGCGAGAAGGCGAAGTGGTGGACGGAATCTGCGAAAAACGTGACGCACTTGCGGCCCGCACCTGCGGTGCAGGACGGCCGGACGGCCTGACGGCCGGACGGCCTGTAATAATCTCGTTGGTAATCGATTCGAGAACCGGATTGAGCACTCGCGCGCTCCCAACCCGGATCCCCTTCCACAGGCACCCCCGTCGCCCCGATTACCTGATCCGCTGCGAGATCGAGCGTGACATCGTACGAGGCGAACTCGCCGTAGAACTCGCCCGCGGGATACAGCGGATGGTCCTGCCAGCCGTATTTGTCGTACACGACGACCTTCGGATACCACTGCGCGAAATCGAACCGGCGCCCCTGCCGTCCCTGGCGCCGCGGCAGCGTCGAGGGCCGCGCCTGCCAGTCGAGCTCGGCGACGAGCGAATCGCCCGGCGCGAGCGGACGCGGCAAGCGCCAGTGCGCGATCGTGGAGTCGGGCGCGTACGGGTAGTCCGGTTTTGCTGCAACGCCCATCACGCTCGCTGCGGTGATCCGCTCGAACGCGTAGTCGGGATCCTGCATGCGCTGAAAGCGCACGCGGCCTTCGGCCGAGTCGACGGCGGCCCAGCGCGAACCGGGGCGGAATGCGTTCAGATACTGATGGACGTAGAAATCGCGCAGCGTGTCGGGTGATTGATTGACGTAGCGAATCCGCACCCTACCGGTGAGCACGCCGCTGGGCTCATCGAGCGACGCGGTGATTTCGTAGGCGACGCGCTGCTGCCAGTAGGTGGAATCGGGACCGCCGGGACCGCCGGGACCGCCGGGACCACCAATCAAGACGAGCAGAATCGAGAGCATGGGCTGGGGAATCTCGCGTGTTTCCGGGCCCGCTCGCAAGGAAAGGACGCCGGTTCTCGCGCGCGCATCGCCACTATGGTCCTCCCCATTACCAGGAGGACACATGTTGAATCGTCGTTGCATCACGGGGGCGGTGCTGATCCTCGTCGCCGCTTGCTCTGACCGGACCGTGACGCCGCCGGATGGGACGGCCGGACGGCCGGACGGCCCGACGGCCGTCGAACCGCCCGTCAGCCCATCCGCCCAACCGCCCGTCGAATTGGCAAGAATGGTCGCCAAGGGTCTCAAGAACCCCGTCTTCCGGGCGTACCTAAAGGCGCAGCTCGACGCCTCGCCCTACCGCGAGCACAAGCTGCAGTTCGAGATGTTCCTCAACGCCAACAGCGCGCGGGCGCTGCGGCAGATCGCGGGCGAGAACGGCGGCAACGCCGAGCTGGTAGCCCGGCAGGCGAAGCAGGCGATCGCGCTCGAGGTGTACTTCCCGGTCGCCGACCATGCGAAGGCGTGGAGCGGCGACGAGCGGGTACTCGTGGCGACGGCGCTTCGCGACGAGGATGCGCCCGTGGCGTTTGACGTCGAGGGACGCAAGCAGCTGCTCGATCCCAAGAGCCCGCCCGCGACGCCGGTCCTGGCGCTCGTACCGGTGGAAACCGACTTCACGACTCGGGCGGCCCGGCAGACGTGCCTGGAGGACTGCGGCGGCGGGGCGGGCGGTGCCGTGCCCCCACCTCCACCGGCACCTGGGCTGTACATGACCAAAGCCCATTTCACGCAAGACTTTGAAGGCTGGTTGAAGGGGTCACCCGAATTTGAAGTACAGATTCTTGGCCAGAAGGGTCAGACCGATTCCTTGATCGCCTACCAATGCGCCGGAGAACACGCCGGAGGGCCATACGCCTTCGATCAGAACGGCCGCGATTGGAGCGGCCGGGTCTTGCTGTTTTCAAAACAACAGCTCGACCAGTACAACGCGGCGCATCCGCAATCCAACATTCGGGTGTTCGTGGTCGAGGATGACGACACCGCGTGCCAGATCAAAACCGATCCAGATCGATTTCAGAATGTCGTGAATGAAGTGGACAGCGCCTACAACCGCTTCACCTCTGGAAACGACTCGAGCACGGTCGTCAAGAAGTACTACGGGTATGCCAAGTCCGCTTACAACATCTTTCAGGCGATCGCGAGCTGGATCAAAACGAACGATGAGCTCGTGGGGAATGCCGTCGAAGACCGGATCGTGGGTCAGTTCTATCCCGGATTCAACTGGTTTGTCAAAGGCGACAACAATATCACGAACGGCTGGATCAGCCTCGTGATGTACTGAGGAGAGACGATGCGCGCGCTCTTTGTCACCCTCGTCCTGCTGCTCGGCACGATGCGGTCGGTGCCGGCCCAGTGGCACTTAGGATTGGAGCTCGCGACTATCAGGTATCGTGGCTCGTCGCGCGATACGAGCGGCAGCCACGTGATCTCCGGGGGCGGACCTGCGGGAGGTCTCGCCCTCGGAATCAGTATCGGTCACCACTGGCGGCGGCTGGCCGGCACGGTCCGCATTGCGTACGCGAATCCCGGGTTCGCTGTGACCGGGAACGACATGAGCATCGTAGACAAGACGACCGGCAGGCTGGCCGATGCAACGCTGCTGGTCGGTACCCGGGTTGGAGGGATAGGGACGAGCGGAGCGGTAAGGTTGGAGTTGGGCCCCTCCCTCCACCTGTGGGATTTCGATGGCGAAGTCCGCGCCCGAGGCGGAGCAATCGGTGCAGCGAGCTACGAATGGCCTGTCTCGAGCCGTTTCACCGGGGCGATCCGGCTGGAGGGAATGGCTTCGCCTTCATGGTTCAACGCCACGGACGTGCCGCCCGACTTCGAGCGGCGCGCCACGTGGCGTTATGGAGTCGGACTCGGCCTACACTACCGGCTTTAGGGCGTCGGAGACGCTTCCCGCGGCGGAATGACCGCCTGCCCGATCGTGTTGGCGTCCGTCCCAAACCAGATCGACTTGCTCGCCGCGTCCCAGTACATGTGGCGCACCGTGCCGCCGCCGCTGGGCACCGCGGTCGGCTCCGAGAACTTCATCGTCTTCGTGTCGAACGCGACGAAGCGATTGGGCCGCGATGTCTCGACCACCCAGACGCGATCTTCGTTGTCGATCGCCGACGCATACGGACGCGATTCGGCACCACCCGGCAGCGGCCACTCGTCGAACTTGCCCGTCACGGGATCGTAGCGGCCCAGGAAACCGGCCGCGTAGTCGCCGTAATAGATCTTGTCGTCCGACGTAATTTCGAGCCGCCGCGCCCGTGCTTCGGCCCGCGGCAGTGCGATCTCCCGGAGCTGCATCGTGGCAGGATCCACCGTCGCGAGTTTGTTCGTGCCGAACAGCACGACCCACGGCCGTCCCTTGGAGTCGATCTTGATGCCGTAGGGCCGCGCGCGCTCGGTAGGCACTTTGACGAGTTGGACCGCGCCGGTGCTCACCGTCAGCTTGCCGATCGCGTTGCCGCCCTGGGCCGTGAACCAGATGTCGCCCTTCTGATCGAAGATGAGCGTGTGCGGATCGCGCACCATCGAATCGGGCATCGGGAAACGCTTCCAGGTCCCGGTGCGCGGATCGAGACTGCCGATGTGCCCCGCGAGATTGCCCGCGTACCACACGACGCCCTGCTTGTCCACGATCAGGTTGTGCGGTCCGACATTCTCGCCGTTCGGGAACTCGAAGCGCTTGAACTCGCCCGTCTTGGGATCGAGGTAGGCGAGATAGTTGCCCGCCTGACCGCAGAACCAGATGCGCCCCGTCGTCTGATCGACGAACGGATCGCGCGGGCGGGTTT
>Ga0137326_1000177_pt1 | contig 23436 bp, 21 predicted proteins | sample EasRivERMZT500_2_FD_102292 | JGI IMG/M metagenome (GOLD analysis project Ga0137326, IMG submission 102292) | Soil microbial communities from meander-bound floodplain in the East River, Colorado, USA - East River MetaG ERMZT500_2 | ecosystem: Environmental > Terrestrial > Soil > Floodplain ... | reverse complement strand
GCGCCCATCCGCTGCGAGGGGCGGCAGCGGGTGGCCGTTGGGGTCGAGCACCGGATTGCCCTGTGTCGAGGTTTCCCACAGGTCCACCAGGCCGTCTCCGTCAGAGTCCTGGACCGCGGTCTTGAACACGATCGCGCCAAGGGTCACGCAGTCCGGAAGGCTGAGTCCGCTCATGCCGATGAACGTCGACACCTTGTTGGCCGGGCCGGGGTTGACCGGGAAGGTCACGGTGTCCCAGGAGGCGCCGGCGCCTGATGCGAACGAGCCCTCGGCCAGAAAACTGCCGTTGAAGCCCAACGTCTCGTTCCGGTTCGCCTGGCCGCCGCCTGCGATGTAGGTGATCCTGCCGTCCGGGGTCGGGCCAGCCTGATAGAAACCCTCCAGCTTCTGGGTGAGGGTGTGGTTGCTGTCGATGGTCGTGGTGCCGTCGTAGAGCACGACGGCGCTAAGCGGCCTGGAGGGATCGCGATAGACGACGACCAGCGTCGCGCCGAGCGCGACCGGCGCGGCGCCGCCAGGACCCGAATCCGGTACCTGTACGGTGTGCTGGCCGTTCGCGTCGAACTTGCCATCCGCGCCAATGGGGAAGAAGCGCAGGACGTCTGTCCGATACGTGTACGTCCGTCTTTCCCCGCCCGTGCCCGACGTCGTCCCGCAGGACAGCGCGCCCGTGTCGCCAAGCGCCTTCGCAAAGGGCCCCGCCTCCGAACTCAACGGGTACCCGTTGAATCTCGCGCCGATGCTGCCCGAATCGGACCCGGCCGACGGATTGGTGACGCTCTGCCAATAGAGATAGGCGGCGACGATGTCCGCGCCCGCAGGGACGCCGTCGATGGGAATCGACCCGGTCGCCAGCCCGCTGACGCCGAGGCCCTGGAGGCCGACGGCGCCAGTGACGTAGTCACCCGTGACAAAGAAATTCTTGAAGTAGCCGAGTGGAGGTGCGTCCACGCCCTGGGCGTTCAGACGTGATTCGTTCCGGGTCACCGCGCCGAGCAGAACGGCACCAACAACGGCACAGAACAGTCCGCGCTTCATGGGGGGCCTCAAGGTGACTATGGGATCAAGAACTGAGTCACTGAATCTAGGTGCGATGCAGCTGGATGTCAACGTTGCAATTCGATACGAGGCCCACTAACCATTCTGAAATCGGCGATCCCGGGGGTAACATTGCGGGTTGCCGTAGCGGCAAACACGACCTATGTCGCAATTCATCTTCACCATGAAGGGGCTGGGCAAGATTTACCCGCCCGATTCCGTTGTTTTTCAGGACATCTGGCTGTCGTTTCTCTATGGCGCGAAGATCGGCGTCATCGGCGCGAACGGCTCCGGCAAGTCCACGCTCCTCCGCATCATGGCCGGCCTCGAGCCGAACTACACCGGCGAGGCCACGCTCTCGTCGGGGTACACCGTCGGCTTCCTGTCGCAGGAACCGGCGCTCGATCCGAAGAAGAGCGTGGTCGGCAACGTCGAGGAGGGCGTCGCGAAGATTCGCGCGCTGCTCACGCGCTTCGACGAGATCAACGCGAAGTTCGCCGAGGAGCTCTCGCCCGAGGAGATGGACAAAGTCCTCGAGGAGCAGGCGAAGGTGCAGGACGCCATCGAGGCGGCCGGTGCGTGGGATCTCGACTCGAAGCTCGAGCACGCGATGGACGCGCTGCGCCTGCCGCCGGCCGACGCGAACGTCGAGACGCTGTCCGGCGGTGAGCGGCGGCGCGTGGCGCTCTGCCGGTTGCTGCTGCAATCGCCGGATCTGCTGCTCCTCGACGAGCCGACCAATCACCTCGACGCCGAGTCCGTGGCGTGGCTCGAGCACTTCCTCGCCGAGTACAAGGGCACCGTCGTCGCCATCACGCACGACCGGTACTTCCTCGACAACGTCGCCAACTGGATTCTCGAGCTCGACCGCACGCGCGCGTATCCGTGGGAAGGCAACTACTCGGGCTGGCTGGCCCAGAAGCAGCAGCGGCTGGCGGTCGAGGAAAAGTCGGAATCGCGGCGCCAGCGCACCCTCCAGCGCGAGCTGGAGTGGATCCGCATGTCGCCTCGGGCCCGGCAGGCCAAAGGCAAGGCGCGCCTCAACGCGTACGAGCAGTTGCTGGCCGAAGACGCCGGCGAGAAGCTCGATCGCCTCGAGATCTACATCCCACCCGGCCCGCGGCTGGGCGACGTGGTGGTCGAGGCCCGCGATCTCCGCAAGGGCTACGGCGACCTCATGCTGATCGACGAGATGAACATCACCCTGCCCCGCGGCGGCATCGTCGGCGTGATCGGCCCGAACGGCGCCGGCAAGACGACGCTGTTCCGCATGCTGGTGGGGCAGGAGAAGCCGGACGCCGGCACGCTCAAGATCGGCGAGACCGTGCAAATCGGATACGTCGATCAGTCCCGCGACTCGCTGAATCCGGACAAGACGGTGTGGGAGGAGATCTCGGGCGGCGAGGACGAGATCGCGCTCGGGAAGAAGAAGTTCAACTCACGGGCGTACGTGTCCTGGTTCAACTTCAAGGGCCGCGACCAGCAGCAGAAGGTGGGGACGCTCTCGGGCGGCCAGCGCAACCGAGTGCACCTCGCCAAGCTCCTGCAGCGCGGGTGCAACCTGCTGCTCCTCGACGAGCCGACGAACGATCTGGACGTGGACACGCTGCGCGCGCTCGAACAGGCGCTCGTGGACTTCGCGGGCTGCGTGGTCGTGATCTCGCACGACCGCTGGTTCCTCGATCGGATCGCGACGCACATGCTCGCCTTCGAGGGCGACAGCCACGTCGAGTGGTTCGAGGGCAACTACCAGGACTACGAGGCCGATCGGAAGCGCCGCCTCGGCGCGGCGGCGGAGCAGCCGCACCGGATCAAGTACCGGAAGCTGACCAGGTAAGTATGGAAAAGCTTGAACCATGGAGGTCATGGAGGAGCCATGGAGAAGAGCTGGCGTCGCGAGGATTGGCGAAGGAGTCATGCGGAAGAACGTCGTGACTTGACTACTCGGAGGTCGACGTTCTTCCGCATGACTCCTTGGCCAATCTGCCGGCCTTCGGCCGGGCGGGCCGTCCGGCCCGCCCGCGACGCCAGCGTGTCTTTCTCCATGTTCTCCATCGTTTTCTCCATGCTCTCCATGGTTGCTGTCTCGTGCACCGGCAGCGCCCAACCGCGCTTTCTCTCTATCGCCACGGGCGGCTCGGGCGGCGTGTACTTTCCCTACGGCGGCGCGCTGGCGCGGCTGATCTCGGAGAAAGTGCCCGGCGTGCAGGCGACGGCCGAAGTGACGAACGCGTCGGTCGACAACCTGAAGCTGATGCAGCTCGGCAAGGTGGACCTCGCATTCACGCTGGCCGACACGCTCGCCGAAGCCGTGCGCGGCCGAGGGCCGTTCAAAGACACCGGCGCCATCGGCAGCGTCCGCACCGTGGCTATCCTGTACACGAACTACACGCACGTCGTCGTGAGGGCCGCGGCGGGCATCAAGAGCGTGGCGGATCTGCGGCGCAAGACCGTCTCCGTCGGCTCGCCGAGCAGCGGCACCGAGCTCATCGCCGATCGCGTGCTGGCTGCCGCCAAAATCGATCCGCGCACCGACATCGTTCGTCACACCCTGAGCGTGGCTGAATCCGCCGGCGCGCTGAAGGACGGCAAGCTTGACGCGTTCTTCTGGAGCGGCGGCGTTCCGACGTCCGCCATTCAGGATCTGGCTGCGACGCCTGGGATGACCATCGTGCTCGTGCCCCAGGACGATCTGCTGCTCTTCATGCAGCGCGATTACGGCGAGCTCTATCGGCTCGCGATGATTCCGGCCGGCGTGTATCGTGGCCTCGACCGCGAGGTCGCGACGATCGGCGTCACCAATCTGCTCGTCGCTTCGTCCTCGCTCGACGACGAGCTGGTCTACAAGATCACGAAGGCGATGTTCGAGGGCAAAGATGCCCTCGTGGCCGGTCATCCCGAGGCGCGGCACCTCGCGCCGCCGTCCTCAATCGACGCGTCGGCCGCCGCGTTCCATCCGGGCGCGTTGCGGTACTACAAGGAAACGGGCGCGATCAGGTGATGAGTGCGGGCCTCGCTCGTCTGGCAGTGGCGATGGCATGGCTACTGGCCCCAGCGTGCAGCGACAGCCCGGCCATGCCGTCGCAGACGTCGACGGGTTCCTCCGGTCCCAATGCCGGCTTCGTGACCGACGCCCTCGATTACTGGGCCAGCGTGCTGGGCGTCACTGTTTCGACGACCGACACGAATAGCCAGCCGCGGATTCTTTTTCGAGAGGGCACTGACGGGCTCGGAAGCGCGGCGGGTCGCGCCCTCATCGACGGCGCGGACGCAGCCAACTGGGCTACATCCGGTCTCGTGGTCGTGCGGCCGGGCGTCGCATCACGACGGTTGTATCGCCATGAGATGGGGCATGCCTTGGGCTTTCTCGAGCATAGCGACGAGGGTCTCATGGGGGCCGGTGGCGGCCCCGAGGTGTTGTCCGATCGAGAGCGCCGGATGATGGTGGCGCTGTACTCGCTTCCCGCTGGCACGCGCGTCGAGACAGATGGAAAGTGGGTGGGGCCCCAGGGCGAGGCGGGTCAACTCGAGGCCGAAGCGGCCGGCGACATCCTCAGGTTCAACGTCAACGCCGTTGCCGGCTCAGGCGCGAGGCGTCCTGGCCTCACGTGCCGATGGGCGTCGCCCGTGCGCGTGTTCGTCCAGCGTTAGAGCCGGCCCTATGCGACCCGGTCAGCCTTCGAGCGGGCCGTTGCCGCCGGCCGGCTCTTGGTTTCGACCTTGCCGTTGATCCTCGCACCTTCCTGGACGGCGAGCTGCCCGCAGATGAGCGAACCCTCGACCGCCGCGGTCTTGCGGATCTCGGCCTTCTCGCGGGCAAAGACGCTCCCGACGACGGTGCCCAGGATGATCACGATTCTGGCGTTGATCTCGGCCAGAACCGTGGCGCTGGCGCCGATCGTCAGCGTGTGTTCGGGCAATTCGATTCGCCCTTCCACCTGACCGTCGACCGTCAGATCCTCCGAGCCGCTGATTTCGCCTTTGATTGAGGCCGAGGGCCCCACTGTAGCCACTCGCATGTCTTTCTGTTGCTGTTGTTCACCGGAATTCCACATCCTTCACGTTCTCCCGAGTACCTTTGTCGGTTCGGCGCGCGCAAGGAATAGAGATTGAAATTGAATTAGTCTTTCTCCGCCTCGTGTCTCGCATCTTCTGTTTCCTCCTCAGCGCGCTCTCCCTCTACTGGGTTCTCTTTGTCATCTCTCCTCAGGTGTATCGCCCGCTGATGCTGCTCCTCGGCGTCTGGGCGACGTTTCGTGTGAAGCCGACGGCAGGCCGGTGGGGGCCGGCGATCGACACCGTCTGGGTGATCGCGGCCATCTTCAGCCTCGGCTGGCCGCTCGCGGCGGGTGATCCATTTCTGTACCGCGCCGCGAATCCCACGCCCGGCGACATCCTGGCCGGCGTGCTGGCCATGATCGTGATCGCCGAAGCCGCGCGACGGACCACCGGCTGGATTCTGCCGATCGCGGCCGGTCTGTTCGTCGCGTACGCGCTGGCGGGACCCTGGCTCGGCACGATCGGCCTCGGCGGCATTGCGCATCGCGGTTACGACGTCACGCGGCTCGTCGGCAATCTCTACATGACGCTCGAGGGCATCTACGGCGTCGCCCTCGACGTCGCCGTCACGTACATCATCCTGTTTGCCGTCTATGGCGCGGTGCTCGAGCACTCCGGCGCCGGTAAGTTCTTCATCGATTTCGCGTTACGGCTGTCGTCACGCGGCAACCCCGCGAAGGCGGCGGGCCGGGCGGTCACGCTGGGCGGATTCCTGCTCGGCACCGTGTCGGGCAGCGGCGTCGCGACAACGGTGACGCTGGGCTCGGTCGCATGGCCGGTGCTGAAACGCGTGGGCTACACAGCCGACGTCGCCGGCGCGATGCTCGCCGCGGCCGGCATCGGCGCGCTGCTTTCGCCGCCGACGCTCGGCGCCGCGGCGTTTCTGATTGCGGAGTATTTGCAGATCTCTTACTTACAGGTACTGGTAATGGCAACAGTACCTACAGTTCTTTATTACCTCTCAATCCTGCTGATGATTGAGGGGGAACAACCAGGCGTACCCGGCGTACCAGGCGTACCTGTTGTGCCTGGCGTACGTCCAGTGGAGTACCTGCACTTCTTCTCTCTCGTTCTTGTCGCCGTTCTGATGGTCTACGGCTTCAGTCCCTTCCGCGCGGTCTTCTGGTCGAGCGTCGCCGCCGTGCTCATCAGCTTTGCGATGGGCCGCGAATGGCGGATGACGCCGCGGCGCCTGGGCAACGCGCTCGTCGACGGCGGCATGGACGTGCTGCCGGTGCTCGCGACCACGGCCGTCGCCGGCATCATCGTCGGCGTCGTGCTGCTGACGGGCATCGGTCTCAAGTCGGCTGGATTGATCGTCGGTCTGGCCGGCGGGTCGCTCGTGGGCACGGTGCTCCTCGCGGCCATCGCCGTGTGGATTCTCGGGCTGGCCGTGCCGGTGACCGCGTCGTACATCATCTCGGCCGTCATGGTCGTGCCGGCGCTGACGAGTGTGGGCGTCGCGCCGGTGGCTGCTCACATGTTCATCTTTTATTACGCCGTGTTGTCCGAGGTCAGTCCCCCGACGGCGCTGGCGCCGTTCGCCGCGGCCGCGATCACGGGCGGCCGGCCGTTCCGGACGATGATGCTGACGTGGAAGTACGCGTTGCCGGCGTTCGTGGTGCCGCTCGCGTTCACGCTGGACCCGGCCGGGCTGGCGCTGCTGCTGCAGGAGGACTGGGGGAGTATCGCGCTCGCGACGAGCACGGCCGTCGCCGGCACGGTCGCGCTGGCGGCGGCGATTGGCGGCTGGGGGTTTTCGGGCCGGCCGATGGCGGCGCGCATCGGCATGGGCGTCGCGGGGGCCTTGCTCCTTCATCCCGCACCGAGGGCCGACCTGATGGGGTTGGCGCTGTTGCCGCTCGCGCTCGTGATCCTCCTGGTTCGGCGCCGCGTCTGAGCCTTTCCGCCCCGTCTTTTCTGCTATCGTTGTGCGGTTCCGGAGGGGAACGCCATGAGAACGATCCGCAAGATCAAGATTCACATCATGTTCGCGGTGCTGGTCGCGATCGGCCTTGCGGGCGCGGCGCCGCAGGCGCAGGTGCCGGCCGGGACGCCGTTGGTGGCGGGCATCACGAGCCCGAAGCAGGAGTGGGGCAAGGACCTCGGGTCGGACTACTTCCTCGCCAACTATCAGCAGTTGATGGCGTACTGGCGGAAGCTCGACAAGGAATCCGACCGCATGACGGTCGTCGAGATTGGCCAGACGGCAATGAAGAAGCCGCAGCTCATGGCCATCATCACGTCGGCGGAGAACCACAAGCGCCTCGACCGGTACAAGGAGATCTCACGGCGTCTGTCGCTGGCCGAAGGCCTGACGGACGACCAGGCGCGCGCGCTTGCGAAGGAAGGCAAGTCTGTCGTCTGGATCGACGGCGGTCTGCACGCGAGCGAGTCGCTCGGCGCGCAGCAGCTGATGGAAACGGTCTATCAGATGGTGTCGCGGAACGACGAAGAGACGCAGCGGTTCCTGAACGACGTCATCATCCTCGTCGTGCCCGCGAATCCCGACGGCCTCGACCTGATCGCCGACTCGTACATGAAGCACACGGGGCAGATCAGCGGCCATCCGGGCCTCTACAACTACTACGCGGGCCACGACAACAATCGCGACTCGTTCATGAACGCGCTGCCGGAAACCACCAACATGAGCAAGATCATGTATCGCGAGTGGTTCCCGCAGATCATGTACAACCATCACCAGACGGGGCCCGGCGGTTCGGTGATGTTCGCGCCGCCCTTCCGCGATCCGTTCAACTACAACTTCCATCCGCTGCTGCCGGCGAGCGTGGACTTCATCGGCGCCGTCATGCACTCGCGCTTCATCGAGGAAGGCAAGCCGGGCGTGGTCTCGCGCGCCGGCGCCAGCTACTCGACGTGGTGGAACGGCGGCCTGCGCACGACGGCGTACTTCCACAACCAGATCGGCATCCTGACCGAGACGATCGGGAACCCGACGCCGGGCGTGAACATTCCGTTCAACGAGAACTTCCACCTCCGCACCGAAAGCAGCTGGTTCCCGATCACGCCGCAGGCCTGGAAGTTCCGTCAGTCGGTGGATTACTCGATCACGGCCAACCGCGCGGTGCTCGATTACGCGTCGCGGTACCGCGAGACGCTGCTGTACCGCATCTACACGATGGGCAAGGACAACATCCGGTGGGGCAATGAGGACCACTGGACGTTCACGCCGCATCGGCTGGAGAAAGTCCGCGCCGCGGCGACGGCGGCGATGCCGCCCGCGCCCGCGCCGGATCCAGCGGCCGCCGGCCGTGGCGCCGGTGGCGGAGGCGGCGGGCGGGGCGGCGGCGGTGGTGGCGGGGGACGTGGAGGCGGTCGCGGCGGCGTGACCGGCAACGCGCTCTACGCGGCCTACACGACGCCGGTCAATCGCGATCCGCGTGGCTTCATCATGCCGAGTGATGCGCCGGACTTTGGATCGTCCGTCCGCTTCGTCAACGCGCTCATCAAGTCGGGCATCACGGTCCATCGCGCGACCGCGCCGTTCACGGTGGCCGGCAAGCAGTACCCGGCGGGCTCGCTCGTCGTCAAGACCGCGCAGGCGTTCCGGCCGCACGTCATGGACATGTTCGAGCCGCAGGATCACCCGGACGACTTCCCGTATCCGGGCGCGCCGCCAACCCGGCCGTACGACGTGGCCGGCTGGACACTCGCCTTCACGATGGGCGTGAAGTTCGATCGCATCCTCGACGGCTTCGACGGCCCGTTCGAGAAGCTGACGGACTTCGCCAAGCCGCCTGCGGGGGCGATTCGCGGCGGCCAGACGCCCGTCGGCTACTACTTCAGCCACAAGGCCAACGACAGCTTCATCGCGATCAACCGCCTGCTGGCGGCGAACGAAGAAGTCTCCTGGCTCGCGAACGGCCCCATGGGCGTCGGCACGTTCTACGTGACGGCCAAGCCGACGACGCGCGCGATTCTGCAGAAGGCCGCAACGGATCTTGGCGTGTCGTTCGAGGCGGCCACCGCGGCGCCGACAGGACCGGCGGCCAAGCTCCGCAAGCCGCGCATCGGCCTGTTCGACACTTATAACGGCGGCATGCCCACCGGCTGGACGAAGCTGGTCCTCGAGAACTTCGAGTTCCCATACGAAGTCGTCTACCCGCCGATGCTCGACGCCGGCAATCTGCGCGACAAGTACGACGTGATCGTGTTCAACGGCGCCGGCCTCAGCGGCGGCGGCGGTGGCGGACGCGGCGGCGGCGGCGGTGCGGGCGCCGGCGGCGATCAGCCCGAGGCGCCTCCGGCCGGTGGAGCAGGCGCGGCGGGCGGCGGCCGCGGCGGCGGACGAGGTGGCGGCGCCGGTGCCAACGATCCGAACGACGATCGCAAGAAGCCGTTCGTGGACTACGCCGAGGAGTTCACGCGCCGGCGCGGCAACGTCACGCCGGCCACCCTCGAGAAGATCAAGGAGTTCGTGCAGGCCGGCGGCACCGTGATCGCCATCGGCAGCGCGGCGCAGGGCGCGGTGCAGCTCTTCGGGCTGCCGCTCACCAATCACATCACCGCGACGCCCACCGACTACTACGTCCCTGGCTCGGTTCTGCGGCTGAACGTCGATCCGAAGATCCCGCTCGCGCACGGGTATGACAGTGAGGTCGACATCTTCTTCAACAACAATCCCGTCTGGCGGCCGACGACGCCCAGCGCTCCGGGGGTCGAGATTCGGTCGGTCGGCTGGTTCAACAGCCCGGAACCGCTCCGCAGCGGTTGGGCGTGGGGCCAGAAGCTGCTCGACAAGGGCATCCAGATGGTTGACGCGTCGGTGGGGAAGGGCCGCGTGTTTGCCTTCGGCAACGAGCTGCTGTTCCGTACGCAGCCGCACGGCAACTACAGGTTCTTCTTCAACGGCATCTACCTGTCGGTGGCGCCGGATATCAAGTAAGAAGACCCGCGAATTGGTTATTGGTTATCGGGTTATTGGTTATTGAGATCACGCTGTCACACTGCACGGGCCTGGCGATCGTCGATCGCCAGGCCCGTGGTGTTTCTGGACTGTGAGTCGCATGACCGCAGATGACCGATTGGTATCGGAGCGGTTTCCCCGTTCATCCAAGTACCATCCGGAATGGATCAAGGCTGGCGTCAGCGGCGGAGCCAATCCGCTCTGGCTGACCGAGTGGCTCTCGGAAGCGCTCGATTTGCGAGCCGGGATGCGCGTGTTGGATCTGGGCTGCGGGCAGGCGATGTCGTCGGTCTTCCTGCGTCGCGAGTTCGGCGTCGAGGTCTGGGCGACCGATTTGTGGTTCAGCGCCTCCGATAACATTCAGCGCGTGCGGGATGCCGGCGTCGGCGACGGCGTGTTTCCGATCCATGCGGATGCGCGGTCGCTGCCGTTCGCCACGGAGTTCTTCGACGTCGTCGTCTCGATCGATTCCTTTCCGTACTACGGCACCGACGACCTGTATCTGAACTACGTGGCCCGCTTCCTGAAGCCGGGTGGCGCGCTGGGGATCGCGGGCGCCGGCGTGATGCAGGAGATCGACAGCGTCGTCCCGGACCATCTCCGCGAGTGGTGGGAGCCGGGCTTGTGCTGCCTGCATTCCGCGGCGTGGTGGCGCAACCACTGGGAGCGCACCGGCCTCGTGCGCGTTGACGTGGCCGACACGCTGCCGGATGGCTGGCAACTCTGGAGAGACTGGCTGGCGCTCGTCGCGCCCGACAACGCGGTCGAGATCGCGGCCGTGGAGGAAGACCACGGCCGCTATCTCGGCTATGTGCGCGCGGTCGGCCGCCGCCGTGCCGAGGCACGGCCGGACGAACCGATCGTCTCGGTCCCTACGAACTACGTGAAAACGCCCTTACTGCGTAACCAATAACCAATAACCACTAACCAATAACCAATTCGCGGGGCGTCAGTTTCCACCGCCCCTGCCCCCTGGCTTCGGCGGCATCTGCTCCGCCGTGAATCGCGGCATCAGCTGATCGCGCATCGCGATGTGGTAGATGATCGACGCCGTCATGATCGCGTTCTTTTTCATGTCTTCCGGCAGAATGCGCTCGTAGGCGTCGAGGTTCGTGTGGTGCGTGTGGGAGCCGTACTCGATGGTGTCCTGGCCGCCGCCCATGCCCGGCAGACCCGCGTTGTTGAAGGACGTGCTGTCGGTGCCGCCGATGTTGCGGCTGTTGTTCGGCACCGCGCCGTACATCTTGAATTCCTCCCACGGCTTGACGAACTGGGCGAGGATGCGCGCGCCCTCGGGCGGCCCGAAGATGCTGGCGCCGCGCACGAGGCCCGTGCCGCTGTCGATGTTCCAGTACGCCGAGAACTTGTGGAACTCGGGCTTCGGCTCCTCGAACGACCCGAAGTGCTCCTTGACGTACGCCTGCGATCCCAGCAGCCCCTGTTCCTCGCCGCCCCAGAGCCCGACGCGAATCGTCCGGCGCGGCTTGGCGCCGATCGCCTGGAGGATGCGAACGGCCTCCATCATGATCGCGCAGCCGGCCGCGTTGTCCGTGGCGCCGGTGGAGGAGTGCCAGGAGTCGAGGTGGCCGCCGAGCATCACGACTTCGTCCGCCTTGTCGGTGCCGACGATTTCCGCCACCGCGTTGTAGGACGTCTTCGCGCCCGGGTACGTGCGGTTGACGATCGTGAACTCCAGCTGCACGCGCATGCCGTCGGCCAGCAGGCGCGAGACGCGGCCGTAATCCTCGTTGCTGAGCACGACCGTCGGGATGGTCTTGCTGGCGTCGTAGTTGCCGCCCGAGAACGCGATGATCTGCTGGTGCCGCCTGCCGGAGTCGTTGATCCGCACGGCGGCGCCGGTCTTGACCAGAAACTCCGTCAGCCGCGTGTTGACCTGCCCTGCTGACAGGCGCACCGGCTGGCCCGGCACCGCCTCTGGCTGGGCCCCGCGCCCGCCGCCGCCACCACCGCCTCGCCCGGCGCCGCGCCCCGCTCCCGCCGGCGCGTTCGGATCCGGGTTGTACTGCGCGCGCGCCGCGTCGTCCGCCCGCCGTTTCGCGTTCTCGGTCTCGAGGAACGGCGCAACCCGCGACTCGCCGATGAGCACGATGCCGCCCTTCACGCGCGGCGCCATCTTCGTGAAGTACGCGGTCAGCTCTTCCTCGGTCGGATTCTGCGGCGCCACCAGATTCACCGCATCGGCGGTGACGGTGCCCTTGGTCGAAGGCGTCCACGCGAGGACCTCGAACACGAGGTTGTCCTTCACCGGCGAGACGATGTGCCCGCTGGCCTTTTCGTTCAGCCAGCCCTCGCGGCCCCAATCCCACGGCTCGAGCTTGCCGTTCTTCAGGCCCCAGGACTCCATCTCCTTCACCGCCCAGCGCGCGGCGTTGTCGAAGTTGGGCGAGCCCGTGAGCCGGGGGCCGTACACGTCGGTCAGCATGTGCACGATCCGCATGACCTGCGATCGGTCCATGCCTTCCGCGCGAATCCTGGCGTTGAGGGCCTGGTCAATCTTTTCAGCCGGCGCCTGGGCCGACGGAACCGCGACGGCAACAGCGAGAGCGGCGGATGCGAGTAAGTGGCGCAGCATGGGAAACTCCTTGGGCGGGACGAATGATACATGAGTGACGAACGCTGGGAGTATCCGCCCGAGCTGCTCGAGGCCCTGCCGGCGTTCGGCCTGCGGCCGCGGCCCGACACGCCGCCACGGTTCACGCGGGACGCGCTCTCGGACTTGTATCGGCACGAGATCCGGCGGTTGCGCGAGCGCCTGCGCGCCGGCGAGGTGCAGAAGGCGGACTATCTGGGCCTCGTGGTCGCGTTGCGAAAGAAGTACTGGCCGCTGACGCTCACGCCGGAGGCGTGGGAAAAGATCTGCCAGAATCGCCGCACATGAGCACCCGGGTCGCTCTGATTCAGCAATCCGCGACCGCCGACCCTGCCGAGAACCTTCAGCGCGGGCTGGACGCGGCCCGCCGGGCCGCCGCCAGCGGCGCTCGCGTGGTCGCCTTTGCGGAGCTGGCCTTCACGCGCTTCTATCCCCAGCACCCGCCCCAGACAGACGTCCGAACGCTGGCCGAGCCGGTGCCTGGTCCAACGACCGATGCCTTTTCGGCCCTCGCCCGCGAGCTCGGCGTCGTCGTCGTGCTGAACGTCTTCGAGCGGGCGGGCGATTTCACGTACGACTGCTCGCCGGTCATCGATGCGGACGGCTCCCTCCTCGGGCGCACACGGATGGTGCACATCACCGAGTACCCGTGCTTTCACGAACAGCAGTACTACCGCCCCGGCGACCTCGGCGCCCCGGTGTTCCAGACCGCGGCGGGCCGCATCGGCGTGGCCATCTGCTACGACCGGCACTTTCCGGAGTACATGCGCGCGCTCGGTGTTGGCGGCGCGGATCTCGTCGTGGTGCCGCAGGCCGGCGTCGAGGACGAGTGGCCGGCCGGCTTCTTCGAGGGCGAGCTCTGTACGGCCGCGTTCCAGAACGGCTACTTCGTCGCGCTCTGCAACCGTGTGGGACGCGAGGATCAGCTGACGTTTGCGGGCGAGTCGTTTGTCTGCGCACCCGACGGGGCCGTCCGCGCGCGTGCGGCGCGCGGCGTCGAGACGACGCTCCTGTGCGACATCGATCTCGCCGAGGTGGAACGGTCGCACGCGAGGCGTGTGCTGCTCAAAGATCGCCGGCCAGAGCTTTACAAGCAGTGGCTGACCAATAACCAATAACCCGATAACCAATAACCATTACGCAAGCCAGTCTTAACCGAGCCGTTCCGGTTCCCACCGCAGTCCCGTCGTCAGAATCCGCTGCAGCAGCGCGGAGTAGGAGACACCGGCGGCTTCGGCTGAATCGGCGAAGTCCTCGCCCTTGGCGATGTGCGGGTTGGGATTGGCTTCGAGGACGAAGACGCGGCCCTGCTGATCCTGGCGCAAGTCGATCCGCGCGTAGCCGCTGAGCTCGAGCACCTTGAAGACGCGCTTGGCGATGTGCTGCACGAGCGCCGTCGCCGGATCGCCCAGTCCCTTCGCCGCGCCTGTCGTCACGCCGACCTTGTCCTGATACTTGCGGCTCCACTTCACCCGCTCTGTGGCGATGCGATGCTGGCCTTCCGGCATGTTCGTGAACGTCAGCTCCCAGACGGGCAGCACCTGCACGCGCTGGTTGCCAAGCAGGCCGCAGTACAACTCGCGGCCCTCGACGTACTGCTCGAGGATGGCGTCCGTGCCGATCGACTCGTGGATGAACTGCACCCGCTCCCTCAGCTTGGGCTCGTCATCGACGACGGAGGCCTGCGAGATGCCGATCGAGGCTTCCTGCGTGAGCGGCTTCACGATCATCGGAAACGCCATCCGCTTCGACAGCCGCGGCTTGCGGCCCCGGGTGATGACGGCGAAGTCCGGCACGGGAATGCGGTGGTAGTGGAGCAGCTTCTTCGACAGCGCCTTGTCGCGCCCGAGGAACATCCCGCGCGGGTTGCAGCCCGTATAGGGCAGCCTCAGCAGCTCCAGGTAGCTGACGACGTTCTGGTCGAAGGTGCCGACCTCGTGAAACGCTTCAAGCAGGTTGAAGGCGATGTGTGGCTTGAACTCGTCGTTGGCCTGGCGGATGGCGCCGAGGTCGTCCTTGACGCCGAGCACGTGCACGTCATGCTCCAGCTCGTCGCGCACCGTGGTCAGGACGTCGTACTCGGTCTTCCACGGCGCCGTCGCGACGTCCACGCCGGTGACATCGGCGGGCGGCACCTGGTAGTCGTGCATCAGCACGAGGACCCGAAGCTTTTTCACTGAAGCAAATAGTACATGGAGGCCGGGTCTTTAGACCCGGCAGTTCACAGTAGCCGCCGTAGATAGGCTCCGATACCCCGTGCCCCGTTCCAATCGCGCGGATAGCCGAGCGAGACCTCCTCGAACCGCACGCCGTCCTTCACGACCGTGTGGCGCATGTGCAGGTGGCCGGTGACGACGGCCTCGGCCCGATAGCGGATGTGCCAGTCTTCAGTGAGCGTCGTGCCGCACCAAATCGAAAAGCGAGGCACGCGCGGCGGGACGGCGAGGTCGTGGCGAAGCGGCCAGTGATTGACGAGGATGGTGCGCGCCCCGGCCGGCAGCGCGTCGAGGCGCGCGGCGGTGCCGGCGACGCGCGCGTGGCACCACGCGGTTCGAGACGGCCAGGGCGTGGGATCCAGCATGAACTCGTCTCCGGACACGACGCCGGTTTCCCGCGCCCATGCCACGGCGCCCTCGGCTGTCACGCCGGGAGGCCGGAAGCTGTAGTCGAACAGCAGAAACATCGGGACGATGAACAGGCCGGGATCGGTCGGCCACGCGACGTACGGATCTTCGGGCGTGAGGACGCCGCGGCTGCGGCACAAGGCGACGAGCTCGTCGTAGCGGGCCTGTCCGCGCGTGCGATCGACGGCGCCCGCCGGGCACCAGAGATCGTGATTGCCGGGTGTCCAGAAGACTCGAGCGAATCGTGGCACCAGCAGATCGAGCGCGAGCGCCAGGTGCTCGGCACGCTCGCCCACGTCACCGGCCACGATCAGCCAGTCGTCCGGGTACGAGCCGAGCGCGTCGAGCGCCTCGTGATTTTTTCGGTGGCTGATGTGCAGGTCGCTCGTCGCGAGCAGCCGGGCCATTACGGCAGCCACGCCGCCGGGAAGGGCTCGATGGCGACCGCGGGCCGGACGCCGTCGCTCGTGGCCGTGGCCACGGCCAGCAGGTGCCGCGAGGTCGCGCGCACGAGCTGAAAGGCCCACCGCGCGTCGGCATCCGCCAGGCTCCGCTGGAACCGCACGCGCACGTCGTCGCCGGCTGAATCAATAGAAAAGCTGATGTCGGAGAGGTGGACGGAGATGCCGACGCCGCGGGCTTTGAGATACGCCTCCTTCAGCGTCCAGACTTCGAGGAAGCGGTCGCGCCATCCGGCCTCGCCGACCCGGATCGCGGCCGCCTCGTCAGTCGAGCAGAAGCGGGCGACGATGGCCGGATCGGTGGGCGGGCGCTCCGAGTCCTCGACGTCCACGCCGACCGGGCGATCCGGCGCGACCGCGCAGGCGACCAGCCCCGAGCTATGCGCGAGGTTGAAGTGCAGCGGGGTCGTGGGCTCGTCGATTTCCGGCCGGCCGTGCGGGCCCTCACGCCAGCGCCATGCCGTCGGCTCGACGCCGAGCGCGCGGCCCACCAGCCGGCGCGCCATGACGCGGCCCAGCAGGAACATCAGGCGATCCGCGTCGCCGCGATGACGATCGAAGCGCGCGCGCTCGCCTGGGGTGAGCCACGCCAGGGATCGCTCGCGAACCGGGTCGGATTCGAGGAGTGAGATGTCGGCGTGCCAGACGCCGACGCCGCCAGGTGCCATCCTGGCTACACCCTATCGCGAAACCCCTCGGACGCGGATTTCGCCGTTGGTGGTGGAGAGGCGCACCTGCGGCCCGCCGCCGCCGATGCTGGCCTCGAGCTTTCGGCGCGACTGCTCGGTCGTCGTCAGGCTGAGGTCGGTGGCGCTGATGCTGCCGTTGGTCACACGCGCGGACAGGCTGGCCTTGACGTCGCGCGGGAGACTCACCGTGATGTCGCCGTTGGTCGTGCTCGATTTGAGGCCGCCTTCGGCCAGCCGCGCGAAGTCGAGATGCACGTTGCCGTTGGTGGTCTCGACGTTGGCCCCGCCTTCAAGTGATGTCGCGCGGATGTCGCCGTTGGTGGACTCGGCGCGAAGCATGCCGCCGACGCCCACGACTTCGATCTCGCCGTTCGTGGAGTCGAGCGTGATGTTCACCCAGCTCGGGGCCCGCACCGTGTAATCCACCGACTTCGAGCGATTCACCATGAACGAGAAGGCGGTATTCCGGCTTTCGAGCTTGATGTGCGAGCCGGACTTCGTCTCGTCGATCTCGAACTCGGCGAGCGTGGCCTTGGCCTGCGCCTCGGTCGGCGCCTTGACGCGGCGGGTCGCGACGACTTCGATGGCGTCCTTGCCGCCTGCTTCCACCCGGATTCGGCCGTTGGTGTTGCGGATCTCGAAGGAGGCTCCGGCGGTCACCGGATACGACCGGCGCCATTCATCGTGCGCCTCGGCGCGGGCAGAGACGTGGCCGCAGGCGCTGGCGCCGGCAAGCGCCAACGCGAGCCAGACGGGCAAGGTTCGTCGGGTCATGCCCTGACTATACGAGTCGACGTCGGGGCGGGTTTTGCAAATCGGCCAATGGCGGCCCGTGGCCGGTTAGTGGGACGCTGTTGACTGCGATAGTATGTCGCGGCTCCGCCGTCGCCGCGCCTTCGCGCGGCTATGGCGGGACAAGTCGACCTCTTTTATTGATGCCTGTCGCCTGTCTATTTCCCGGTCAAGGTTCGCAGTCCAAGGGGATGGGGGCCTTACTCTTCGGCCGGTTCCCCGACTGGACTGCCGAGGCCGACCGGGTCCTCGGGTACTCCATCCAGGAGCTCTGCGTGGACGACCCGCGCGGCGAGCTGGCGTTTACGGGCTTCACCCAGCCGGCGCTGTACGTTGTGAACGCCATGACCTATCGGGCGCGGAGTGAAGACGGGCGGCCCGCGCCTGGCTTTGCCGCCGGCCACAGCCTCGGCGAGTACAACGCGCTGCAGGCCGCCGGCGCCTTTGACTTTGCCACCGGCCTGCGAATGGTTCAGCGCCGCGGGCAATTGATGGGGCGCGTGCACGGCGGGGGCATGTCGGCTGTCATCGGCCTCGAGCCGTCGGCGATCGAGGCCATCCTCGCCGGCAGCGAGGCCGGGCGCCGGCTCGACGTCGCGAATTTCAACTCGTTCGAGCAGACCGTGATCGCGGGCCCGAAAGAGGACCTGGCCGCCGTCCAAGCCTCGCTTGTCGAAGCGGGCGCGCGCGCCTGCATGCCCCTCAACGTCAGCGCGCCCTTCCATTCGCGCTACATGCGCGACGCGCAGGACGAGTTCACCGGGTTTCTCGCAGGTTTCGAGTTTCGGGCGCCCGCGTTCCCCGTCATCGCCAACGCGACCGGCCTGCCGTACGACGGCGCACAGGTCCGCGACACGCTGGCCCGGCAGATCGGCAACTCGGTCCGATGGCTCGACTCCATGACCTGGCTGCTCGGCCAGGGCGTCACGGAGTTCGAGGAAGTCGGACCGGGCAAGGTGCTCGGAAAGCTCATCACTCAGATTCAAAAACGGAAAGGCAAGGCAGACTGAATGGCTATTCGCGCGCGTTCAATTCTTCTGGGGATTCTTCTTCTCCTTATTCTTCTGGTCGTCGGCGGATTGACGATGATCGGCTGGGAAGTCGTGCTGGGGCCAAAGGCCCGCGCCACGACGACGGAGGTGTTCCAGGGCACGGACGCCCGGCTCGCGCGCGGCAAGTACCTGGTGGAGGGCCCCGCGGCCTGCTTCCATTGTCACAGCGAGCACGACCTGAACGACCCGACCTTTCCAATCGTGGACGCGAAGAAGGGCGCGGGATGGGCGATGCCGGTGCCCGAGCTCAACAACATCTCTGCGAGAAACATCACGCAGGACAAGGAGACCGGCATCGGCGCGTGGACCGACGACGAGATCGCGCGGGCGATTCGCGAAGGCGTGAGCCGCGACGGCAGCGCGCTGTTTCCGATCATGCCGTACATGACGTACGCCACCATGGACGATGAGGACGTGAAGGCGATCGTCGTCTATCTCCGCACGATCGCGCCCGTGCGGAGCGTCGTCGCCAAGCGCAGCCTGCCAGGGCCGCTCGAGTACCTCGTCAACACGATGCCCAAGCCGATCACGGCGCCGCAGCCGTCGCATCCCGCGAGCACACCCATCGAGCGCGGCAAGTATCTCGTGACGTCGGTGGCCGAGTGCGTCGGCTGTCACACGCCCATGAAGGACGGCGTGCCCCTGCCGGGCCTGGACTTCGGCGGCGGCTCGCCGTTCCCGGACTTCCAGGGCCGCCCGATGGTCAGCATGAACATCACGCCGGACCCGTCCGGCATCTCCCATTACGACGAGGCGCTGTTCAAGGAGACGCTCCGGACGGGCCAGCTCAAGGGCCGCATGCTCTTCCACGTCATGCCGTTCAACAACTACAAGAACCTGACCGACGAGGACCTGTCGGACATGTTCGCGTATCTCCGTACCCTCGCCCCCGTGAAGCACCGGATCAGCAACACCGACCCGCCGGCGCCCTGCGCCGTCTGCGGCGAGACGCACGGGCTCGGGGAGCTCAACAAGAAGGGCCAATAACTGTGTCCTGTCCTGTCACACCTTCGTACTAAGCTTGGGGGCATGAAGCGCTTCGACTCCAAGGTGGTGGACCTCAACGAGTTCAAGGCCGCTCAGGCCTCTCGCCAGCTGGACCTCCTGACGGCGGAAGCCAGCGTCCCGGCGGAAGGTCCCGGCGAGGACCGTTCCCTCTCGACGCGGGACCTGGCCCACCGGGCCCGGATGCTCGCGCATTTGGAGGCCGTCCGCCGGTAATCTGTCTGCATGTCTCTCAACGACCCGGTTCTGCCAGGGACCGCTGCCTCGGACTACGAGCGCTATCTCCGCACCGACGAGCTGCTGGCCCTTCAAAAGGCGCCGGCGGACATGGTCCATCGCGACGAGCTGCTGTTTCAGACCATCCACCAGGCCTCGGAGCTGTGGCTGAAGCTGGCGTGCTTCGAAGTGGAAGCGGCGACGGCGTTACTCGACAGGGACGAGACCTGGGCGGGGGTGCGGCTCCTGCGCCGGGCCACGGGCGCGGTGGACCTGGTGTCCGGCAACACCGCGATGCTGGAACACATCGCGCCCTGGGATTACCGCGATGTGCGCACGGCGCTCGGCCACGGGTCCGGATTCGACTCGCCGGGCTTCAAGCGGGCGCACGAGGTGTCGCCCAAACTCGGCGAGGCGTTCACCAGGCTGCTCGCCCGGCGCAAGCTCGATCTCGTGACGGTCTACCGCAACAGCCCCGCGCACGAGGATGTCTTCCAGCTCGCCGAGCGCCTGCTCGACTGGGATCAGAAGCTCATCCTCTGGCGCACGATGCACCTGAAGTTCGTGGAGCGCATCATCGGCGGCCACGTCATCGGCACGCAGGGCACGCCGGTCGAAGTGCTCGGACGGCGTCTCGACGTCCGCGCGTTCCCGGAGTTGTGGGAGGTTCGGAATACGCTGACGAAACTGGATCAATAGATGGAGGCCTGGTCTTTAAGTCGCAGCATCGCTATCCAACCGCAGGGCGGACCGGTAGAGCCGCTCGAACTTCTCGCGCGCGCGTGCGACTTCGTCAGACCCGAGGCCGTAGGTGGACAGCCAGAACCCCGCGCGAACGCCCGTCGGAGCCGGCTCCATTTCGAGAAAGAGCGTTGCGTCATCGAGCTCGCGGATCGTCAGGCCCAGCTGACCCGTGGCCGGACTTGACGTGAGGATCTCGCCTGACAGCCGATCGCCGTGCGCGGTCGTCGTCTCGTACGCCGAAGCCGGTGAGGCCGCGGCGAGCCCGTCGTCCTTCGACAGCCCGGCGGTTCCGGAGAGGCGCTGGAAGGCTTCGGCGGGCGTCAGCGCCACGAGTTCGCGAAACACGATGAGGTCTCGTGGCTTGCCGCGGTGGCGCTCGAGATACCAGCGGAGGTGCTGCATGAAGTACGCCCAGCCGCGTTCGGTCATGTGGAATTCGTCGTCCCAGTCCGGCCCGGCGCCGAAACCTGAGTTGACCAGCCGGACGACCGTGCCGCCGGATTTCGCCTCGAGTTGAAAATCCACGGCGAGCTTGACCGCGCCGCGCGTCTCGGTCCATTCGAACCGGCGATTCGGCTCCCATGCGGTGATGGGGGCCTCGCCTTCGACGCCGCCGCCGAATGAGATCCAGATGGATCCGCCGAGGCCGGGTTGCACGCGCGCGTCCACTGGAAACCAGCGCGTGAGCTCCTCGGCCTCGGTGAGCGCGCGCCACACGACGTCGGGCGGCGCCTGGACGAAGACTTCCTTGACGATCCTCCGGCTCACTTCACCCTCCGATGGACGATCTCGACGATCTTCAAGTCCGGCATGTTGGCGAACTTGAAGATGATCTGTGTGAGGTAAGTGTCCGCGTCGACGACCTTGAGCACCATGTCGTACTTGCGCACCTCTTTCGATCCGGCGTGGTCGTCGAGCGTTTCGCCGGCCATCACGATTGTCTTGTCCGACTTCATGAGCCCGGCCGCGGTCACCCAGTAAGTGCCCATGGTGTCGAGGCCAATCGTCGTGTATTCCTTCGTGCGGCGATCGAAGCCGTAGATCGTCACCATTTCGACCTTTGCGCCGCCTACATCCGCCCCCGCGGGGTTGTCGGAGACGCCTTCCGACATCAGGAAGCGGCCGCCGAGAATCATGCGGCTCGTCGCGGTGCCGCGCGCCTTCATCGGCTTCGGACCGCCCATGTTGTAGGTGATGTCGAGCGTCCACTTGCCTTCGAGGCTCGCGAGCACGCGATGCTCGGGCGCCGGCCCCATCTCCGCGAGCATGGCTTGAATCTGTTCGGGCGTCGGCTTCGGCGGCTGCTGCTGGGCGGACAACCGGGCGCCTGCCGTGAGAGCGAGGCAGGCGGCAAGGCAGCAACGCATCGCAACTGAGGGGTTCATTTCGACCTCCTTGAGGTGGGCTTTGGCGTGAAGACGGGATGGGCGCCGAGGAAGAGCCGATACGTGCGGCCGTTCGGCGCGTCGCCGTCGTGATAGCGCGCGACCAGCGCATTCACGGCGTTGACCAGATCGTTGCCGAACTGCTCGCGGTCGGCGGGACTTGCGAATCTGACCCTGCTGTCCAGCGTAAGGGTCGTCAGGCGCTTGCCGGCGGCCTGGGCGCGAGCGGCGAGCTCCGCGACTTCATGAATCGTCCTCGCGGCCACGGCCACCTGATAGGTGGCTGAGAACCGGTCACCCAGGGTGGTGGGCGCATCGGTGGGGGAGCCCATGACGGACGGGGAGACGAGGTAGTGCGCCGCTGTGGCGCGGACCAGGCGTTCCTCGAGGCCACGGCGCGCGCGGCGGCCGACCTGTTCGACGAGACCCGCCCGTTCGAGCGCCCGCACGTGGTAATTGGCGAGCTGACGCGAGACGCCGACCTCGCGGGCGACGGTGGTCGCCGACCCTGGTGTCTGCAGCGCCGCCAGGATCCCCCGGCGGGTCGGGTCAATCAGCGCCGACGCGGCGCGATCCTTCCGCACCACTGCGAGACCGGCCGATGACGCCGTGGCGGCAGGCTGCGCCGGCGCCGTGTCCCCGGTCTCCATCGGTCTCAGTCGCGGCGCGCCCATAGCCGGAGATTACCATTTGAAAGTAATTATTGTCAAATGGTGTCGGCTTGGGTTTCGAGGGCCCTTCGTGGCACTATCTGCCCATGCGATACGCACTGACGGCCGTCGTGATCCTCGCGCTCGGCGGAATCGCCGTGCCCGCGCCGCGCGCGCAGCAGAAGCCGGCTCCGCGTGACGGCACCGGCACCGCGACGCGACCGTACCTGGCCGAGGCGCAGGGCGCCGCCAAATGGTTGCGCGCGGTCGCCGAGCCCACGACGACGGGCCTCGGATGGGCGGCGACGCCGGGGCCCAAGGCGCCGGTCATCACCAACCTCTATTCGGGATCCGCGGGCGTCGTGCTGTTCTTCCTCGAACTGCACCACGTCACCGGGTTGCCGTCGGATCTCGAGCCTGCGCTACAGGGCGCGCGCCGGTTGGCGGCGACGCTCGGCAACGACCAGAATCCCGGGCTCTACTCAGGCCTGGCCGGCACTGGCTTCACGCTCACGGAAGCCTGGAAGGTGACGAAGGACGCGACCTTCCGTGACGCCGCGAATCGCGCCGTCGACCGACTGAAGGAGATGGCCAAGCCGGTCGGCGACGGCGTCGAGTGGTCGCCGGTGAGCGACATCATTTCCGGCACGTCGGGCATCGGACTCTATCTCTTGCACGCCGCCAGAGAGTTGAACCGTCCCGACGCCAAAGAGCTCGCCGAAGCCGCAGGCCGGCGCCTGATCGCTCAGCAGATGGCTGCCGAAGGCGGCGTCAAATGGGCGATGCAGCCCGCCACACCGACGCGGCTCTACCCGAACTTCTCACACGGCACCGCCGGCGTCGCGTACTTCCTTGCGACGCTCGGGCAGGAAACCGGCAAGCGCGCGTTCACCGACGCCGCCCTCGCCGGCGCGCGCTATCTGCTCAAGGTCGCGAAGACCGAGGGCGACGTCTGTCTCGTCTTCCACCACGAGCCGGAAGCCGACGGCCTCGATCTCTTCTACTTGAGCTGGTGTCATGGCCCGGCAGGCACGGCGCGGCTGTTCCACCGCCTCGCCGCCGTGACCGGCGACCGCGACTGGCGCGAGTGGGTACGCAAGTCCGCCAACGGGATTCGGAAGAGCGGCATTCCGGAGCAGCGCACGCCGGGCTTCTGGAACAACGTCGGCCAGTGCTGCGGCTC
>Ga0137326_1000175_pt1 | contig 23626 bp, 28 predicted proteins | sample EasRivERMZT500_2_FD_102292 | JGI IMG/M metagenome (GOLD analysis project Ga0137326, IMG submission 102292) | Soil microbial communities from meander-bound floodplain in the East River, Colorado, USA - East River MetaG ERMZT500_2 | ecosystem: Environmental > Terrestrial > Soil > Floodplain ... | reverse complement strand
TGTACGCCTCCATGTTGTGGGTTGGCATGACAACGCTGATCTTCGGGCCTTCACGTCGCTTCAGCAACGACCGATACAACACATCGTATCGTTTCATTGCCACTTCCCACGTGAAGTTTCGTAGCACGTGGGAGCGTGCAGCCGCCCCTAGACGGCGTCGATGCTTGAAACAGTACTCGAGCCCTTCCACCAGAGACTCGTAGTCGTTCGGCTTCGCTAGCCAGCCTGTTTCCTTGTGGATCACTATCTCAGATTGGCCACCCCAATCCCAACCCAGAACTGGCACACCAGCTGCCATCGCCTCCAGCGTGCCTATCCCAAACGTTTCACGTGTGGTACACAGGTACACACCAGCTTGGGCGATGTAGGCCTTGTGCTCTTCAGGGCTAGATACGCCAACGGCTGACACGTTGTCAGCTGGTGGCATCCCCCAATGGACCGTAGAGATGAAGTTACGTTTGGGCGCTAGCTTCGAGAGCTCCCACAATGGTGTAGGATCACATATCGGATCGACTCGAGTCTTGTTCCACAGCACGTAGCCTTTAGGCGTACCAGGCTCCCAATCGCCAGGTTCGATACCGTGGTAGAGCACTGGGGCTGCGATGTTGGTCCCTCGAGCGATGGCGTGCGCTACCCACTTCGACGGGGCTGTCACAACGTCGGCTGCACGCATAGCCTTGATAACGTCGCGGTTCATCTTGAGCGCCCAGTTGGGCCACTTGAACCCGTACCAATACAAACCGTGGCAATGCGACACCCACGGTATCGTAGCGTCTACATCGGCTTGGATGCCGGCGTGAGTGGCTACCAAATCAGCGGAGCGAGGTTCATCTACGAGGTCCCACTCCATTGTGGGCAACCACCGATGCTGAGCTTCGACGACTCTTCGTATACCACCGTCGCCACGATCTTCGCCTATGAATCGAGGCCCTATAAACAGATTAGGCATTCACATACACCTGCACATATCCTGGCAAAGGCCCCGCGACATTGGTCCAAGACCGCTGCAGGTCATTGGTCTTGTCCTCATCGTAACGGAGCCTGCCACACACTAGTTCACCTTTTCCAAATGGAAAAGCTCGCGCAACCACGTAGTGTCCATCGAGCGCGACGTAAGGCGCCGCGTCCATAGGACTGTGGATAGACGTGACCAGTTCGAACTGGCCTACGATTTCACCGATAATGAGTCGTGCATAAAGCCGTGCATCACGCTTGACTTCTGGATCGTACGTCTGGCCTATGGATGGCTTACACCCGAACATGCGTGCAGCTCGCACCATGTATCCATTGTGACACGCCAAGTCCAGGTATGAACGCGGGATACCCAAGCATGCGAACATGGCATGCATGGCACGCTCAGACGCTAGGCGCGCGCCGTTGGCGTTAGACGGGTCTATCGCCAACTTCGTATTCACCTATGTGCTCCCACGGCCCCACTAGATTCAACGCCGCGGCGCGTAGACCACCGTGCGCGTTGCATCGGTCGGAGTAGTCACGTTCACAGACGTACGCGTCCACCCCTTCCAAGAACGGACCGACCTTTTCGTAGAACCGCTTCGACGCCAGGAACGGACGCGTACCGAACACGAACCCATCCCCGAAATTCAAGTGGAGCCACCACCCGGGACCTACCGTGAACTTAGTCGTACAACTGAGGTTGGGGTGGATAGGCCCTAGCCTTACGAAGTCGTAGTCCTCTTCGCGTATCAACCAGACCGCCTTACTGAGGCTAAGACTATCTTGGAGCTCCCAGTCGTCCGTAATGTACAACCACAGTTCGTCTCGAGCTACGGTAGCCAACGCACGGTTCAACGAAGCGCCGATGCCCCCGTGTGGGCCCTTTACAACGTCAAGTTGTTGTGGAGTATTGGGCAAGAACAACGGCATCGAAGGCGACCCGTCGTCCGAGATGATGAACCTTATGGCTTCCGTGCGGCACGTAAGGTAGTCTTCCAGCGATACAAGAACTTGCTGGGCGTAGGCGTGGCGCGGTGCTTCGGGGGTTGGGTTGTACGTAGTCATGACCACCGCTACCATGATCGTTCGGCTCCGATGTGCACGAACAGATCACCGTAGGGCTTGACTTCTTGCACGGGCCAAATCACACCTTGACGTGCTTCAGAAATGTGTGCCACGGCGAATTCTGTCTGGCCGGGCTCGAGTCCTTCAGGCCAAGGACCCACGCTTCTTTCCCAACCCACTGTCTCGATCCTGGGATGGCCAGAAAAAACGTGAGGTTCAGCTGATGATGGATCGAGTCGTAACCATAGACGACCGTGGCTGGAGGCGAATTCACCGCGGAGTGGCTGAGTGAAACCCAAGTATCCCAGCCGCATGCAGCCAGCGCCGAGTTCGTTAAGCGCTCCGATGAAGAGGTCAAGGTCGAGCTCACGTGTCAACTCCCAATCATCTTCCAGAACGAGAACATGGCTTGCAAAGTTGTGGACCAGTTGAGTCGCTAGGTTGTAGTTGGCCCCGTAGCCTGAACGCCGTGAGTTCGATGTGGTCACTAGTTCGAGTGGGGTGGGCGACGTGTCAGTGATTTCTTGGAGCGTTTGGATATACTCGTCCGTATCACCGTCACTAGCGATGTGCACGGACAACGCTCCGCTCGTGTGCACCTGTGCCAGCGTGGATATCAACGTCGTCTTGGCGTACTCGAGTCGATTGTACGTCAACAGCATAATGCACACGTTACTCATTGGGGTCCTCTTGGCGAGGCACCCATTCGCGTGTTACGAGATCACGTGTTTCCAGGATAACCCTTTGCCACGACGCCTTCGAGGCCGTATCGGCCTCAACATGACGACGATAGTTGTAGAGTGGCTTCCCATCAGCAACTGGCCAGTGACGACCTGCACGAGGGTAATTCCCGATGATGATCGAGAGCAACGCCGCATCGGGAGCGCCCGACGCTGATTGAATTGGAAAACCACCCGTCCGTCGCCACAACGACTTAGTAACCATCGCCGCATTACAGGCGAGCTCCTGGGTCTCACCGGTATCCGAATAACGAACGCCCACATAATAATACCCGTAGGGGTCGCCAGACCGAGCTTGGAACTCCTTGACGCAGTCTTCGATACAAGTAGGCTCGAGCCAATCGTCTGACCCAAGCATGAAGACGAGCTCAGTTGGCGCGACCGCGACACCGATGTTGAAAGCATGTGCTACCCCCAAGTACCAAGGACTCTTCCATACCGAATACGCGAGGTCACTGGGGATCATGTGCAGGCTAACATCAGCCATGTCGTCTACGATCTGGAGATGGATACCCCCATGCGACACTTTGTTCCACGTTTGGTCGCTCACCGAACGAATGCACTCGTCCAACCATCTACGATTAGAAGGGTTGGGCCCGATTGGGATCGTAACCGATACCATCATACCGTAATTGGTTCTCGATCGTAGGCTTCGACCAATCGCGTGAGGTCACGCAGCAGACTAACCGTCGGTTTGAGGCCTCGATACACTATAGGCTCGTCCACTGGAACGATGTTGATATCCTTGGCGAACGCATCCTTCAAATCCAGTAGGAGTTGGTATTTGGTTACGACAGGCGCTGCCATATGGTACAGGCTAGGGCTCATGTGGAACATCTTGATGAGCATATCTGCCACGTCGTAGACCGTACTACCACTCCAGTACGCTTGGGTGTAGCCTTCGATGGTAGCACCGTCTGGTTGATCCAAGAACCAACGCAACAGCCCGTGCTGCAACCCGATGAACGACGTGCGCACAATAACAGTGTCAGGGACTTCACCCATCACCTTGCTACGCCCGTAGAGGTTAACCGGGTCTGTGCGATCGAGTATGCTCCTCAACCCAGGCGTGTATCCACTGAACACACAGTCAGTGGATACTAGAATCAGCTTGGAAGCGTGGAACACATCACGTATCACCCAAGGCCCGAGCGCGTTGACGCGCACCATATCGGAAGGCATGTGCAAACCCGTCATGTGATGCGGCGTAAGGCCCGCGCAGTTCACGACGACGTGAGGGTGTATGGCACCCTCCACCTTGCGCATGGCTTCCCAATCAGAAATATCGTGTTCGGAACCTGTCACCCATGTTTGGTATTTCGCAGCGCGTGCAGCTATCGCAACAGCACGCCCGAGCATACCACGCCCGCCTAGCACCAACACTCGACCCTTGAAACCCTCTGGTTCCTTGAGCTCGACTTCAGACACCTTCGCTCTCCCTTATCATTTGGACTAGCTCTGGGCGGGAGAGCGGCTCTGCTAGATTGGAACTCATCGTGGGCAGCTCGCGCGTGTAGTCCTCGCTGCCTGGTGGCATGATCGCGTAGAAGTTGTCGTACGCCTTGGTGCGATACAGTTCGTAGTGGGTAATCAAATCCTCGTGCTGCTTTTCGCCAGGACGCTTCCCAACTACTTGGATTCGCCCAGCCTCGAACTCAGACCCACACACTTCCAACACAGCGTGCGCTATGTCGATCATGCGTGCAGCGCGTGGGACGGGGACCGTGATCGAGCCTTTGGGGGCGGCAAATGCCTTGACAATGGTATCCACGGCATCGTTGATGCTCATCCAGAACCTGGTCATGTCAGGGTCTGTCACACGGATGCATTCGTCCTTACGGAATTGCTCACGCATGACGGGCACAACAGACCCGGTTGACCCAATGACGTTCCCGTAGCGACACGCATTGTACCCGTACTCAGATACCAAGCGTTCCATCAACGCTTTGGTGATCCCGTACGTGTTGACTGGTTGTGCAGCTTTGTCGGTGGATATGGCTACCAAACTCGACATATGTACAGTGCGTGCAGCGTGCAACACAGTGCCTGATCCTATGACGTTCACCCTAGCGAACTCGTCTACGTTGAACTCACCTTCAGGGATGAACTTCGCGGCTGCAGCATGGATCACTGCATCGTGTCCTACCATCAGGTTCTGAACACGGCCTAGGTCTGTGATATCCCCAAGCACGAACCGTGCATCGGGGAACTGTTGTGCACAACGGTATTGCTTTTCCTCGTCACGTGAGAGGATAGTGAACTTGGCGGGCCAACCGTCGCGCTGTGCACGACGTAGAATCCCGCGACCCAAGTAACCAGTCCCCCCGGTGATCAAGATATTGCCTTTCAGCATCAAATCTCCCAGGGTTTAACCGCCTCTGCGGGCGGTTCGCAGTTGGAGGGTTCGTACACCCAATCGTTATCACCGTAGTCTCGTGCTACTCCTACAGGCCAGACCACCTCCCTATCTAACGTATCGTCTTGTTCGCATACAAGGTAGTTCTCGAGTACCGGTGGAGCGATGAACACCCCACCTATGTTCTGCCCACGTACTCCTAGTGTACCTCTAAGCGCTGTGGGCGGTGCAGCGAACCGTATTTCAGCCCTAGCTCCGACGCGCCCTAGCAAGGCGCCTTGTCGGAACAACAATCCAGCTACGCTTTGCGCGTGTGTACCTACGCTGGCTACCAACACCGTACGACGAATAGCTTGGTAGGCGTTCTGGGCGCGTGGTACGATTGTAATGGTAGCTGCGAAGGATCGTTGCGGGACCATCACGAAGTTGGGGCGAGCACCCGCACGCCCTGCCACGCCAGCCGTTCTAACGCTAAGGATAACGAAGTCAGCCCTAGCACCAGCACGACCCAACACACTACCACTAGAGGTACGTGTAGCGACTGCTTGCGATCGAGTGCCTACGCTAGCACTAGCAGCGACAGTAATTCGCTTGACACCAGCTGTCTGCGCTCGAGCGCCGGTGTGACCAGCAGTACTTCTCGACCCACCAATAGCGCCAACCAGCGTACCACGTGTGCCTACACTACCAACGACAGCGCCGCTCGAGTTCTTCGCACCAACATCCTGTGCTCGCGAACCAACGCTCGCTAGTGCCGTACCAGTTAGGTTTGTGATCGTTTGTGCAGAACTCTGGGCGTGAGTTCCTACTCGACCGCTAATGCTGACGGTGGTTGTGTGGGCACCGGCTGTGGTGGCTGTGGGACCGCTACGTGCAACGTCGGTCGCAGTGATTGACTTGATGCCTGCGTTCTGTGCGCGTGAACCCACATAGCCAGCTACGAACTTGGCTCCGCCTTGTGCACCCACCGTGGCAGCATGTATGCCTACACGGCCCACCACAGTAGCCGTACGCTGTGCTACGTCTACATGTGCAGCTCGACTCCCAGCTCTGGCAACTTGGGTAGCGGCAATACTCTTGACGCCAACGGTTTGGGCACGTGGACCTACACTACCCGCGATCGTTGCAGGAGCTGCTGCTGGTACAACGAACTGTGCCCACGAAACGAGTATGCGGCGCTCGACTACCTCTGCGCCTACATTTTGGGCACGTGGTCCTACCCACCCTAAGGACGGTGGGCGTGCAGAGGCCGCTGGTATTTCTAGCTGTACCCACGATACCTGAGCACGTGCTGTGATACCTTGGCTACCAACAGTTTGAGCATGCGCCCCTACACGCCCCACCACCGTTGACGTGTTGGTACGCGCAACGGCCGTAGTAACCTTGGCGCCCACTGAAGCTACGTGGGGGTTGGCGATCTTCTTGACACCGACCGCTACAGCCCTAAAGCCTGTCTTGCCAGCGATCGCACCGCTAACACCAGTGATCTGTGAACCAGCGGTTGTCGCGTGGGTGCCAACTTTAGCTGTGGCCGCTACACTAGTGCTATGTACGCCTACGTCAGTCGCACGTGGGCCGACTCGACCTACAATCGCAGCAGGTACACTACGTACGCCTACGTTTTGAGCACGTGGGCCAGCTGTTCCAACTAGAGGTACGCCAGCTGCAGCATCTGGTACTTGTAGTGATACGTAGGAAACTTGTGCACGTGGTTGGGCTACTGTAGCTACGCCTACATTGAGTGCACGTGGGCCTAACCTGCCAATCGCGTCCCCAGAACTAACCTGCATGAAAGTGAGGTTAGCACTGAATTCAACCCACGGGTTTAGATCGGTAGTTAGCCCATCGGTGTGCGCGAAGTCCGTAGCGGCCGAATCACCAAAACGCAGCGTCGCCGTGCGTGTCGTGCTCGTGTCCGACTTGCGTGTGCCGATTTCAATGACAAGGTATTGGCCATCGGTGAATGTACGCGAAGTTAGCGTTAGCGTTACGGCTTCGGCCGCATCTTGGAACCGTCGAGTGGCGGCGGTCGTGCCAAACTCAGGTGGAGTCGCCGCTGTGTTGTCACTAGCACTGACCGCCAACAAATCATTGACATGCGCGCCTGCCGAAGAAACTTGGCGAATGTTGATGGCGACCGTGCCATTCTGTTGCGTGGCAGATTCCAAGCCACGAATGACGCCGGTGATCGAACCGCTGATCGTCTGCGCTGACAACGGCCCAACGATGTACTGGCGGAAAACCGCTGTGGACGGGCTGGTCGCCGTGCCGCCTGCACTCGTGTGATCCGCAAGAGCCGTCGCGGTCTTTGTCGTGCTGCCACGCACGCGCACAAACCCTGTCGGAGCGGTAGCCGTCCAACCGGCCCCCACTGCAGGCGTGATCGTAGGCGCTGCACTCGAAGCTGGTAGGTAAATCCTCGTAGCCACGAGGTTAGCTCACCTGGTTGGCAGTGAAGCGCAAGCGCAACGCTGACCAATTAGTGATAGTACCGCTGACTGTTTGGACCGCATCTTGCCAAGTGTATGGCACGTCGGTGTGCGTCCACGTTTGGACTACGCCCGCACCTTCCATGAGGTCCACTACCAAGTCGATCTGATGCCCTGGATAATCTTTCTTGTAGCGATAGTAGAGGGTGCGTGTGCCAGCCACTGGTGCGCTTAGAACACCTAATGCTACCGTCGCAACATCGTTCACAGGGTCAGCACTAGACTTGATATAGTCAGCATCACTCGCTGGTAGTTCGTCGATCGAAGCGTACAGGTTGACGTTGCTATCTAGCTCGTTCGTCCAGCTACCATCTGTTATGTCAGCTACAGGACGTACGGCTTGACCACCAGTGGTAACACCAACGCACTGACTCCTAGGTCCAACATGGCCAGCAATGGCTGTGCTATCGCCATCCCCAAGGACCATCGCTGTACCAGTGTCATGGCGTACGCTTAGTAGTTCAGCTCCAGAGTCATAGACCCAACCTTCTTGCGTGAGGTCACTACGCTCTGGCAACAACACACCGTTGGACGTGACATGCGTAGGCGTGAAGGCTACACGCACACGCTCTATGCCAGGCTCAAACGTGGTATAGCTAACGCCTAGTGTGTTGTACTTCGCCGCTTGTACTACTGCAGGCAACCCACCCAAGGTTCGCACTGAAACGATATGCGTTTCATCTGGTGGAGACCATTCAGGTACGGCTGCTATGCCGTCCATGTAGTGCTTGATTAGATCGCCGTAACTATCGGACCACCAATAGTCGTCCGACACTGCCAGCGCAGCCTTGATCCGACCACCAGTGTCGTCTAGCCCATACGTGGCGAAGTTGAAGGAACGAAACGCATCTTCCTTGAACGACGACGTAGTGGTCTTTTCGTACCACAAAGCATTGATGGACGCCCACCGAGCCGTATGGCTGGGCAACCCAGGGTCACCACAGCACACGTCTTGTTCGTCGATACGTTGTGCAGAGAAACTAGTACCAGCACTGAACGTAGTGACTACGTACGTCAACAACGCTGGCACGTTCGTAGCATAGTCCGGATCTACGTCTGCCGGGTCATTGCGATTCAAGATGTATCGACACGTTTCCATCGGGACGAGTTGGTTGTCGTTGCCACCTTCGTCCTGGGAAATATGGATATCCTCGAAGTACGCTTGCCACTTATTAGTGGTCATGGGGCCATTAGAACTAAGCACCCAATCCCAAGCCGTATCGCGTGCTGTCTGGTAGGCGCTGGTGTTACCTATTCCTAGTCGTACGAGCTCATCCAACAGCTCGACCCCAGCCACCGCATTGCAACCGTATTGTTGCCGTACAGTTCCATCAGGCCCATACACACGGAACGGCCAAGGGGATTGTGTAGTGCTGCCTGTACGCACATGGCTTTCCAAAGCATCTGCACAATCAACCGCCGCATCGCGATAGGTGGTGTTGCCCGTCAGCTGCCAAAATTTGAGATACGCGTGCCCCAATTCACCGATTTTGTCTGGCTCAAGCCCGTCAGTATCATCATCTTCAGGGTCCCCATCACCAGCATACGTAGCCGCGCCATACTCTGAAGTAGCGAACGGAACATTGGGCCAGTCCCACCCGCTGGACGTTGTGCCATTGGAGAGCATGTAGTCCAAACAAGACTTGACGTGTGACGTAACAGTGGCATCCCCCGAAAACGCAATCCACGGTATCAATGCATCCACTAAGCATGCGTACACCATCGCTGGGTTGTGTGACCCAAATGGAACGCCTGCGCTATCGAAGCAACAATGCCTTAGGTATGGCTTATACCCATTGAAGAGCGGTACGGTCTTGAAGTAGTTCCAAGCGTAGCCGATCAACTGCACGTAGGCAGTGTTCTGCGGGGTCAACCACGACAATAGCTTGCTGCTACCGTCGAGGACTTCCGTGTGTCCGTTGATCGCCATTAGACCTGGTTAGCTGTGAAACGTATGCGCAGGTTTGAGTAGTCGCTGATGGCGTTGGTTATTGTTTGTTCAGCCAGTGTTGGAATCGTGGTAATGTCATTGTGCGTCCACGTTTGCACAACGCTAGCGCCTTCCATCAGGTCTACGACCAAGTCCACCTGTGCACCACTGATATCTTTCCAATAGCGATAGCGCAGTGTGCGCGTACCACTGATTGGAGCATCTAGCGATTCAAATGCCAATGTGACTGGTGATGAATTCGGGTCTTGTTCAGAGCGAATGTAGTCAGCATCGTCCGCTATAACTTCATCCACCACTGCAAACAAGTTCGTAGTAGCGCCGGTCTGCGTAGTCCACGCACCAACGCTAATGTCCGATGTTGGTTGTGCTACTTGTCCTTCAGCCTTGACACCAGCGGATTGAGACCTAGCACCAACACTACCTACGATAGCGCCAGAGAGATTTGTGCCACTAGTGCCTTCGAACGCGGCAATAACCATCGCCGTGTCGGCCGATATCGTGCCCCATACGTGGCCTCGACTTTGTGCCGTCGTCACCGACTGGTTTACTATAGAACCAGCCATGTTGACGGCGCCATTCGTCTCGCGACTAGCAGCGTTGAATTCAGCCCACGTACCCTCAGTGCCCGTTTGGTTCAGGTTGATTGTGACGGTGCCACCCAAGTCGATGGAAATGACCGCCATGTACAACGCGTTGACTTTGCCAGTGTTGTCAACGTTGAGCGAATCGTGCAGAGTTTGAGCAGTCGATGCGTTGTTGTTCGACCCGATCAACGAACTGGCTGTCAACGCATCTTGCACTTCAGCCAGGAACAACGTGACCCCACCGCTCGTACTAGCCCAAGTTACGTTGACTGAACCAGCCGACAGGTTCTCTTTGTAGAACATGCCGGCATTGGCACCAGCACCACCATGGCGTCGTGCAATGACCGTGTATGCACCGTGCACGTTGTCCGAGATGGTTAGGCCAGTTTCCTGGCCGCCAGACCCACCAAAGTTCGTTAGCCCAGCAACTGCCAAACGCCCGGCCGAGTAAGTGATAAAACCGTTCAGCGTACCACCAGTACCGGTGTCTACAGCGTGCTTAACCGTTTGCGTGACAGTAGGGGCAGCCATCTATCCAACTTCCCCCGAAATGTTTGACGCTCGTATGGTGACGCCTAGTCGAACCGTCACCCCTTCGGTTTCGACCCACACACGCGCCTGCATCGCTTGCATCTCCGCGAATGTGGCAGAGTCATGTATCACAGACGGCATAGAACCGCGTGGGCCTAGCTCGCCAAAGACGACATTGTTGGTGGTGAACCATTCCTGGAACGGGCCTCCACCTATACGAATATCAACTCCCCATTGGACAATACGTCCTTGGCCGGCTACTTGAGACCACGAGTTCGGATTGGCGGTGGTGAACTCCACGTTGAAACCGCGCAAGCCATCTGGCATGGCTTGCGCGGTGAACAAACGCCTGGCCCCAGAAGTGATAGGCGTCGGAGCGACCGTGCGTGTGACGATCGCCATGTGTCTACGCGACGGCGCCTAGATCGACCGACCCAGATGACAGAGCGTATGTGCCCTGACCTGCGAAAGTTTCAGGTACACACTTCTGCGAGTAGAACACGAACGGGGTGGTACCTGTGATATCAACTTCAGCGCCACCGCTAGTGGTAGACACGTTGAACGTATCAGTCGTGAGACCAGCTGTCAACACGAAGTAGATCGTACCGACCGAAAGACCAGTAGGCAACGTCCCCCAGAACACAACGCGGTTGTCACCAACCAAGCCGTGTGCCTTGGAATAGATATCGTTCGTTGTTATGTCGCCGGACACTTGCATGGACGAATACAGCAGAGCACCACCACCTGCGGGCATCATACCACTGAAGTTGCCCGTTGTGATCGCATCCCAGAACCCAACCCACGCAACGGTTGTGCTGGCTGGCACGTCCCACGTTGGCAGCGTGGCTGCTAACGCTTTTGCACCACCTGACGACGCAGCCCACGTGAGGGCTTTACGTGCGTAGGCAGGTGAACCGCCAGTGACTTCGTTGGTGCCAGTTGTAGAGTACGCCGTGTGAAGCGAACCGTGTGTTGCCTCAGTGGCGAACCCATCCAACGCGGCGTGCTTGCCGTTGTTGGCCATGTAGAACGCCTCGTATGGCCGCAGCAACCGCGCCAAATCGCGCGCCAACGGCGCACGATGCACGACACCACACGGACACAACCGAGGCGCAGGCAAATGAATCATGCGTTCCTCCTCCAGGAGTGATGGGGGTCCCGAAGGACCCCCTACACCGCTACCCCTTGAAATCCGCGAAGAACGATGGTGCAGTGTTACGCGACGTAACGCCACCGTTGATGAAGTACGGATCAGTCGGGAACGGATCACGCGTGTGGAGCATCGGCGTGTACTGCACGTTCAGGAGCCGACCAAACAGGTGCGGCACAGGAACGATTAGCCTAGGCTCGATGTATGCCTGCCACTGCACGCATGTGTTGACCGGAGGCTTGAGGTGCCAGAAGTACTGACCGCCATCGGTCCAGTAGAACGTGCCCATGCGACCATCGTTGACGGCGTCCATCGTGCCGTTACGATAGTCCAGGTATTCCCAGTAGATGCCGGCCATACCACCGAGGAAGGTGTTGCAGATGAAATAGATATCAGACGCGAACGAACCAGCCGTGACCTTGTTCGAAGTCGTCTGTGTATCCTCGTCGATGGCATCGTCGAACACGACTGGGAACTGAGCGCCATCGACCAACAGGTACTTGCCCTGCCGCATCGCGTCACGCATGGTGATCTGATCGTTGGCGTTCATCATGAGCGTCTGCGTACCGTCTGTGGCACGCATGGCACAACCAAACGTCATGTACGAACAAGGCCACACAGCGGTCAGTTCGTAGAACAGGTTCTCGCGCATGGCGATCGACCACGATGCCGGCATGAGGCCCATCTTTTCGGCGTTCGACCTCAAGATGCGAATCATGTAGACGATCGTGCGAACGATATCAGCGCCTGTCGTTGTGTCACCAACGCGTTTGTGGCCATAGTCCAGGACCAACGAGTTCAGCGACGGGCACGACTGGCCTGTGATCGCGTCCTTCTTGTTGGTGCCGATGAGCAGGTCCAACCCGGGGAACTCACGGTAACCACCGCCACCAGTGTTGTTGGCGGGGTTCCCAGTGAACACCTGCTTCATGAGCTTGTTCTGGAATGACACACCCAGTTCCACGAATCGCATGAGCGCCTCGCGTGCGAGGTTCTGTGCACCACCTGGAATGCTGGGAACGATGATGCCGTTGGAGTTGACGCCGGGCGCCAACAACGGATCATTGACGATACGCAGGTCCATGAACTCGGAACGGTTGATCTGCTGCCTTGCAAGGGTAGTCAGTTCGAGTTCACGAGTCTTGAATGCGTAGCGTCCGAACTGCGCCGTTTGGTAGCAGTTCTTCATTGGGCCAGCCGTAGGCGGCTCGTCGCACAAGCCGTTGGGGTTGGCGCCCGACCCGGGGAGGAAGCCCGTCAGGTATGGGAACAGCGGGTCGGTCGAGTTGGTAGGGCGAGCCGGTATAGCGCCAGCCAGACCGACAGGCTGGACGCGAGTCGAGATGATATCCCGCTCGAGGCCCGGGTATGACCACAACCCGTTGACGCCATGCAAATACGGTGTGGTGTTGCCATACACACCCGATGGTGCAGTGTGCCGCTGTCCAGCGACAACCTGCGAGCTCGCGAGTTCGCGAGCCAGTTCCTGAAGCAGACCCATGTCCCCCCCTTACCCTCGAGTGCCGATGAGAGGCCCGAGGATCGTACCCTCGAAGAAGTCCTTGGCAATGCCGGCCTCTGCACCTGAACTGGCCACGACGTTGTCGTCGGACTTGGACGCTGACACAGGCGCCCCGGCCTTTGGAGCCATTGCCTCAGCCACCACAGCGTCTCCGCTCTTGATGTCCTTGGTACGTTCGTCGATCGACTTGACTTGGGCAGCCAGCGTGCTAACGAGCTCCTGGATGCTCATGAGGGTCTTTGTCGTTTCGATCCGGAAGTTGTTCTCCTGGACCTGCTCGGGTGTGGGCGGTGGCTCTACCTCGATACCGAGGTCGGCCGCCTTGCTCTCCAGACCTTGCGTCTTGAGAGCTTCGGCCAGACCTTCAGTAGCGGCTTCCCACTGCTTGATCTGGTCTTCCGGGATACCCATGTCCTGGAAGTACTTCCGCTTGTCGGGGGTGAAACCCATCTCGTTCGCCTTTCCTGCGTTCAAAAGATTGAAGCTCGTTGTCCAGACGGCAGCGTTCGTCACCGGTAGAACCGATATCTCGTACGAGCGGTACCATTCAATCAGGTTCTCTCTCTGGAGCCCAAAGAATCCATGCGATACGCCAGCGTCCTCCCGTGCAGCTTTCTCAGCGAGCGCTTCTTTTCCAGCGTCGATGAGGCCGCTGGCGTGGACGAAGCCATCTTCTGTCAGGTCGAGCCAGTCCACCTGGCCGAACTTGGAACCCATGGTGTGCCACAGCCACAACTCGGGATACTGGCTATTCTCAGAAGCCCAATCCACGAATTCCTTGTGCGCGGCCTTGGTGAAAATCTCTCCCTCCCTATCCATGAAATTGTTAGACCACACGGTGTAGAACCGTAGGCGCCCGTCTTTCTGACGAACCATCGTGAGCGCGTGTGACTTGCCTACGGCTTCGCCGACCGGACCCGCCTGCACGGGTGTGGGGGCGGAGCCCGGCATGCCGATTTTCGTTACGAACGACCGCAAACCGTCCAACAACCCCGATCGCCCCGTTGTGCTAGCAGCTATGGGCGGTTCAGTAACAGGTTCATCCGGTTCCGCAAAATCTCGTTTCGCTAAGACCGTGACAGTACCACTCGAGGAATCAGCCGTTGCTTTGGCACGCCATAGACTAGACACACCCGAGCTACTAACCGGCCCTTCCACCAGAGCGCATGTACTCTCACCGACGTACCAATGACAAGTGGCGCAACTCGCAGCGTCGCCAAATCCGTTCGGACGGTAGTCGGCAACATCCTTAGTGAGTTGTACCAGCCCCACGCCGTCCGTGCCATAGTCTCCGTTGTCATACTCCTTCGCCTCGAACAATAGTTCAGCGTCCTCGAGCGTCATGGTAGAGGGGTCGAAATCCTTAGCCGCCACCCCGTTTGCCATCTTGAAGCACTTCTCTTCGGGATGCCCATCCGCCGCACAGCCGTTGAAGATGTGCAACCATTGGCGTTGTTTAGTGGGCGGTAGCTTCTTGACGTGGGCAGGAGCATTAGCCGCGGTGTAAGGCATTATTTAGACACCTCCGATATAACGAGCTGAGCTCCTTGTTTGAACTCTGGCCGGTCTACTTTATCACGAATGTTGGGCCAACCCCACGCTGCGTGGAACCCAGCTTGGCCGCTAGGCCCGTGTACATAACCCGAGTAGTAGCGCCCCCAACGATCCTGGGCGGGGTTGTTGATCTGCCATTGGATACCTACGCCACTAGACACATCGCGCAACCGCCAGCTCCTAAGCAGTTTGTACGTGCGTTGGTACGCAGGGTGGCCTGGCGAAGCTGGTTTGTCAGGTGGTGGAGGGTATATGAGTTCCATGATGATGTTAGCGCAGTAGGTCTGCGTGTATTCATGGAGTGCTGCGTACGTCTCAGGCCCGTGGATGATCCGGCTGTTCGCACGAATAGCGGAGAACCTAACTCGAACCGACATTACACCGTTACAGCCGGGCGTTTGGTGGATTCTGTAGGAGGAGCTTTTTCTAGGTTATCGTTGGGTTGTGTCTTCGGCCCAGCCGGCCCTTTGGGGCCGGGTTCGCCAGGTGCGACGACGGTGATGGGCGGGGGTGGCAGAGAAGCTACCAACTCAACCTCACCAGTAGCGTCGTGTTCCTGCATCATTTCGAGGTAGCGCGGGTCCAAGTCACCTGAGTCAACCAGGATCTGTCGTGCGACCTCAGTAGTGATCGTCCCACTTTTGATGAGCAAATCCAACCACACAGCGCGCTCTTTAGACACGGCTACTTCGTCGAACTTCTGGGCCAGGTCTTGCTCCCCGAACTCGAACCGAACGGAGGACGGCATGACGCCCCGGAAGTTGAAGACCTGACCCAGAATCCCCATGAACGCTGCAGCACCCTTGCCTCGACTCTTGACGTGGGAGGTCTTGGCTTCAGTGCCAGAGCCGATCCCACGCCCGGGGGCGGGTGCGAAGTCACCATAGTCCGTTCCAAACGCCAACGCCAAGTTGGTAACGTACCACTGCATCGCCAGGTCTTCGTTGAAGTTGTCTGGGAGAGACGCGAGGTCGATCTGCGCGTGTGACACGGTGGCGTTCGGGTCTAGCGTGCCGATAATGGCGGGCATTACGAACCGCATTTGGCCCATGCTATCAGCAGTCTGGCGATGCTTTTGGAGTGCGTCCTCGATCATGCGCGTGGGCATGCCTGACACAAGGTGGATCGCCTTCTCGAACCGACCAGAAACCTTCTCACGCTTGTACACGAGTATGTCACGCATGATCTGGGACGCCTTGAGGCACCGCGTGAGCGCGCAGTACTGCATGCCATTGTGTTCTTGGCGTGGGCTGGGGAACTCAGCGAGTGGGATCACCTGGAACCACTTCATGAGATGACCGCGACCACGGCGATCGTAGTAGATCACGGGAGTCTCTGGTATGCCTGTGCGTACACAATGAGCGCTATCGAGGTGATTCAGACCAACCGGCGGGCTAGCAGGTTGGGGTCCGTTACGTACCACCTCGATAAACGCACCATTGTCCTGGGTGAACAGGTCTATCAACACCTTGGAGATAAAAGGAATCCACCCCTCACCAAATTCAGCGCTGTGGAGAAGACGCTGAACCGCTGCAGTGGTGAGGGGTGGCCCTTTCAACGTCCAACCAAAGGCAGCATAGCGTGCCACCGTCGAATAGAGCGCGCTCGCGAACATCGGTTCCGTAGGCCAGAACGCACGTAGGTGCTGGTCCCTAAGGCCAGGCGTGTTACCCCACGGCGGGGTTGTATCAGCAGCGTCTGCCATGGCGAGTGTGATCGAATACGTCTCACCAAAGAACCCACCTTCGTTAGGCCGGGTCGGGTGGTCTACAACTGAACCGTTAGAGAGTTGGGACGGGTCTATTGGCATGGAGGGTGGGGAGCTTTTCCATTTGGAAAAGGTGGGACGTTGTCAGTCTAGGTTCAGGCGTACGCATTCGTGCGTAGCCATGCTTAGGGCGACTGCCAGGTCAATCTTGGACGCAGAGGCTTTCTTGACCAAGCGCATCTTAGTGTTAGAGTCTTTGGCAATCTTCGCCGCGGCGTTGGTGATGTGGTCACGCACGTCGTGGTCCCCGAAGTGGAGCATTTTACGATCACGAATGTAGGTATACAACAGATGGTCCGCTACTAGGCGATCACCGCCTTGGGCGAATGAGTACGTCCACACCAAGCCTTCGTTCCGGAACCGGGTCATCATGTCGTGCAGCTGGTACATATCATACGCTAACTGCAGGACGTTCAGGCGACGCGTGGGGATGCACGGTCCCAACTGGTCAACGTACTCATGTGATGCGCAGGGCTGGTTGAGCGGGTGTATGTGCCCGCTGATCCACTGGCGCAGGGTGGGCTCTATCGTAGTGGAGTAGTTCAAAGACCCACCTGCAGGAGGGGTCCACAGTCTGGAGGCGCGCAGGACGATCTTCTCTTTGTTGGTGGGATGCCGTGATACGATCACAGCCCCACTACAGTCCCCAGACACTGAGGCGTCGGCCGCCACCACAACAGGAGTATCGGGGTCTAATTCCTCGAGTGACGCGGGCGCATCATCCAAGGTGGCCCTACAATGATCCCACCATTCTGTTGGCAAAAAGGAGGATACACTGGATACCCAGTTGTTGTTGTGGAGACGGTCGAACGCTTCAGGTCGCAGCGTCGTAGCTTGGCTCTGGTAGTAGGAGGGTACTTGCCAGGGCATTCTACGTGCTGCTTCGCCCGTATCCCAATATGTGAACTGGCGCGCACGCGTATTCACATACAGAGGTAGGGCGTCTGTCTCTGGTCCTGGCCAGTCCGGTACGTCCTGCCGAGTGAGCTGGCGAGCGCCTCGCTCAGGCTGGGTTCCTAGTTCGTACTGATCTATCAGTAGAAGGCTTTCGCCCTCAAACCCAGCATAGGTCTCTACCCAACGTATGGACCGTGGGCGCGTTGGTACGGGAGTGAGCTCATCCCACAAACGCTGCGACCCCTCGAGAGTGTACCCCCAAAGCTCCGACCAGAATGTAGCTGTGGGGTTCATACCGGCTTGGCCCTTATAGTCTCCGCTTAAGGGACGAATAACGGACCCGGATGGAATGTGTGTAGCGTCACGCCGTATGATATCCCAATAGCCTGGGATTTCGTCCTTGAACCGATCATAGCGCGGGTCTAGCTGGAGTGACTTCAAGCACTTGTCGTAGAGTAACCCGCGAGATTGGTCGAGGTCATTGGCGACCATGTAGATCTCGTTCGCGCTACCCCAACGTTCGGCTATCCACCGTGCGATCATGGAGGCGATCGTAGTCTTGCCAGACTTCTTCACGGTGGAGTAGATGAAGTTCTGGAACCCGCCCTCAACGCCGAAGCGTGCTGCGAAGTCGGGGGCGAATGCGCAGCGCAAAATAGTTTGTTGGACGGGTTCCAGTCTGATAGGGCGTCCAGTCTCTGGCACGTAGAAACTGGAGTGTGCGAAGTCTATGAGGTCTTCTGGGCTGAACCGCGGGTGTGTGCGGCCCGTTGGGGCGTCTTCGAGTGAGGATTGCGGTAGTGCGCGGATCTTCGTGCCCAGGTGTGCTGCCAGAATCTTGGCGGCCTCGAGCTGGGCTGGCGATAGGGGGGTGGAGGCTGGGTCGGTGGTGAGAGTCACGCGACTTCAGCCTCATCCCCTTCGGGGTAGCCACCCGAAAGTCTAGCGAGCGTAGCGCCTTCGTCCTCGGGCTCTGAAATGAGCGTCACGAGCGCACGGCGCGCTGTTGGGGGTAGCGTGTTCATGAGCCGTTGGAGCGCATCCGCGGGATCGTTCTGGCGTGTGGACTGAGTAGTGAGCGTGGAGAGATGCTTGAGCACGTCCCCAAACAGCCGACCGAACTCAGCTGGCTCCATGTCGGTCATAACCGTCGGGAGCATGAGTGTGATCTGGTTGAGGACGTCGAACGTCTTGAGCGTGGTCAACGTACGGAGTTGGTTGTTGAGGTTCTCGGACGCCATCGGGTCTTGCGCGATGGAGGCCATGAGATACGCCGTAGCGTTGGGTTGGTTACCGAACAGACGTTCCGCCGCAAGCGCCACGTTACCACCGGCAACGACCAGCGCTTCGACGCAGTCTTCAGCTGGCAGTAGTGTCTGTTGGTTTGGAGGCGATTGGAACATAAAGTAGGCGGAAGCACAGCACACACAGCACACCCTTAGGAGTATAGAAGCGTACGGCTGGGGACGCGCCCGCGGGTGGAGCGGTAAAGCCGGACGCGCACAGACGACAATGTGTCGCTAGTGCTGGAGTATGTGGGGCTGCCTGTGGCATTTGACTCATTATAGCACATCGCGGGGGTGGAGTCCAGTACGCGCCAATAGTTACTGTGCCGGTAACTATAGGTCACCGTTCCTTCTTTCGGCTGCACGTGGGGTAACGCTTGTGGGTAGGCGCATGGGCGCATGTTCATATGGGGCGCACACACAACATGTAGTAGGTATGGGGGCGTTTGGGGCGCGACACACACAACATGTAGTGGGTAGACAACCACGTGCAAACGTGCGACTATTTGGGGGTGATCGAACCACCCACCACCACGACGCACGACACGTGTTCGCACGTGGTCGACGCGTCGATCGCACGCTACGATGCGCGTCTAGCGCACGACGTAGCGCAACGCGATTGTGACGCGCAACGCGCACGCATCGCACGTGATGCGCGACGTGATGCGTACGTGGATGCGCTAGCTAGCGCACCCATCACGCTAGCGTTGCGCGAACGTGCGTTCGTGCCACGCGCTACGCCCAACGCGTTCGCCCCACGCCCACCACGCGTGCGACGTGCGCCTAGTGACGCCAACGCGTGCGACATGCACGCACGCGTTGGGTGCACGCGATGCGCCCAACCTACGCGTGGTGCGCCACCACGCAACGCGTGGGAGACCAACGCGCCTCACGCACGCACGCACATGGCGCCCGACCCCACGTGCCACCACCCCCTAGTCAAATGCACGCACAAATGGTAGCCTAGCGCCCCCACGTGGGTGCACACGCCTAGCGTGTGTCCCCCACGTGCGTGCACTACGCACGCGACCACATAGGAGGTCGCACATGCGACACATCATACGCGCCGCACTATGGGCGCACGCCAAGGTCTGGTACGTGGAGGCGTATCGCGCCTACGTGTTCGAGCACCCGCGACTAGGCGCCGTCATAGACGACGCATTCGACTACGCGTACCCCACCACATAGGAGGTCGCACCATGCGACGCTCGCTCATAGCGCTGGCCCTGGGCCTCGCGGCCCTGGCCTCGCCCGCGCACGCTGACCCTCAGCCTGCGCCCGTCACCCTGGCTTGGGTAGACCCTGCCGACGGGTGCGAGTGCGTCTACGTCCGCACGCCCGCCGGCGACGTGATCACGATCCACCTGGAAGAGGGCGACTGGGACGACGCGCCCGCCTCGTAGCCTCGCCCGCGCGGCTCCGGCCGCGCCATGCCCTGGCCTCACCACTGGCCTGATGGGTCTCCGCACCTCCCGTATCCTCACCGCGCCCTCCATGCGAGGGCCACTCCCCCCGAGGCCGCGAGGTGGCTGCACCCCGACGCACGTGAGACCAGGACATGGCGCTACCTGCGCCTGAGGAGGGCATGATGCCCGAACCCACCACCTGGACCCGACACGGGGTCCAAGGCCGCGACACGTTGCGTGAGGCCTGCGGGGCCGCGAAGGCCCTTTGGGAGCTCCGTGACCCGGACCGCCCGGCCCTGCGCTGGCGCGGACGCATCGAGTTCCTGCGCCCCGAAGGCTACTACGCGGTGCACATCGAGTACCGCTACATCGGCTAGGGGGCCTCATCCGCGCCCGCTAGCACGTGTCGTGTGCGGAGCCGGGCGCTGGCACCACCCAGCCTGCTATGTTACCATGACTCATACAATCCCATACCTCTAGAAAATTAGAATGAGAAATGTAACAAATAGGTAACATAGTAAATAAGGTAAGTATTAGAGGGTGGGATTGTATGAGATTACGTTACGAAGGAGACTCCATGTCCACCATGAACCGCGCCACACGTCGGGCCCTCCGCTACCGCCCGACCACCGTACCCCGCCCCATCCGCGAGGAGGCCGAACGCACGCCACCCACGCCATACCCCAACACCCCGCGAAAGGCCCCGCCTCGCCCATGAACGACAACACCACTAGAGAGCTGTTGGCCATGTTCGAGATGAGCGTGGTCATGCGCTACCAGGCCTTCACTCGATACGCCCTTGAATCGGACGAGGAGGCCGCGACCGACTACACTCGAGCCCAAACCAGACTCGAGAACCTACGCATCGAGATCCTCTCTCGCGTGTACTCATAGGCAGGCCGTGGGGGGACTGATGGCTCACCCATCATCCCCCCAATGCCATGCGTGAGACGCAGGCTATCCACAAATAGGAGGACGCCATGTCCACCTCAACCACGCCCCCCGTCGAGACGGAAGGCGACGACGCGACGCCCGAGCGTCTGCCCTATGTGGTGATCCGCATGTCGGAAGCCATGAAGGCAAAGCTCGCCACGTACTGCACCGAACACGGTGTTGTGGCGACCAAGCTCGCGCGGGAACTCCTCGCCGACAAGATCGGGTGGGACCTCGCTAAGGACCCCGATGCACCGGGTGGTGCAACGCGGACCAAGTACACCTCTGATGAGGCACGTGAGGAAGGCAAGCTCCGGAACAAGCTACACAATGGCCTGCTCCGCAAGGGCTTGTACCAGATGCACGTGTCCCAGCAGAAGAAACGCCCCGAGTTAGGCGCCGTCGCCCAAGCCACGGTCGCTGCTCTCGATACCACGCCGAAGCCCGACGTTGCCACGTTGAAGGCTCTCGATGCGACCCTATCGGCCGCTATGGAGGCGGGGCGGTAACGCCCCTCCCCCACCGACCCCGCCCCGCAGTCTTACCCCATTCAGCTTTTCCATTTGGAAAAGGTCCCGCAAGGAGCACGTATGAAACCCAAACGCCTCAAGCCAGGCCATATCGTCCAGGTCAGCACGCTCCCCACGTGCGACTACTGCCTCGCATCGGGCTACCGCCCACCGCGCAAGGCACGTTACGACTTCCGTGCTCGTGACGGACGTTGGGGTAACGGCTGTGTGGAGCACTACCGCCTCCATCGCATGGTGCCTCGCCTAGGCATCGGTGCAGGCCAGATGCTCATCACCCCCGATGAGACCCTCACCGACCCCACCCCACCCACCGGGTGTATCCCCCGCCTCACCCTAGGCGCCGTACTCCTGCACAAGGCCAGCCTCATGTAACACCCACCTCACTCGACATGCGCCCTACCCCCGGGCGCACCATACCAGCCTACCACCCACCTCATGGGCCAACCCGGTCGCATGGAAGGTGGTGGGCTGGTATGGTGCGGTCGAGGTCGATCCTCGATACCCAACGCTGGCCTCATCTACTGGTGAGGGCCAGGGCCGCACCTACCCCACATAAGGAGGCCTGCATGGCCACGTTCACAAGCGGTGTCGAAGGCACCTTCACCTTCGCTGAGTTCGAGCACCTCATGCAGCAGGTCCGCAACCTCCCCAAGAACTTCGACGAGGAGGCCGTGCGCAAGGAGGCTGGCTACGAACGATACGACTACAACGCCGGTCGCCTCATCGAGGCCACTCGACGGTTCAAGGGTAAGGTCACCATCTCCGTCGAGGAACTCCCGTTCCAGGGCATCCCGCATAAGGAACCCGACGCACCCGACCCCGATGCATAACCCACCCGCCAACGAGCACATACGGATCGACGATCCTTCCTTGCTCCAGTGCGACTCAGACTCCTCCATAGTGGGGGGTCCGATCGAGCACCACCCCCAGCTGTACTTCACACACGTACGCTGGGCTAAGGACCCCGACAAGTGCTGGGACTCCATCGTCTGCCAGCACCACCTAGCATGGGGAGCCATGTTCATGGCAGGTGAAGAGGCCCCCGCCTACTACTCGGACGTGTTCGTGGAATGGCGCATCGAGCCTATCCCCATCGGTCTGGTCCGACGCCGCCCCGCCTAACCCCTCCCCCCCGTTAGCAGCCCCATTCTGCCCATCACTCACACCCTGGCTGGGTGCCGTGAGTGGTGGGCAGTAATGGTGCAACTAGCACCAAAGGAGAACCAATGCCAACAGCGGAAGCCACGCCCTCCACCATCGCCACCCGCTATGGTGACCTGTCACCTACGCCTGGTACCCCGCTCAAGCTGGGTAAGCCCAACCCTGAGTGGTGGGCTTCAGGTGCAGCCGAGGGCTACACCCAGGCGCTCCTCGAAGCGTTCGCTACCCACCACCCTGAGGCCGCCAAAGACCTGGCGTTCATCGCCAACGAGGCCAAGTGGTCTGTCGGTTGGAAGGGCTTCGGTCGCATGATCCTGGAGGTACTGTAAATGGCTGCAAAGCGCACGCCCATCGACTACGGGGCTACCGAGTACGACGACTACGTACCCACCCCGACAGGCCCTTCGGCCTACAGCCTCGCTAACGAGGGTCGCAAGCCCTTGTTCGATATCGAGCTCAAGACCGTCATTGGCACGGTGTACGCCGATGCCAACGGCACCATGAGCCCCAAACAGGTCGCCTTCCTCACCATCGCTGACTACGGTAAGGATGGTGAGTTCTCCTTCCCCAACGAGGACGGTTCCGTCTGCCACGTTGGCATCTACACTGAGGAGGTCCCGGGTAAGACTACACTCTAGCCCGGCCCACACTATGGACTTCGCAGACAGCCTCGCTGAACTCGAGGCCATTGAACGCCGCACCAATGCCGAACACCGGCTTGTGCTCACGTCACGCGAGGCCGAGCG
>Ga0137326_1000173_pt1 | contig 23763 bp, 21 predicted proteins | sample EasRivERMZT500_2_FD_102292 | JGI IMG/M metagenome (GOLD analysis project Ga0137326, IMG submission 102292) | Soil microbial communities from meander-bound floodplain in the East River, Colorado, USA - East River MetaG ERMZT500_2 | ecosystem: Environmental > Terrestrial > Soil > Floodplain ... | reverse complement strand
ATACGGGATCCAAAGTCCCGCGCCTTACCGCTTGGCCACGCCCCAGGATCGGTTGGCGCAGTCCTCGCAGGCCCGCGCAAACGTGGAAGTTTATCATAGGCTCATGCCGCGCCCGGCCTCGCGCCGGTTGACGGTGCGCGTCGGAATCACGAGCCAATCCGGCCGTTGCAGGCGCCGGGCCGCCCGGGCCGCCGCCAGGCCGTCGAAGAGGCCGAATACCGCGGATCCGCTGCCGGTCATGAGCGCCGCCCGCGCGCCCTGGGCGAGGCACGCCTCCACCATCTCGCCCACCGCCGGATGCCGCCGGCCTACCGGCAGCTGCAGGTCGTTGTCGAGCTGCACCGGGCCGGTCGGCCAGCCCAGATCGACACGGCGAGCCGGGCGCCGCGCCCCGTCCGCGACCTCGGCCGCCCGGTCCGCATCGAACCAGCCGTACGCCTCTGCCGTCGAGACGCTGAACGACGGCTTGATGATCACGACGCCCAGCCGGGGTGCGTCTGTCAGCGGATAGACCTCGGCGCCGCGCCCGACGCCAACCGCCGTGCCGCCGCACAGGAAGAACGGCACGTCGGCCCCGAGGTCGGCGCCGATCGACACGAGATCCTGAGCCGGCAGTTTCACGTCCCACACCTTGTTGAGCGCCACGAGTGTGGCCGCGGCGTTGGCGCTGCCGCCGCCCAGGCCCGCACCCACGGGAATGTTCTTGGTGAGATGGATATGCACGCCCTGCGGATCCCCCACCCGGCCGGCTCGCCGCCACAACTGCTCGGCCGCGCGCCACACCAGGTTCGTGCGGTCCTCGGGCACGCCGCGCCCGCTCACGCCGAGCGCGAACGGCCCGCGGCGCTCCATCACCCGCAGCTTGTCCGCGAGCCCGATCGATTGAAGGACCGTACGGACGTCGTGGTAGCCGGACGAGTCACGAGCGCCGACGCGCAGCGTCAGGTTGATCTTGGCGTACGGACGCAGCGTAAAAGTGCGCGCCATGGTCTCCCCATTACTTGCGGCGGCCGAGCGGTCCGGCGTCACGAAGCTCCTCGAGCGTCATCGACGTCGCGCCCGCCACCGCCCGGGGCGGCGTGAACAACTCCGGCGCCACCGTGTCGTTGACCCGGAACTGCGCGGCCTCGAGAGCCAGCCGTGTCTGCACGGATGTGCCGGGAGCGGAGCGAGCGCGCAGGACGGTCGGAAACGCGCTGTCGCGCCACTCGTAGTGCACGATCAACCCGAGCACCTCGCCGCCGTGCACGCGCCAGACGCCGCCCTGTTGCCGGAGATAGACGCGGCCCTCGGCGGTTGTGATGCGCAGGTACTTCTCGACGCGCGCCGCTTCTTTGATCTGATGCGACCGCGTGACACAGCCCGTCACGAAGGCCAGCCATTCCTCCGGTCCGATCGCCGTGCCGATGAGCTGCTCGACGATCGCCGCCGCGGGCGCGCGGACGACGCGCCGGTCGTCGTGGAGGAGGAGCGTCGCGTCATCGCGCGAGCCGGCGAGCGTGAAGCGCGGACGGCCGGCCACGACGGCGCCCAGGCGGACGCGGCCGTCGTCGGTGACGGTCGTCTGCACGTTGGCGCCGACGGCGCCGAAGTGCAGCATCGCGCTGTACGTGCGCGCCGCGCGGCACGAGGCGGTCGCCTGCGCCCAGGCGGCGTCGGCATCCGGCGCCGGCTCGCCGGGCCCGGCCGGTGGCGTGAACGCCGGCCCGCAAGCCGCCCCGAGGACCGCCACGAGCACCAGCGCGCGTCTCATCTGCCGATTCTATAGAAGATGTCTTATAGTTCAGGCGTGGCCGTCGATCCCGCGCTCGTCGAGATTCTGGTGTGCCCGGCGTGCAAGGCGCCGGTCCGCCTCGTCAAGAACGGCACGGCGCTGCGCTGCGAGGGCTGCCGCCGGGTGTATCCGATCAAAGACGACATCCCGGTGATGTTGATCGACGAGGCGACCATCGAAACCTAAGCGCGCGTGAGGATCCTCCTCGTCCGCCTGCGCCTCATCGGCGATGTCGTCTTCACGACGCCCCTCGTCGGCGCCCTCAAGCGGCGGTATCCGGACGCGCAATTGACGTATCTCGTGGAGCCGGCGGCCGCGCCGGCGGTGGCCACCAATCCGCATCTCGATAGCGTTCGCATCGTGCCGCGCCGGCGCGGGTGGGCGCGGCTGCGCGACGACTGGCGCCTGGCGCGCGAGCTCCGGCGGGCGCGGTTTGACGTCGCCTTCGATCTGCACGGCGGCCCGCGCAGCGCCTTCCTCACGTGGGCGACGCGCGCGCCGGTGCGAGTGGGCTACGATGTTGCGGGCCGCGCGTGGCTCTACACGCACCGCGCCTACCGGGCGCCGGGGCTCCACCCGCGGCACTCGGTCGAGAACCAGTGGGATCTGCTCGCCGCGTTCGATCCGGCATTCGCGGGCGCCGCGGATCGGACGCGGGACCGCGTGGCGATGCCGGTCGACCCGGCCGCGCGCGGCGCCGTGGATCGGCGGCTGGAATCGTGGCGCGTGCGGCCCGGCGACCCGATGGTCGTGCTGCATGTCAGCGCCGGCAATCCGTTCCGGCGCTGGCCGGAGGACGCCTTTGCGGCGCTGGCCGCGCGGGTGGCGGGCGGCGCGGACGATCGGTGGGTGCTTGTGACGAGCGGGCCGTCGGACCATGCGGCGGCCGCCCGGGTGGTGACGGCAGGCCGGCAACGGGCGGGAGCCGCCGGCCCGCGCATCGTGGATGCGGAGGGACTCTCGTTGCCGGAACTTCGCGCGTTGATGGATCGCGCCGCGCTTTTCGTGGGCGGCGACAGCGGCCCACTGCACATCGCGTCCACCTCCGACGTGCCCATCGTTGGTCTCTTTGGCCCGACGTTGCCGGAGCGATCCGCGCCTTGGCGTCCGCCTCAGATTGGGACCATTTCCATTGACGCGGGCCCGCTGCCCTGCCGGCCGTGCCACCAGCGCACGTGCGTGCCCGGCGACTTCCGCTGCCTGACGCGGATCTCCGCCGACGCGGTGGCCGACGCCGCCGAGCGGCTGCTCGGAGGCCGCGCATGACGCGCTCGTCCGCGACCCTCGATCGCATCGGGTTCGTCCTGATCGCGGCGTGCCTCGGAGTGGTTCAGCTCAAGCTCCTGCTGGGCCAGGGCGTCTTGTTCACGCTCGCGGCGATTGTCTGGCTCGTGGTGGTGATTCGCGAGGGAAAGCTGCAACGTCTGCCGGCGTTCGCGCTGCCGCTCGGAATTTACGCGCTGCTGACGCTCGTGAGCGCGGCGTTGTCGGTGAACCCGAAGGCCAGCTTCATCGACTCGAAACAGCTGGTCCTGCTCCTGATGGTGCCCGTCGTCATGCAGTTTGCGCGCGGGGAGCGCGCGACGAAGACGATCGACGTGATCATCGCGGTCGGCGCCGCGGGGGCGCTCGTCGGCGTCGTCCAGTATGCCGTGCTGGGCTACGACCACCTCGAAGCCCGGCCGCGCGGACTGCTCTCGCACTACATGACGTACTCCGGTGTGCTGATGCTCGTCGTCTGCGCCGCGGTCGCGCGCCTCGTGTTCGGCAGCGGCCGCGTGATCTGGCCGATGGTCGCCGTCCCGGCCCTGCTGGTCGCGCTCGTCGTGACGAACACGCGCAATGCGTGGATTGGCACCTTCCTGGCGGTGTCGGTGCTGTTCGCCATCAAGAACTGGAAGCTCATGCTGGTTGCGCCGGTCGTGGCCGTCCTCGCGCTCGTGCTGGCTCCGGGTGTGGTGCAGAGCCGCGCGCGCTCCATCCTGGACACGAACGACCCCGCCAACCGCGATCGCATCGTGATGTGGAAGATCGGGCGCGACATGGTTCGAGATCATCCGGCCTTCGGCATGGGACCCGAACAGATCGAGTCGAATTACACGCGGTACCGGGAGGCCTATCCGGAGGCCGTGAACCCGACGAACCCGCACTTACACAACGTGCCGATTCAAATCGCGGCGGAGCGCGGGATTCCCGCGCTGCTCGCGTGGCTGTGCTTTGTCGGCGTGGCCGCGTTCGGGCTCTGGCGTCAGATGCGCGCGGGGATCGCGCCAGACGTGGCGGGCGCCGGGCTCGCCGCGCTGGTCGCGATGCTGGCGGCCGGGCTCTTCGAGTACAACTTCGGCGATTCTGAATTCATGATGCTGCTGCTTGGTTTGATCACACTGCCCTTCGCCGCCGCGAAGAAGGACCTCGGGGGTCGTTTCGCTGCTCAGGATCCAGCTCAGCGAAACGACCCCCGAGGTCGTTCGTCATCATGACGCCCGCGTCCAGCCTCGTCTCGGGCCTCGTCTCGCGAATGGCCGGACGCCGCGTCGCCGTCATCGGCGACGTGATGCTCGATCACTTCCTCATGGGTCGCGTGAGCCGCATCTCGCCCGAGGCGCCCGTGCCGGTCGTGCGGTTCGAGCGGGACGAGTACCGGCTCGGCGGCGCGGCGAACGTCGCGCACAATATCGCCGCGCTCGGCGGCGTGCCGGCCCTCGCGGGTGTGATTGGTGCCGATCCGGCAGCCGATGAACTGCGACGCGCGCTCAGCCGCGCGGGACTCGGCGGCGACGATCTCGTGACCGACGGCAAGCGTCCGACCACCCGGAAAGTTCGTGTCGTGACGGAGCGCAACCAACAGGTCGCACGCGTGGACTACGAAGGCGACGCCGACGTCTCCGGCGCGACGCTCGACGCCTTGCTGCGACACGTGGGCGCCGCGGCTCACAACGCCGGCGCGATGGTGTTGTCCGACTATCGCAAGGGCGTCGTCTGCACTGCCGTCATCGAAGCGGCCGTGCGATCGGCGCGGGCGGCCGGCGCGCCGCTCATCATCGATCCGAAAGTGCCGCAGGCCGAGCGGTATCGCGGCGCGACGCTGCTCACGCCGAATCACCACGAAGCCGAGCTGATGACGCAGATGGCGATCCGCTCGCCGGAGGACGCCAAACAAGCGGCGCGCGTGCTGGCGGAACGAACGGGTGCGAGCATCCTCATCACGTGGGGCGAGCACGGCATGTGGGTGCTCGATCGATCGGCGCCCACGCCGGTGGAGGCGGCGATTGCGGCGTCGGCGCGGGAAGTCGCCGACGTGACCGGCGCCGGCGACACGGTCGTCGCGGTCCTGGCGCTGGCGCTCGCGGCCGGCGCCTCGCTCGCGGACGCGGCGCGGCTCGCGACGCTGGCGGCCGGTCTCGTCGTCGCCCGATTCGGTCCGGCCACGGTCACCGCCGCGGAGCTCACTGGCGCGGCCGCCGCGGCGCCCGCATGAGATGACCGCGCGCCTGCTCTCGCCGCTCGAGATGCGCGTCTGGGCGGCGGCGTTCCTGCTCGTCGCCGTCCTGCTCGTCCTGACGAAGTTCACCAGCACCGATCCGGATTCGGCCCTGCACGCTGCGCTGTCAGCAAAACTGGCCGACGGTCCGGCACGCGGATGGATCGCGCCGCAATGGTGGGGCGAGTGGAATCACACGGACCTGTACCGCGAGCATCCCATCGGCATTTTCCTGCTGCCGGTGATCCTCGGCACGCTCGGCGTGCCAACGGTGCAGGCGGCGTACATCGTGGGCGTCGGCGCCAGCCTGGCGGCGCTCGTGCTGATCGCGCACGTCGTCCGGATGCTGACATCCAGGGAAGACGCCAGAGCCGTGCTGTTGCTCCTGCTCGTGATGCCGGTGGCGTTCGTCTTCCGGATCCGCGCGAATCACGAGTATCCGATGCTCGTCTGCCTCGTGCTGCTGCTGATCGGACTGACCGGAGTCCGCCGCGCCTGGGGATATGCGGTGCTCGTGGCCGCGGCGTTGACGGCGGCCCTCCTGATCAAAGGCGCGTTTGTGGTGCTGCTGCTCGCGGCAGCGGCGCTCTGGATCGCGCTCAATCCCACGCGCGCCGCGGGCTCGGTCTGGCGGCCGGTGGCGGCGATCGCTCTGGCGTTGCTCGTGATGGCGCTGGTGGCTTTCGGGTATGACCGCTGGTACTGGCAGGTGACCGGCCAGGCATTCTGGGCCCACTACTGGAACAAGCAGCTCGCCCCGCTCGAGATCGCCACGCCAACCGCGCAGGCATCGACGCTCGCGCACCACCTGGGGTTCTACGTCAGCAGGCTGTTGTGGCATCCGGCGCCATGGAGCGTCGCGCTGGTCATCGCGATCGCTCGGCAGATCGGCGCGGTCCGGGACTGGTGGCGGCGCACGCCCGATCCGGCGCGTCGCGGGCTGCTCTTTGCGCTCGCTTTTGGTGCGCTGGCGCTGGCGATGCTCAGTCCGTCGAGCCGGTTTGCCGAACGGTACGCGTTTCCCGCGATCTTCGCGATTGGCACCGCCGGCGCGGTGATCGCGTATCGGATGTGGCCAACGCTGCAACGTGCGGTTCTTCGTATCGATCGCGCAATTCCCGCGGCCCCCGCGATCGTGTGGCTGGGATTGATCCTGCTTCGGCTCGGGCTTGGACCGCTGCTACCGCGGTGGTGAGCCGAGACCCGGACAGCGGTTGGTCACGAGCGCGATGTTCGGGGGCGGCACGCCGCCGAGGACGTCGGGCAGGCGGGCATCGAATCTCGGCCGACGCCACGCCACACAGGCCATCGGCAGGCGCGGCGCAAGACGAGTGAATTCCGCCTCACTCGTCACCAGCCACGCTTCCGGCTGGCTCGCGAAGAGTTGGACGACCTCGTTGTCATCCCACAACTCGGGCACCGGCCGCGAGAGATAGAAGACCAGGCTCGGCTGCGAGAGGTGGAAGGACGCGATCGGCGCGTCGTAAGTCGCGCGGCGTTTCAGAATCTCCACCAGTGCCGGCACCGGCTTCAGGGGCTCGACCGACGGCAGCACGCGGACCACGAACAGCCAGTTGAAGGCCACGAACGTCGCGAGAATCATCGCGAGCGCGGCCGTGTGCCGGCGCGTGACGATCAGGCCGATGGTGAGCAGGCCGCCGGCGACGAGCAGGCCTGAGACGATCGCGGCACCGGCCACGCGGTAATACCCGGATCCCAGCAGCCACCAGACCGCGGCGCCGAGCGCCACGACCAGCGCGCATACGACGATCAGCGTGATGCGGACGCCGCGATGACGCGCGCCGGCGCCGGTCCCGATCAGCACATCCGCGATCAGCGCGGCCGCAGCCGGCGCCACCGGCAGGATGTACAGATCTTCCTTGCTGGCGGAAAACGAGAAGCCAACGACGATCACCACGATCCAGAGCCAGAGGAGCCGGCGGATGGACCCCGCGCCGTCGGCATCCGGCGTGCGGCGCCATCCGGTCCACAACGGAATCAGCAGCAGCGGCGCCCACGGCAGCAGAATGTCGCCGAACAGCACGCCTGCGAAGAAGAACGGGCTGCGATCGGTCGTCATCGAGCCCGAGAACCGGCCGAGATTCTCGCCGACGAAAAACGACCAGATCGGATCCCACCCGTGCCGGCCGTGCAGCGCGGCGTACCAGGGCACGACGATGGCCAGAATGATCAGCGCGCCGAGCGGCAGCGCGAAGTGACGGAGATCTGACAGGCGCCGCTCGACGAGGAGCCACAGGCCGATGACCGCCGCGGGGAGGACGAGCGCCACCGGCCCCTTCGTGAGGACGCCTAGCCCGATCGCCGCGTACATCACCAGCAACCAGGGTCGCCGCTCGTTGGGCCGCTGCAGCGCGCGCACGAAAGCGGCGAGCGCGATCGACATGAAGAGCGTCAGGTAGATGTCGATCATGTTGCGGCGCGCGAAGTGGACGAATCGCGGCGCCGTGGCCAGCAGCAGCGCCGCCAGCACGCCGGTGGCGGTCGATCGCAGCCGCCGCCCGATCGCGAAGGTCGCGAGCAGGATGCCCAGCGCGCCGGCCGCGATGGCGATGCGCTCGCTGGTCACCGAGATGCCGAAGGCGTGGTAGAACCCCGCGACGATCCAGTAGCTCAGGACGGGCTTGTTGAGGCGCTCCTCGCCGTTGAACCGGGGCGTGACGTAGTCCTGCGTCTGGACCATGTGCCGCGGCGTATCCACGTAGAACGCCTCGTTCGCATCCCAGATGGAGTTGGCGCCGAGGCCGACGAAGAAGACGAGGACGGCGAGCCACAGGAGGACGTCGTACCTGGTGTCCCCTGGCACCGGCGGGGGCGAATCTGTGGAAAACAGGTACGACCCCCTAATGCCGGAAGTGGCGCCGGCCGGTCAGCACCATGGCGACGCCGTGCTCGTCGGCGGCGGCGATGACCTCGGCGTCGCGGACGGAGCCACCGGGCTGCACGACCGCCGTCGCACCGGCGGCCGCGACGGCGTCCAGGCCATCGCGGAACGGGAAGAACGCATCGGAGGCGACGACGGCGCCGCGCAGGCGATCGGCGCCTTTGAGCACCGCGGCCTTCACGGCGTCCACGCGGCTCATCTGGCCCGCGCCGATCGCCAGCGTGACGTCGCGCCCGGTGAAGATGACGGCGTTCGACTTCACGTGCGCGGCGACGCGCCACGCAAACCGCAGCGCCGCCCACTCATCCGGCGTCGGCGCCCGTCGCGTCGCGACCTTGAGTCCGGCCTCGCCGGGCCAGGGTCCCGCGGCCTCGACGACGCGGTCGCGCGTCTGCAGGAGCCATGCGCCCATGATCGTCCGCGCGTCCCACTCCGCTTCGAGCCCCGCGGTGTCGGCGGTGACCACCCGCATGTTGGCCTTCGAGGCCAGGCACGCGCGCACCTCGACCGAGTCCACCAGCGCGGGCGCCACGACGGCTTCAATAAATGTGGCCGTCAGCGCTTGTGCCGTGGCGAGATCGATCGGCCGGTTGAGCCCGACAATCCCGCCGAACGCCGAAAGCGCATCGGCCTCGCGCGCGCGGAGGTACGCCTCGGCCGGCGAAGCTCCCACCGCCACGCCGCAGGGGTTCGTGTGTTTCACGACGACGGCCGCCGGCTCGTCGAACTCGAGCGCCAGCCGCGCCGCGGCATCCAGATCGAGCAGGTTGGTAAAGGACAGTTCCTTGCCCTGATGAACGACGGCGCCGCCCAACCCGCGCCAGACCGGAGGGCCTCCGGCTTCGATGTACCACGCCGCGGCCTGATGAGGATTCTCGCCGTAGCGGAGATTGCGGAGCTTGACCAGCTCGGGTGTCAACGTCTCCGGCAACGATCCGCCGCTCCGTCGCGGCCGCGCCAGCGTCTCGCGCGCATCGTCGGCCTCGACCTCGCCGAGCGTGGCGGCGATCATCCGGTCGTAGGCGGCCGTGTGCGCGATGGCGCGCCTCGCCAGCTCGAACCGGAGTGACAGCGGCGGCTTCCCTCCCTGTTCGATCGCGGCCAGCACCTGCGCGTAGTCGTGCGGGTCCACGACGACGAGCACGTCGCGGAAGTTCTTGGCGGCAGCGCGCAGCAGGCTCGGCCCGCCGATGTCGATCTCTTCAATCAAGTCGTCCACGGGCAGATCCGGTTTGGCCGCCGCCTGCGCGAACGGGTACAGGTTCACGACGACGAGATCGATGGGCACGATGCCGTGCGCGCCGATGGCGGAAAGGTCTTCCGGCCGGCTCCGCCGGGCGAGAATGCCGCCATGGACTTTGGGGTGCAGGGTTTTGACGCGCCCGTCCAGCATCTCCGGAAAGCCGGTGACGTCCGACACGCTGACGACCGTCAGGCCGCCCTCGGCGAGGGCCCTGGCCGTCCCGCCGGTGGAGACCAGGTCCCAGCCCAGCCGGGTGAGGGCGGTGGCAAACGGGAGGAGGCCTGTCTTGTCAGAAACGCTGAGCAATGCACGCATGAAATGCGCCCGTGGCGGGCACTCGATTGTGTAACGGAAAGTCACTTTCCGGGTCTGGAAGGGCCTCCCTGTCACAATCCCGCCGGCAGCCCGGGAATACCCCCGCTTAGTTGACAACCGGGATACTCCCCATTACAGTCACCCCCGACGTCGGGCGGGTCGGCGTCGACTATGAGACCGCAAGTTGCGGTCTTTCTTTTGTACTCGGCCGCGGCCCGTTGGATGCAGCGGCGGAGGGCACTGCGGTGGCTTCCCCCGCCGCGTTTCGTAAGGACGCAAGTAGTATGCGCATCACCGGCAAGGTCAAGTGGTTCAACAACGCCAAGGGCTACGGATTCATTGAACGCGAGGGCGGTAACGACGTATTCGTGCACTTCTCCGCGATTCAGGGTTCCGGCTTCCGGACGCTCGAGGAGGGCCAGCAGGTCGAATTCGAGATCGTCGACGGTCCGAAGGGACCGCAGGCTGGCAACGTCACGAAGCCCAGCTGACAACCACGAGGGGGACCGGAGCGCGCTCCGGTCCCTCGCCTCGCCTGGCTCCCCAGCCACCCGCCTCCGCCCCACCTACCACAGCAGCAACCAGACCAGCGGCAGCCAGAGCTCTTTCGCGTACGGCACGGGCTGATCGTCCACGAGCACTTCCAGGCCAGGGGTGTCCCTCACGAGCGTGTACAGATCGCGCAGACGCGCGGGGCGATCGCGCGGATAGAACCGCGCGCGATGCTGCCTGACGCCGCCGTGCGTCGTCTCGATGTATTCGTCGGAGGCGCGCGCGAGATCGACGGCGCGCGAGTAGCCGAAGCCGCCGAATTCCGGAAACACGAGCGAGATGGAAAACGGACGGTCGGGCGCGCCGAACAGCGCCTGCCGCAGCTCGGGGTGCAGCGCGGCCAGCTCCTCGTCGGTCGGCTGCTCCGGCAACTCGGCGTACGGCCAGAAGCGCTCGAGCGGCTTGTAAAACGGGGGCAACGGCCGTGATGGTATCCTGTCCCCCCGCGACCCGCAACCGAACATGCCGTCGGCCCGCGACATTCCATCGATCGACGATCTCATGCAGCGGCCCGCGCTCACGCGCGCCGCGGCGGCGCACGGACGATCGCTCGTGACGGCGGCCGCACGGCGCGCCGCCGGATCGCTCCGCGACCTCTTGCGGTCCGGCGCCGAGGGCCTTCCGGAATCCGCGGGCGCGCTCCTGGCGTGGATCGAGGCGCGCGCGCTCGCGGACATCGACGCTCGGCTCTCCCCGTCGCTCAAGCCGGTAATCAACGCGACTGGCGTCCTGCTCCACACCAACCTCGGACGCGCGCCGCTCGCCGCCGACGCGCTCGCGGCCGCCAGTCGCGTCGCCGCCGGCTACTCGAATCTGGAATATGACCTCGCGCGTGGCGTGCGCGGCCATCGGCACGCGCACGCGGAACGCCTGCTGACGGATCTCACGGGCGCCGAAGCCGCGCTGGTCGTCAACAACAACGCCGCCGCGGCGCTCGTCGTGCTCGCGGCGCTCGCGACCGGCCGGGAAGTGATTGTCTCGCGCGGCGAGCTGGTCGAAATCGGCGGAGGCTTCCGCGTCCCCGATGTGCTCGCGCAGTCGGGCGCGACGTTGCGGGAAGTCGGCACCACCAACCGGACGCGGATCGCCGACTACGCCGCGGCGATTGGCGAACGCACGGCGATGCTGCTCCGCGTGCATCGCTCGAACTTCCGTATCGAAGGCTTCACCGAACAGCCGTCGCTCTCCGACCTGACCGCGCTCGGGCGAGAGTTCACGCTGCCTGTCGTCGAGGATCAGGGCAGCGGCTGGCTGGGCTCGGATGATCCGCCGGCGGCATTGCGTGGTGAAACCTCGGTCACGACGAGCCTGCAGGCCGGCGCGGATCTGGTGTTGTTCAGCGGCGACAAGCTCCTCGGCGGGCCCCAGGCCGGCCTCATCGTCGGCCGCGCGGCGCTCATCGATCGCGTGCGGAAGCATCCGCTGATGCGCGCGGTCAGAGCCGACAAACTCGCCTACGCCGCCCTGGAAGCGACGCTGGCGCTCTGGGCGCAGCCGGCGCGCCGCGCCGCCCTGCCAATCTGGCGGATGCTGACGCTGCCGGTGGCAGACGTCGATCGCCGCGCCAGAGCCGTCGCCAGCGCGCTGGTCGCATCAGGAATCCAGAGCCGGATCCTGGACGGATACTCGACGACCGGCGGCGGCAGCGCACCCGAATCCGAACTTCCCACCAGGCTGCTCGCGCTGCGTGTGGATGGCCTGGGCGCCGCTGATGTCGAACGGCAGTTGCGGCTCGGCGATCCGCCGGTCGTGGCCCGGATCGAACAGGACGAAGTCGTCCTGGACCTGCGCACCGTCTCCGAAGACGACGACCTTCGACTCGCAGAAGCGATCAGGGCTTTGCGGGCGACGCGCTGAGGACCCACCCGGCGAGCACGTAGGCGCCGGCGCCCAGCGCGACGGTGGCGGTGAAGCCAATCGTCATCGCTGACACGAGAGACAGCACGGTCGCGAGCACGCTGGCCATGCCGTTCATCGCCCAGTACCACGCACGAAGCGACGACGGATCCCGCTCGCTGGTGCCCGCGAGCATCATGCCGAGCGGAAAGGGCGCGCCCATGAGCACACCGACGGGCACGACGAGCGCGATCGCCATCGCCACGCGCCAGCCCAGCGACCAGCCCAGCGTCCCCTCAAACACGACGCCCATTCCCAGGTTCAGAATCAGGATGGCGATCGGCAGCGCCACACCGACGGTGCGCCTCGCGAACGGCAGCAGCCTCGGGCTCAGCGTGGCGCCGAGTCCCGCGCCGACGAGCAGGGCGCTCAGCACCACCGTCGTCGCGTAGCTCGGATGTCCGAGATACAGCACGAACCGCTGGAGCCAGGGCATCTCGACGAACATGAACGCCAGGCCAATCAGCAGGAAGTACGCGCTGCTCCGCGCCACCGCGGGGCCTCGCGGCAGCCGGCCCCGAATCACGAAGGGAAGCAGGAAGAGCGCGCCCCCTACTCCACCAAGCACGCCCACCAGGACCCGCAACAGCGCAACCGCCTGTTCGTTTGGCCCGAGTTGCTGCAGCTCGGCGGCGGTCGGCGGGTGGAGGACCGACAGCGTGTGAAAGAAGAACGGCCGATCGTCGGTCGGCGGTGACAGATCGGCGCCGGCCTGGACGAGCGCCCCGGTGTCGCCGGTGAGCACCTGCTGGATCAGCGAGGTCTCGGCGCGCGCGCCCGCCGCGGGCCAGTGCCGCACGAAGCCGCGGGTCTCCGCGATCGCATCGGCCGCCTGTAGTGCGGCCGGATCGATCGGCGTCGGCGACACGAGAAACGTCGCCACGCTGCCGGCCTGATAGACGAGAAAGTGCCGGTCGGGATCCGGCGTCCCGGTCCCCCGCAGCGCCTCGCGAACCAGCACGGACAGTCGCGCGCCTTCGAGCTGGAACGATCCGCGCATCCATCGGCTGATCGAGAGCACGCCGGAGGGCTGAAGGCGCGACAGAAAAAGCTGCACAGCCTGCCGCGTGTAGAGATAGTTCTCCGACAGCGAGAACGCGCCGGCGGTCGTCGCGGCCCAGCTGTCGATCAGGGAGATCTGAATGAGGTCGTAGCGACGGGTGCTTCGGGTCAGGAAGCTCCGGCCCTCTCCCACGACGGCGTGCACCCCGGCGCGGCCGTACACGTCACCCGCGTAGTCGCGGAACGGGCCAAGCAACGCGACGGCGATGGCGGGATTGAGCTCAACCGCGTCGATCCACGTCGCCCCGGCCTTGAGCGCGGTGAGAATGTCCCGGCCGCCGCCGGGCCCGATGATGCACACGTCATGGGGCGGACGCCACTGATAGCCCAGGCTCGTGACGTCGTAGTAGAGATGCTCGAGCGAATCCGGTGATCCGGCAAGGCGCGTAATCGGCGTCCCTGCGGAGCCGTCCTGCTCCATCCACAAATGCGGGACGTTCCCTTGAGCGCGATACGGTGCGGCAACTCCCCACCCGAACGCCTCACCGCCGTAGAAGCCCTCCGGCATCACGGTGATGCGGCCCGTCGGAGTCCACTGCTCGAACAGCGCAGCCACCTGTGCGCTGCCGTGTTTGGACCCTCGCGCAAGCCGGAGCGGGGCCTGCCAGGCGAGCAAAGCCGCGATTGACACGAGCAACACGGCCGACGTGACGCGCCAGCGCCCCCTGAACATCCAGAGCGCGGCGGCCGGCAGCAGCCCCGAACCCGCAACCACCGCCGGGGTCGGCGCGAGGAGCATCAGCGGCACCACCAGCGCGGCGCCAATCGTCGCGCCGAGCAGATCCGCGGAATAGAGGCGCGCGACGCGCGGGCCCGGCGCGTCCATCAAGAGAAGACAGATCACCGTCCCGGACGCGAGCAAGGGGACGAGCACGCACACCACCGCGGTGAGGACGGGGCCGTGCGCCAGCACGCTCACGCCGAACTCGGGGAAGACGGTCCCGTAGTCGAGCGACGCGCCAATCCGCACCAGCACCACGGTAGCCAGCGGAGCCGCGAGGCTGCTGCCCACGAGCGCCAGCGGCAGCCAGCTCCCGCGGGGCCGCACGAATGCGAGCCACACACCCGGCAGGCCGATGCCGAGCATCGCCAGCGAGACCGCGAGGAACGCAAAGTGATACCAGAGCGTCACGCTCAGGATGCGTGTGATGGTGACTTCGAAGATGAGCACACTCGCCGCGACGAGTGCGATGGTGAGGAGCCGTGACCGGCTCGGCTCGTTCAGGGATTGCCTCTAGAAGATCGCCGCGGCGGACTTCGCCGCGACCGACAGCAGCTGCCCCGGCAGCACGCCGAGATAGAAGATCGCCGCGAGCGCAAACAGCAGACCGGCGAACGCGACGATCGGCATCGCCGGACGGTGGTTCGGCGCCTTGTCCGACGACATGTACATCATGACCACGATGCGGAGGTAGAAGAAGACGGAGACGACGCTCGTCAGGACGCCGAGCACGGCGAGCGCGATCTGGCCGGCCTGCACGGCGGAGCTGAAGACGTACCACTTGGCGATGAAGCCGACGGTGGGCGGGAACCCGCCGAGCGACAGCAGGAAGACCGTCAGGATCGCCGACAGTCCCGGCCGCTCGCGGCCGAGTCCGGCGAAGTCCCGGATGTCGTCGTGCGGCCGATCGTGGGTGGACAGCGCGGCCAGCACGCCGAAGGCGCCGAGGTTCGTCAGCCCGTACGAGACCACGTAGAACAGGATCGCCGCCTTGCCGGCGTCGTTGGCCGCGACCAGTCCGAGCAGCAGATAGCCGGCGTGCGCGATGCTCGAGTACGCCAGCATCCGCTTGACGCTCGACTGGGCGACCGCCACCACCGTGCCGAGGATCATCGTGAGGCCCGCAATCGCGGCCAGGATCGGGATCCAGTGATCGCGCAGCGGCTCGAGGGCGGAGAGGAACACGCGCACGAACGCCGCGAACGCCGCCGCCTTGACGGCCGTGGACATGAAGCCCGTGACCAGCGTCGGCGCGCCCTGGTAGGCGTCCGGCGCCCACATGTGAAACGGCACCGCGGAGACCTTGAAGGCGAAGCCGACGAGCAGCAGGATCATCGCCAGCGCCAGCAGGATGTTCGGCTCGCTCGCCTGTCCCGCGACGAGCTGCACGACCTCGTCGAGGCGCGTCGTCCCGGCAAACGCGTACACGAGCGCGATGCCGTACAGGAAGAACGCGCTGGAGAACCCGCCGAGCACGAAGTACTTGAAGCCGGCCTCGGCCCCGATGTCACTCGACCGCTTGATGGCCGTGAGCACGTACACGCCGAGCGACATGATCTCGAGCGCGAGAAATATGATCAGCAGGTCGCGCGTCGCGCCCATCAGCATCATGCCGGCGATGGAGAACAGCATGAGGGCGTAGTACTCGCCCTCCGGCAGGCGATCGCGCGCCGCCGTTCCGTGCGACAGCATGACCGTCAGCAGGCCCATACCGCAGATCGCGACGTTGAAGAACAGCGCGTAGTTGTCCGCGACGATGACGCCGAAGCCGACGTTGTTCTGATTCCACTGCTCGACCGAGGTCCAGATCGCCCCGCCGAGCCCGATGGCCGCGAGGAGCGCGTGCGGCATCCAGTCTCCGCGCCGGCGAATCGCCTCGGCGATGAGGACGAAGCACCCGGCCAGCGTCACGATGAGGACCGGGATAATCGTCGCGAAGTCCATGCGGGTCAGCATGCTAGCGTCCCTCGCTCGCCCGCGTCGTGGCGTCCGTGGCTGCGAGCGCGTCGCTCGCCGGCTGCCCGGGCGTGGCCGAAGGCGAGAGCGCCAGGTCGGCGTTCGCCGGCCGGGGCGGGCCCACGACCTCCAGCAAGGTCTTCTTCACGGCCGGCTCCATCGGCTTGAGGAACACGCCCGGCATGACGCCCATGCCGATCGAGGCCGCGCAGATCGGCGCGATCACGATCCACTCGCGCACGCTCAGGTCGCGCAGGCCGCGGTTTTTCGGGTTGTCCAGCGGTCCGTAGTTCACGCGCTGGAACATCCACAGCATGTAGACCGCCGACAGGATCACGCCCGTCGCCGCGACGGCGGTGTAGATCGACGCGCGCTCCGGATCGAACAGGCCGTTGAACGACCCGATCAGGATCAGGAACTCGCCCACGAACCCGTTCATGCCCGGCAGGGCCACCGACGCCAGCGTGATGAGCAGGAACGCGGCGACGAGCTTCGGCATCACCGATTTCAACCCGCCGAATTCCGCAATGAGCCGGGTGTGCCGGCGGTCGGACAGCATGCCGACGATGAGGAAGAGCCCGCCCGTGGAGACGCCGTGCGCCAGCATCTGGAACACGGCGCCCTGGACGCCCTGCACGTTGAGCGCGCAAAGCCCGAGCACGACGAAGCCGAGATGGCTGACGGACGAATAGGCGACCAGTTTCTTGAGGTCGGGCTGCACCATCGCGACCAGCGCGCCGTAGACGATGCCGACGACGGCCAGGAATGCGAGGTACGGCGCGAACTCGCGCGCCGCCTCCGGAAAGAGGGGGAACGCGAAGCGCAGCAGGCCGTACGTGCCCATCTTCAGCAGCACGCCCGCCAGGATGACCGACCCCGCCGTGGGCGCCTCGACGTGCGCGTCGGGCAGCCAGGTATGGAACGGGAACAGCGGGACCTTGATGGCGAACGCCACGGCGAACGCCAGGAAGAGCCACGTCTGCAGCACGGCCGGGATGTTCAGGGCCAGCAGATTCGGGAGGTCGAAGCTCATCACCCCGACGGCGGCCTCGTGGTGATACGCCAGCCAGATGATCGCGACGAGCATCAGCACGCTGCCCGCCATCGTGTAGAGCATGAACTTGATCGCGGCGTAGACGCGCCGGTCGTAGCCCCAGATCCCGATGAGGAAGTACATCGGGATGAGCATGAAGTCCCAGTAGATGTAGAAGAGGAACAGGTCGATCGAGATGAAGACCCCGATCATCGCCGCTTCGAGCGCGAGCAGGAAGAAACAGAACTCGCGCACGCGGTCCTCGACCGACTCCCACGAGCACAGGAGCGCAATCGGCGTCAGGAACGTCGTGAGGATCACGAGGAACAGGCTGATGCCGTCGAGGCCGACGTGGTACGAAATCCCGAAGTCCGGCAGCCACTCGTACCGCTCGACCAGCTGGTAGTCCGCCGACGCCGGATCGAATCGCATCCAGATCACGAGGCTGACGGCCAGCGTGAGGAGCGAGGCGCCGAGCGCGACCTTGCGGGCTCCGCCCTCCTGGCCGCGCCGCATCAACAGGGTCGCCACGCCGCCCGCGAGCGGCAGCAGCACGAGCATCGACAGCCAGGGAGTCATCGCCAAAGGTAATAACCCACGATCACGACGACGCCGAGGAACGTCGACATCGCATACGCGCGCATGGATCCGGTCTGCAGCCGCCGGAGCACCGCGCTCCAGCCCCGCACGACCAGACCGACGCCGTTCACCGTGCCGTCAATCAGGCCCGCATCCACGCCGCGCCACAACAGGCGCGTCGAGAGCCGCTTGATCGGCTGCACCACCACGGCGTCGTAGATTTCGTCCACGTAGTACTTGTTGAGCAGCAGCCGGTAGGCCCCCGAAAACCGTTCCGCCCACTGGCCTGCCACGCCGGGCTTCCGCAGGTACGCGAACGTCGCCAGGCCGATGCCGGCGGCCGCGACGAGGACCGACAGCAGCATCAGCGCCAGCTCTGTGGAGGCTCCGTGCTCTCCGCCAGCGGCGGCAGCGCCCTCCGTGGCCTCGGCAGCCGAGCCCACAGCCCTGAAACTCGGGGCGAGGAATCCTTCGATCTGGTTGTGCCCGCCGAGCGCGTGCGGCACGCCGACGAACCCGGCGACCACCGATCCAATCGCGAGCACCACGAGCGCGATGGCCATCGCCGGCGGCGCGTCGTGCAGGTGCGCGCCAGAGCCGCCGCCATGACCCTGATCGAGTGCGTGCGCGGTCGGCGCGTGGTGCCCCTCACCCGCCGCGGCGGACCGGCGCTCGCCGAAGAACGCCATGTAGAGCAGCCGGAACATGTAGAACGCCGTGAGGAACGCCGCGACGACGCCAAGGCCCCATAGGATCGTGTGCCCGCTCGAAAACGCCTTCCAGAGAATCTCGTCCTTCGAGAAGAAGCCGGCCAGCGGCGGCAGGCCCGCAATCGCGATCGTCCCGATGAGGAAGGCGCGATACGTCAGCGGCAGCTCCTTGCGGAGGCCGCCCATGTTGCGGAGGTCCTGCTCGCCGTGCAGAGCGTGAATCACCGCGCCCGATCCGAGGAACAGCAGCGCCTTGAAGAACGCGTGCGTATAGAGGTGGAAGATGCCGCCGGCGAACGCGCCCACACCGAGCGCCAGGAACATGTAGCCGAGCTGCGAGACGGTCGAATACGCGAGCACGCGCTTGATGTCGTTCTGGACGAGGCCGATCGTGCCGGCCATCAGCGCCGTCGCCACGCCGATGATCGCGACGACCTCCAGCGTGAACGGCGCGTGGCTGAACAGGACCGCGTTGCGCGCAATCATGTACACACCCGCCGTCACCATCGTCGCGGCATGGATGAGGGCAGAGACCGGCGTCGGGCCCTCCATGGCGTCCGGCAGCCAGACGAACAGCGGAATCTGGGCGGACTTGCCCGCCGCGCCCAGGAACAGCAGCAGCGTTGCGCCCGTGATGACGGTGGCGCCGGCGATCGAGGCCGCGTCGGCGGGTCGATTCGCGACGGCCGCGGCGATGCCCTGGAAGTCGAGCGTGCCGAACGCCCAGAACAACGCGAGCATGCCGAGCACGAACCCGAAGTCGCCGATGCGGTTGACGATGAAGGCCTTCTTGCCGGCGTCGGCGGCCGAGGTCTTGGTGAACCAGAAGCCGATGAGGAGGTACGAGCAGAGGCCCACGCCCTCCCACCCGATGAAGAGCACCGGGAAGCTCGCCCCGAGGACCAGCACGAGCATGAACGCCGCGAAGAGATTGAGGTAGGAGAAGTACCGAGCGTACTCGCCGTCGGACTCGTCGTGCATGTAGGCGGTCGAATAGAGGTGAATCAGCGTGCCGATGCCGGTGACGACGAGGATCATCACGGCGGCCAGCGGGTCCACGCGGAACGCGAGCGGGACCTCGAGCGTGCCCGACGACAGCCAGGTGAAGACGGTTTCCTCAATCGCGCGCACGCCGCCCACGGGCTCGAGCCGCAGGAGCTCCCAGACCACCGCGGCCGACACGCCGAACGAGAGGCCCATCGCGGCCGTCGCCAGGCCGCCGGAGACGGACTTGGACAGCCGGCGGCCGGCGACCGCGTTGATCAGGAAGCCGAGAAACGGCAGGAGCGGGATGAGAGCCAGCTTCACGCGGTCACCACTTGAGCGTCGTGAACGCGTCCGGACTCAAGGTGGCCTTGTGCCGGAAGAGCGCGATGACGAGAGCCAGCCCGACCGCGGCCTCGGCCGCGGCCACCGTCATGACGAAGAACACGATGATCTGCCCGTCGGTGGCGCCGAGGTAGCGATCCACCGCGACGAACGTCAGGTTGACCGCGTTCAGCATGATCTCGATCGACAGCAGGATCGTGATCAGGTTGCGGCGCAGGAAAATGCCCGCCGTGCCGATGGCGAAGAGCACGGCCGACAGCATCAGGTATGAATTCAGGGTCGGATCAGGCATGGTCGCGCGGCGGTTCCTTTCTCGCGATGATGATCGACCCGACCATCGCGACGAGGATGAGCACCGACGTGAGCTCGAACGCAAATGAGTACTCGCTGAACAGCCGCACGCCGATGTCTTTCACCGTCGTCTCGGGCACGCCCGCGGGGAGGTCGGTTTTCTGAATCGAGCTGATGGCCCAGTACAGCTCGGCGGCGAGCACCGCCGACAGCACCGCGCCGAACCGCCGCGGGCCGGCGCCCGTCGCCCAGCGGCGTTCCAGGGTGGGCTCCTCGGTCGGGATGTTCAGGAGCATGACCACGAACAGGAACAGCACCATGATGGCGCCGGCGTAGATGATGATCTGAATCACCGCGACAAAGGGCGCCTGCAGCAGGACATAGAGGCCGGACAACGCCGCGAACGACACGATGAGCAGCAGCACGCTGTACATCGGGTTGCGCTGCGCGATGACGAGCAGCGAGGCCGTCACGGCAATCGTCGCGAGCACCCAGAACAGCATCGCGTCCATGGCTTAGAAGCCCCACCACGCGACGGCGAACGCCGTCACGAGCAGATTGATCACCGCGATCGGCAGCAGCCACTTCCAGCCGAACTCCATGAGCTGGTCGTAGCGGTAGCGCGGCAGGGTCCAGCGCATCCAGATATAGAAGAACAGCAGGAAGCCAACCTTCGCGAGGAACCAGATCCAGCCCAGGTACTCGGGCAGCCAGGGCCCGTGCCAACCGCCGAGGAACAGGTCCGTCGCGACCGCCGAGACCGTGACCATATTCACGTATTCGGCGAGGAAGAACAGCGCGAAGCTCATCGAGCTGTATTCGGTGTGGTACCCCGCGACCAGCTCCTGCTCGGCTTCGGGGAAGTCGAACGGCGCCCGATTCGTCTCCGCCACGCCCGCAATCAGGAAGATCAGGAACCCGACGGGCTGCAAGAACAGGTACCACTTCGGCAGGAACCCGAACCACGTCCCGGCCTGCTGGTCGACGATGTCACCGAGCGACAGCGAGCCGGCCAGCATGATCACCGTGGCGAACGAGAGGCCGTACGAGATCTCGTAGCTGATCATCTGCGCCGAGGACCGGAGGCCGCCGAGCAGCGAGTACTTGCTGTTGGAGCTCCAGCCGGCGAGGACGATGCCGTACACGCCCATCGACGTCACCGCGAAGATCACGAGGAGGCCGACATTGACGTCCGCCGGCGCGAGGGGAATCTTGCGATCGAGCAGCCCGAAGAAGTCCGTGTCCGCTCCGAACGGCACCACCGAGAACGCCGCGAATGCCGCAATCGCCGACAGGATCGGCGCCGCGTAGAACAGAAGAGGGTCGGCCGCCTTCGGCCGCAGCTCCTCCTTGAACATCAGCTTGATGATGTCCGCGAGCGGCTGCAGAAGTCCTTTAGGACCAACGAGATACGGACCGTAGCGCTGCTGCACAAACGCTGCGACTTTGCGCTCCATGTACACGAGCACGGCTGCGGAGTTCAGCAGCATGAAGAACGTGAACCCGATGACGCCGAGCTGGGCGAGCGTTTCCGGGCTAGGCATGGTGAGCCGCCGCCTTCGTGCGGGCACGCCACGGCGCAGGGACGGTGCACCGGCCCTCGCGAATGTGCGCTTCGTACTCCGCCCGGAACGTCTTGATCGTCGAGAGCACCGGCGTCGCGGCCGCATCGCCGAACGCGCAGAGCGTCTTGCCCAGAATGTTGTTGCTCACCGACAGCAGCAGGTCCAGGTCCTTCATCTGGCCTTCGCCGCGCTCGATCTTCCCGAGAATGCGGTGGAGCCAGTCGCCGCCTTCACGGCAGGGCGTGCACTTCCCGCACGACTCGTGCTTGTAGAAGTGCAGGAGGTTCTCGGCCGCCCAGACCATGCAGGTCGTGTCGTCCATGACGATGATGCCCGCGGATCCAAGGAGCGAGCCGGCCTGGGCGACGCCATCGAAGCTCGCGGGAATGTCGAGCTGGTCAGGCAGCAGCACGGGCACGGACGATCCGCCCGGAATGACCGCCTTCAGCTTCCGGCCGTCACGGATGCCGCCGGCGTACTTCGGATCAAAGATCAGGTCGCGCATCGTGACGGTCATCGGCGCTTCGTAGGTGCCCGGCCGCGCGACATGGCCGCTCACGCAGTAGAGCTTCGGCCCCGTGTTCTTCTCCGGGCCGATGCCGGCAAACCACTCCGGGCCCTTCTCAATGATGAGCGGCACGTTGCAGAGCGTCTCGACGTTGTTGACCGCCGTCGGACAGCCGTAGAGGCCTTCCACCGCGGGAAACGGCGGCTTGAGCCGCGGCTGGGCCCGCTTCCCTTCCAGCGACTCGATGAGCGCGGTCTCTTCGCCGGCCTCGTACGCGCCGGCGCCGCGGTGCATGTGGATCTCGCAGTCGAAGCCGGTGCCCAGGATGTTCTTGCCGATGTAGCCGGCCTTGCGCGCCTCGGCCAGCTCGGCTTCGAGCACGTCCTGCACGTGCGCGAACTCGCCGCGAATATAGATGTAGGCGACCTTCGCGCCGATGGCGTGGCACCCGATGAGGCATCCCTCGAAGAGCAGGTGCGGGTTGCGCTCCATCAGCACGTGGTCCTTGAACGTGCCCGGCTCGCTCTCGTCGGCGTTGCAGCACAGGTAGCGCGGCTTGCCGGACTTCTGATCGACGAAGCCCCACTTCATGCCGGTCGGAAAGCCGGCGCCGCCGCGGCCGCGCAGCCCCGACGCCTTCACGGCGTCGATGACTGCGGCAGGCGTCATTGTGAGCGCCTTCTTCAGCGCGCCGTATCCGCCCTGCTTCAGGTAGAAGCCGAGCGTGTAGCTGTGCGCCTCGCGGATGTGTTTCGTGAGGTAGAGATCGGTCATCGTTATTCCAATGCGGTTGGGGCCCCACCCCCAACCGCGACGGCGCTTCGGGGCTCGCTACGCTCGCTCCCTCGCGGCGCCCTCATTTCTTCTCCACCGCCAAGTAACAGCCCGTCAGCGACGCGGCGCCCTTCGCGCGCAGCCCGTCGATCAGGGCCTTCGCGTCCTCGGGCCGCTGGCATTCGTGCCAGTGATCGTTCACGCCGACGACCGGCGCCCGGTCGCACGCGCCGAGACACTCGACCTCGAGGAGCGTGAACTCGCCGCTCGCGTCGGTCTCACCCGGCCGGACATGCAGCGCGTTCGCCAGCTCTTCCGTCACCCGCTCGGCGCCCATCAGCGCGCAGGACAGCGTCCGGCAGACCTGCAGCACGTGCCGCCCGACAGGACGCGTATAGAACATCGTGTAGAACGACACGACGTCCTCGACCTGGGCCGGCGTGCAGCCGATCGCCTCGGCGACGTGCCGCATGGCGTTCTGCGTCAGGTACCCCTGCTGATCCTGCGCGAGATACAGCGCCGCGAGGATCGCCGACTTCCGCTGGTCGGCCGGATAGCGCGCGCAGATCTCCTCGAGCTTCGCGCGGCGATCGGCCGTGAAGACAAAGGCCGGGCCGGTGTCGGGCAGCGCGCGGGCGGACTGATGCCGGCCGCGCCCGTAATCCATTGCAGGGTGAAATGACATGACTACCTGTCCACGTCGCCCATGACGACGTCCGTCGATCCGATCACCGCGATCAGATCCGCGATCAGCCCGCCGACGACCATCTTGCCGAGCGCCTGGCAGGCGTAGAACGACGGCGCGCGCGGCTTGATGCGGACCGGACGATTGGTGCCGTCGGAGACGATGTAGAAGCCGTGCTCGCCGCGCGGCCCTTCGATCGGCACGTAGCACTCGCCCTTCGGGACGTTGAAGCCCTGCGAGTACAGGAGGAAGTGCTGGATGAGCGCTTCCATCTCGGTGTAGACGCGATCCTTGTGCCGCGGCACAAAGGGGTAGTGGCGGTAGACGGAGCGCGCCGTGAGCGTGAAGTATACATCAGAACGGAAGAGGGGCGTGTAGGGAGAGAGT
>Ga0137326_1000168_pt1 | contig 24199 bp, 18 predicted proteins | sample EasRivERMZT500_2_FD_102292 | JGI IMG/M metagenome (GOLD analysis project Ga0137326, IMG submission 102292) | Soil microbial communities from meander-bound floodplain in the East River, Colorado, USA - East River MetaG ERMZT500_2 | ecosystem: Environmental > Terrestrial > Soil > Floodplain ... | reverse complement strand
TCTCGACCGTCCGGTCGGTGGAGCGGACGGACGGAGAGGGCCTCACCCTCGTTTCCAAGCACGTGACGGGCCGCCGGGTCTCCGAGCTGCTGGCCAAGGCGCGCGGCCCGGTGTTCGCGCTCGAGCTGATTCGGCAGGTCACGCCGGCGCTCGCGACGCTTCAGCTGGCCTCCGAAGGCGTCTCGCACGGCGCGCTCTCGGCCGAACGCATCGTCGTCACCCGGGATGGCCGGCTCGTCGTGGTCGAGCACGTGCTCGGGTCCGCGATTGAGGCGCTGAACCTGCCGCGGCAGCGGCTGATCGATCTTGGACTCGTGGTGCCGGAGGGCTCCGGGCCGATTTCGCTCGGCCCCCGGTCCGACATGATTCAGCTGGGATTCATCGCGCTGTCCCTGCTGCTCGGCCGGAAGCTCGAACCCGCGGACTACCCGGAACAGGTGCCCGCGCTGCTCGACGAGTTCACGAAGAGCTCCGGCTCCGCGATTGTCTCCGGCAAGCTGCGCGGCTGGCTCGAGCGCGCGCTGCAGATTGCCGATCGCCCGTTTACCAAGGCCCGTGACGCGCACGACGCATTCGGCGACCTGCCCGACGATGTCGATCTGCAGGCGGCCGAGTCGTCGCGCACGCTGCTGGCGTTTCCATCCGGCGAAACCGCGGGGTCCCCGCACGCGCCGGCGCCTTCAGCCAGGTCGTCCGCGCCGCAGACCTCGGAGGGCACTGCTGTGGATTACGGTCGCGGCCGTCAGAAGCTCGACACCTTCGCGCACACCCAGACCGTGAAGGCGCGGTCGTGGAGCGGCACCGCGTTCTGGGTGGCCGCCGGCCTCGCGGTCCTCGCGTCCGTCGAAGCCGCCGTCATCGTCGTGATGTACGCGCGGCCCGCGGCCGACGTCATCGAACTCAAGTCGCCGCGCGCGGAAAACACGCGCTCACTCGCCAGCTCGGCCGCGCTGCCCGCGGCCTCGGCGTCGAACCAGGCGGCGCTCGCATTGCTGGCCTCCGGCGGCGCGAGCGCCGCAACGCCTCCCGCGCCGCCGCCGGCGCCGGTGGAGCCCGCGCCGGTGACGTCCGGTCCGAAGTTCGGCGGCCTCACGGTGACAGCCGCCATCGAGCTGCAGGTCATCAAGGACGGCCGCACGATCGGCACCACGGCCGCGCCCATCGCCATCAATGAAGGATCGCAGACGATCCTGCTGGTCAACGAGACGCTCGGATTCCGGCTGTCCCAGACCGTGACGGTCAAGGGCGGCCAGATGACGTCGCTGAATATCTCGGTGCCGAACGGCCGCGTGAGCATCAACGCCGCGCCGTGGGCCGAGGTGACGATTGACGGCACGCCCGCGGGCCAGACGCCCCTCGCCAATCTGTCGCTGCCGATCGGGACGCACGAGGTGGTGTTCCGCCACCCGCAGCTCGGCGAGCGCAAGCAGACGATCACCGTGAAGGTGGACGGCCTGACGCGGGTCAGCCAGAGCTTCCAGGACTTCAGGAACTGAGGTGAGGTTGACGATGGCGACTTCGAGGACGCGGCGTTGGATGGGAGTGGCGCTGGCGGTGTGCCTGCTGGCGGCCGTGCCGGCAACGGCCGCCGCCCAGGATGCGCTCTCGCGCGCCAAGGGACTGTACGCGTCGGCGGAATACGAAGAGGCGCTGCAGCTCTTCGAGTCGCTGAGCGGCCGGACGCCCAGTACCGAAGTCTCGGCGTATCACGTGTTCTGCCTCGTCGCGCTCGGCCGCAGCACCGAAGCCCGTGCGGCGATCCAGGCGATCGTGCGACAGGATCCCCTCTTCCGTCCGTCTGAAGCGCAGGCCTCGCCGCGCGTGCGCGGGTTCTTTGAGGACGTGCGCCGGCCGCTGCTGCCGGAGGTCGTCCGGCAGCTCTACGCCACGGCCAAGGCGGCGTACGACCGCAAGGACTGGCAGCCGGCGCTTTCCGACTTCGACCGCGTCATCGCGCTGGCCGACGAGATTTCCGAAACCGAGCCCGGCCTGACCGACCTTCGGACGCTCGCGCTGGGCTTCCGCGATCTGACCAAGGCCGCGCTCACGCCGCCTCCGCCGCCGCCCGCGCCGGAGCCTGTGGCGCCGCCGCCCACGCCGGTGACCGTCAAGACGTCCGTGCCTGCCGAGAAGCAGGTCTACGGCGTGGACGACATCGACGTCAAGAGGCCGTTGGTGCTGTCGCAGCCGATGCCCGCGTGGCGTCCGGCCACGCCGACTGAAGAGAAGATGCGCTTCACCGGCGCCGTCGAGCTCCTGATCAGCGAAGAGGGCAAGGTGATGACGGTCAAGCTCATCGAGAGCGTCCATCCCCGCTTCGACGCCTCGCTGCTGGAAGTCGCCAAGAACTGGACCTTCAAGCCGGCGACCCGGGACGGCAAGCCCGTGATGTTCCGCTACGCCGTCGGCGTGACCCTGGGCAAGTAGTCCGCTCAACCCCACTCAACCAACGCGAACGAGCGGGCAAGCGGGCTCGGCGGGGACGAAGTCCGCCCGACTAAGATAGACGCATGCCGTCGCCGGGTCTGACGCCTCCCCAGCAGCTTGTTCGCGGTCGCGCCCTGATCTTCTGGGACCCGAAAGCGCCGCCGGGTACGAAGAAGCTCGACGCGATCGACACCGATCAGATCACGCCGGCTGCCGACTGCGTCTCCGAAAGCCTCGAGACCCTCGACGAGCGCTGGAAGGCGGGCTCGTTCCGCTACCTGATGCCGGACTTCCGCGCGCGCGTCCATCGCGGCGAGACGTTCGTCGTTGCCGGGGACCGGTTTGCCATCGGATCGTCACGCGAGATGAGCCCGGCCGGTCTCAAGGGCGTCGCCGAAGAAGCCGGACTCGAGCTGGTCGTCGTCTGCGGCCAGAACATGGGCGACATCTTCCGGCGCAACGCGTTCAACCTCGGCCTGCACGTGGTGCAGTGTCCGGAGGCGGTGGCCGACGCGCGCGACGGCGATGACTTCACGTTCGATCCGGTGACCCGGGCGCTCGCCAACGTCACGCAAGGCAAGGCATACGCCCCGGTCCCGCTCTCGCCCAAAGAAGACGAGATTCGCCGGAGCGGCGGCATCTTCGCGGTCGGCCGGCGCGAGCTGGCCGCGTCGCTGGCGGTCAAGCCGGTCATCGACTTCCCGGATCCACAGCTCGCCCGCGACATGTCCTCGACGGACCAGATCATCTGGGCCCATCGCGTGGACAAGGGGCTGAAGCGGGAGGACCTCCGGCCGGGCGCGACGCTGCGTGTGTACGCGGATCTGCTGCCGGCCTCCGACGGCACCGCGCCGTTTGCGATTCACACGTTCAACCAGATCACCGCCGGCCATCGAATCGCGCCGCGTCAGGCCGCGATTGCCAACGACCACTTCGTCTTTACCGGCAAGGTCGAGGACGATCGGCAGACGGCGATCGGGCGCGCGTTTGCCGCGACGCACGGCCTCGTGAAGCCGTACTACGCCACGCCCGGCGACGGCATCTTTCACTTTTACTTTCCGGAGCAGGGGCTGGTGATGCCGGGCCAGTTCGTGCCGGGCGCCGACTCGCACAGCCGCGCGTACGGCGCCTACGGCGCGGTCGGAATCGGCGTCGGATCCACGACCCTCGGCTTCGGCTGGTCCACCGGCTACATCTACTTCACGCTGGCGAAGCAGCGGCGCGTGACGTTCGCCGGCCGCCTCAACCCGTGGGTCGGCGGCAAGGACATCGTGCTCGAGCTCCTGCGGCGCTGGGGCGCCAAGCAGGCACAGGGCATGTCGGTCGAGTTCGTCGATGCGGGCCTCGCGCTGCCGATGGTGTCGCGGAACACCATCGCCAACATGATGGCGGAAGCCGAAGCGATGAACGGCATCTTCGCGCCCGACGAGACGACCGCCGCGTGGTACCGCGAGAAGGGCATGACGGACTTGCCCTATCCGCCCGTCCGGCCGGGCGCGGACACCCTGTTCGAGATCGACGAGACGTTCAATCTCGGCGACGTCACGCCGATGATTGCGAAGCCGTTCAGTCCGGGCAATGCCTTTCCGGCGGATGCCGTGGCGCGCGAGCGGATTACGTTCGATAAAGCCCTGATAGGGTCGTGCACCAATGGGAGCTATGACGACTTGCTGCAGGCCGCGCTCGTCATCCGGGGCGCGCGCGGACAGGGCGTGACGGCGGCCGTGCGTGAGTTCAAGGTGTTTCCGGGATCCGGCGGCGTCGGACGGGAAATCGAGCGGCCGGACCAGCGCCTGGGCGGCGAGTCGATCGCGGAGGTGTTTCGGTCGGCCGGCGCGGTGATTCGCCGGTCCTGGTGCGGGCCATGTTTCGGTCAGGGAGAGGACTCGCTCTCGCCGGGCCAGCGCGCGATCACGTCGTTCAATCGCAACTGGCAGAATCGCATGGGGCAGGGCGGTGAGGGCTACCTCGCCAGTCCCGCGGTCGTCGCGGCGTCGGCATTGCTGGGTTACATGGGGCCGCCGAGCGAGCTGGGCCTCGAATGGAAGCCTGAGGTGTATGGCGTCTAGTCTGCGGCTACGTGCGACAGCCGTCACAATCCTGCTCGGTGGCGCCGCGCTCGCGGCGCAGCAGCCGGCGCCGGCGCCACAGCTGCCCGGCGTGGTGCCGACGGCCGGCATGGTGATCGACAAGCCGGTGCGGTTCAAGCCGGGGACGTATCGGCTGGCCGCGCCGAAGGGCGCTCCGGCCATCACGATCCGCGCGGACGGCGTCCGGCTGGACTTTGCCGGCGTGCGGCTCGAGGGCGGCGATCCGATCGTCGATCCCGACCAGTACGCCGGAACCGGGATCCTCGTGGACGGCGCGAAGAACGTCCGCATCGAGAACCTGACCATCCGCGGCTACAAGGTCGCGATTCAGGGCCGGCGGGCGCCGGGCCTCCAGATCTCGCACAACGACCTCAGCTACAACTGGAAGCCCCGGTTGTGGAGCGGCATCGAGAAGGAGAGCCTCGCCGACTGGCTGACCTATCACAACAACGAAAAGGACGAGTGGCTGCGGTACGGCGCCGCCATCTATCTCTCCGAGTCGGACGGCGCCGAGGTCGACCACAACATCGCCGTGCAGGGCCAGAACGGGCTGCTCGTCACGCGCTCGACCGGGCTCAAGATCTGGAACAACACGTTCTCCTGGATGTCGGGCCTCGGCATCGGCCTCTATCGCACGACGGAAAGCCAGATCGTCTCGAACCGGCTGGACTGGAACGTGCGCGGCTACAGCCACGGCTTCTACAACCGCGGTCAGGATTCGGCCGCGCTGCTGATGTACGAGCAATCCAGCAAGAACCTCGTCATGGGCAACTCCGCCACGCACGGCGGCGACGGGCTGTTTCTCTGGGCCGGCCAGAGCACGCTCGATTCGGGCCAGGGCGGCGCCAACGATAACGTCTTTCAGGACAATGACTTCAGCCATGCCGTGGCGAACGGCATCGAGGCGACGTTCAGCCGCAACCGCTTCATCGCCAACCGCATCGACGATTGCTGGCACGGCGTCTGGGCGGGCTACAGCTACGACACGCAGTTCATCGCCAACGTCTTCGCCGGCAACGACGAGGCGATCGCCATCGAGCACGGTCAGAACATCGCGATCACGGGCAACCGGTTTCGCGGCGACGGCACGGCCATTCGCGTGTGGGCCAACGCGGGGCCGGATCCGGCCTGGGGGTTTGCGAAGGCGCGTGACACGCGCAGCCGCGAGTACCTCATCACGCAGAACGAGTTCATCGCGAGCAAGACGGCGATCAGCCTGACGCGCACGACCAACGTCCGCGTCGAGTCGAACACGTACGCGACCGTCGGCGTGCCGATCACGACGGGCGCCGACGCGCGCGGAGTCTCCTTCGAGCCCACCGTGCCGCGGCCCGGCCCGGTGTCGATTCCGCCGGTCCCGGCGTTTGCCGGCGCGATGGATGCCAGGCTGCCGGACAACGCGCGCCGCGGCCGCATGACGATCATCGTGGACGAGTGGGGCCCGTACGACTTCCGGTCCCCGAAGCTCTGGCCGGTCGGCAAGCCCGGGGATCGGCCGCTCGTCCTGCGCGTGATGGGCCCACCGGGCAAGTGGACGATGAAGTCCATCCGTGGCGGCACCACGTCGGTGCGTGAGGGCAGCATCCCGACGGATATTCCCGTCGCGATCACCGATAAGGGTCTGGACCTGGAGGTCCTGCTCGAGTACATCGGCGAGCAGGTCACGACACCGCGGGGCGTCGTCGTGCCGGCCGGCAAGCCCGTGCCGGTCGTGTACCGCGCATACGAGCCGCCGGTGGACTGGACGGTCAAGTACTGGGCCTTCGAGCCGCCGTCTGATCCCGTGCAGTTTCCGCAGAACTTCGCCGCGAAGCTGGCCGAGCCGCCCATCAAGACCGAAATCCTTCAGCGCCTCGACTTCCTGAGCGGCGGCGCCATCGGCCCCAATCTGCCGGCGAACCGCGTCGCGCTTCGCGCCGAGAGCATCGTCCAGCTGCCGCAAGGGCTCTACGAGCTCGCCGTCATCAGCGACGACGGCGTGCGCGTGTGGATTGACGACCGGCTCGTCATCGACCGCTGGAGTGTGCACGAATCGGAAGTCGATCGCCTGCCGCTCACGGGCGGCCGCTATCGCATGAAGGTCGAGTACTTCGAGAATTCGGGCTGGGCCGAGTTGCAGGTCAGATTCATAAAGCGCTGACGAATGTCTGGTTCATGGGTTCATAGGTTCATGGGTTCGGTCGAACCAAAGAACCCATGAACCAGAACCGATGAACCCATGAACCCATGAACCGAACATGACTGAACTAGTAATCGCGCTGGTCACCCTGACGTTCCTCGAGATTGTCCTCGGCGTGGACAACGTCATCTTCATTTCCATCCTGTCCGCCAAGCTGCGGAAGGAGGAGCAGAAGAAGGCGCGGCGTGTCGGCCTCATCGCCGCCATGCTGATGCGGCTCGCCCTGTTGTTCTCGATCACCTGGATCGCGCGGCTGACGGCGCCGTTGTTCAACGTGATGGGCCAGGACATCTCCGGACGCGATCTGATTCTCATCCTGGGCGGGCTTTTCCTGATCGCCAAGGCGACCTATGAGATTCACGACAAGCTGGAAGGGGAGGAGGGCCACGCGTCGGGCAGGGTGGCCGCGTCCTTCGCATCGGTCATCGGGCAGGTGATGCTGCTCGACATCGTCTTCTCGCTCGACTCCGTCATCACGGCCGTCGGCATGTCGAACGATCTCATCGTGATGGTCACGGCGGTCGTCGCCTCGGTGCTGGTGATGCTCGTCGCGGCGGAGCCCATCAGCGCGTTCGTCGAGAAACATCCGACGATCAAGATCCTCGCGCTCTCATTCCTGCTCCTCATCGGCCTCTCGCTCGTCGCCGACGGCTTCGGCCAGCACATTTCGAAGGGCTACATCTACTTCGCGATGGGCTTCTCGGTGTTCGTCGAGATGATCAACATCCGGGTGCGCCGGAAGTCGAAGCCGGTGCAGCTGCATCAGCCGTACAATTAGGCCCATGCTTCGTCTGGCTCTCCCCGTCGTTCTGGCCCTCGCCGCCGCGCAGGGCATGTATGTGCCGCATCGCGTCTTCGACAACGCGCGCGGCGCCTTCTCCGACTTCGAGATGATGCTGGCCGACGCCGCCCGGGCGGACGTCGTCTTCGTCGGCGAGCAGCACGACGACGTGAACACGCATCGGCTGGAGCTGGCGATTCTGGAGGGCCTGGCGCGGCGGCGCGAGCGGGTGATCGTGTCGCTCGAGATGTTCGAGCGTGACGCGCGCGAGCCGCTCGAGCACTTCCTGATGGGCCACACGCCGGAGGATGAGTTCCTGAAGGTGTCGCGCCCGTGGCCGCGCTACAAGACGGACTACAAGCCGCTCGTGGATTTCGCGATCGTGAAGCAGTGGCCGGTGGTCGCCGCCAACGTGCCGCGCCCGCTCGCGTCCGAAGTGTCAAAAGGCGGCCTGAAGGTGCTCGACGCGAAGACCGGCGAGGACCGCGCGCTGTTCGCGCGCGATCTGCAGTGCCCGACCGACGACGACTATTTCAAGCGCTTCGGCGAAGCGATGGGCGGCCACCCCGGCGATGAGACCAAGACGGTCGCCGAAAAACGCGAGACGACGGAGAAGTTCTACTTCGCGCAGTGCCTGAAGGACGAGACGATGGCAGAGTCGATCGCGGAGGCGTACACGGCTGCGGCGAAACCTGGTCCGCGGCCGGTCGTCGTGCACTTCAACGGCGCCTTCCACAGCGATTTCGCCGCCGGCACCGCGTCCCGCACGAGCCGCCGCCTTCCCGGCAGGCGCGTGATCGTCATCAGCGTGCTGCCCGTCCAGAACATCGATACGGCCGCGCCGGAGCCGACGGACCGCAAGCGCGCGGATTATCTGGTCTATACGGTTCGCGTCAAGTCGTAGAACGCCGCTTGAGCATCAGCGTCGCGACGACAGCGATCGCCATTGACACGCCATGAGCGATGGCCGTCGCACTCAGGGGACGCCAGATACTCTGCCCGAAGCCGAGCCCCAGGTCGGCCGAGATCGTCCACCAGAAGTTGATGCCGGCGTGGAACGCAATCGTCGGCCAGAGCGTGCCCCAGCGGTGGAAGAGCCAGGTGAAGAGCAGGCCGCCGGCCGCGCCGGCCAGCAGGGCAGGCACGAACCATCGCATGGTTGGCCAGAGAACGTCGAAGCGGCCGTAGTAGATCATCCTGACGATGTTGAGTTCTTCACCGTCTGGATGCGCCAGGCCGAAGAGCAGCGCGGAGACCGTCAACGCCGACAGTACATTCCACCGCCACCGTCGGAGTTGGCTGAACAGGAAGCCTGAGAACAGCACGGACTCGCCAATCGGATCGAGGACCGACACCGCAACGAGCTCGGCGATGCCCGGCCCTTGCACGCCTACGAACAGGACTGCCGCTGCCAGTGGCAGCGTCGCCAACACGCCGAAGGCGACGCCCGAGCGCAGTCCCTGTGCCAGACCAAGTTCACGCAGGACAGCTCGCGGGCTCAGCCGGTTCACCGCCATCGTGATGGCCAGGCAGGGCACCACCCACAGCGCGATTTTGAGCAAGCCTGGCGCAAGAATGCTATCGAGCGCGCGGCCGCTCTGATCGAGGAGCAACCAGAACGCCCGGACCAGCAGGTACGTAACGAGGATCGGCCAGAAGCCGATCACTTCTCGCTGCCCAGCCTCCACGGCAGGTCGGCGATGGCGTAGGCCATCACGGCGATCGCGGCCGCGTTGTCGCTCATCTGTTTCGGGGTGATGCGCGCGATGGTGTCCGCGGGCGTGTGGTGGACCAGAAAGTACTCACCCTTCACGACGTGCGCCATCGTCGGGATGCTGGCGGCGGTGGCGGACGGGCCGATATCGGCGCCGCCGCCGGAGGCCAGGATGGGATCCGCGCCGATCGACTTGAGCAGCCCGCCGATCGCGCGGACGGTCGCGCGGCCGGGCTCCGGGCCTGAATAACCGAATCCCGCCGGATCGAACACGCCGCCGTCCGACTCGAGGAGCATCACGTGGCTGGCCAGCTCGGAGACGTGCGCGTCGCGATAGCCGTTGCCGCCGCGCAGGCCGTTCTCTTCGTTGGTGAACAGGACGACGCGCACGGTCCGGCGAGGCCGCAGGTTCAGCTTCTTCATCAGCCGGACGGCTTCCCACGTCACGACACACCCGCCGCCGTCATCGCTCGCGCCGCTCCCGACGTCCCACGAGTCGAAATGACCGCCGACGAGCACGATCTCGTTCGGCAGCTCCCGGCCGCGCCACTCGCCGACGACGTTGTAGGACTGGGCGTCGGGCTCGAACCGCGCTTCCATCAGCAGTTTCACGCGGATGCGAACGCCGCGGGCCTGCAGGCGCGCGAAGCGGTCGGCGTCCTCGGTGGTGATCGCGGCCGCGGGAATCTGCGGCGTGCCGGTCTGGTAGACCGTGGCGCCGGTATGCGGCGTGCGCAGGCCGGTCGGGCCGACGGATCGCACGAGCATCGCGACCGCGCCGACAGCCGCCGCCCGCGACGGTCCGGTCGATCGATACACCACGGTCTCGCCGTAGTTCGTGAACGGCGCGTTGAAGAGCACGATCCTGCCCTTGGCGTCGGCCGCGCGCGCCTCGAGCGCCTTGAAGTCATTCACGACGAGCACGTCCGCCTCGATGCCACCCGCCGGCGTGCCGACCGAGTTGCCCAGCCCGAGCATCGGCAGCGACTGCGCGATCGGCTCGACGAGGTCCAGGCTCTCACGCCCGCGCACCCACCTGGGCACCATCACGGGTTCCTTGCGCACGTTCTCGAGGCCGTCTTTCTGCATCTCCGCGACGGCCCAGTCGATCGCCTTCTCGAGCGCCGCCGATCCCGACAGCCGGTGCCCGAAGGTGTCGGTCAGCTCCGCGAGCCGCTGCCACGCGAAGTCAGAGGACTGCGATTCCTTGATCAGCTGCTGCGAGATCGGGCGATACGGATCGAGCCAGGTCTGGGAAGAGACGGGAACCGCGACTGCACAGAGGACCGCAATGAGCGAACGACGAATCATGCGAGGAGTATAGCCAAGGACGTGAGGTTGCAATTTTTGCAATGCGCCCTCCGCAAACCGAGTAGAAACCTCGCGTAATCGTGGATCGGCTCTTGCACTGGAGGGGCGCTGATGCCCGTTCAGCGTGACCCAGGGGTGCACGTCATCCTGCGTGCAGCGATTTCGGTACATCGGGCGCTCGGACCCGGTCTCTTCGAGTCGATCTACCGCGATTGCCTGACTCAAGAACTCGAGGATGAGCGGCTGGCGATCCGCCGAGAAGTGCTTTTGCCCGTCGTCTACAAAGGGATCCGCCGCGAGCGTTGTTTTCGTCTCGACATGGTCATCGACAACCGCGTCGTGGTCGAGGTCAAGAGCGTGAGCGCTCTGCTGCCGGTCCACTCAGCGCAAATCCTCACCTATCTGAAGCTGTCAGGGATGCCTCGCGGCCTGCTCATCAACTTCAACGAGCCGCGGCTGATGGACGGTGTGAAAAGCTTCCTGAACGGCGCCCAAGAGCTTTAACCATGGAGGACATGGAGGAGCATTTCTGATCTCATGGAGGAGCCTGGCGTCGCTCGCGGGCTATGCCCGCGAGCGGCCCTCGGGCCGCTCGGGCTGGAGGTGAATCTCGCAGCCGAACAACCCGTGCCAACAGGATTGGGATGACCGATTGTTCGGGCTGCGAGATTCACCTCCAGCCCGACGACGCCAGGCAGTCTTAAGTGCTTGCCTTTCTCCATGCACTCCATGGGACCAGGATCGCCTCCATGACCTCCATGGTCTATAGCGCCACCCGGTGCCTCCCCGAGTGCAGGTAGTTCATCGTCTGTACCGCCACGAGCACGATGAAGTCGAGGCGCGTGCGGTCTTCGGGATACCGCATGCGCAGATTCAGCTCGCCCGCGCGGGCGATCATGTCCTCGATCACCATGTCGATCGTGTATTGATAGGTCCCCGTCGCCTCCGAGACGATGCGCCCGACGTCCTTGCGGATGCGCTGGATGAACCGCGAAGCCTTCGGGTTCTTCGCGTAATCCGGTGCCGCCGAGAACAGGCGCCGCAGATCGCGATCGTGGAAGTTCGGGTAGGCGAGCCCGTAGTGCTCGCGCTTCTTCGCGTAGTGCGTCCCGAGCGTGATCGGCAGCCGGTCGAGCGGCTCGACTTCGCGGCGCGTGCGGATGACCGGCTTGCGGCCCGCGATCTCGCGCATCACCGTGTCCATGTATTCGAGCTTGCGGCGGGCGGGCCAGCCCACGTAGCGCGTGCGCCAGTCGGCGTCGGGCGTGAGCCAGACGGCGAACGTCTCCGCGAAGTCCTCGTCGGGATGGCTCTGGCCGTACCAGGAATCGAGGTGCAGCACGAAGCTCTTCGAGTACGGCTTCGGCAGATAGAAATCCGGATAGCGCGTGGACGGGCGGCCGAAGAGCCGCGTGCGCTGGCGGCGCGAGCGGAGCGCGTAGGCGTTGTCGAGCGCGTGGCCCGCTTCGTGCCGCAGGATCTTCATGCACCACGGCGGGGTGCCGCCCTCGATTTCCAGCATCTGCGCCGCCTCGAGCTTCATCAGGCGCGGATGGGCCAGGTAGAACGGAATCGCGATGCCGGGCACGCCGTCCGGAGAGAACCACTCGGACGACAGCCACACGTGCGGCTGGAAGGTGATGCCGCGCAAGGCGAGCTCCTCGTAGAGCTGCGCGACGCGCGCTTCGAGCCAGCTGCCGGCGATCGTCAGGCCGAGCTCCGAGAAGCGCACGTCCAGGAGCGCTTCGTCCGATAGATCAGGCCAACCCGCGCGGACCGCAGGGCGGCGACGTCGGGAGGCCGATGCTGAGCGTTTACGGGCGGACATGACAGCCGTGTGAATCGCATATCATAGGCCGCAAAGTTGTCACACTCTCAGGAGGCTTCATGCCGTCCATTTGTCAGGAACTGACCAGCGCAATGCTCGTCGTGGCGACGGTAGTTATGGCGGATCCGGCCCAGTCGCAGGGGCAATCGCAGGGGCAGACCCAGCAGGGCCAGGCGCAGCAGGGACAGACGCAGCCCGCGCAGAAGCCGGAGGACGTGAAATACAAGGAGACCGTGGTCGTCTCGGCCTCCAAGAAGGAACAACAGCTCGTGAACGCGCCGGCGACCATGACGGTCATCGGGCCCGAGGTGCTGAACCTGGCGCCCTCGACCAACTACGGCGACCTCCTGCGGGCGGTGCCCGGCGTGAACGTCACACAGATGTCGGCGCGCGACGTCAATGTCACCAGCCGCGGCGCCACGAGCTCGCTGGCGACGTCGCAGCTCGCCGTCGTCGACGGACGCAGCATCTACCAGGACTTCTTCGGCTTCGTGATGTGGGATTTCATGCCGGCGAACGTCAATGAAATCAAGCAGATGGAAGTGATCCGCGGGCCGGCGTCGGCGGTGTGGGGCGCCAACGCCCTGAACGGCGTCATCAACGTGATCACGAAGTCGCCCCGCGAGATGCAGGGCGCGTATGCCGTCTTCGGCGTGGGCGGCTTCGGCCGCGACGTCGAGGGCGCGGCGATGGACAGCGGATCCGTGTTCTACGTGAACGGCACCTATGCGGCGGCCGCCAACGACCGCTGGGCCTACAAGATTTCCGCGGGGACGTACTTCTCGGACGCGTTCGCCCGCCCGGTCGGCGAGATCCCGAACGGCATTCCGAACGACGCGACGACGTATCCGGCCTATGCGAACACCGGCAGCTCGCAGCCGAAGTTCGACGCGCGTGTGGACTACGACAGGCCGGACAACGGCGGCAAGTTCAGCTTCTCCGGCGGCGTCGGCGGCACGGACGGCATCATGCATTCCGGCATCGGCCCGTTCGACATCAACAGCGGGACCACGATGAGCTACGGGAAGTTCGGATACACCAAGGGCGCCCGGCGCGTGCAGGTGTTCCTGAACGCCTTGAATGGCGACGCGACCAATCTGCTGACGATCGATCCGGCCGGCAATCCCATCGACTTCCGGTTCGACACCAAGACGTTCGACATGGAGTACGGCGAGACGAAGACCCTCGGGACGAAGAACGCCCTGACGTTCGGCGGCAACCTGCGCCTGAACTTCTTCGAGCTGACGATTGCGCCGGGCGAGGACTCCCGGACCGAGGGCGGCGCGTATATCCAGGACGAGATCTTCTTCAACGACACGTACCGCCTGGTCGCCGGCGCGCGCATCGACAAGTTCTCGTCGATTGACGGCGTGGCGTTCTCGCCGCGCGTCTCGTTCCTGGTGAAGCCGCACGCCGAGCATTCGTTCCGGGTGTCCTATAACCGCGCGTTCCGCTCGCCGTCGATGATCAACAACAACCTCGACGTCACGATCGCGCAGCCCGTGCCCATGAACCTGTTCAATGCGGCGTACGGGTCGCTCGTGTACCTGCTGCCGGTGAACGCCGACGGATATCCGGACCTGACGGAAACGCGGCTGGACGCGTTCGAGGTCGGCTACACGGGCACGATTCGGAATCGCGCCGTCGTCTCCGCCGCCTGGTTCTACAACATCACCAAGGACGACATCTTCTTCACGCAGGTTGCCGAGTACACGCCGGCCGACCCGCCGCCAGGATTCCCGGGGCTCGGGCCCTTCCCGGGCGCGGCCGTCTGGGCGCAGGCTTACGCGCAGGGAGCGCGGCTGCCCAAGGCGTACAGTTACCGCAACCTCGGCACCGTGGACCAGACGGGCATCGAGCTCGGGATCGACACGACGGTGTCCAAGGGCATCAGCTTCAACGTGAACTACTCCTATCAGGCCGATCCGGTGCCGGACTTCCCGGGACTCACCGAGGAGCAGGCGCTGCGCGAGATCAATCAGCCGGCGAACAACCGGTTCAATTTCGGGCTGAGCTACGCGGGCTCGCGCTTTTTCGGCAACCTGGGCATCAACTACGTCGGCGACGCGTTCTGGCAGGACGTGCTCGACGCGCGCTACAGCGGCACGACCGAGGCCTACACCGCGGTCAACCTCATGGCCGGCATCCGCTTCGCCAACAAGTACACCGCGTCGCTCAAGATCACGAACCTCACGAACGAAGAGATCCAGCAACACGTCTTCGGTGACGTCATGCGGCGCCAGATCCTCGGCGAGTTTCGAGTGGCGCTGCCGAAGTAAGCCATCGAGGTCATGGAGAGGAGCATGGAGGGCATGGAATCTGGAAGGTTGTCCAAAACCTACTCCAGGGCCTCCATCGCCCCCTCCATGGTCTCCATGGTTCTCGCGCTTTGCCTGTTCGTCATCGGGGCCGGCGCGCAAGCGCCGGCGTCACTTCAAACCGCGCTCGCCGAGCTCGACACTTCGATCGCCGCTGAGTTCGCGAAGGACGGCGTCGGCGGCATCTCCGTCGGCGTGATTTCAGGCTCCAAGCTCGTGTGGTCGAAGCACTACGGCTACGCGGAGACCGAGAAGAAGCGCGCGCCGACGAACGACACGGCCTATCGCATCGGATCGATCACGAAGCAGTTCACGGCGCTGGCGCTCCTGCAGCTCGTCGAAGACGGCAGGATGCGGCTGACCGACCCGCTCGAGAAGTACGTGCCCGAGATCAAGTCCATCAAGAACACGCCGGCCGGCACCCCGCCCATCACGCTGCTGCAGGTGGCGACCATGCACGCCGGCCTGGCGCGGGAGCCGGGTTGCGCGCAGCACTCGGACGGGCCCCTGTCGGTCTGGCAACGGAAGGTGATCGACTGCCTGCCCGGGACCACGTACGTCAACGAGCCGGGCACGACATTCCTGTACTCGAACATCGGCTATGCCTCGCTGGGCCTCGCCATCGAGCGAGCGGCGGGGAAGCCGTTCACGACGTTTGTGACCGAGCGGATCCTGAAGCCGCTCGGGATGACCCGCACAGCGTGGGAGCCCTCGTCCGACCTTCGTCGAGATCTCGCACACGGATATCAGCGGATCCGCGACGGTGGCGGCGCCGCCACCCGGGGCGCCGCGGATCGCGAGCTGGAAGGCCGCGGCTACCGCGTGCCGAACGGCGCGCTGTTCAGCACGGTCACCGACCTCACGAAGTTCGTCGCGTGGGAGCTCGGCGAAGGGCCGGCGGGGATCCTGAAGAAGGAAACGCAGGACGCCAATTACGCCCGTGTGTTTGCGTCCAGTGCGACCTTTTCGGCTGGCTATGGCGTCGGCTTCCAGGTGAACCGGCGCGGCGATCTGGTCTTCATTGGCCACGGCGGTTCCACGGCCGGCTATCACGCCGCCGCACTCGTGCATCGCCCCACCAAGCTCGGCGTCGTCGTCTTCCGCAATTGCGACTCATGCACGCCGGACGCAGGCCCTACGGCGACTCGCATCCTCCAGCGCATCGCAGGTTCGTGACGTGTGTCGATTCCGGTCAACGCGTTCGGCGGCCGGGAAACTCTGGCACCATTAGCGAGTGATCAGATTCACCTCGCTCACCCTCGCCTTCGGATTCTTGATTCCGCAAGCCGCGCCGGCTACTCCGCAGGCCGCGGTGGACGAGCTGCTCTCCGCTGACCGCGGATTCGCGACCAGGGCTGTCAGCGTCGGCGTCGTCGCCGCGCTCCTGCCCATGTTTGCCGACAACGTCGCCCTGTTCGTGCCCGGCGGTCCGCCGGTCCACGGCAAAGCCGCCGCCGAGGCCGCCCTTCGCGAAAACGCCGACAACGCGAAGTCGCGCGTGCGCTGGGCGCCGATTCGCGGCGGCGTCTCGGCGGACGCGCAGCACGGCTTCACCGTCGGCTACATGACGCTGACGACGCCGGCGGGCGAGAACCTGCCGCTGAAGTACCTGGCCTACTGGATCAAGACATCCGCGGGATGGCGCGTGGCGGTGTACCGAAGGACACGTTCGCCGCAGGGGCCGCCGTCGGTCGATCTCATGCCGGCGTCGCTGCCGTCCAGGCTGGTGCCCGTCCAGAAGGATCCGCAGGCGATGGTCACGCTGGTGGCTGACCTCAAGCAGGCGGAGCAGTCGTTCTCCGATGCCGCGCAGCAGATCGGCCTCGGCCCGGCGTTTGCCAAGTTCGGCAGCGCCGACGCGATCAACCTCGGCCGCGGGGGCACCGTCATCGTGGGCGCGGAGGCCATCGGCAAGGCCATCGGCGGCGACGCGCCGGATCCCGTCAGTCCCGTGGCCTGGTCCGCCGACCGCGCGATCGTCGCCACGAGCGGGGACCTTGGCGTCACGCTGGGCACCATCCGGTCGAAGACCGCCGGCCCGGATGGCAAACCGGCGCCGGGCGTGCCGTTCTTCACGATCTGGCGGCGCGCGGATCCGAAGGCGCCGTGGCGGTATATCGCGGAATAGGAGTAGGAGTACGGGGGTTCGACCGGGGTTCGACCGGGGTCAGACCAGTACGCAGAAACTGCAAACAGCGGCGTCGCAGGGCTTGCGGAAACTGCGTACTCCTCCTGCCGATCAGCTGAATTCAGGCGCGAATTCAGCAGCCGCTCGCGGCCTGAATTGTGAACTACCGGGCCGTGTGTCCCGCCGCCCTCGCATCCAGACGCCTGATCTCCTTCGTCACGTGATGTCTCGCGGCAACGGCCGCATGACCATCTTCCTGGACGACGCCGACTATCGCCAGTTCGTGCACCTGCTGGGTGACGTGGTGGACCAGTTTGGGATTCGATGTTGGAACTACTGCCTGATGCCCAACCACTATCACGTGACCCTGCAGCCATCGCAGGCGAATCTCTCCGAGGCAGTCCGCCGCGTGAACAGCATCTATGCCTCGTGGTGGAACAGGCGGCACGCGCGTGTGGGCCACGTCTTTCAAGGGCGGTTCAAAGATCAGATCGTCGATCGAGAAGGCTACTTACTCGCGCTCTCCCGCTATGTCGCCCTCAACCCGGTGCGGGCCAGCCTCGTGAAGCGACCTGAGGACTGGCGGTGGAGCAGCTACTCCGCCACCGCGGGGCTAGCTCCCTCGCCCGCGTTTCTCGCCGTGGACGCCACTCTGGAGCTCTTCGGTGAAGGCGAGGCCCATGTCCTGCAGGCGTGCTTCACGCGTCACGTGACGGCCCAGACCGACGACGCAGCCTGGCAGGACCGCATTCGCTCGAACGATCGGATTCTCGGTACGAGCGCTTTCAAGGAGACCGTAACCGCCGCGATCGAGGCCGCCGCGATGCTGGAGGCCGATCGCCGATAGCGGTCTGACTCTCGTCTGACCCCGGTCCGACCCTCGTCTGACCCCGGTCTGACCCCGGTCTGACCCCGATAGCGCCCCGATAGCGTCGAAGGGCTTTTGCTCAATGTGAGCAAACCGCTACTCTGATTGCCCGCAGACGCGATCGCCGATCGCGCTGGCGTCGGCCCGCCGCGGTGGCATGTCCATTGCGACTCGCGCGGGCATGGCATCAACACGAACCGTCACCCCTCACAAGACCGCCGCGCTCAACGCGGAAAACAAACCCTCCAGTCCGGTCGTCGAAGCGTTGCGGCGGCAGGTCGCCAACGCGGTCGTCCTGCAGGCGAACTACAAGCAGTACCACTGGCGCACGCACGGCCCGCATTTCCGGGACCTGCATCGCCTCTTCGACGAGTTCGCCGAAGCGGTGTCGGAGACGGTGGACGAGCTGGCCGAGCGCGTCCGCATGATCGGCCAGGATCCGCCGGCGAGCCTGAGCGAGATGCTGTCGCTCTCCACCGTCGGCTCGGCCGTTCCCGGATCGTCGGTGCGCGAGATGATCGAAGAAGCCGATCGGCACGCGCTCATCGTGATCGCGGAGTTCCGCGAAGCCGCCCGCGTGGCGGACGAGCACGACGATCCCGGCACCGTCGACGTGTGCTCGCGGTTCGTCCAAATCCACGAAAAGCAGGAGTGGTGGCTGCGGGACATGCTGCGGAATGGAGATGCTCGCTAAGCTTTCTTGATATGGGGACGCGCAGCCGCTTTGTGAGTGGCTCCAGCGGCCCTTTGCACTTTGACCGGTCCGAGTTCGGACGGCTACGATGTGGCCCTCCGCGCGGCCATGCCAGACATCGATACACGCCGGACCTCCGTGGCCAGTACTGCTTTCTCCTGGCGATGGAAATTGCCGGCGCTCTTCGCGCTGATGGCGGTGCTGACCGTCGCGGCCTTCGGCATCGTCGCGTATCGCGCGGTGCGCGCGGCGGCGATCGAGTCCGCGCAGGCGCGACTGCGCAGCGCGCTCGCGGAGATCACGACCATCCTCGAGCTCGGCGCGCTGAGTCAGCTGGACGTGCTGCGGACGAGCGCGTCCGATCCGGCGATCGTGTCCGCGTTGAAGGGGCCGCGGCGGCCGGCGTCCGCCGGGACCGTGGCGGCGCTGAAGCCGCTGCAGGGCGTCGCCGGCGAGGCGGTCGTCGAGTTGATCGGCGCCGACGGCGTGACGCGGCAGGTGCTGCCGCAGAGTGAGCCCGCCGGTCCGAATCAGACCTTTGACTTCCCGCCCGACGCGACCATCAACCCGATGCTCGAGCGCGACGGCGCGCTCTTCATGCAGTCGAGCGTGTCGGTGCGCGACCAGGGCGCCGCGGTCGGCGGGATCCGCGTGACGCGCCGTCTGGGACAGGGCACGGCCAATCGCCGGATCGCGGAGAAGCTGCTCGGCGACGATGTCGCGCTCCTGGTCGGCAATCAGACCGGCACCCTCTGGCTCAATGGGCGGGTGGTGTCCTATCCGCTTGGGGCCGGAACGCCGACGACGCGCACTCGCGAGGGGCGGGACTGGGTCAGTGCGTCGATGCCGGTGCCGCAGACGCCCTGGCTGGTGGCGCTCGAGCTGCCCGAGCACGCGGCGCTGGCGCCGGCGCGCGCGTTGTTTGCGCCGTTCGTGATCATCGGCGCGCTGATCGCGATTGGCGCCGCGCTGCTGGGCGTGCCGGTGAGCCGGACCATCACGAACCCGCTGGCGGATGTGACCGCGGCGGCCGAGGCTGTCGCGCGCGGCGAGCGGGACGTCCATCTCGCGTCGGCGGGCCGGCGCGACGAGATCGGCCGGCTCGCGCGGGCGTTTGCGACGATGGCGGCGAGTGTCCGGGGCGTGCACGAGCGGTTGGAGTCCGAGATCGACGCGCGAACGGGCGAGCTCACCGGCGCCGTCGCGCGGCTGCAGCAGTTGCACGAGGATCTGCGCCAGAGCGAGCGCTTCGCGACGCTCGGCCGGTTATCCGGCAGTGTCGGCACCGAGCTCCGCAACCCGCTGGGCGTGATGAGCAAGGTCGTCTTCCTGCTCGAGAGCCTGCCCGACGCGTCGCCGAAGCTGAAGGACTACGCGTCGCTCCTCCGCACGCAGATTCGGCTCTCGGAACGGCTCATTTCCGATCTGCTGGATCGCGCCCGGCTGGGCGAGCCGGCGTATTCCACCGTTGATGTCTCGCGCCTCGTCGATGACGTGCTGGATCGCGCGGCCATTCCCGGCGCGGTGCGTGTGGAGCGGCGCTTCAGCACGCCGCTGCCGCCGATGCGGCTCGATCGCGATCAGGTCTCGCAGATTCTCTGGAATCTCGTGACCAACGCGGTGAACGCCATGCAGGGCGGGCCGGGCACGCTCACGATTTCGGTGTCAGCGGCCGGCGCGCGCCTGCGCATTGAAGTGCGGGACACGGGGCCCGGCATCGATCGCGCCGACGTCGAGCGGGTGTTTGATCCGTCGTTCACGACCAAGCCGCAGGGCGTCGGCCTGGGGTTGTCCATTTCGCGCGCCTTCGCGCGCGCGAGCGGCGGCGACCTGTTTGTCTCCGGCGCGGGCGGCCGCGGCGCCTGCTTCGTGCTCGATCTCCCCGCCACACCGGAGACCTCGGTGGCGGACCTCCCGGCCGGCACGCCGCCGGCCATCCAGTCGGCAGGCTAGAATCACGCGCGAGCATGTTGACCGCGATCGACACGCTCTTCCTCGACGCCGGCGGCGTGATTGTCCAGCCGGGCTGGGCGCGCGTCAGCGCGGCGCTCGCGCACGAAGGCATCGCCGTCACCGCAGCGGCGCTGCGCGCCGTGGACGCGCGGGCCCGGCGCGACATCGACGAGTCGTACCTCATCGGCCGGACCACCGATCACAGCCGCGGCTGGGAGTACTTCAACCGCGTGCTCGCGCATGCGGGCATCCCGCGCTCGACTGCCACGGATGCAGCGCTCGCTGCGCTGCAGGAATACCACCGGACCGAGAACCTGTGGGAGGAGATCTGTGACGGCGCGGCGGAGACGCTGCCGGCGCTGCGCGCGCTCGGCGTCACGATGGTGGTCGTCTCCAACGCCAACGGCCGATTGCAGCACGCGTTTCGCCGCCTGGATCTGGCGCGATGGTTCGACCACGTACTCGACTCGCACGACTGGGGCGTCGAGAAGCCGGACCCGCGGCTCTTCCTGCACGCGCTGGAGGCGGCCGGCGCATCGGCCGACCGTACGATTCACGTCGGCGACCTGTATCACGTCGATGTGGCCGGAGCCCGGGCGGCCGGGTTGCGCGATGCCGTCCTTCTCGATCCGCACGACCTGTACCCTGCCGCCGACTGCACACGGATCCGGCGGCTGCAGGACCTCGTCCCGCTCGTGCAGGGGCGCTGATAAGATGACTCTCGGCGCGTTCCGCGCCGACTGTGCCAGACCCCCCCAAGAAGAAAAAGATCCGCTGGACCGCCGCCTGGCAGGAGGCACGCGTCCTCATCTACGCGCGCCGCTGGCGCCTGGCCCTCGGCCTCGTCCTGATGCTGATCAGCCGGATGGCCGGCCTCGTTCTGCCCGGTGCGTCGAAGTACCTGATTGACGACGTCATCGGCAAGCAGAACTTCGCGCTGTTGCCCATCCTCGCCTGGGCCGTCTTTGGCGCGACCGTCGTCCAGGCCGCGACGTCGTTCGGGCTGTCGCAAATCCTGGGCGTCGCGGCGCAGAAAGCCATTACCGACATGCGCCGGCGCGTCGAAGAGCACATCATGCGGCTGCCGGTGCGCTACTTCGACACGACGCAGACGGGCGTTCTGATTTCGCGCGTGATGAACGACGCGGAAGGTATCCGCAACCTCGTCGGGACAGGCCTCGTGCAACTGACTGGCGGCATCGTCACCGCGGTCTTCGCGCTGGCCGCGCTCCTGTACCTCAACTGGCAGCTCACCGTCGCGACCATCGTCGTGCTCGCGTTCTTCGGCGGCGCGCTGGGCTGGGCGTTCAAGACCCTGCGCCCGCTCTTCCGCGACCGCGGCAAGATTCAGGCCGAGGTCACCGGCCGGCTGAACCAGGCGCTCGGCGGCGTCCGCGTCGTGAAGACCTACACGGCCGAGCGGCGCGAAGACCTCATCTTTACCAAGGGCGCGCACAAGATGTTCCGGAACGTCGCCAAGACGATGACCGGCGTCTCCGGCATCACCGCCTTTTCGAGCGTCGTCATCGGCGCCATCGGCATCGTGATGATCGTCGTCGGCGGGAACTCGATCCTGAGCGGGTCGATGACGCTCGGCGATCTATTCGCCTACATTTTCTTCACGGGCCTCTTGGCGATGCCGGTCATCCAGATCGCGTCGATCGGCACGCAGATCACAGAGGCGTTCGCCGGCCTGGATCGCATTCACGAGATCCTCGACACCGCGCGTGAGGACGCCGACGACAAGAACCGCGCGCCGCTCGACGAGCTGCAGGGCGACATCGAGTTCGACGACGTGTCGTTCGAGTACAACCCGGGCGTGCTCGTGCTGAAGAACATCTCGTTCACGGCGAAGGCAGGGACGACGACGGCGCTGGTGGGGTCCTCGGGATCGGGGAAGAGCACGCTGATCAGCCTCGTGATGGCATTCAACCGGCCGACAACGGGCATCATCCGGGCCGACGGACGGAATCTGGAAAGCCTTCGCCTGGCTGAATACCGGCACCACCTGGGCGTCGTGCTGCAGGACAACTTCCTGTTCGACGGCACAGTCGCGGAGAACATCCGCTACGGCAGCCCGCACGCGACGCTGGACGACGTGAAGCGGGTGAGCCGCATCGCGCACGCCGACGAGTTCATCGACAAGTTCGAGAAGCAGTACGACACGGTGGTGGGGGAGCGCGGCGTGCGCCTCTCAGGCGGGCAGCGCCAGCGCGTCGCGATCGCGCGCGCGATCCTCGCCAACCCGCGCGTGCTCCTGCTCGACGAGGCGACGTCGAGCCTGGACAGCGAGAGCGAGATGATGATTCAGGACGGCCTGCGATCGCTGCGCAAGGGCCGGACGACGTTCGTCATTGCCCACCGGCTGTCGACGATTCGCAGCGCGGATCAGATTCTGGTGCTCGAGGGCGGCGAAATCGTCGAGCGCGGCACGCACGACCAGCTTCTGGCGAAGGGAGGGCGCTACCGCCAGCTCTACGACAGGCAGTACCACTTCGAGGAGGATCGCTTCATCAATCCCGGCGAGGACTTCACGCCGGAACCGCCCAAGACGGCCGCCGTCCCCGCCGCGCCGGCGGGCGGCATGCGCCGGGATTGACGCGCGTTACCGCACGTCCCTGATAGTCGGCCGCGCCTCGGCTGGCGCGGGCTTCTGCCGCCGCGTGACGGCGTCGATGGCCCCCCTGACGTCCATGAAGATCTCCACTTCGCCGAGGACGCCGAACTGCCGGAGCGAGTCGTAGACGTTGGCCGTCGGACCGGCGAGCGCCAGCGTGCCCTGGCGCGCCGCGGTGGCGGACCGCGCGTCCATCAGGGCGTTGGCGCCGGCCTGATCGATCGACGTCACGCTGGCCAGATTGACCACCACTTGCGGGGTGCCCTCTCGAGCGCCGGGAAGCCAGTCGAGCAGAGCCGCACCCGCCTCACCAACCAGACGCCCGGTGAGGGTGACCAGCAGCACGTCTCCGATGTGGCTGGACGCGCAAGATCCGCCGAACTCTTGGCGCGACACGGTGACCTCCCCTGGCGTCAGCGACGAAAACTGAGCATCTTCAGTATAGGCGACGGGTGATGCCGCCCGGCCGCTCTGGCTTATGATGGGCCCCTCGTTTCCTTCAGGCTGGAACGCAACGGAGGCGGTATGAGCCATCACGACGAGTTCGATTTGCTCGAACAGGTGCAGGCGGAGACCGAAGCGAAGGCGGACACGATGGAGTGGTCCACGGACGTGGACCGCCGCCGGTTCGTCTTTCTGTCGCTGGCGAGCGCGGCGGCGGGCGTGTTTGGCCTCGGCGCCAGCGTGCTCGCGCAGGGCGCCGCCCCGGCCGCGACGCCGCAGCAGCCGGCCGCGCCGCCGCCTCCGCCGCTCGGCAACGGCGAGCCCGTGTCGTGGACGTTCCAGCCGTATCCGGGCGGCACCGGCGCGCTGTTCGAAAAACTGATCAAAGAACGCGGCGCCGCGGCGTTCGCGCGCGCGACGTACACGCCGGTCCGCTGGACCGGCGCCGTGCCGACGAGCTCCGAGGAGATCGCGTTCCTGCCGGCGCACCGGCTGTCCGTTTTGATCCGGGACAAGCGCATCACGTCGGTGCAGCTCACGAAGATCTATCTCGATCGCCTCGAGCGCCTCGATCCGACGCTGCTCTGCGCCGTGACGATCATGCGCGAGCAGGCGCTGGCCGAGGCGGCCAAAGCCGACGCCGATCTGGCGGCCGGCCGCTACCACGGGCCGCTGCATGGCATCCCGTACGGCGTGAAGGATCTGTTCTCGACCAAAGGCGTCCGCACGACGTGGGGATCAGGCGACTTCGACAAACGCGTCATCGACGAGGACGCTGAGATCGTGGTCCGCCTGCGCAACGCCGGCGCGGTGTTGCTGGCGAAACTCTCGACAGGTCGCTTTGCCT
>Ga0137326_1000160_pt1 | contig 25012 bp, 20 predicted proteins | sample EasRivERMZT500_2_FD_102292 | JGI IMG/M metagenome (GOLD analysis project Ga0137326, IMG submission 102292) | Soil microbial communities from meander-bound floodplain in the East River, Colorado, USA - East River MetaG ERMZT500_2 | ecosystem: Environmental > Terrestrial > Soil > Floodplain ... | reverse complement strand
GCTTCGGCCGCGGCGGCTACATCGGCGACACCTGGGAGTGGGATGGCGCCACCTGGACGCGATTCGCGGGCAGTGGACCGCCAGCGCGGAACGCGCCAGCCATGGTCTACGACGCGACACGCCGGGTGATCGTGATGTTCGGCGGCGACACCAAGCAGACCGGATCGCTTGCGGATACGTGGACATTCGACGGCGCAGCCTGGCGTCAGGCGCCGGGGTCCGACGCGGCGCCGCCTGCGCGGACGACTCACGCGATGGTGTACGACGCGCGGCGCCAGCGCGTCGTGCTCTTCGGCGGCAGCGATGGACCCAAGCTGCTCGGCGACACCTGGGAGTGGGATGGATCGCGGTGGACGCAGCGTTCCAGCGAGGGACCTTCCGCGCGCACGCTCTATGGTCTCGCCTACGACTCCGCGCGCGGCCGAACCGTGATGTTCGGCGGCATGAGCGTCTTCGCGCCGGATGCGCCGAGCCACGGCGACACGTGGGAATGGGACGGCACGCGATGGACACAGGTCATGGTCAGCGGTCCCAGCCCGCGCGATCACGTCGCGATGGACTACGACGCGGCGCGGCAGGCGGTGGTGATGCACGGCGGGGGTCTCGGCGACAGCGCGCCTGGCGAAACCTGGACCTTCGACGGCCGCGCGTGGACGCCACTCGCGCCCACCGGCCCGCGCCGCCGTTTCGCGCGACTGGCCTTCGATCCTCGCACTCGCACGATGCTGCTCTTTGGCGGATTCGATCGGCAGCCGTCGAGCGAAGTGTGGAGGCTGTCGGGCGCCGCGTGGACGCGGGTCGATCCGAAATAGGCACCCGCTCCTGAACGTGGTGTGACTGTGCGGGCGCGCCGGACGCGCTCCGGCGCGTAGAATGCGTCCGTGCACTGGCGCCAGCGACTCCCCGACAGCGTGCGTCCGTACGTCGAGGCGGCGCCGATCGCGGCGTTCTTCCTCGGCATCTCGTCCGGGTTCGGCTTCGCGATGATCGCCGCGACGCTCACCACCAGGCTCGCGCAGGACGGGATCAAGAAGAGCGCGGTCACGGCGTTCGCGTTTACCTTCCTCGCGTTCAACATCAAGTGGATATGGGCCCCGCTCGTCGACACCGTGCGGATCCCCGGGCTGGGGCGCTTCGGCCAGCGCCGGGCGTGGCTGTGGGTGAGCGGCGCGCTCGTGATGGTGGCCGTCGTGTGGCTCGGGAGCCTCGATCCGAAGGCCTCGCTGCCGACCGTCGCCGCCGCCGCGATCCTCGTCGGCGTCCTGGCCGCGACCAACGACATCGTTATCGACGCCTACCGGATCGAGCTGCTCGAGCCGCGGCAGCTCGGCGTCGGGGCCGGCATGAGCCAGTACGGCTGGCGGATCGGGTCGGCCGGCGCCGCCTCGCTGGCGCTGGTGATCGCGGCCCGCGGCGGGTGGTCGGCGGCCTACTACGTGTGCGCGCTGCTGGCGCTGCCCGCGATGGTCGTCGGCCTTTTCATGGGCGAACCCGCGCGGCGCCGCCCGCCGGCGCCGGTGCCAGGCGTGCTTCAGGCGGTCGTTGCCTACTTCAGTCCCTTGACCGAGTTCCTGAAGCGCGAGGGCGCCGTCGTGGTGATGCTCTTCGTGCTCATCCACAAGATCGGTGACACCCTCGCGAACCTGACCCTACGGCTGCTGCTCACCGACCTCCGCTTCACCAACGACGAGATCGCGTTCTACGACGTGTTCGTCGGGTTCATCGCTTTTCTCGTCGGCATCTTCGTCGGCGGGGCGCTCTACGCCCGCGCCGGGATGAAGCAGGCGGTGCTCGTCAGCCTGGTGCTGATGGCGGTGTCGAATTTCAGCTTTGCGGCGCTCGCCGCCGCCGGGCATTCGAACCTCGGCCTGGCAGGGGCGATCGGCTTCGAGAACTTCGCGAGCGGCATCGGCGGCGTCACCGTGGTGGCGTACCTCTCGGCGCTGTGCAACCTGCGATTCACGGCCACGCAGTACGCGCTGCTCTCTGCGCTCGCGAGCGTCGCGGGCCGGTTCCTCACCGGCACGACCGCCGGCGCGCTCATCGAGACGATGGGCTACGTGAGCTTCTACCTGCTGACCACGGCGATCGCGTTTCCGGGCGTGATCTTGTTCTGGTTCATGATGCGGTCGGGTCTCGCCGATTTGTCGATCGGCTCGGCGGGCCGCGTGAACGGAGCGGGGGAGCGATGAAACTCTTCAGCGCGGCTTCTTGACTTCCGCCAGGCCGTCGAGGCGCATGAGCCCGAACTGTCCCTCGACGTACGAGACCGCGCCGTGCTTGCGGTCCGGCGAGAACCCGAACGACTCGATGATCGTGCCCGGCTCGGACACGAGGATCACGCGGCGCGTTGCCGAGGTGTCCTGGCCCGGCCGGAACGTCTGTTCGTACAGGCAGGCGCGGCCGGTGGCGTCGGCGGCGACGAAGATGAACGCCTGGCCGTCCGCGCGCCATCGCCCGCGGCCGACCGAGATGAAGTTCGTCTGGCCCGACGTCGTCACTGAGATCTCCGGGATGACGGCTTTGCCGTCGGACAGACGCACGATGCGCACGTGCCCGAACCCGATCGCGTTCGAGTGGTACAGCACGTACTGCCCGTCGGGCGAGAGCTCGGGATGGGAGTTGATGCCAGTCACGAATCTCGTGGCCTGCGATCCGTCGCGGTGAATCTTCCACAAGCCCTGCGTCGGCTCGGACCCGGCGCTGTAGACGATCCATTCGCCGTCCGGCGTCGCCGTCGGATTCTCGGCGTCCTGTCCGTCCTTCGTCAGCTGCCGCGCATTGCGCCCGTCGGGCTCGGCAATCCAGATCTCGAAGTGTCCCGTCCGATTCGAGCTCCAGATCAGGTTCTTGCCGTCGGGCGTGATTGCCGGGTCCCAGTCCTCGGTTTTGTCGTCGGTGAGCCGACGCGTCTCGCCGGTTGCGGGCGACGTCATGTACAAGTCGAGGTTGCCGCTGCGAGCCGCTGAGAACACGATCCACTTGCCGTCGGGGGAGTAGGCCGGCTGTCGATCCGAGCTCGTGCCGCGCGTGAGCCATCGCCCCGCGACAAGGCCTGCCGGCGTCACTTCGCCTTCGCGCAGGTTCTGACGTGTGACCGCCGCGTCAAGCACGATGCTGCCGTCGGCGAGGATATCGAGGCCGGTGGCGTTCGCCGGCACCCAGGCGATGGTCCGGCCGCCACCCGACCGCGGATGCCACACGATGCGCGACTCGGGCGAATAGGACGTGACGTCGGGGACCTGCGCGTACACCAGCGCGTCTGTGCCGGACCACACGGCGGAGGAAAGCTGTCCGCCCGTATCGACGGGGTCGATCGACGTGGACGCGAGCGTCCCGGCATCGAACACGAGCAGCCGATCGGCGATTGTGGCCTGGATGCCAGACTGGACGACGACGAACGAGCGGCCGTCGGGCGACCATCGCGGGCTGCGCAAGGCGGTGGGTAGCGGCTGACTTTCCCGAATCTGACTGCCGTCGGCGCCTGCGACACCGGCCACCCAGTCGGTGCCCTGGCGCTGGCGCACGAACGCGATGCGCAGGCCGTCCGGCGACCAGTCGCCACCGAACGCCTGGTCGAGCACCTTTCGGGGCTGGCCGCCGACAACGGGCACCCGATAGAGCGCAAACGACGCCCCTTCGTAGCGGCTGAAAAGCAGCGTGGCGCCATCCGGCGAAAAGCGCGGTCCGGTGTCGTTGCCCTCGGTGAGCACGGCTTCTTCAGCGGTCGCCAGCTGCCGCAGCCAGATCTTGCCGGCGCCGTCGCGGGTCGACACGAACGCGATCGTCTTCCCGTCGGGCGAGACGGCCGGCAGCGAGTCGCGGCCGGAGTAGGTGAGCACCGTCGTTCGGGTGACGGGTGGAGCCGGCGGCGTGACGGGCGGAATCAGACGGGCGAGCGCCGCCCATCCGATCGCGATGCCCGCAAGGAATACCCCCGCGGCGACGAAGGTTCCTGGACGCCGGCGCGGCCGGTGCGCGGTGTCGGCTGCTGCGGATGGCTCGACGCGTCCCGTCGGGCTCGACATCGACTCCAGCTGAAACGCCAGATCGGCAGCCGACTGAAAACGGTTCTCGGGCCGTTTCTCGAGACAGCGATGGATGATGCGGTCGAGCGTCGGCGGCACTTCGCGCTCGACGGCAATCGGCGGCGCCTCGTCTCTGGCGATCGCCGTCATCGTCTCGGCCGGGCTCTCGCCGCGGAAGGGCCGCACGCCGGCGGCCATCTCATACAGGAGGACACCGAAGGCGAAGATATCGGTGCGCGCGTCGGCCGGCTGGCCGCGAACTTGTTCGGGCGCCATGTAGCCGACGGTGCCCATCACGATGCCGGCGTCGGACGCGACGGCGGTGTGAGCCTCGCTCGCGCGCGCCGCGCCCGGCACGCTCTCGGTTCGCGCCAGCCCGAAGTCGAGGATTTTGACGACGCCGTTCGCGGCGACGATGACGTTAGCGGGCTTCAGATCGCGATGGACGATGCCGCGGTTGTGCGCGGCGGCGAGACCACGCGCCACCTGCGCGGCGTACTCGAGCACGCGTCGCATCGGCAACCGCCCGGCGGCGAGGAGCGCCTGCAGCGTGTCGCCGTCCACCAGCTCCATGACGACGAACGACGTCCCGCCGTCGGTGCCGACGTCGAAGATCGCGACGAGATTGGGATGCGAAAGCGCGCCGAGCGCCTGCCCCTCGCGCACGAAACGGGCGCGCGCGGCCGGATCGCCGGCGAGCAGCTCTGGCAGCACCTTGAGGGCGACGTCGCGGTTCAGGCGTGTATCGCGCGCGCGATACACCTCGCCCATGCCGCCTCTGCCCAGCTCGGCGAGGATCTGGTAAGGACCAATCCACTTTCCGATCACAGGCAGTTCCTCGCCTGGGCTACGGCGAGCCTCGCCGAAGCTCGCCGCACCGTTGACGAGGCGAGCGAAGGCGGGCCGCCTCTGCCCAGCTCGGCGAGGATCTGGTAAGGACCAATCCACTTTCCGATCACAGGCAGATCCTCGCCTGGGCTACGGCGAGCCTCGCCGAAGCTCGCCGCACCGTTGACGAGGCGAGCGAAGGTGGGCCGCCTCTGCCCAGCCTGGCCACGATCTCGTACGCGCCGAGGGTCCTGCCGATCATCGTCAGCGCGGGGATCCTATCGCGTAAAGGGCCGGAGCTCGCCTGATGCGGTCGTGTCTCGCCGATCTCTCGATCGGCTCGGCGGGCCGTCATCTCGAGGGCCTGGGCGTGATGGCCGATCATGCCCGACATGAACGAAAAGCGCGCCGGCACGGCGCGTTGGGCTAGACTGGCGCCGTTCGGCTCATGATCGACGTCTTCCCTCGCGACGTGCGCTACGCGCTTCGCACGCTGGCCGCGCGGCCGGGCTTCGCCACCGCGGCGATCCTGACACTCGCGCTCGGCATCGGCGCGAACACCGCCATCTTCTCGGTGGTGGACCGGGTGTTCCTGCACCCGCTCCCGATGCCCGATGCCGGTCGCCTGCTCACGGTCCGCGAGGTGAGCCCCGAGCGCCCGCGCGCGTTCGGTCTGTCCGGACCGGCGTATCAGCAGATCGCCGCCGACACCACGCTCTTCGAGGACGCCGCGGCGTTTCAATCGAACCAGCTCGCGCTCGTCCGCGAGGGATCGCCGGAACTCGTCTGGGGGTATGACGTCACGCCGAACTTTTTCGCCTGGCTGCGCGAGCCGCCGCTCCTCGGGCGAACGTTCAACGCCGATGACGTCCGAACGGACGCGAAGAGAATGGTGGTGCTGAGCCACGCGTTCTGGCAGCGCCGGTTTGGCGGCGACCCGGACATCGTCGGCAAGGCGATTCCGCTCTCGAACGAGACGTTCGCGCCCGCGCCAGGCACGCTGGCGACGACGTCCACGGTCATCGGCGTCATGCGCGAGGGGTTCGAGTTCCCGCACGGCGGGGCGGGCCGTTGCGACTTCTGGAAGCCGGTTGCGCTCGCCGACGTGACGTTCACGCGGCCCTGGGATCGAAGCCTCCGCAACTGGACGGCCCTCGTCCGGCTGCGACCCGACGTCGGTCACGACCGCGCGCGGGCCGCGCTTGACACCCTGGCGGCGCGAAACGCGGCCGACTTCCCCGCGACGTCGAAGCCGTGGACGTTCGAGGCGCGGCCGCTCGCCGAACTCTTCAGCTCACCGGATTTCCGCGTGACTATGGTCAGCCTCGTCGCCGCCGTGGGCATCGTGCTGCTGCTCGCCTGTGCGAACATCGCGAACCTCCTGATGACGCAGGCGGAGAGTCGGCGTCGCGAGTTCGCGATTCGGATGGCCGTTGGCGCGGACCGTGGGCGTCTGGTGCGGCAGCTCCTCGTCGAGAGCGTCGTGCTGGCCCTGCTCGGCGGCCTGGCGGGCTGGCTGGCCGCCACCTGGGGCACGGAGATCCTCGCGGCTCGTCTGCCGGCGGATGTGCCGCGCCTCCGGTCGCTCGGCCTTGACGCGCGGGCGTTCGGCTTCACCCTGCTGCTGGCCGTCGTGACCGGCGCGCTCTTCGGCCTGGTGCCGGCCTGGCAAGCCGCAAGGCCACGCGCGGACGAGACGTTGAGGTCCCCGACGCTCTCGCCAAGCCGGGACCGGCGCGCGTTCCGGCACGGGCTGGTCATCACCCAACTGGCGCTCTCGGTCCTGGTCCTCTTTGCCGCAGGACTGCTGTTGCGAAGTGTGTCCAGATTCCTCGACGTCCCGCCCGGGTACGATCCGCGGAATCTCGTGATGTTCATGGTGACGCACTTCAACATCAGCGCCGAGGAACGCCGCGCGAACCTCGGCCCGATGACGGACGCGTTTCGTGCGCTGCCAGGCGTCGACGCGCTCGCGCTTGGCGGCCGGGGAGGCTCCGGAACGATTCTGGTGCCTGGGCGGACGGAACGCCGCACCGCCGATCACATGCTCGTGGGCACCGAGCGCCAGGACTTCTTCGCCACGTACCGCATCCCGCTGCTGCGCGGTCGCGGCTTCGATAGTCAGGACGCGGTCCCCGGCAGCACGGGCGTCATCGTCAATGAGACCATGGCGCGCGAGCTGTGGCCGGGCGTGGAGGCGCTCGGACAGGTCTTCACGTCCGCCAACAAGGCGACGGTTCGGTTCGAGGTGATCGGCGTCGTGGGTGATGTCATCGAGAACCCGGAACGCGCCCCGGGGTCGAGATTCTACGAGCCGTACGAACGCGTGACCGCGCCGACGATGTCCTCGCTCTACACCCTCCGCGCGCGGTCGGATGCGACGGCGCTGATTCCGGCCCTGCGCGCGACGCTCTGGCAGATGGACCGCGTCACCATTCCACCGCAGATGATGTTGATCGAGGACTCGTTCCGCGCCATGGTGGCGCCGCGTCGGACGCTGCTGGAGCTGCTCGCGTTTTTCGCCGTCGCGGCGGCGCTGCTGACCGCCATCGGCATCTACGGCGTCGTCGCCCAGTCGGTGGCCAGCCGCACGCGCGAAATCGGCCTCCGGCTGGCGCTGGGCGCGCAGCGATCCGACGTGTTCCGGCTGATTGTCGGCCAGGGCGGACGCGTCATCGTCATCGGCGTGGGGGCGGGCCTCGTGGCCGCGCCTCTGGCCGGGCGTTACCTGCAAAGCAAACTGTTTGGCGTCGGCGCGACGGATGTCGCGACGCTGGCGGGCGTGTCGCTGCTGCTCAGTGTCGTCGCGCTCGCGGCGTGCGGCGTGCCGGCGCGACGGGCGATGCGGGTGGATCCGTCGGTCAGCCTGAGATCAGACTGACCGACGGCCTTGCGAACTAGATCATGCCGTTCAGCGTCCGAAGGGCGCGAACGCTCACCTTGCGGCTCGCGGGCTTGGCCTTGATCATGATGTCTTCGCCCGTGAACGGGTTGCGGCCCTTGCGCGCGGAGGTCGCCGGGCTCTTCGGGGACGGAGTGACTTGTCCGGGATAATCCTGCATGCCACGCGTCATCGCGTTCGGACTGCTCGCGGCCTCCACCTTCGTCACCGGTCAACAGTCCACACCTGCCGCGCCGGCCGCGGACACGCAACTCACACGGCGCCTGGACGTCGTCGTCCCTCGAACCCTCGAGGCGACGGGTACGCCGAGCGTGTCCGTTGCCGTTGTGCGAGGCGGATCCGTGGTGCTCACGCGCGCGTGGGGGCTCGCGCGCGTCGAATCGCGAACGACCGCCACGCCGGCCATGCGCTACCCGATCGGCTCGGTCGCCAAGCAGTTCACGGCCGCGGCCATGCTGTTGCTGCAACAGGACGGCAAGCTGTCGCTGGACGACCGCGTGTCCCGCTACCTCCCTGACGTGGCGCACGCGGATCAGGTCGCCATTCGGCAGTTGCTGAACCACACCGCGGGTTACGACGATTACTGGGCTCAGGACTTTGTCCCGGACTACCTGCTCAAGACCGCGGATGTGCCGCAGATCCTCCGCGAGTGGGGCGGCAGGCCGCTGACGTTCACCCCCGGCGCCGAGTTTCGGTACAGCAACACCAACTACGTGATTGCCGGCGCGATCATCGAAAAAGTCAGCGGCGGTCCGTTCTTCCGATTCCTCCAGAGCAGAATCTTCGGGCCGCTTGGAATGCGATCGGCATTCGATTACGTGAAAAACCCATTGCCGTCGGCCGATGCCGCCGGCTATTTTAAGTACGCGCTTGGCCCACTGCGCCCCGCGAGACGAGAAGCGGACGCGTGGCTCTTCGGCGCCGGCAGCCTGGCCATGACGGCCAGCGATCTCGCAACGTGGGATCGGTCAGTCATGTCACGGACGCTGCTCAGTGAAGCGTCCTATCGCGAACAGCAAACCGAGGCGCGTCGGGCAGACGGAGCTCGAGCCGCGACCTACGGCCTTGGCGTGGAGCTTGCGCCCAGGTTGGGCCGTCGCGCGGTTTCACACCTTGGCGGCGGGGCCGGCGTCATGTCCGCCAATTGGATCTTTCCCGACGACCGGGCGGCGGTGGTGGTCTTGTCGAATGGCAAGGGTAGAGCCGCCTGGAGCATCGCCGACTTCATCATCGGCGAGTTGTTCGCGACGGGTGTGCGACCTGACAAACCAGAGGAAGTGGCCCGCCCTGCGCCACCGCCCGCGGCCGCAACCCTCGGCATGAGAACGGATGTCGTCAAAGCGCGGCGTATTCTGGAAGATCTGCAAAAGGGCGTGCTCGATCGATCGGCATTCACCGAGAACGGGAACGCATTCTTTTCGAAACAGGCACTCGCGGATTTCAGCGCGAGCCTGGCGCCGCTCGGACCAGTCACGGTGTGGCCCAGCTTTCAGGGCAAACGGGGATCGCTGGCTGTCCGGGGCTACAACGCGTGGTTCGCCACCACCACGCTTCTCATCACGATCATGGAAGCGCCTGACGGCCGGCTGGAACAGTTCCAGGTCGCCGTCGCGCCGCCTCAGTGGAAATGAGGGGAACGTTGGGAACGACGGGGCTCACAGATCGCGCCGCGTGCGGACGATCCGCTAGCCCGATATCGGCCGTTCCGCGAAAAACAGGCCCATGTCGCCGTAAATTCCGGTGGCTTGCTTCTCGTAGCTCACGACGAACCCGGCGCGCTCCAGGCATGCCACCAGGTGCTCGACCGCGAACTGATCCACGTCTGCGACGCGAACGTGCCGCGGCAGGTCGGCCTTTAGTTCGTGGTACTCGCCGACGATGCGTTCGATCCGATCGAGGTGCTTCGACGTCAGCAGGATCGGAAACTCGGCGCCCTCGCAGTCCAGCTTCATCAGCGAAATCCGAGACCCGTCGCGGGTGATCGCCTCAACCGCGTCGTCGAAAGGTGCGGCGTCCACCATGGGACCGTCGGTGTCCCAAATGAGCGTGCCTCCGCCCGTATTCGCTCGGTCGCTCGACGGCCAGAAATGGAGCTGCGGAGCGACGACGTCCGATCGCCACAGCGCCACGGGCCGCAACTCGACGCGGGGTCCGAACGGCGCGAGATTCCGTTGTGCTTGCGCGAAATTCTCCAGTTGAGGCTCGAAGCTGTAGACCTTGCCTGCGCCGCGGGTGAGTGCCAGGTAGCTGAACGAACCAATGTGGGCACCGATGTCTACAATCACAGCGTCGGATCGCAGGCGGTCCGGCACGCGGTACTCGTTACGGACCACAACGTGGTTGTAGACGAGGTCGTCGATGGTACCGGGCCGCCGGTAGAAGGCCTCCACGGACGTCATCCTACCGCGTCGCGCTGGCACCGTTGCGCAACGAGCTAGGGTACAGGGATTGACGACTTGGTGACTGGAACTATGGACAAACCAGATAAATTGGCCGTGCTGGAAGCTCTACTGGGCGAGAAGGTGAAGCTCCATTTCTGGGAAGGCGAATGGCAGGACGGCGGTCTGACCGACCACATGCTGAGAACGCTGTTCGAGCTCAGCGGCAGTGTGAGCGATGACCAGACCGGCGTGATCCTTGAAACGGGTGCTGGTCTTTCCACGCTGGCATTTCTGGCCAGTGCGCCCGCGCGTGTCATCACGATCGCGCCCGATCCGAAGCTTCGAGACCGTATCGACGCCCAGATCGCGCGGTTCTCTCTCGACGGCTCGCGGATCGACTATTACGTCGATCGTTCTGAAAATGTCCTGCCCGATCTGGCGAAGAGCGACGAGCCCTTCGTTGATGTCGCCCTGATAGACGGCGGCCATGGGATGCCCACCGTATTCGTTGACTTTTGCTACATCAACAAGATCCTGAAGCAAGGAGGCTACCTTGCGATCGACGACATCCAGCTTCACTCCGTGCGCCAGCTGTACTTACTCCTGAAGAGCCAGCCCGGCTTCCACATCGTTCGTGACCTCGGCAAGCTCGTTGTCTTTCAAAAGACCGGGAACCAGAGGTTCCTGCCAGAGTGGAACAAACAGCCTTTTGTGGTTCTCAACAGTTGCTAGAGCCTCGCCCGGATCGCGCTGGCTTACCGCCCAGTCGTGAAGTTCACCGTGACGTTCAGTTCCACCTCGACCGGCAGACAGTTGAGTCGTGTCGGCGTGAACTGCCACTGCGCGACGGCCGCCGAGGCGGCAGCCGCGAGCTTCTCGTGCACTTCACGAAGGACCTTGATGTCCGTGACGGTGCCCTGCTTCGTCACGAGGCCTTTGAGCACGACCGTGCCGGAGACGCCGTCCGCGAGCAAGTCGAGCGGATAGATTGGGCGCACGTCCGCGACCTTCATGGGCTCGACGATGTCGCTGCCGCCGGCGGTGGCCTCGCAGGGTCTGGGGGAGACGGTCCGCCTGACCGGCGCCGCTGATTCACCGGGGGCCTTGGTGCCCGTCACGGTGATTTCTTCCGACAACGATCCGAGCGAGAGCACCAGGTCGTGCTGCACGCGCGAGCGCCCGTCCACGAAGCGCAGCGAGCGCTGGCTCTTGAAGCCCGCGCGCTCCAGCCGGATGTCGTACTGCCCCGGGGTCTTGATCGGGATCTCGTACGACCCGTCCGCGGCCGTCAGGATCGTGAGCGTCGCGCCGGTGGGCGTCACGACCTGAATCTCGATGGCATGCACCGGCCGCCCGGCGGCATCCCGAACCACGCCGCCGATCACCGGGGATGGCCGCTGCGCGGCCGCCAGAACCACGACGGCTGCCGTCAGCCATGCGAACGTCGCATTCGATCGGGAGATGGTCGCCATGGGCGAATCATACGGCTGTCCTGCGTCGTTGCTGCTCGAAGTGGACAGCCCCGCTCACGCCACCTTCGTTTTCCTAGGAAAACTCGCGATTACGTTGGCACGGATGTTGGTTAAGTAGGGTCCGGAAGTTGGAGGACCCTGCCATGTCTGATATCGCTGTCCGTCGCTCGCATGTGTTTGGTGGTCTTGGTCTCCTGGCCGGCATCGTCGCCATCGCGTTCTGGGCGCCGTGGACCGGTGAAGCGCGCGGAGGTCGCACCATCCAGGTCGGCAACATGAAGGTCACGTGCGGCCTTGATGAGCAGCCGATGGTGCGGCAAGTGGGCACGCGCAGCGATCAGATCGCGGTCGAGTGCGTGAACACGGGTCTGGTCTCGATGCCGGGCTACGCCTCGAACGGTGTGGCACGGGATTCGGGGTTCGCGCCCGCGGTCTACACGCGGCCGGCGGCGGTTCGCGCCGCGTCAACGGTTAGCGGGGCCAGCGCGCCCCGCACGACCGCGCAGGAGCCTGCGCGTGAGGAGGGTCGCTCCTGGAAGAAGACCGCGATGATCATCGGCGGATCGACGGGCGCCGGTGCGGGCATCGGGGCCATTGCCGGCGGCAAGAAGGGCGCGCTCATCGGCGCGGCCATCGGCGGCGGCAGCGCGGCGATCTTCGAAGCGATCAAGCGGAAGTAAGCGTCTCCACATACGCCTCGGCCGTGCGAGGCGTCACACCAAACCGGTCCGCGCTCTTCTTCCAGTCGGGGAAGGGCGCGGACTCGGTCGCCGCGTAGAGCCCCAGCGTCATCAGCCGCGCCGCCACTTCGTTGAATGGCCGCACCACCAGCGGCAGATACTTCATCGCGAACACCGGGATGTGCTTGCGTTTGCCGGACTTGCCGAGCCGGCGCTCGACGAGCGTCGCCAGGTCATTCAGCGACAGGTTCGACGGCCCGCCGACCTCGACGTTCTCGTTGGCGATCTCCTCGCGGGCGAGCACGCGGACCGCGAATTCCGCGACGTCATCGACCGCGATGTAGTTGCCGACCTGGGTGCCGTCGCCGAAGATCGTCGCCGCGCCCTTCTTGCGGATGCCCGCCGCCAGGATCTGATCGATCCACACGTCCATGAACGCCGTCGGCCGAAGCATCACGTGCCGGACGCCGCTCCGCCGGATGGCGTCTTCGATGTACCACTTGATGCGGAAGTAATCCACGACCGAGAACTGATCCACGCCGCGGAATGACACGTAGACGAGGCGGCGCACGCCGGTGTTGCGCGTGGCGGCGCACAGATTCTGATAGGCCGTCAGGTCGATCTTGATCGGGCTCGTCGGGCCCGAGCCCATGACGTTGTTGGCGGTCGCGATGATCTGCCCGATGCCGCGGCACGCCTCGGTGACCTTGGACAGATTCATCAGATCGACCGCCGCCACCTCGGCGCCGGCTTTGGCGAGCGGCGCGAGCTTGTCTGCGTTGCGGCCCAGCGCGCGAACCGGCACGCCGGCGGCCAGCAGCTTGCGCGCGATGGCGCCGCCGAGCAGACCGGAGGCGCCGGCGACGAGAACGCGGGATTCGGCCATGCGGGGAATGGTAGCCTGAGCCGTGCGCACCGTGTCGACCCTCGTCGTCTTCGCCGCTCTGCTGGGGCTGACTGCGTCGCTCCCGGCCCAGCGCGCCGGCCAGCCGCCGGCGCCCACGCTCCGGCCGCTCGATCCGCAGGTCAAGGAAGACGGCACGGTCATCTTCAGCATCCTCGCGCCGCAGGCGAAGAGCGTCGCGGTTTACGTGGACACGATGGCGCCATCCGCGGCGGTGCCGTTGGCGGTTGACAGCCGCGGCGTCTGGCAAGGCCGGCTCGGCCCGATCGAGGCCGACATCTATACGTACTCGTTCGTCGTCGATGGCGTCTCGATCAATGCGGGGCTCGTCGAGGTGGTCGGCCGCACGCCGGAAGCCTGGCATCCACGCAAGGGGCCGCACGGCTCGATCCACGCGCACTGGTACGACGCGAAGGCGCTCGGCATGTTGCGGAGCGTGTACGTCTACACGCCGCCGGGCTACGAGGCGTCGACCGCGAACTATCCCGTGCTGTATCTCCTGCACGGGAGCGGCGGCGCCGAGGACGTCTGGGTGTCGATCGGCGCCGCGAACGTCATCCTCGACAACCTGATTGCGGACGGGAAGGCGAAGCCGATGGTGGTCGTGATGCCGTTCGGCCACGCGGAGCCGAGCCCGCGCGTCGGCCGCGCCGCGACGTTCACCGCGCGCGACAACACTGCCTTCATGAAGGATCTCGTCGACGAGATCATGCCGCTCGTCCAGCGGACGTATCGGGTGTCACGCCGCGCCGATGACCGCGCGATCGCCGGCTTCTCGATGGGCGGCAGCCAGGCGCGGCAAATCGGCTTCGCGCGGCTGGATCTGTTTCACTGGATCGCGCCGTTCAGCGCCGGCTTCAGCACGCCAGCCGGCGATCTGACGGTCGAGATGGTGGAGCAGTCGTACGCCGGAATCCTCGAGGATCCCGCGCCGACGATCGCCGCGCTCAAGCTGTACTGGGCCGCGTGCGGCGCCGACGAGACGCGCCTCGTCACGCAGAACAAGCTGTTCGCCGACGTGCTCAACAGCCGCGGCATCCGCCAGACGTTCCTCACGATTCCCGGCGGCCACACGTGGCACGTGTGGCGCCGCAACCTGCGCGACCTCCTGCCGTTGCTGTTCCGGTAGTTAACGCGTACCGAACTTCAGCACGAGTCCCACCGCAAACCTCGAATTTACGTCGACGATATCGGCGAAGCTGCCGAACAGATCGAACTGTGCGCGCGCGGCCAGATTCCGCGTGATGCCGACGTCCACGCCGCCGCCTCCGCCGAAGGTGAGGCCGGTGTCCGAGAAGCCGATGTTCGTGTGGCCGGTGCACGCGCCGAAGAGCCCGTGCACGAAGCCGTCCACCCGGCTGCCGCGGAACGTGAATCTCGGGCCGAACAGGTACTCGTAGACGGTGGATTCCGCGGTCACGCCCGGGAAGTTGGGGCCGAGATCCGAGTTGGTGTTGTAGTGCCCGCCGAGGTCCGCAAACACGCCGAACCATCGATTGATGTGGAAGGTCGCGCCCACCTGAAACCCGGTCGAGTCTCCGCGCGGGAAGTCGTCGAGCTCGTCGGACGGCAGGAACGAGAGGGCGCCTGAGACGTCGGCGCGCGGCGTCTGCGCATACGCGACGCCGGTGAGGCCCGTGAGCAGGAGGAGGAGAACGATCGCAGCACGCTGCATTTCAGATCACCTCACCGGTGAGGTGACCAGGGATGCAGCGTGTGCCGCGTTGCGAAGGCGCCAGACCTCTACGATAGGCCCAGGTCGGTCGAGGGCGCGGTGGATGCGCGTCGCCGTGTTGTGAAAGTACGGCGAGACGCTGGCCTGCGTCGGCGCATCAGTGCCGGTCGCATACGGCGAGAACGTCGCGAGCAGGTCGGCTTCGTTCTTCAGCCCGGCTTCGAGCGCGGCGGTTTCCGGATTCGGGACGTTGCTGCGCTTCAGGACGACGTAGCTGATGCCGTGCCGCCGGAGCGCCGCGAGGCCCTGCTGCTCGACGTCGGACGGCAGGACAAAAATACGGTCCACGTCGGTGCCGCCGTCGCCGTAAAAGATCGTCCGATAGGCCGGAGCGTGCGCCACTTTCATCTGCCACTGAAACTTGACGCTGGCCTTGCGCTCGTCACCCAGATTCGTCCGCAGCGCCTCGATGAGCGCCTCGTGCGAGGTTTTAATCGATGCGCTGTACGGCTGCGTGAGTACCGTGGCGCCCGACGGCACTTCGTGCTCGATGTAGTCGCGCGCCAGCGAGCGTGTGTCCGGCTGGGCAAAGAACTGATTGGATCGAATGCAGAGCAGGAGCCCGGGCACGCAGGAGGCCGCGACGATGGCGGCGGTCGCCGCGGTGGCCCGTGACCGGAAGAACGCGCCAACGGTCACCGCGCCGAGGCCCGCGGCCGCAGCGAGCATCGGCAGCATGGCGTCCAGGTACCGGCTCATCGGCACGGTGTGCGCAATAAAGAAGAGGTAGGCCAGCGGAAACGTGAGGAGGACCAGGCCGCGCCGCCAGTCCGTCGCCATCGCGTAGACCAGGCCGATGACCGCCAGCGCGAACACCGGCGGCCCCATCGCGTCCGTCGCGAGCATGCGCAGATACGGCACCAGGGCCGTGAACGCGCCGCCGCCCGCCGCCAGCGCCCGGTCGATGTCGACCGCGCGCACGCCGCTGATGTCGCGCATCGCGGTCGGGATCTCGACGATGAAGAAGGGCGAGCCGGCGAGAAAGCCGGCGATGGTGCCGGCCGCCGCCCACGCCAGCAACCGCGCCGAGTCCTGCCAGCGCCCCGATCGGCGGATGTCGGCGACCGCCAGGCCCGCGATCGCGATCACCGTGAACAGCACGTAGTACTGGGTCGAGATCGCCAGTCCGGCCAGGAACCCCGCCCACACCCAGCTCCGCGGCCGCGCCGCCGCCGCTCCATCGACGACCAGGCGCGCGATCGCCACGTGCGCGATGGCAGTCATCAAAGTAACAGTCACGTCGAGCTTCACGTAGTGGGCGTCGCGCACGAGAAACGGCGACACCGCGAGGAACGCGGCGCCGGCCACGCCGGCGGCCGGCCCGTACAACCGCGACCCCAGTTTGTAGACCACGAAGACCGTCGCGGCGCCGCAGACGGCGGTGAGCGCGCGCCCGGCCAGCATGATGCGCGACGGATCCGTGAAGTACTCGAGCTGGAAGGCGGAGAGCGACTCGTACAGGCCGAACATCCGGCCGACGAGGTAGAACAGCCCCTCCCACGCGAACAGCACATAGAAGTGCAGGCTGGGGTACAGAAAATTCTTGGGATTGAGATCGTTGGCCAGCGCGAGCGCCCGGTTCATGATGGGCGTCTCGTCCGGGTTGTAGAGGCCGGGCAGGTTGTGGTCGAGCGCCCAGAGGCGCAGGCCGAAGCCGACAGCCAGGATGCCGGCGAGCGTCCAGGCGCGCCGGGAGCCCTTGAGTGTCATCCGGCGGCAAATGTACCGTACAGCCATGCCTGACGTGGTCCGGGTCGATCTGGTGGATGAGGGCGCGTTCTGGCGCGTGCGGTTCGGCGGCAGCCGCGGCAACATCCTCGATGGCGCCACGCTGCAGGCGCTCTCGGGCGTCTTCACGCAGGCGCGCTCGTCACGCGCGCTGAAAGCGATCTGCCTCGAAGGGGCCGGGGACGATTTCTCGTTCGGTGCGTCGGTTCAGGAGCACCTGCCCGCCGCGGTGCCGGCCATGCTGACCGCGCTGCGCACCTGCGTCCTCGACCTGCTCGACAGCAGCGTTGTCGTCGTGGCCGCCGTACGAGGCCAGTGCCTGGGCGGCGGCCTCGAGCTCGCGAGCGTGTGCCATCGCACCGTCGTCACGCCCACCGCCACGCTCGGCCAGCCGGAGATCGCGCTCGGCGTCTTCGCGCCGCTCGGATCCATCGTTCTCCCGGCACGCGCGGGACGCGCGCGGGGCGAGGACCTCTGCCTGACCGGCCGGAGCATAACAGCCGCCGAGGCGCTGAGCATCGGCCTCGTGGATGAGATCGCGGACGATCCCACCGCCGCCGCGCTGGCCTGGGCCCGAGCGCACTTCTCAAACCGGTCGGCGTCGAGCCTGCGGCTCGCCGTCCGCGCCGTGCGCGCGGATCTCACGGCGCGGATTCGGACTGAGCTGCCTGCGCTGGAAAAGTTGTACGTCGAAGAGCTGATGGCGACGGGCGACGCGGTCGAGGGTCTGCAGGCGTTTCTCGAGAAGCGGCCACCGAAGTGGAGGAACGCGTAGGACCAGACGTCAGGTCTTGAAACTCTTAATCGCCGCGTCCTCGTCCTCGAACATCTCGAACGTCGTGTGCAGCCTCATCACTTCGAGCAGGCGCTGGCTGCGCGCGGGCACGTGCAGGAGCTTCAGGCCGCCATTGTGATCGTGCAGCATCTTGGCCTTGCTGGCCATGGTGCCAAAGCCGGCGCTGTCGATGTGCGTGACACCGCCCAGGTCCAGCACCACGTTCACGCGGCCGTGCGCGACGAGCCCGAGCACGCGTTTGCGGATGGCGATGTCGCCGTCATCGACGAGAATCTGGCCCGACAGCGTGAGGATGGTGACGTCACCAGCCTCGTGTTCCGCGATCGTCAGCTTCGAACTCGAGGGCGTATCATAAAACATGGTCAGCCTCTTCCCGTGGATCGGTGCGGCCGGGCTGCTCCTCACACTCTCCATCGCCCCGCTGGGTCAGGGCGGGCCGGGCCGCATCCGGCCGCCCGAGGGCGTCACGTGCCCACGCAATGATCTGACGGTCTACGCCGGCCGCGTGACGAGCCTGGAGCGGCAAAAAGGCGCGACGTCACTCACCATCGCGACGGACTCGCAGACCACCGAGCGCGTCACGATCCGCCACCCCGAAGCGGCGGACCCTGACGCGTGGCTGCTCTTCAAAGGCAAGCCCTTTACCCAGGCGGACTGGAACGCCATCGCGCCGAAAGGCGCGCTGCGCGACGGCGTCCGCGCCAACGCCTGGGTCTGCCGCGACGGGCGAAACGCGATCGTCGATTTCACGCCGCCCCCGTCCTAGCTACTTGCCGTACCGATACCGCGCAAACTGGTCGCGGGCGCGGCTGAACTGATCGCCCGTGAACTCGAACATGCACGCGTCGTCCGTGTAGTCCATGAAGTTCTCGATCGGATCCGCGCCCGGCGACGCGCACGTATCGCGGCTGACGGGGCATCCGAACGCCGGCGACGCTTCCGACGGCGTGTCAGCCGCGAGGTCGCCTTGCTTGTTCGTGTTCTTCGGACCGCCGCACCCACCCTGGAACGTGTGGTACATCCCGAACCAGTGACCGACCTCGTGCGTCGCGGTGTCGCCTTCGTCGTACGGCTCCGCGCCGCCGCCCGGAACGGATGAATAGAGGATGACGACGCCGTCGTCGCTGGGGCTGCCCCTATAACTCGAAGGGAACGTCGCCCAGCCGAGGAGGCTGCTGCCCGGATTCGCTGTGTAGATATTCAGGTCGTCAGCCGATCCGACACGCAGCGCTTCCTTCGCGGCCCGTTCGGCCGCTGTGCCTGGCTCCATCCCATACCAGGCGTCGTTGACGGTTGTGTCGGTGCCGGCGAGGACGAAGCTCGCCGTGCCGACGAACGCGTCGTTGAGCACGGCCAGCTGCGCGTTGATCTGCGATGCGCTCACCGCACCGCCGCCCGACGAGGACCTGATGATGTGGAAGTACACATTGATCGTGACGGGGAACGTGACAGACGGGCCCGGTCTCGCACTCTGAGCGCCCGGCGTCAGATCGTCGAACTGCCCGTTGGCCGACCGCGTGCCGCACCGGAGCCCTGCGCGAACGAATGCGTCCTGACTGTCCCAGACTTTCCCGTTGAAATGAAACGGTTTGCCTTGACTGCCGACCGAGGCTCCGCCAGCCATGGTCAACGCCACGGCGGCGACCAACAAGGTCCTCTTCATAAGTGATCCTCCCGGAGCGAATGCAGGCTACGGCAACGTCCGGGGCTTGTCAATTACACGTTTCGACTGGGTCCTCTCGGAAATCAGCCAGACGATCCCGATCAGGATCACGAACGCCATCAGCCACCGGATCGCGCTCGCGGCGCCCCCGGCGGTGAGCGCAGGCCACTCGACCGCGCGCAGCGTGCCCCAGCGCTCGGTCATCCAGTGCCACGCCGTGTGCGCGACCAGCGCGGAAAGAATAATGATGCCGATCCGCTCGTTGATGACGTACCGGAAAAGCAGGGCGAGCGCGGGAATCATCAGCGCGACCACCAGAATCTGCCCGAGCTCGACACCGACGTTGAACGCGAGGAGCGACGTGACCAGGTGCGACCCGGCGAACTGCAGCGTGTGCTGCAGCGCAAACGAGAAGCCGAACCCGTGCACGAGCCCGAAGGCGAACGTGATCACCCACCGGCGCCGCACCGCCTGCACGCCGATAATGTTCTCGAGCGCCATGTAGACGATCGACGCCGCGATGAGCAGCTCCACCAGCGGCGGAAACCAGGCGCCGTCGGGCGCGAGCCCAAACGCGGCCGAGGCGAGCGTGATCGAATGCGCCACCGTGAAGGCGGTGACGATGAGGATGAGATCGCGGAAGCGGCGGAAGGGGAGCACGAGGCAGAAGACAAAAAGAAGATGGTCGATGCCGTCGAGGATGTGCTCGAATCCGAGCTTCACGAAGAGCCACGCCGCGTGATGCCAGCGCGGGTCCAGCCGGACCAGACCTGGATTTCCGTGGAACTCGAACGCGCGCTCGGCGCCGCCGGGCGGCAGAAAGCGCAGCACCGTCACGACGCGGATCCCCAGGCGCTCGAACGCCGGATGGATCGCGAACTCCGAGCGATCGGACGCGATCGGATACTCGAGCAGCACGTCGGCAAACGCCTGATTCCAGATGAGCGAGGTCTCCGGCGGGATGGGCGGCGCGCCGAGATGCGCGAGCGCGCTGTCGTACGCCTGATAGGACAGGTCCGACGGCAGCGACACCCGCACGGCGGCGAGGCGTCCGGCGAGCCGCGTCTCGCCCTCGTACACGGCGACGCTGTTCAGGATCCAGGTCTCCGCGCCTTCACGGACGTGCGCGTCCGATCGAGCCAGGTCGAGAAAGCCCGGGCCGTAGAGCGGGAAACTGATGTCGCGCATGACGGACAGCGGCACGCGGAGCAGCACCCGTAAGGCCTGGCCCTCGGGTTTGACGAACCCGCGGATGAGCACATCAGCGGGAATGTCATGCGCGGCCGGCCGAGAGCTCCACTGGAGCATCAGCGCGACGATCACCAGCGTCGAGATGGTCAGGCGGTGGGCCATCGGCAATCGGGGCCGCAGTGTATACTGGCCGCCTTCCGAACGGCGGTCAGGAGGCTGGAGCGCAATATGCGGCGAAACCTCGTGTGGATAATCCTCGGAGTGGCGGCGCTGGGCACCGTGCAGGCGCAGTCGCCGACCTTCACGGTCGATCGACTCTGGCCGAAGCCGCTCGGCAATTCCTGGATTCTCGGATCGGTCACCGGCGTCGCGGTCGATCGGCAGGATCACATCTGGATCGTGCATCGCGGTCTCGACTCGCTGACCGGACGCACGGAAGCCGGCTTGAATCAGACGCCGCCGGGCTCGGAGGCGTGCTGCATGGCCGCGCCGTTCGTGCTGCGGTTCGACCCGACCGGCGGGCTCGTCGCCAACTGGGGCGGACCGGGGCAGGGCTTTGACTGGCCGGTGTCAGCCGGTGGCATTGACGTCGACGACAAGGGCAACGTGTGGATTGCAGCCGCCGGAGTGCCGGAGCTCGTGGCAGCACCGGGCCGCGGTGGCGGACGCGCTGCTGGTGGCGCGGCTGCTGGTGGCGCGGCTGCTGGCGGCGCGGCTGCTGGCGGCGCGGCTGCTGGCGGTGCGGCTGGTGGCGGCGCGGCCGGTGGCGGCGCGGCCGGTGGCGGAGCAGCGGGTGGCGGAGCGGCGGGTGGTGGCGGCGGTCAGGGTCGCGGCGCCGGCCGCGGAGCTGCGGCGCCGCCGAGACCGGCCGACGCGCACGTGCTCAAGTTCACGCAGGACGGCAAGTTCCTGCTCCAGATCGGCAAGGCCGGAGAAGTCGGCGACAAGGACAGCAAGACCAACCTCAACCGCCCGGCGGATGTCGCCGTGGACTCGGCGGCCAACGAGGTCTACGTCGCCGACGGCGGCACCAGCCAGCGCATCGCCGTCTTCGACGCGACGACCGGCGCCTTCAAGCGGCAATGGGGCGGCCAGGGATCGGCCTTCGGCCGGCTGAGCTGCGTCTCGCTCTCGAAGGACGGACAGGTGTACGTCTGCGACCGCAAGAACAATCGCGTCCAGGTGTTCAAGAAGGACGGCACGTTCGTGCGCGAGACGATCATCGCCAAGGAGACGCTCGGCAACGGCTCGGTGTGGGACATCGCGTTCTCGCCGGATCCGCAGCAGCAGTTCGCCTACATCGCCGACGGCCAGAACGAAAAGGTGTGGGTCGTGCGGCGCGCGACGCTCGAGCCGGTGACGAGCTTCGGCGGCGGCGGCCGCTGGCCCGGCGGCTTCTACGGCGTCGGCAGCATCGCGCTCGACTCGAAGGGCGTGATCTACACGGGCGAGACGTTCGAGGGCAAGAGAGTGCAGAAGTTTGTGAGGAAGTAGACGTCGGTACGTCACGTACGCCACGTACGTCACGTACGTCACGTACGCCTCGTACGAGGAACGCGCTGACGCCGGTCAACAGTTAGTACGTAGGCCGCTCCGGGTTGTGGAGCGGCAAACAGGGTGACGAATGACACGTAGACGCACAATTCTGATTGCCCTTGTCAGCGTGCTCGGCGTCCTCGGCCTCGCCGAGCGCTTCCTCGAGCGCACGGCTGCGGCCCAGGCCAAGGACATGGTCCAGGCGCCGCGGTTCGAAGTCGATCCCGCGTTCCCGAAGCCGCTGCCGAACGGCTGGGTGCTCGGCCAGGCGATCGGCGTGGGCGTCGATGCGCAGGACCACATCTGGATCGTGCACCGCCAGGACTCGCTCGTGCCGAGCGAGGCCGGGGCCGACATGGATCCGCCGATCTCGACGTGCTGCAAGAAGGCGCCGCCCGTGCTCGAGTTCGATCAGCAGGGCAACCTGCTGCGGCACTGGGGCGGCCCGGGTCAGGGCTATGACTGGCCGGCGTCGAATCACGGCATCTTCATCGATCACAAGGGCAACGTCTGGATCGGCGGCAACGTCGGCACGGATTCCCACGTCCTGAAATTCACGCAGGACGGCAAGTTCATCGCGCAGTTCGGCAAACCGGGCGAGAGCAAGGGCAGCAACGACACCGAGAACTTCTTCCGCGTCGCGAAGATCTTCGTGGACCCGAAGGCGAACGAGGCGTACCTCGCCGACGGCTACGGCAACAAGCGCGTGGCGGTCATCGATGCCGACACCGGCAAGATGAAGCGCTACTGGGGCGGCTACGGCAACAAGCCCGATGACACGAACACGGGCGCCTACAACCCGGACGCGCCCCTCATCCAGCAGTTCCGGTCGCCGGTGCACTGCGCCGAGCTCTCGAACGACGGCTTCGTCTACGTCTGCGACCGGCCGAACGACCGCCTGCAGATCTTCACGCGCGAAGGGAAGTTCGTGAAGGAAGTGCGCGTGGCGCCGAAGACGCTCGGCGACGGCTCCACCTGGGACATCGCGTTCTCGAAGGACCCGCAGCAGACGTACATGTACCTCGCCGACGGCAAGAACGAGCGCGTCTACATCATGAACCGCCAGTCGCTCGAGATCCTCTCGCAGTTCGGCGACGGCGGCCGCCAGCCCGGCCAGTTCTTCGCCGTGCACTCGATCGTCACGGACTCGCGCGGCAACATCTTCACGACCGAGACTTACGAGGGCCGGCGCCTGCAGAAGTTCAACTTCAAGGGCGTCCAGATGGTGCCGAGGAATCAGGGCGTCGTCTGGCCTAAGTGAATTGCTCATACCGAGGCCACGGAGGTAACGGAGGCCACGGGGAAGAGCACACCGCTCATTAAGGTTGGCCGCGCCATGAACTTCTCCGTGCTCTCCGTACTCTCCGTGGCCTCGGTACTTCTTTTTGCAGCCCCTCAGAGTCCTTCGAACCTGGGCCTGCTTGTCGATACGGCCTGGGTTGCGGCGCATCTGAAAGACGACTCCGTGCGCATCATCGACATGCGCACGCGCGGGTTCGACGAAGGGCGCATCTACGGCGCCTCGCTGATGGCGAACGATCTGATCCGGATCGCCAACCGGCCGCCGCACTTCCTGCCGACCGTCGAGGAGTTCGAGCAGCTCATGACGCGGTTCCGGATCAGGAACACCACGCGCGTCGTCGTCTACGACGACCGCGGCGGGATCTATGCGGCCAGGCTGTGGTACGTGTTGAACGTGTTCGGCCACTCGAACGTCGCGCTCCTCGACGGCGGCTGGACGCAGTGGGTCAAGGAAGGCCGCCCGACGTCGACCGAGGTGGTCGACGTGCCCGCCCCGGTCGCCGGCATGTTCCGCGCGAAGTTCAATCCCGCCATGGTCGCGACCGCCGCCGACGTCGTCGCTGCCATCGACAAGAAGGGTGTGAAGATCCTGGACGCCAGGACGCCGGCGGAAATCGAAGGGCGCGATCTGCGCGGCATCAAACGCGGCGGCGCCGTGCCCTCATCGGTGCCGCTCTATTGGGAAGACGCCCTCAACCTGCCCGCACGGACCTTCAAGTCGCGAGCCGAGATAGAGAAGCTGTACGCGGACGCCGGCGTGGCCGCGAGCGACGACGTCATCGTTTATTGTCAGGTCGGCATGCGCGCGTCGCACGACGCATTCACACTGGCGCTCATCGGCCGGACGAAGGTGCGCGTGTATTACGGGTCCTGGGAAGAGTGGGGGAACCGGGACGACCTGCCGATCAAGAAGTAGCTGGTCAACTGATCAACCGGTCAACTGGTCAACAACTGAACGGTCAGCCATTGACCAGTTGATCAGTTGTCCAGTTGCCCAGTTCACCCAATCTCCTTCTCATTCTGAGCACCGCCTGGCCCAGCGTCTACCCAGTAAGCGCCGCAGACCGCGGTGTTCGACACTTGACCTTTGGCATCTTTCCTGCGCTCTAGCGGGCCATGGTACTGCTCCGTTCGGCTTGCGTGGTGCTGGGGTTCGCCGTCGCGAGCGTCAGTGCGACCCAGACTCAGCCGCCGGGTCAACCTCAGACACAGGCCCAGCCGGCGCTGCCCCAGGCGCTCGAGATCCAGGTGCTCCTCGACCGGGCCGGCTTCTCGAGCGGCGAGATCGACGGCAAGATGGGGCGCAACACGAAGGCGGCCCTGGCGGCGTTCGGCGACGAGCAGGGGCTCCGGGGCGGGGAGATCGAGATCCTCGTGCCGTACGCGATCACCCCGGCGGACACGGCCGGACCATTCGCGACGGCGATCCCCCCGGATCTCGTCGAGCAGTCGAAGCTTCCATCGCTCGACTACACGTCGCCGCTCGAGGCCATTGCCGAGCGATTCCACGTGGCGCCGGCGCTGCTGACGTCGCTCAATCCCGGCGTGGCCATCGAAGCCGGTCAGACCATCCGCGTGCCGAACGTGACGGCGATGGCTCCCGCGGTTGAGGTGAAGACCGCCAAGCCGTCGGGGGTGAAAGCCGCGAAGGTCGTCGTGTCCCGCAGTCAGTCCACCGCGCAGGCGTTCGACGAGGGCGGCAAGATCATCTTCCACGCGCCCGTGACGAGCGGCAGCGTGCGCGACCCGCTGCCCCTCGGCAAGTGGACCGTCACGGCCGTGAGCAGGAATCCGTCTTTTCACTACAACCCCGACCTGTTCTGGGACGCCGATCCGTCGCACTCCAAGGCGAAGATCCCGCCGGGC
>Ga0137326_1000155_pt1 | contig 25314 bp, 19 predicted proteins | sample EasRivERMZT500_2_FD_102292 | JGI IMG/M metagenome (GOLD analysis project Ga0137326, IMG submission 102292) | Soil microbial communities from meander-bound floodplain in the East River, Colorado, USA - East River MetaG ERMZT500_2 | ecosystem: Environmental > Terrestrial > Soil > Floodplain ... | reverse complement strand
CTTGCAGCAGCAGCTGCGGGCCCAGGCCGCGCAGCTCGGCCTCGGCGACGCGTGCCTCTTCCTCGGCGATCGCGCGGACGTCTTCGACCTCGTTTCGGCGATGGACGTGTTCGTGCTGCCGTCGCTCAGCGAGGGGATCCCGATGGCGCTGCTCGAGGCGATGGCGCTCAACCGGCCGGTCGTCGCGACCGATGTCGGCGGCGTGCCGGAGGTCCTCGAGCATCGCGTCACCGGCCTGCTCGTGTCCCCCGGCGATCCGCGCGGGCTCGCCGACGCGTGCCTGAACCTGCTGGCCAATCCGGCCTGGGCCGGACGGCTCGGCCAGCAGGCGCGCCATGCCGTGGAGTCGCGCTTCACGCTCGAGCGCAGCGGCCGCGAGCTGGTCGAGGCCTACCGCAGCGTCGCGGCGATCCCGAAGATCGGCGGTTCGCCGGAGTCGCGGAGCGCGGCGCCGCGGCAGACCGGATTCGAGCTGCTCCGGATCTTCGGCGGGCGCGTGGTCCGGAAGGTCAAGCACGCGATGGCGCGCCGGCAGATGGCGCGGCTCCGCAAGAAGCCCGCGCCGCTGGTGCACCGGCTGAAGGCGGCGCAGCGGGTGCTCGTCGTCTGCCACGGCAACATCATCCGGAGTCCGTTCGCCGCGTCGCTCATGCGCGCGGCCCTCGGCGATCGCGCGCGCGTCACCGTCGTCTCCGCCGGCCTGCACGCGCGGGCCGGGCGGCTGCCGCACCCGGCGGCGATGGCCGCCGCCACCGGGCAGCACCTGGACCTCAGCCGTCACGAAACCTCGGCGGTGACGTGGGAGGCGGTCGCCGTGCACGACGTGATCTTCGTGATGGACGTCGCCCTGCTGGTCGCGATCCGGCAGCGGTTCCGGGATGCGCGCAGCAAGACCTTCCTGCTGGCCTCGCTGGCGCCGGCCACGCCGCTCGAGATTCGCGATCCCGTGGACGGCGACGCCGTGGTGTTCCGCGACTGCTTCGACCACATCACGCATTCGGTGTGGCCGGTCGTGCACGCGATGTCGGCCGGCGCCAGGCGGAGCTGATGCTGCGCAACGTCGGCAGCACGTGGGTGGTGATCGTCGCGACCGTCGCGGCGACGTACGTCATTACGCCGTTCGTCATTCAGTCGCTCGGCCGCGACGGGTACGGCGTGTGGACCCTGATTACCGCGCTCACGGGCTACCTCAGCCTCTTCGCGCTCGGCGTGCCGATGGCGTCGGTGCGCTATCTGGCGCAGCACGCCGCCGAGCGCGACACCGTCAAGCTCAACCAGGTGATCGGCAGCTGCGCCGGCCTGTATCTGATGATCGGCGCCGGCGCGCTCGCGGCCGGCGGCGTGCTGACGTCGCTGTTCCTGCACTGGTACGACGTGCCCGCGGGATTCCGCGCCGAGGCGCCATTCGCGTTCGGCCTGATGGCGATACAGGTGTCGGCCGGGTTCATCGGCCTCCTGCCCGAAGGGATCATGTTCGCGCATCACGACTTCGTGACGCGCAACGTGATCCGGCTGGCCGGCGTCCTGCTGCGGCTCGCCCTGACGGTCTCGCTGCTCTGGTGGCACGCGTCGCTGTTGACGCTCGCCAGCGTGCAGGTCGCCTGCTTCGTCGTCGACGTCGGCGTGTCCTGGCTCGTCATCCGCCGGCGCTACCCGGGCATCCGCGTCAGCCTCGCCGATTTCGACTGGGGCGCCGTGCGGCGCGTGTTCTCGTTCAGCGTCTATGTCCTGCTCCTGTCCGCCGGCGCCCGGCTGATCTTCGAGACCAGCGCGATCGTCATCGGCGCCTACCGGAGCGTCGGCGACATCGCCTACTACGTCGTCGCCAACAGCCTTGTCGTGTACCTGATGGAGTTCGTGCTGGCCATCGCCAGCGTGGTCTCGCCGATGGCGACGCGGCTGCAGACCGAAGGCCGCCTGGACGAGATGCGGGAGGTCTTCCTCAAGTGGTCGAAGGTGGCCTTCTCGCTCACCATCGTGGTGGGCGCGTTCCTGTTCGTCCTCGGTCCCCGCTTCATCGGCTGGTGGATCGAACCGTCGTTTGAACAGCAGTCGGGCGCCGTGCTGCAGATCCTGGTCCTATCGAGCCTGGTGTTCCTGCCGGTGCGCGGAGTCGCGCTGCCGACGCTGGTCGGGCTCGGCAAGCCGCGCGTGCCGACCTTCGCCTTCCTGGCGACCGGCATCGCGAACCTGCTGCTGAGCATCGCGCTGGTGGGGCCGCTGGGCCTGGCGGGGGTGGCGCTCGGCACCGCCATTCCGAACGTCGTCTTCGCCATCGTCGTGTTGACGCTGGCGTGCCGGGAACTGCACATCTCGCCGTTCGAGTACGTGCGGTACGTGGTGCCGAAGGTCCTCCTCGGCGCCCTGCCGATTCTGGCGTTTCTCGAGTGGTGCCGTCTCGCGCTGAACGTCACCAGTTTCACGGGCCTCGCGGCCGCCGGGTCGGCCATGGTCCTGCTCTTCGGCCTCACCGCGGTCTTCTTCATTTACCGGCGCGATCCCTACGTCGATCTTCGCGCGCATCTCGGCCGCGCCCGGATCTGGCGCTGACGCCGGTCGGAGGATTCATGAGCGTGATGGCTTGGGTGATGACGGCGCTGCTCGCTGCGCCGGTGCTCTTCTTCGCCGCGGAAATCGGCGCGCGGGTCTGGGTCCGCAGGCGCCGTCACTATTACGTCCTGCCGCCCGGCCTTCGCATCCGTCTCGAAGTCGACCGGCCCACGTTCCCCCAGCTCGAACCCGTCGTCCGGTTCGAGGTCAACCGGGACGGCGAGCGCGGCGGCGAAGTGCCCCGAGGCCCGGGCCTGTACCGCGTCCTCGTCGGTGGCGGGAGCCAGGCGGAAGGCTTCCTGCTCGACCAGCACACGTCATGGCCGGGCGCGTTGCAGCGGCTGCTCGAACAACCGGAGCATCTCGACCGGCTCGGCGCGCAGCACGTGCATGTCGGCAGCATCGCTCGCTCGGGCGTGGGCGCCGAGGCGCTGGACCTCATCTTCGATCGCGCGTTGCCGCGCTATCCGCGGCTGCAGCTCATCGTCGTGCTCGTCGGCGCCACCGACGTACTGCGGTGGCTGGAGCACGACGCGCCGTCGCTGCCGGCGCCGGTCCGCACCGCCGACGTCTTCCGCTGCCATCCCGAGGGGCGATTTGGCTGGAAGCCGCGGACGCTTGCCCTCGTCGAGCTGGCGGCCCGCGCGCGACGGCGCTGGCTGCGCCCCGTGCAGGTGCATCCCCGCGCCGGCCGCTGGATCAGCAACGCGCGCGCGATGCGCGCGCGCGCACACGACATCCAGAACACGATGCCGGATCCGACGGGGATGCTCGCGCACTTCGAGTTTCATTTCCGGCGGGTGCTGGCGCGAGCGGCGGCCCATGCCGACCGCGTGCTCGTCGTGCGCCAGCCGTGGTTCAACAAGCCCTTCACCGAGGAGGAGGCCGCGCACATGTGGCACGGCGGCGCCGGCCAGGTGTGGCGTGAGGACGTCACGACGTACTACTCATTCGACGTGGTCTCGCGCCTGATGGGCCTGGTCGATGCCAGCGCCGAGCGCATCGCGACCGACATGGGCGTCGAGCAGGTCGACATGATGCCCTGGCTGCCGAGCAGCCTCGAGACCTTCTACGACGGCTTCCACCACACGCCCGGCGGCGCCCGATCTGTCGCGACGCTCGTGGCGGCAGCAGTCCTGCGGCTCCCCGTCCCACAGTCGCGCGTCGCCTCTCGTGCCTCCTGAACGGCGTCCTACCAGAGAAATGAATCACCATGAATGTGAAGACGACGCTCGCATTCCTCGTCGCCCCGGCGCTCGCCCTGTCGCTCAGTGGCGCGCCGGCATTCGCGCAGAGCGGCGCGTGGGTGACGAACGGCCCAAGCGGCGGCTCCGTCACCGCGCTCGCTGTCGACCCCGCGCAGCCCGCGATTGTCTACGCGGCCACCGGGAACGGCGTCTTTAGGAGCCAAAACGGTGGCGGCAGCTGGTCGGACCGGAGCCAGGGCCTCGGCAATCGATCCGCCACCTCGCTCGCGATCGATCCGCGGACGACCTCCACGTTGTACGCGGGAACGGTTGGCGGCCTGTTCAAGAGCACCGACAGCGGCGGCACCTGGTCCGCGCTCGGCGGCCCCGTCGGCACGGCGATCTCCAGTATCGTCATCAATCCCATCACGTCGTCGGAGCTCTATGTGAGCGCCGCCGGCGTGATCCACAAGAGTATCGACGCCGGCGTGACCTGGCAGCCCGCACGCAACGGCATCAGATTCAATACCGTGACAGCGTTGGCGATCGATCCCTCAACGCCGGCGACGCTCTATGCCGGATCGCACGACGGCGCCTTCAAGAGCGTCGATGCCGGCGCATCATGGACGGCGCTGCAGGGGATCTACACCGGCGGATTGTTCATCCCGGCCATCGCCGTCGATCCGCAGGTACCGGCCACGCTGTACGCCGCGAACTTCGACGGCGCCACGGTTTACAAGAGCCTCGACGCCGGCACGACGTGGAGTCCAAGCAACGGCGGGCTGTCCAATGTGCGCGTCAACCGCCTGGCCATCACGCCTGGCGCCACATCCACGGTGTATGCAGGGGCGGCGATGGGTGTCTACAAGACGATTAACGGAGGGGCCGCGTGGACGGTCCAGAACGACGGACTGGACTTCGCCGACAAGTTCGTCCTGTCCGTGGCAGTCGATCCGCAGACGCCGGGAATTGTCTATGCGGGTTTCCGGGGGCCAGGCGTCTTCAAGACGACCGACGGCGCCGGCGTGTGGCTGTCTGCGAACGCCGGTCTCGGCAACACGCAGGTGCTGTCGCTCCAGGTCGCGAGCGGCGGCGGCGCTGTGGTGGCGGGGACGTCGAACGGGGTGCATCAGAGTGGTGACGGCGGTCACACCTGGAGGCAGCTGGAGGGCGCGCTTCGTGCCCAGGCGCTCGCGATCGATCCGCGCGGAAGTTCGACCTTGTATGCCGGCGGCAGTCTGGGCACGAGCTCGGCCGTGTTCCAGAGCGGCGTGTTCAAGAGCGTGGATGGCGGCTTTGAATGGGCGCTCGTCGGTCTCTCCGGAATCAACGTCTTCACACTCGCGGTTGATCCCGTCAATCCGGACATCGTCTATGCCGGAACCACGTCGAGTGATGGCGTGTTTCGAAGCGCAGATGGCGGCGCGACCTGGGCGGCCGTCAACGGCGGTCTGACGTCACGCAATATCTTCTCGCTCACGATCGATCCGCGCACGCCGACGACGATCTACGCGGGGACGGGGCAGAGTTTCCCCGACCCGTGCCGCGGTGTCTTCAAGACCATGGACAGCGGCGCAAGCTGGGTCGAAATCGGTCCGTTCAACCGCGTCATCAGCGCCGTGGTTGTCCACCCGGACACGCCGGACATTCTCTATGCAGCGAGCCCTCAGCAGGCGTGCCAGGGTGGCGGACCAGACGACCCGGGCATCTTCAAGAGCACCGACGGCGGCGCGAGCTGGGTGGCCGTCCACGATCAGTTGACGTCGCGACTCGTGGTCGACCCACTGTCGCCGGACACGATCTACGCCGGGAGCAACGCCGGCGTGTTCAGGAGCAGAGACGCCGGCGCCACGTGGGCGCCGTTCAACGAGGGCCTTTCAAGTCTCAGTGTGACGGCGTTGGCGCTTGCGGGCGACACGGCCTTTGCCGGCACCGAAGCGGGTGGGGTCTCGACCCGGCACGTGCCGCACTTCGCGCTCAGCGTGAAGCGGGCGCCCATGCGCGGCGCCGGCGTCATCCTCGGTTCCGGCACGGTCGCGTCGAGTCCGGCCGGCATCGATTGCGGCCCGGACTGCTCGCAGCTCTACCTGGAGAGCACGTCAGTCACGCTCACGGCGACGCCAGCCCACGGGTCGAACTTTCACCACTGGGATGGGTGCGATTCAACGGATGGCGCCACCTGCACGGTGACGTTGACGGCCAATCGCATCGTCTCGGCGGTCTTCGTCGGCCGGCCGGTGTGGGGCGGCACCGGCCGCGGGCCTGGCAAGAGCCAGGCTGAGCCGATCGAAATCGCCGGAGTGGCCCAGGATCCGGCTATCGATCTTCTGGCTTCGGTCCCCGAATCAGGCTTGACTCGTCTGTACGCAGATCCCGACGGCCGGTTGATCGCGATCGCGGACTTCAACGGCGATGACGTGGACGACCTCGCCTGGCTGGATGACCCCGGCGTGGTCTGGCTCGGGAACGGCGACGGCACCTACCGCAGAACCCTACGAGTGAGCCGGCGGCAACCGTACCTCTAACCCTGGTTTCCCACATTTCTTATCCGGGGATCACCGGATAGGCCCGTACCGCAACGAAACAGCGCCGCCGGTCTGGCACGTGTATTGAAGTCTTTGAGGCCAACCCCGGTATGTCGGTGGGCGCAAGACGGCGCTCCACCTTTAATTCGTTGTAGGAGGCCGCCAAAATGAAGCGACATGTGTTGAGTGCGATCGTAGCTTCGGTGTTCGCAACGGGACTCGTAGCGGCGCAGGGGACGCAGCAGCCGCCGCAGACCCAGAAGGCTCCGGAAGCGACCATCACCGGATGCGTCATCCAGGGCTCGTCACCGACGGTGTTCATCCTCGAGAGCGCCCGGCTGAACCCGCAGGATCAGAACGAGAAGGTGAAGACGTACGTGCTGGTGTCGGGAACAGAGGACCTGAAGTTCGTCGCCCATCTGAACCACGAAGTGCGCGTGACGGGCGTGGCTGAGTCCAAGACCCCGCCGGTGCCCGCGGCTGGTCAGAAGGTCGCCGAGAAGGACCTCCCGAAGCTGACCGCGCAGAGCGTCACGATGGTCGCCGACCGCTGCACGACTTCGTAGTTAGCGAAAGACAAGAGACGACGTCGGTTCCGAGTGTTCCGGAGTTCCGGGGTGCCGCAGGTTCAATGAACCTGCGGAACCTCGGCACTACGGAACGTCCGGAACCAGCGTCGTCTTTTTTTTCTTACTGGCCGCCGATGCCCCAGGCTTCCAGCTCGACCATCCGGCTGAACCCGTTCAGGGCGCCCGTGATGTGCACGCGGATCTTCGTCGTCGTCACCGGCGTGAACGTGAACTTGCGCCAGACCAGGTTGTTGTTCGTGATCGATGCGCCGGGGATCGGCGCCCACGCGGAGCCCGTCCAATACTGCACCTCGAACGTCCTGAGACCCCAGCTGCCGAAGGTCATCGTCGGTGTCGGCTCGATCGGCGTCGTGTAGTTGTCCTGCATCGAGAAGACGCCGACCTCATCGATCGTCTTCGCGCCGCTGAACGTCACCTCGATCCAATCCGGGTACGTGTTGGCCGTGCCGTCGTTCCATCCGCCGCCGGACCCCCAGTTGAGCCCTTTGCGATCGCCATTGATGGCTCCCGCGGCGCTGTAGCTGCCGCTGTATATAGATGATGCGGTGGCGACTGCCCCGTTGGCCGCAAGCGCCATGTTCATACGCCCGGCCGGCGGATTGACCACGACGGCAATCGGCGCGGACGTCGTCGTGGCGCCGAGGTTGTCCGTGGCGACCGCGGTCAGCGTGTAGCTGCCGGCCGGCACGTTCGTCCAATCGAAGCTGTACGGGCTGCTGGTATCGGTGCTCACCGCAGCGCCGTTGGCAAGGAACGCGACCGACGCGACAGTCCCGTCGCTGTCGGCGGCTGTCGCGCTCATCGCAATCGTCGCCGGCGAGGTGTACGTCGAGCCCGACGCCGGACTCGTGATGGACACCGTCGGCGGCGTGTTGCCCCCGCCCGATCCCGCCACGCCCCACGCCTCCACCTCGACCATCCGGGTGAACCCGTTCAGCGCGCTCGTCACCCAGACGCGGATCTTCGTCGTCGTCACCGGCGTGAAGGTGAACCGCCGCCAGACCAGGTTGTTGTTGGTGATGGCCGCGCCCGGAATCGGCGCCCAGGACGAACCCGTCCAGTACTGCACCTCGAACGCGCGCAGACCCCAGCTGGCGAAGGTCATCGCCGGCGTCGGTTCGACGGGGGCCGTGTAATTGTCCTGCATCGAGAAGACGCTGACCTCGTCAATCGTCTTCGTCCCGCTGAACGTCACTTCCAGCCAATCCGGGAAGGCGCTCGACGTCCCGTCGTTCCAGCCGCCGCCCGCACCCCAGTTCAATCCCCTCCGATCGCCGTTGATCGCGCCCGCCGGCCCGTAGTTCGTCGAATACTGAGACGACGCGGTCGCGGCGCCGCCGTTCGAGGCGCGAGCCACGTTCACGCGGTCCACGGGCGCGGTCACCGTGATGGCCACCGGCGCGGACGTCGTCGTCGCACCGAGGTTGTCGGCGGCGACGGCGGTCAGCGTGTAGCTGCCGGCGCCGACGCCCGGCCAGGTGACGGTGTACGGGCTCGTGCTCGCCGAGCCGACGAGCGCCCCGCCCGCATAGAACGACACCGACGCCACCGTGCCGTCGCTGTCGGCGGCGGCCGCCGTGATCGCGATGCTGGCCGGTGCCGTGAACGTCGCCCCGCCCGTCGGAGCCGTGATCGAGACGGTGGGTGCCGTGTTGTTCGCGACCGTCACGCTCACGGGCTCCGACGTGGTGGATGCGCCCTCATTGTCCGTCGCCACGGCCGTCAGCGAGTAGGAGCCTGCCGTGACATTCGTCCACGTGAACGTGAACGGACTCGCGGTGCTGCTCCCAATCGGCGAGCCGTTGGCGAAGAACGCCACGTCATGGATCGAGCCGTCGAGATCCGTCGCGTTCGCCGTCAGCGTGATGCTCGCCGGTGCGGAGAACGTCGCGCCCGACGCCGGGCTGGTCAGCGAGACGCTCGGCGGACCGTTTTCGCCGGACCGGACGCCCCACGCCTCGACCTCCATCGCGCGGCTGTTGCCGTTCAAGGCCTGGGTGATGAACACGCGGATCTTCGTCGTCGAGAGCGGCAGGAACACCACACGCCGCCAGACCAGCGTGTTGTTCGTGATGGTGCCATCGGGGACAGGCATCCAGCTGTCGCCATCCCAGTACTGCACTTCGAACGCGCGCAGGCCCCAGAGCGTGAACGTCTGCGTCGGCGACGGCTCCACGGGCGACGGGTAGTTGTCCTGCATCGAGAACACGTTCACTTCCTCGATGAGCTTGGACCCGTTGAACGCGATCTCGATCCAGTCGGGATAGGTGTTCGTCGTCGCGTCGTTCCACCCGCCGCCCGCGCCCCAGTTCAAGCCCTTGCGGTCGCCGTTGACGACCGCGGACACGGGGTAGTTCGGGCTGTACGTGGACGACGCGGTGGCGGACCCGCCGTTGGCCGGACGCGCCAGGTTCACCCGGTCCGCCAGCGGCGCGACCGAGACCTGGACAGGCGAAGAGGTTGCCGTGGCGCCGAAGAGATCGGTGGCCACGGCCGTCAGCGTGTAGTCGCCGAGCGGCTTGGTAAAGGTAAAGGTGTACGGACTCGCCGTGTCGGTGAACACGGCCACGCCGTTCACTTGAAACACCACCGCCTGGACGCCGTCGCTGTCATCGGCCGAGGCCTCGACCGTAATCGGGGCGGCCGACGGGTATGTGGTGCCGTCGGCGGGACTCGTGATCGTCACGGCCGGCGGCGGATTCGGCGCCACCACGACATGCACGGGCGCGGACGTCGTCGAGGCGCCGCGATTGTCCGTGGCGATCGATGTCAACGTGTAGCTGCCGGGCGGCACCATCGCCCACGTGATCGAGAACGGGCTCGAGCTGTCGAAGCCGAGCGGCGCGCCGTTGGCGTAGAAGCCCACCGACGCAATCGTGCCGTCGCTGTCGGCGGCGTCCGCGGACAGCACGATCGACACCGGCTCGCGGAAGCCCTGCCCGTCGATCGGGCTCGTCATCGCCACGGTGGGCGGCGTGTTCGGCGTGAGCGTGCCGACCGCTTCCGCCGCTTTGTAAATGTTGAGGCGTCCGCCCGAGACGACGACGCCATTCCAGCGCGACAGCTGATCGACGTGGTCCATCAGCAGCGCCTTGATGTCGCCCGGCGACAGGGCCGGATCCATGCTCGCCAGGAGCGCCGCGGCGCCCGCCACCACCGGCGTCGCCATGCTCGTGCCGGACAGCCACTCGTACGTCTGCCCCGGGTACGTGCTCAGGATGTCCTGGCCCGGCGCGGCGATGTCCACCGACGTCGCGCCGTAGTTGCTGAAGAACGACCGTCGATCCGTCGGACCCGATGAGGCGACCGAGATGATGCTGGCGATCTCGTAGCTGGCCGGATCGAACGGCGCCTCGTCGTTGTTCTGGCCGTCGTTGCCGGCGCCGAAGACGTTCAGGATGCCGGCCGCGCCGGCGGCGTCGATCGCCGCCATGAGCGCGGGCGACGGCGGCTCGGTGCCGCGCAATCCGCCCCAGCTGTTGCTCGACACGCGGATGTTCACGCCGCGCTGTCGCAGCGCCAGGATGTACTCGAAGCACTCGATCGCGCCGGCGTCCGTGCCGTACCCCGTCCAGTCCAGGAACTTGCACGACAAAATCTTTGAATTCCAGGTCACGCCGGTGACGCCGATGCCGTTGTTGCCGGCGGCCGCCGCCGTGCCCGCCGTGTGCGTGCCGTGGCCCTGGTCGTCCATCGGATCGGCGTCGACGTTGGCCGTGTCGATGCCGAAGACGTCATCCACGTAGCCGTTGCCGTCGTCGTCCAGGCCGTTGCCGGGGATCTCCGCCGGATTCCGCCACATGTTGGCGTCGAGATCCGGATGCGTGTAGTCCACGCCGGTGTCGATGTTGGCGATGATGACGCTGCCGTCGCCGGCGGTGAACGAGGTCCACGCCGCCTGCGCCTGAATCTTCTCGAGCCCCCAGAGGCTGCCGTCGAGCCAGAACGGATCGTTCGGCGGCGCGCTTTGAATCATGCGGCGCGTGTAGTTGGGCTGCGCGTACTCGACGCCGGGCATCGCGCGGAACGCCGCGAGCGCATCCTGGACGCTCAGGCCGCGCGGCAGCCGCAGGTGCTCGATATCGGTGCGCGCGAACCGGCGCAGGCGCGACGCGCCGCGCCCGGAGATGATGCTGTTCCGCTGGAAGGCGCTCGCCGTCCGATCGAACTTCACGAGGATTTCGTCGGGCGTGAACGGACCGCGCGGAGGCTGCTGCTGACCGCGGACGCCGACGAGCAGCAATACCGCTACGACAGACGCTGACGCGACAGACCGGAGAGTCATGCGCATGGGCCTCATGTTTTTCGGGGACTCAGTCTAGTCGTAAGAAGCACACGGCATGCCGGGGCGGGGGCGGTGGCAATGTGGGATTTCCCGGCGTCCTGACAAATCTGTAGCGCCTGTTTTGTAACGCCATCGGCCGTTTCCGGGAGTAAGATTCGTCGCTCCACTCCAATGGTCGAAGCTCCCCGGCCCGGTGCGGATCTCGATCTGACCACTGTCGTCGTCGTGGGATCGCTGCGCGATCGCGCGCGGCGCTGCCTCGGTGTGCTCGCCGATCAGGCGACGCCCGCGACGGAAGTGCTGGTCGTCGATGTCGCGCCCGCGGACACGGCCCCGTTCCCCGACCGGCCGCTGCCGGGTGTTCGCGTGCTGCGGCTGCCTGCCGACACCACGTTCGCGCGCGCCCGCGCGGAAGGCGTGCGCGCGGCGCGCGGACGAGTCGTCGCGTTTCTCGAGGAGCATGCGCTGCCGCTCGACGGCTGGACCGCCGCGGTGATTGCCGCGCACCGGGAGCCGTACGCGGGCATCGGCGGCCAGATGGACAATGCCAACCCGGGCGTGGGCCTCAGCGACCTCACCGGACTGATGAGCTACGGCCTCTTCTACGCGCCGCTGCACCCGCGCGAGGCGGCGATGATCGTCGGCCACAACTCGTCGTACAAACGCGACACCCTGCTGGCGCTGGGCGCGGACCTCGATCGCCTGCTGGCGTGCGATCTCGTGCTGATGATGCGGCTGCGCGCGCTGGGGCACCGGCTGTTCCTCGATCCCCGCATCCGCGTCGCGCATGCGAACGAAGTCGCGCTGCGCAGCGTCTGCCGCGGCTACTTCCTGCACCATCGCACGTACGGAGCGCTGCGCGCGCGGGAAGCGCGGTGGCCCTGGTGGCGGCGCCTGATCTACATCGCGGCCACGCCGCTCATCCCCGTGTACTTCTTCGTGCGCTTCCGCCGCATCCTGCGGCGGCACCGGCCGGATCTCGTCGCGACGCTCGATCGCGGCGCCGCCGGCATCTACATCGCGCAGCTCGCAGGCGCATGCGGCCAGGCCGTCGGCCTCGCGGCCGGACCGGGACAGGCCGAGGCGGACTTCACCGAGTACGAGCTGACCGAACCGCGGCCGCTCGAGGTGCCGGCGTGATCGCATCCACCCCGCCGCGCGTGTCGGTTGTGCTGGCGGCGTTCCGCTCGCACAAGACCGTGGCGGCGACGCTGACGGCGCTCCAGGCGCAGACGTACCGCGACGCCGAGGTGATCGTCGTCGATTCAAGTCCCGACAGCCGGACCGCCGACCTCGTCCGGCGCTTTCCCGACGTCGTGCTCGTGCGATCGTCCGAGCGCATGACGCCGCACGAGGCGCGCAATCTCGGCGTGCGGCACGCCCGCGGCTCGCTGTTGGTCTTCAGCGACGCGGACATCATTCCCGCCGCGGCCTGGCTCGAGCGGCTGGTCGGCGCCCACGGCCGCAGCCGCGGCATCGTGGTCGGCTCGTTCCGGTGCCATGGCAGGCGCTGGCTCGACAACGGCGTGCACATCTGCAAGTTCTCCCGCTTCCTGCCCGCCGGCGCGCCGCGCCCGATCGACGTCGGGCCGACCGGCAATCTCCTCGTGCCGCGTGAGATCTTCGACGCGCTCGGCGCGTTTCCGCGGGGCTGGCTGGCCGACGTCTCGTTCTCGCGCGCGGCGCGGGCGCAGGGCTTTCCGCTCCGGTTCCAGCCGGACGCCGACGTCGCCCACTGGCACGAGCACTCGCTGCTCTCCTTTCTCAAGGAGCGCTTCTCCCGCGGCGTGATCTTCGGCGAGATGCGATACGACTGGATGCGGCGCCGGCGTGGCAGGACCCTGGGCTTTCTCCTGGCGTCGATCCTCCCGGTCCGGCTGGCCCGCATCCTTATTCTTACCGCCGGGCAGTGCCGGAGGGCGGGCGCGGGGGGCTGGCTGCTCGCGGCGCTTCCGGTCGTCGTGCTCGGTCACCAGGCGGCGCTGCTGGGCGAATCGCTGGCGTATGCCCGCGGCGTCATGCACTTCTCACCCAACCCTCACGAGACCATCAAGACGGCAACCCGTTAATCCGCCGATGCTTCCGTACAGCACGGAATGCCGCAGGGGCGAAGCCCCTCAGCTAATTAACGGAGGCCATCGATGGACACGCTCACCCCCGTCGCCACCAGGCGGGACGCCCGCATTGCCGTCTCAACCCGGCGACCGACCGAATTCATTGACCTGACGATCCGCCTGCAGCAGCTGGTGGCAGCCACGAGGGTGCAGCTCGGCTTCGTCAACGTGCAGACCATGCACACCACGACGGCCGTGGTCGTGAACGAGCACGAGCCGCTGCTCCTCGCCGACTTCGAACGGCAGCTCGAGCAGCTGGCGCCCCACCACGGCGCCTACCGCCACGACGACACCTCGGTGCGGACCGTCAACCTGACGGATGGCGAGCGCCCGAACGGCCACGCCCACTGCCGGGCGCTGTTTCTGCCCTCGTCGGCGTCCCTCAATGTGGTGAACGGCCGTTTGCAGCTGGGCCGCTGGCAGCGTGTGTTCCTGGTGGAGCTCGACGGCCCCCGGCAGCGCGAGGTTTCGGTCGTCGTGCTTGGAGAGACACGGCCGTGAAGAACAGCGTCAGGGTCAAGATGATCCTGCCGGCGCTGACGGAAGCGACCAGTCCGTTCTGGCGGCCGATCAAGTACTCACTCTTTCCTCCCCTCGGTCTGGCGACTCTCGCCGGGTACCTGCCTCCCGACTGGGACGTCGAGATTCAGGACGAGCACGTCGAGCGCCTGAACCTCGACGACGAGCCGGATCTGGTGGTGATTCAGGTCTACATCACGTCGGCGCGGCGCGCGTATGCGATTGCGGATCACTACCGGCGCCGCGGCGCCTATGTGGCCCTCGGCGGGCTGCACGTGACGTCACTCCCGGAGGAAGCCCGGGCGCACGCGGATACGATCTTCATCGGCCCCGGCGAAGACACCTGGCCCGCGTTCCTGCGCGACTTCAGCGCGCGCCGGCCCGCACCGCTCTACCGGTCGCAGATTCGCACGCTCGCGGGATTGCCGCCGATCCGGCGGGACCTGATCAAACGCCGCCTGTACCTCGTGCCGAACTCGATCGTCGTCTCGCGGGGCTGCCCCCATGTGTGCGACTTCTGCTACAAGGAAGCGTTCTTCGAGGCAAGTCCTTCTACACCCAGACGGTCGATGCGGCGCTGGCGGAGATCGAGCGCCTGCCCGGTCGGCATCTGTACTTTCTCGACGACCATCTGTTCGGCGATCGCCGCTTTGCGAAGGCCTTGTTCGAGGGCATGCGTGGCATGGGCCGGCTCTGGCAGGCGGCCGGCACGGTCAACGCGGTGCTCGCGCCCGATCTGCTCGAACGCGCGTTCGAAGCCGGCCTGCGCAGCCTGTTCGTCGGCTTCGAGACGCTCAACCCGCAGAACCTGGCCGAGCAGCACAAGTATCAGAACCTGCGCCGCGACTACTCCGCCGCGATCCGCCGCCTGCACGATCTCGGCATCATGATTAACGGCAGCTTCGTCTTCGGCATGGATGGCGACGACGAGTCGGTGTTCGCGCGGACGGTGGACTGGGCCATCGAGCACGGGGTCGAAACCGCGACGTTTCACATCCTCACGCCCTACCCGGGCACGGCGCTGTATGCCCGAATGGCCGCGCAAAACCGGCTCACGCACAGCGACTGGGATCTGTACGACACCCGGCACACCGTCTTCAGGCCGGCGCAGCTCTCAGCCGCGCAGCTTGAAGAGGGGTACCACTGGGCGTACAAGCGTTTCTACGAGTGGGGATCGATTTTTCGCGGGGCGCGGGCGCATCCGGACGCGGTCGGCGGTCTCCGCCACATGGCGTACGCCGGGGGCTGGAAGAAGTTCGAGCCGCTCTGGGACCTGGTCATCCGCGCGAAACGCGCAGGCGCGATGTTGCCCGTACTCGAAACGATTCTGGATGCCGGCGGCCGCGTCGGACGCTCACGTCAGTTGGAGGCCGGGTCTTTAGACCCGGCGATCAACCACGCCTTGAGTTCGGCGAGCGCGCGCGCGACTGCCGCCGGATTCGTCGACTGAGGCGTCCGCCGCGCGGCCACCGCCGCCTCGGGCGTGATCACCTTCAACACACCCTCGTCCAGCCGGCTGTCATACCGGCGCCAATCGGCCGCGGTGAGCGTGCCGAAATCCCGTCCTTCCGCCACCAGATCGCGGACGATGCGGCCGGTGATTTCGTGGGCGGTGCGGAACGGCACGCCCTTGGAGACGAGGTAGTCCGCCACTTCCGTCGCAAGTAACAAACCAGACGCGGCGGCTCGCGCGGTGTCAGGCCGTAATTGCAGCGTCCGGATGACCGTCGCTGACGTGCGCGCGCACGCGATGACGGTGTCCTCGACCTCGAACGCGATCGCTTTGTCCTCCTGCAAATCCTTGTTGTAGCCGAGCGGCAGGCCTTTCATCGTGGCCAGCCAGCCGGTGAGCAGGCCGAGCGCCTTCCCCGACTTGCCCCGCACGAGCTCGAGCGGATCCGGATTCTTCTTCTGGGGCATCAGGCTGGATCCCGTCGCGACGCTGTCGTGCACCTCGAGAAAACCGAACTCGTCGGCGGACATCAGGATCACGTCCTCGGCCAGCCGGCTGAGGTGCACCATCGCCATCGAGCCGGCGAAGAGGAATGACGCCACGAAGTCCCGGTCGCCGGACGCATCGATGCTGTTGGCTACCACACGGGAAAAGCCGAGCCGTCCGGCGAGCCAGGCGACATCCACGTCGTACGCGGTGCCCGCGATCGCGCCTGAGCCGAGCGGCATGAAGTCGGCTTCGTGGCGGGCCGCCTCGAGCCGTTCCACGTCACGCCGGAATGCGGCCGCGTGCGACAGCCACATGTGGGCCACGAGCACCGGCTGCGCGCGGCGCAAATGCGTGTACGACGGCATCACCGCCTGGCCGGCGCGATCGGCCTGATGGACGAGCGCCTCGATGATCATGCGCACGGCAGACTGCACATGCACGATGCGGCGGCGGAGATACAGCCGAAAATCGACGGAGACCTGCTCGTTTCTCGATCGGCCGGTATGCAGCCGCCGGCCGGCGTCGCCGATCCGCGCGACCAGCTCGCGCTCCACGAACGAATGCACGTCCTCGTCGGCAGCCCGGTCGAGCAGCGACGGATCGGCCCGTACCGCGGCACGCACGGCGTCGAGCCCCGTCACGATCGAGGTGACGTCGTCCGGCGCGAGCACGCCCGCGCGGCCCAGGGCTTCGGCCCACGCCTGGCTGCCCGTGATGTCGTCGTCGATCAGGCGGCGGTCGACCGCGAGCGACTTGCCGTACGCAAAGACCTCGGCGTCCGGCTCGCCCTCGAAGCGGCCTGACCACAGGGCCATCGGGACGTCCGTCATGCCCGCCTACACCTTCACCATCGCGTTGAATTTCTTTTCGAGCGCTTCGGCCGCCTCGCGTCCGCGGCACACCAGCAGGATCGTGTCGTCGCCGCCGATGGTGCCCGCCAGTTCGGCCGGCCTCGCGCGATCCACCCACTCGGCCAGCCCCTGCGCCTGTCCGCGATCCGTCTTGAGGACGAGCAGCGTATCGACCCGCTCGAGGCTGCGAACAAGCGAACCCATCGCTCGCCTCAGTTGCTCGCTGGCGGCCGGGCTGCCCCACTCGAGTCCGGGCCGCACGTACGCGCCGTCGCCGGCGCGCTTGACCAGCCCTAACTCTTTGAGATCACGGGAGATCGTCGCCTGCGTGGCGGTGATGCCGCGCGCCTGCAACTTCTCGCGGAGCGCCTCCTGCGAGGTCAGCGCATCGTGGTCGACAACTTCAAGGATCTGGGACTGGCGCCATGTCTTCATAACTATTCACCCAGAGGGCATGATTATACATCCGGTGTATAGGTGACGTACGGTGTTTACGTACTTTCTGGTTGCCCGTCCTGCATACGTACTGTATAAATAGACTGTCTGATGAATACTTATCCAGCACCAGTGCGCGTCGGGATCGCGGGTGCCACCGGCTATGCCGGCCAGGAGCTCGTCGCCCTGCTCGCCCGTCATCAGGGCGCCAGGCTCGAGGCCGCGATGTCTTCGTCGGCCGAGTCGGCCGCGCGCCCGATGCCGCGGCTCGCCCGCGTCTGGGACGGACAGGTCGAGCCCCTGTCCCCCGATCGTCTGGCCACCGCCGTGGACGTGGCGTTTCTCGCGGTACCGGAGCAAGCGGCCGCGCGGCTCGCGCTGCCGCTCGTGGACGCCGGCGTCCGCGTCATTGATCTATCCGGCGCGTTTCGTCTTCGCGACGCGGGCGCGAGGGCCCGCTGGTACCCCGACACGACGGCGCTGCCCTCGGGCGCGGCCTACGGCCTGACCGAACACTATAGAGATGATGTTCGCGGCGCCTCGCTCGTCGCGAATCCCGGTTGTTATCCGACGGCCGCGCTCCTCGCGCTGCTGCCGCTCGCGAAGGCCGGCCTGCTCGACGCCGGCGCCGGCCTCATCGTCGACGCGAAGTCCGGCATCTCAGGCGCCGGACGCGCCGCGAGCGACCGCACGCACTTTTCGGAGAACCACGGCTCGGTCTCCGCCTACGGCGTCTTCGGTCACCGTCATGTGGCGGAGATGGAACAGGAGCTTGGGGCGAGCGTCACGTTCGTGCCGCATCTCGTGCCGCTCCATCGCGGCATTCTCGAGACCATCTACGCCACAGTCCAGGCGGGCACGACCGCGGAACAGATTGCGGATGCGTTCACCGCCGCCTATGAGGATGAGCCGTTCATCCGCCTGACCGGCGACGCATTGCCGGAGATCAAGCACGTGGCCTCGACGAACTTCTGCGACATCGGCTGGCGGCTTGACGCCGGCACGCGCCGGCTCGTCATCGTCGCCTGCCTCGACAACCTGATCAAGGGCGCCTCCGGCCAGGCCTTGCAGAACTTCAACGTGGCCTGCGGCTTCGACGAACGGATGGGCCTGCTGTGAGCGGGCCGATCGTGCTGAAGCTGGGCGGGGAGCTGCTCGAGTCTCCGGCGGATCGCGCGCGGATCGCCGCCATGATCAGCGGTCTCTCGGCTCAGCGTCCGGTGGTGCTGGTCCACGGCGGCGGCCGGGCCGTCGACGCGGAGCTGGATCGGCGCGGCATCGCGCCGAAGAAGGTGGACGGCCTGCGCGTGACCGATCGCGCGACGCTCGATGCTGTGGTGGCCGTGCTCGCGGGCATGGCCAACACCGAGCTCGTGGCGGCGCTGGTCGGCCAGGGCGTTCCCGCCGTCGGCCTGACGGGCGTGGATGCCGGGCTCAGCCGCGCCGATCGCTCGAGCGCGCACCGCACGGCGTCCGGCGCCATCGTGGATCTGGGGTTTGTGGGCGACCCGTCGGAAGTCGACGTCTCGCTGCTCGAGCTGCTGCTGGTACACGGCTACGTGCCGGTCATCGCGAGCCTCGGGCTGGAAACGCCGGCGGCCGCCGCGACGGCGCCCGCGCTGCTCAACGTGAACGCCGACGTCATGGCCTGCCGCATTGCCGCCGCGCTGAACGGCGCCGAGCTGGTGATTGCCGGCGCGACGGCGGGCGTGCTCGACGCGGACGGCGCGTCGATTCCGTCGCTCGACGTCGCCGGCATCGAGGCGGCCATCGAGTCGGGGACCGCCACGGCCGGCATGATCGCGAAGCTGTCGGCCTGCCGTGCCGCGCTGCTCGAAGGCGTCGCGATGATTCGCATCGTCGACGGCCGGATGTTCGGCCCGGCCGACGGCATCGACGTCGCGCCGGGCACCACGCTGTCGTTGCAGCGTACGGCGGCGCGCAAGGCGGCGGGCTGAAGACCGGCCGCGACGAAGGAAAAGAGACATGACGACAGCCTCCACGCCAGACGTTCTTGCGGTTGAGTCGCAGCATGTGCTGCAGACGTACCGCCGGCAGCCGGTCGTGTTCGAGCGCGGCGAGGGCACGCGCCTGTTCGACGACCACGGCCGGGCGTACCTGGATTTCGTGTCCGGGATCGGCGTGGCGTCGCTCGGCCACGCCAATCCGGCGATTGCGAAGGCGCTGGCCGATCAGGCAACGAGGCTCGTCCACACGTCGAACGTGTACTTTCATCCGCTCCAGGGCGAGTTGGCGGCCAAGCTCTCGGCGCGGACCGGTCTCGAGCGGGCGTTCTTCTGCAACAGCGGCACGGAAGCGGTGGAGGCGTGCCTGAAGGTCGCGCGCCGCTTCTGGTTCACGCGCGGCGAGACCACGCGTACCAAGTACGTCGCCTTCTCGCACGCCTTTCACGGCCGGACGATGGGATCGCTCTCGGCGACCTGGGACGAGCACTACCGGGCGCCGTTCGAGCCGTTGATTCCGGGCGTGACGTTCGCATCGACCACCGATCCGGCGTCCCTCGAGAGCCTGGTCGACGACTCGACCGCGGCCGTCATTGTCGAGCCGATTCAAGGTGAAGGCGGTGTGCGGCCGATCCCGCCCGCGCTGGCGAGCGCGATCACGGCCGCGTGCCGCCGATCGGGGGCGCTCCTGATCGCCGACGAGGTCCAGACCGGATGCGGCCGGACCGGCGCCTTTCTCGCGAGTCCGGCGCTCGGTCTGTCGCCCGATCTCGTAGCGCTCGGCAAAGCGCTCGGCGCGGGCTTCCCTGTGGGCGCCGCGATGGTCAGCCACGACGTGGCGGCCGCCGTCAGCGCCGGCGACCACGGCACGACGTACGGCGGCAATCTGCTCGCATGTCGCGCCGCGCTGACGTTTCTCGACGAGCTCGATCGCGGCGTTCTGGCGGCGATCCCGCGGCTGTCGGCGCACTTGTTCGCGCGCCTCGGCGAGCTGGCCGCGCGGCACCCGGCCGCGATCGTCGAGGTACGCGGCGCCGGTCTCATGGCCGGGCTCGAGTGCGCCTCGGACGCGACGCCGATCGTCGCGTCCGCGCTCGAGCGCGGGCTCCTGGTGAACCGCACGTCCGTCACGGTCGTCCGGCTGTTGCCGGCGTACATCGTGTCGGAAGCCGACATCGACGAAGCCGTCGCGATTCTCGACCAGGTGTTTTCAGAAGGAGCACGCACGTGACCGACGTCACCTTCCCCCCGGCCACTCCGGCCGGTGCCGACGTGCGCATCGTAGACGGCGGCATTGGCGCGCCCCTCGGATTCCGCGCCGCCGGGGTCGCCTGCGGAATCAAGCGTGCCCAGCCGGCGCCAGCCGCCGCGCCACTCGACCTCGCGCTCATCACGGCCGACGAGCCCGTCTCGGCAGCCGCGGTGTTCACGATCAACCGAGCCGTGGCCGCTCCCGTTGTCGTGTCGCGCGAGCACCTCGCACGATCGGGCGGCAGGGCGCAGGCCATCGCGATCAACAGCGGCTGCGCGAACGCGTGTACCGGTGATGCGGGCATGGCGGTCGCGCGCGATATGGCCCAGGCCACAGCGGCCACGGTCGGCTGCGATGTCGATCACGTGCTCATCGCCTCGACGGGTGTGATTGGCGTCGCGCTCGACCCGGCGAAGATCCGGGCCGGCGTCCTCGCCGCCGCCGGCGCGTTGCGCGCGGATGGCGGCGCCGATGCCATGCGCGCCATCATGACGACGGACCCATTTCCGAAGGCCACGGCGGTCGAAGTCCGGCACGAAGCCGGCACGTTCCGCGTCGGCGGCATGGCGAAGGGCTCCGGCATGATTGAGCCGCGCATGGCCACGATGATTGGCGTGCTCACGACCGATGCGGTCGTGGAACCAGCCGTGCTGGCCGGGGCGCTGCGCCGCGTGGTCAAGAGCACGTTCAACGCCATCACCGTGGACGGCGAGTGCTCGACGAATGACTGCGCGTTCCTGCTGGCCTCCGGCCGGTCGGGAGTCGTCATTCGCCGGGACGACGACCCGGCGCTGCTCGAGGGACTCACCGCCGTGGCCGGGCATCTCGCGCGCGAGATCGTGCGCGGCGGCGAGGGCGCGACCAAGCTCGTGACCGTCCGGGTGACCGGCGCGGAAAGCGACGCCGATGCCTGGCTCGCGGCGCGCACGATTGCCAATTCACCGCTCGTCAAGACGGCCATCCATGGCGGGGATCCGAACTGGGGCCGTCTCATCGCCGCCGCCGGTCGATCCGGCGCGGCGTTCGTGCTCGACCGGGCCTCGGTGTGGGTGGGACCTGTCGCGGTGTTCGCGTCGGGAGTGCCGCATGACGAGCGCGCGGACGAGGCCGCCGTGGTGCTGCAGGATCGGGCCGTGACGGTCACGGTGGACCTCGGCACGGGCGGACCGCACGACGCCACCATGTGGACGTGCGATTTCAGCGCGGAGTACGTGCGCATCAACGCGGCGTACCGATCATGAGCAACGGGAAAACCCAGAAGGCCGTCAAGACCTCGGGGGTCGTGTCCCTCACCGCCTGGAAGAGTCAGCCCCTCCAGTCGAAGGACCTCCTGTCGATCCTCGATCTCACGCCTGAGGAGCTCGAGCGCCTGCTCGGGCTGGCCGCGGCGATGAAGCGCGACCGCGCCGCCGGGCGGACCGGAACTCTGCCGCTCGCCGGCAAACATCTGGCGATGCTCTTCCAGAAGCCGTCGCTTCGCACGCGCACGACGTTCGCCATCGCCGTGCGCGAGCTCGGCGGCGAAGTGATCGAATCGGCTGCCGACGTCGCCTTCAGCGGCCGGGAGTCAATCGACGACGTGGCCCGCAGTCTCGACCGCTGGGTCGCCGGCGCGATCGTCCGCACGTTCGCGCAGGAACAGCTGGCGCGGTTTGCCGCCGCGGCGCCGAATCTGCACGTCGTCAATGCCCTCACGGACGAAGAGCATCCGTGCCAGGCCCTGGCCGACCTGATGACGCTGCAGGAGCGGCTCGGGTCGCTCGTCGGCCGCACGCTCGTGTACGTCGGCGACGGCAACAACGTCGCCGCGTCGCTGGCGCATGCCGGTGCGATGCTGGGCCTGAATGTCCGTCTCGCGTCGCCGAAAGGCTTCGAGCTGCCGGCGGCCGTGGCCCTGGCGGCCCGGCGTGTCGCCCGTCATGGCGCTACCGTGACCGTGACCCACGATCCGCGCAAAGCGGTGGCCGGCGCCGACGCGGTGTACACCGACGTGTGGGCGTCCATGGGCCAGGAGAAGCAGGCCCGGCAGCGCCTCCGCGCGTTCGCCGGTTTTCAGGTCAATGAGTTACTGATGTCCGCGGCCGGATCGCAGGCGCTGTTCATGCACTGCCTGCCCGCGCACCGCGGCGTCGAAGTGACCGACGGCGTCATGGACTCGCCGGCCTCGGTCGTCTTCGATCAGGCGGAAAACCGGCTGCACGCGCAGAAAGCGCTCCTCGCGATGCTCATCCGCTAGCAAAAGGGGCCGGGGCTAGTTTTACGTATTACGTAAAACTAGCCCCGGCCCCTTTTTGCATCCCGAGCGCCTGCAGCAGCGGCGACGTCATCGCCGTTGTCGTCAGAGCCATCAGTACCAGCATCGCGAAGAACGCCGGCGTGATCACGCCGAGGCTCAATCCCAGATTGATGACCACCAGCCCGACGAGGCCACGGGTGTTCATCAGCGCGCCAAGCGCGGCCGCCTCTCGTGCGGGCACGCCAGCCCAGCGCGCGGACAGGTAGGCGCCTCCGATCTTTCCCGCGCAGGCAACCGTGAGAACGACCAGGCAGGTGCCCCAGGCGGCAGCACCGTTGATCAGGCCCACCTCGGTGCGGAGACCCGTGACCGCGAAAAACGCGGGCATCATCAGGCCAACGAGTCCGCCAATCGCCGACGACGCGGCATGGGCGAGGGGTGCCTGAACCGGCACCAGAGCGCCGAACAGGAACGCGCCGAAGATCGCGTGGATGCCGATGGCGTGCGTGGCGGCAGCCGATGCCAGCATGCCGGCGATCAGCAATGCGACCCGCCAGGGCGAGGATGGCGCTGACGCCAGCCGGGCCAGCAACGCCCGCCCGAAGGTCAGCATCACGAGCGCAAAGACCGGCGCGAGCACGGCCGTGTAAATCCAGGCGCCCGGCTCGGCGCGGACCAGCCCTGTCACCGCAGCGAGCAGGCACCAGGCGGTCACGTCGTCGATCGCGGCCACGCTCATCGCCATGGCGCCGAGCGGCGTTCGCAGCAGCCCGAAGTCCAACAGGATCCGCGCGAGCACGGGGAACGCGGTGACGGCCATCGAGACGCCGACGAACAGCGCGAAGGGCCAGAACGCGACGCCGGGTCCGGCCAGCGACGGGTGCAGCTTCCACGACAACGCGATTCCCATAAGCGCTGGCAGCACGATGCTCGCCTGAGCAATGCCGAATGCCGTCCGGGCATCCCGGGCAAGGGCGGCCGTGTCCAGTTCGAGGCCGATTCGGAACATGAAGAACACCACGCCGAGTTCAGCCAGAACCTGGAGCGGCGGGATGATGGCCGGCGGGAGCAGGACTGCCGACGCTTCCGGCGCGAGCGCACCGAAGACCGACGGGCCCAGCAGGATGCCCGCGGCAATTTCACCGACCACGGCAGACTGTCCGGCCTTCCGGGCAAGGGCGCCGACGAGCCGAGTCGCGACGACGACGATGGCGAGGGCGATGACGAGTCGAATCAGGATCTGAGCTTCGGGCACCGGCCTGACAGTCTACGTGCGTCGTAAGGCTTTTCGTGACACGTAAAGGGGCGCCGGAGCCCCGTGCGCGTTTGCCGCCAATACGGCCGGTCTCCGCTGGCAGAGGATTTGCGCGTACGAGCCAATCGAGGAGAGCACTTGATGAGCAAGCGAGGACTTTGGCCGGCGGCAGTCATCATTCTGTTGGCGGCGTGCAGTGGCGACAACCCCGGCGGACCCAGCGGCGGCGGCGGTGGCGGCGCCGCGAACGCGACCGTCTCGATTCCGCTCACGGACTACGGCGGCAACCAGACGCCGCAGTTCACTCCAGTCCAGGTCACGGTTCCGGTCGGCGGCCGGGTCAACTGGGCCAACCAGGACTCGGTCGCGCATACCACGACGTCGGACACGGGCGTCTGGAACGGCAACCTCGGAGCCGGCGGTTCGTTCAGCCGCACGTTCGACACCGCGGGGACGTTCTCGTACTCCTGCACGGTTCACGCCGGCATGAACGGACGCGTGGTCGTCCAGTAGTCACGTAATCACGGCGCCTCGCAACGGGGCACCCCACGGACGCGCGGGCGGCGGGAGATAATACCCGCCGTCCGTGCATCCTCTTGCGATCGTCGGCGTCGCGTCGTCGATCGCTGCCGCGATGGCAGCGCTCGGCGCCCTGCCTCTTCAATCCGGCCGCGCGGTGCCGCGTCGCACCATCGGCTGGGCCACCGCGCTCGCCGCCGGTCTCATGATCGGCGTCGCCTACGCGCTGATGACCGTGGCGCTCGACCGCGGCGCCATTCAGTCTGGAGTGGGCGCCCTCGCCGGGATCGCCGGTGTGGCGGCCGCGCGCGCGCGCCTTCACGCCGGCAACGCGTTCCAACTCGGTTCCGTGCACGCGATTCCGGAGGGCGCGGCGATCGGCGGCGCGATGGCGGTCAGCGTGCCGTTCGGCCTGATGATGGCGGCGACGCTTGCCGTCCACAACATTCCCGAAGGCACGGTGACCATCGCCTCGCTCAGACCCGCACGCGGGCTCGGCATGTCGACGCTGCTCGCCGTCGTCGCGAACGTGAATCAGATCGTCTTCGGGATCGCGGCGTTCGCGGCCGTGCAGGCGGCGCCGGCGTTGCTGCCCTGGCTGCTCGGATTCTCCGTCGGGGCGTTGCTGCACCTGGTGTTCGCCGAGCTGCTGCCGGCGTCGTATCAGGCAGCCGGCCGCACCAGCATCGCGCTGGTCACGATCGTGGCGGTCGCGATCGTGGTGTTGCTCCACGACGGCGCGTCATGAATCCGGCCACGCAGGTCTTCCTGGCCGCGCTCGTCACCGCGGTCGCCACAGGACTCGGCGCGCTGCCGTTCCTGGTGGTCCGATCCATGTCGCCTCGAGTCGTCGCCTACGCTTATGCGCTCGCGGGCGGGCTGATGCTGGGCGCCTGCTTCGGGCTCGTCGCGGCCGGGACCGAGTTCGGCGCGACGCAGACGGTGCTGGGCGGCCTCATCGGCGTCATCGGCATCCTCATTGCCCAATGGCGGCTGAAGGATCGGCCGATCGTCTTCGGCGGCGCGGACGTCGCGAGCGCGCGTCAGATGGTACTGCTGCTCGGCGTGATGACCGCGCACTCGTTCTCGG
>Ga0137326_1000144_pt1 | contig 25968 bp, 11 predicted proteins | sample EasRivERMZT500_2_FD_102292 | JGI IMG/M metagenome (GOLD analysis project Ga0137326, IMG submission 102292) | Soil microbial communities from meander-bound floodplain in the East River, Colorado, USA - East River MetaG ERMZT500_2 | ecosystem: Environmental > Terrestrial > Soil > Floodplain ... | reverse complement strand
GTGGAGTACCACCAGATGAACTTCACCCTGCTGAACCAGGGCGATCCGGATCGCGTGGACACCGGCGTGGTCTCGGCCAACTTCTTCGACATGCTGGGCATCAAGCCGCTCGAGGGCCGGACCTTCATCGACACCGACGACGACCTGGGCGCGCCGGCGGTGCTGGTCCTCGGCTACGAGTACTGGCGCGACAAATTCGGCGGCGACAAGTCCGTCGTCGGCCGCGTGCTGCAGATGAACGACAAGCCGCACACCATCGTCGGCGTCCTGCCGCCGTACCCGCAGTACCCGCGGCGGAACGACGTCTACATGCCGACGTCGGCGTGTCCGTTCCGTTCCGGCGCCGAGCAACAGATCGCCCAGAGCCACCGCACGTTTGCGGCGCTGCGCGTGTTCGGCCGGCTCGCCGAGGATCGCACCGTCGAACAGGCGACCGCAGAGATCGCGACCGTCGCCGAGAGCTTCGCGAAGGATCACGCGCCGGACTACGAGGCCACGCGGGGCTTCACCGGTCAGGCGCAGTACCTGGGCGAGACGCTCGTCTCGGGCGCGCGCGCCATGCTCTACACGCTTCTCGGAATCACGGCGCTCGTCCTGATCATTACGTGCGCCAACGTGGCCAACCTCGCGCTGGCGCGGACGGTGCGCCGGAGCCGTGAGATGGCGGTTCGGATGGCGCTCGGCGCCGGCCGCACCCGGATCATGCGTCAGCTGGTGACCGAGAGCGTGCTGCTGTCGTCGATTGGCGGCCTCGCCGGGCTCGGCCTCGCGTGGCTGTCGCTCGATCTGCTGGTCGGATTCATGGGCCGATTCACGCCAAGGACCGGGCAGATCGACATCGACGGCACGGTGCTGGCGTTTACCGCCGTCGCCTCGGTGCTGACGGGCGTGATCTTCGGCCTGGCGCCCGCATTCAGCACCGGACGAGGGCTGACGCAGGCCATCCGGGACGGCGGCGCGCAGGCCGGCGAAGGCGGCGGACGCCAGCGCGCGCGAGCGGTCCTCGTCGTCGCCCAGGTCGCCGTGTCATTCGCGCTGCTCGTCGGCGCCGCGCTGCTGCTGAAGAGCTTCCATCGGCTGTCATCGGTGCCGCTGGGCTTCAACAGCGAGAGCGTGATGACGGCGTCGATCACCGGCAACTTCAGCCGCGCGACCAGTCAGGCCGAGTTCACCCGGCTGCAACAGAACATCATCGACCGCCTTCGGACGACCCCTGGCGTGCGCTCCGCAGCGGCGACGAACCTCGTGCCGCAGCTGGTTACTCAGCCGGTTGCACCGCCAGTGGTGATCGAGGGCGTGACGGCGACTGACGGACGGAGCCTGCAGGCGCTCGCGTCTGGAGCCAGCGAGGGCTTTTTCGAAACGCTGGATATTCCTCTGCTGGCCGGACGGGATTTCAGCCGAAGCGATCCGGTGCCGCCACCGCCTCCGCCGGCGTCTTCAGGCGCGCCGCCACTCGCTCCGACGCCTCGTTACGCCATCATCAACCAGTCGATGGCGAAGTTCTGGAACGGCGTGGATCCGATCGGACGCCGGTTTGCGCGGCCGGCCCAGGCCGCCCTTGGCGACCGGGGGATATGGTTCACGGTCATCGGCATCGTGCCGGACTTCCATCTCTACAACGTGGACACGAGCGTCGCGCCACAGTACTTCGTCTCCATCCAGCAGATCGGAGGAGGCGGACGCCTCATCGTCCGCGCCGGCGGCGATCCTGGCGATGTCGCGCAAACGATTCGCACGACCGTGCATTCAATCGACAACCAGATTCCGGTCGAAGAGCTCCTCACGCTCGGCCAGCTCCACGGCCAGCAGCTCGCGACGCCGGCGGTGACGACGGCGCTCCTGGCGATCTTCGCGGTGGTGGCGCTGGCCGTCACGCTGGCCGGGCTCGCCGGGCTGGTCGGCACGTCGGTCAGCCAGCGGACGCGCGAATTCGGGCTGCGGATGGCGCTCGGCGCCAGCCGGTTCTCGGTGCTGAGACTCGTGCTCGGTCAGGGCCTGATGCTGACGGTGATCGGATTGGTGCTGGGGTTGGGTGGCGCGTACGTCTTCAGCCAGCTCGTGACGCAGTTCCTGTTCGAGACCACGCGGACCGACATCCTCGTGTATGCCGGCACGGCGCTGGTGTTCGTGATCGCGACGCTCGCGGCGTCAGCCGGCCCCGCGCGCCGCGCGACGGGGATCGATCCATTGAAGGCGCTGAGAACCGAGTAGAGACAGAGTCCGTACGTAGGCCGCCCCGGGTTGTGGGGCGGCAGGAGCCGTCCCATGCCCCTGCTTCTCTTCATGATCCTCCTGCTTTCTCTTCACGCTCCTCGAGTCGCGGCAGTTGCCGGCGACACGGCACAGGCGCCTGGTCCGATCGTCACCACGGCCTGGCTGGCGTCGCGCTCCGGCGATGCGAGCGTCGTCGTGATCTCTTCAGATGACGAGCCGCTATTTGCGGCCGGTCACATTGCCGGCGCCCGGGTGATGGCGCACGAGCGCACACTCGGCGGCAACCACCGTCTGCTGCCCGCCGACGCGCTGGCTCGCGTGCTCGCCGAGACCGGCGCGAGCGACACCACTCACGTCGTGCTGTACGGCAGCGAGCCGATGGCCACGGGATGGCTGTTCATGGCGTTTGCGTCGCTCGGGCATGCCGATCGCGTGTCGATGCTCGACGGCAACTTCTCCCTGTGGCGGTCGCAAGGCCGGCCGGTCGCGACGGGATCGGCGCCAGCGGCGTCCGCCCCGCGCGGCCGGCTCACGCCCCGCCCCGCGCCGGACGTTCAGGTCGATGCCGCGTGGTTGCGCGATCGGCTGGAGAAGCCGGGCGTGCGCGTCCTCGACGTGCGAACGACGCGCGAATGGGACGCCGGCCGGCTGCCTGGCGCGACGTTCATCCTCTGGCAGGATCTCTTCTCGTCCGCCGAAACCCGCCGCTTCAAGACGCCGGAGGAAATCCGCGCGCTCTTCGCCAAGGCCGGCGTCAAGACGGGCGACCAGGTGGTGACGTACTGCGCCGTCGGGATGCGCGCCAGCTTGATGTACTTCGCCGCGACGCGGATCGCCGGCCTGCCCGGCCGCGTCTACGTCGGCTCGATGCGGGATTGGGAGCAGCAGCCGGGATACCCGATCGTGCGATAGCAAGATCTCACCACGAAGCCCACGAAGGTCACGAAGGGACAAGGCTTGCCGGGGTTCCAAAGCCCCGGCGTCACAGGGAATCAGAAGCGAGCCGGAAACTAACGACGGACATCCATAGTCGACAAGTCGTCGTTAGTTTCCGGCTCGCTTCTGATTCCCGTTGTGGCCTACGGCCACCGGCGGGCTTTGCCCGCCGGTGACGCCGGGGCCTTCGTGAGCTTCGTGAGCTTCGTGGTGAGGTCTTACTCGGTCCTCAACGCGACCGTCGGTGCGATGCGCGTGGCGCGGCGCGCCGGCAACCAGCTCGCGAGCAGCGCAGCCGCCGTCAGGGTGACCGCGGCGCCGAGCACGACCGGCGCGTCGAAGCGGCTGTCGCCGAAGAGCATCGATCGAATCGCGCCGCCGGCCAGCACCGAGAGCCCGACGCCCACGACGATGCCGGCGGCCGTGAGCAGCACGCCCTCGCGCATCACCAGCCGAGCGACGTCGCCGCCGGTCGCGCCGAGCGCCATGCGGATGCCGATCTCGCGCGTTCGCCGCGCCACGATGTAGGCCTTGACGCCGTAGACGCCGATCACCGACATGAACAGCGCGAGCGCGCCGAACGTCAGGAACATGTTCGCGCCGGCGCCAAGGGTCCAGAGCACGAAGTTCCGATCGCGGTACATCGGCCGCGTCTCGAGCGAGAGGATCGGCAGCGCAGGCTCGACGGCCAGCAGCTCGCGCCGCACCGCAGGCAGCATCGCCGCCTCCGCCTCGCCTGCCGTCGCTGACGTCCGCAGATGCAGATGCATCGACGACCGGAAGTCCTGGCCGTAGGGCGTATAGATGTGCGACTGCATGGCTCGTTCCAGCAGCTGATGCCGGCTCGGGGCGACGACGCCGACGACGCGCAGCTGGACGCTCTCGGTGCCGCGGCGTTCCGAGTACTGGACCATCTGATCGAGCGGGTTCTCGCGGCCGAAGAGGGCCTTCGCGAGCGTCTCGTCGATGATTGCCACGCGCGCGCCGGTCGAGCCGACTTCCTCCGCCGCGGAGAACTCGCGGCCCGCCAGCACGTTCAGGCCGAGCGTGCGGAAGTAGTCCGAGCCGGCGATGGTCCAGAGGGAGTCGACCAGCCCCTCAACTTTCTTTGCGTCGGCCCCGGAGCCGTACCCCATCGACGCCGTGGCGTCGCCGGGCGCAAGCTGACGGCCGGCGCGTTGCACGGATCGGGACTCGGTGAATTCGCCGAACGGCATCATCGAGCCGAAGCTGGCGGACTCGACGCCGGGAAGCTGGCGCAGCCGGCCGAGCGCACGGACGTAGAACTGTTCCGCCTCCTGACGACTGCGGCCGGCCAGCGTGGGATCGACGTTCGCGACGATGCCGCGAGCGAACGTGAATCCGGGATCGGCGGCGGCCGATTCGAGCGCGGCCCGGACGAAGAGGCCCGCCGCGGTCAGCGCCACCAGCGACAGGGCGAGCTGGCCCATCACCAGCGCGTGCCGGGCGGTGAGACGCGACCGGCCGCGCCGCGCGCCCTCGCCGGCCTGCTCGCGCAGCTCGGGCAGCGCGTCGGTTCTGGCGTGCCGCCAGGCCGGACCCAGGCCGAACACGACGGCGCTCACCAGGCAGAACGCCACCGTCATGAGCAGGATGCGGAGATCCGGCGCGGTGTTGAGGTCGATGACCACGGGCAGCCGCGGCGCGAGCGACGTCGCGAGCAGCCGCATCGCCCACCAGGCGACGAACGTCGCGAGCACGCCGCCCGCGAGCGAGAGCGCGATGCTTTCCGTCAGGAGCTGGCGGACGATTCGCACGCGGCTGCCGCCCAGCGCCAGCCGGAGCGCGAACTCCTTGCGCCGCGCGTTGCCCCGCGCGAGCAGCATGTTGGCCAGATTGAACGACGCGACGAGCAGCACGAGTCCCGACATGCTGAACAGCAGCATGGCGAGCACGCCGAGCTCGCCATCGGTCTGCGGGCTCGTGCTGACCGAGAGGCGGGCCAGCGGCGCGAGCGAGAGCTCCTGGTTCTGGTTGTCGCCCGGGAACGCCTGTTCGAGCTGAGCGCCAGCCGCCTGCAACGCGGGCGTCACGGACGTCATCGTCGCGCCGGGCTTCAGCCGCGCCACCAGGATCAGGGTGTGATGGCGGCGTTCCCGCATCGTGCCGGCGGCATCGTCCCGGACGAAGTCGTTGGCGAGCGAGTCGTAGACGCCGGTCGGCAGCCAGAGCTCCGGCGAGACGAGCACCATCGAGCCGCCGAAGCCGCGCGGCGCGACGCCGATCACGGTGAAGTCGCGTGCGTTCAGCTTCACCGTCCGGCCGATCACGTCGTCACCGCCGCCCAGGCGCTGCCAGGCGTTGTAGCTCAGGATGGTCACCGGCACGTCCGCGCCGGGCAGTTCTTCCGCCGCCGTGAACGTGCGGCCGCGGATGAGCCGGACGCCGAACGTGTCGAAGAAGTTCGCGGTGGCGATGTTGACGAAGATCCGCCGCGTCTGGTCGCCCTCGCTGAGGCCCACCAGTGAGAAGGTGTGGCCCGTGAGCGACGCGAAGAGGTTGCGGTCCCGCAGGTCTGCGTAGTTGGGATAGGAGAACGAGCGGTATCCGTCAGGCTGCGTGCGGTCGCGGGAGTAGACGCCGGCGAGCTCCGCATCCGGCACGCCGGGCCTCGGCTTCAGCACGAGAGCATCGACGAGCGTGAACACCGCGGTATTCGCGCCGATGCCGAAGGCGAGCACCAGCACGGCGACCGCCGCGAATCCGCGTTGCCGCACCAGCAGCCGGAACCCCAGCCGCAAGTCCTGAATAAAGGAAGCCATGCCGTCATCTGACGTTAATATGCCCGAGCACGTTCAAGGAGGGTTCTATGCGGCGGTGGCTATTGGTGTTGCTGGCGGCTGTGATTCTCGTTCCCGGCGTCTCCGGGACAAGCGCGAACATTCCGGGCATCGGCCCTTCGGTGGATGCCGGGCAGGGCGGCGCGGGCGGCGGTCAGGGCCGCGGTGGTGGCGGTGGGCGTCCGCCGGCGATCGCCGATCGCACGGCCGGCATGCAGAAGCTGGACGGCTTCATGCCGCTCTACTGGGAGGAAGCGTCCGGCACCCTCTTCATGGAGATCGGACGGTTCAACCAGGAGATGATCTACCTCGCGGGGCTTTCCACGGGCCTCGGATCCAACGACATCGGCCTCGAGCGTGCGCAGATCGGCGGGACGCGCATTGTGAAGTTCACGCGCATTGGCCCGAAGGTGCTCATGACCGAGCCCAACTACGATTACCGGGCCGACTCGCCGGATGCGGCGGAGCGTAAAGCGGTCGAAGACGCGTTTGCGACGTCGGTGCTCTGGGGCTTTACCGTCGCCGCCGAGACCGACGGCCGCGTGCTCGTCGACCTCTCCGACCTCATCATGCGCGACTCGTATGGCCTCGCCGGGCGGCTTGGGGCCGGCTATCGGTTCGATCGCACGCGCAGCGCGGTCAACATGCCCGGCACCAAGAGCTTCCCGAAGAACACTGAGATCGACGTGATCTCCACGATGATCACCGACGGCGGTGGTGGGCGCGGCGGCGGAGGCGGGGGAGCGGCGCCAGCCGGCGGCCGTGGCGGCGGCCCGCAGCAGGGCGGCACCATCGGCGATGTCGCGCCGTCGACCGAAGCGGTCACGATGCGGCAGCATCACTCGTTCGTCGAGCTGCCCGACAACAACTACAAGACGCGCGTGGCCGACCCGCGCTCGGGCTTCGGCAGCCGCAGCTACCTGAACTTCTCGGCGCCGTTCGGCCAGGACGTGCGCGTGCGCTTCATCGGACGGCACCGCCTCGAGAAGAAGGACCCGGGCGCCGCGATGAGCGAGCCCGTCAAGCCCATCACCTATTACGTCGATCGCGGCACGCCGGAACCGATTCGCACGGCGCTGATTACCGGCGCGTCCTGGTGGAACCAGGCGTTCGAAGCCGCCGGCTTCCGCAACGGCTTCAAGGTCGAGATGATGCCGGAAGGCGCCGATCCCCTGGACGTCCGGTACAACACCATCACCTGGGTGCATCGCTCGACGCGGGGGTGGAGCACCGGCGGGTCGGTGTCCGATCCCCGGACGGGCGAGATCATCAAGGGCCACGTGACGCTCGGATCGCTGCGCGCGCAGCAGGACTACCTGATTGGCGAAGGCCTGATGTCGCCGTACACGAACGGCACCGAGAAGCCGCAGGTCCTCACGGACATGGTGCTCAATCGGCTGCGTCAGCTCTCCGCGCACGAAGTCGGCCACACGATCGGCCTCGGCCACAACTACTACAACAGCAAGACCGGCCGCACGTCCGTCATGGACTACCCGCATCCTCTGATCAACCTGAAGAAGGATGGGACGCTGGACTTCGCCGATGTCTACACGAACAGCATCGGCGAGTGGGACAAGGTCGCGGTTCGGTACGGATATGGCGTCTATCCGGCGGCGACTGAAGCGGCGGATCTCAAGCGCGTGCTCGACGAGGCCTGGGACAAAGACATCCGCTACATGACGAACCAGGATTCGGATCTGCACCCGGGTGTCGACGCCTGGAACAACGGTGCCGACGCCGCCGTCGAGCTCGATCGCATCATGTCGATCCGCCGGGCCGGGATGGAACGCTTCGGCGAGACGGCGATTCAGACTGGCATGCCGATGGCGCTGATGGAGGAAGTCCTGGTGCCGCTGTACCTGCATCATCGGTACGCGGTGGAATCCGCGGCCTCGACCGTCGCGGGCCAGAACTACATCTACGCCATGCGCGGCGACGGCCGCCAGCCGGTCGAATGGGCGACGGCCGCGCAGCAGAAGGCGGCGCTCGACGCCCTGATGAAGACGCTGCGGCCCGGGGAGCTGGCGCTGTCGCGTTCGGTGCTCGCGAAGCTGCCGCCACGGCCGCCGGGGTACGGACGCCACCGCGAGCTGTTCCCACGTTTCACAGGCGGGGCGTTCGATCCGATCAGCCCTGCGGTGGTCGCCGCTGACATGACGGTCGGGTTCATCCTCACGAACGATCGCGCGGCGCGGCTGGTGGCGCAGAAGGCCGTCGATCCAGCGTTGCCGGGCCTCAGCGAGGTGATCGATCGGATCGTCGCGACGACGTTCGACGCGGCCGCGCCATCGGCGTATGAGGCCGAAATCAAGCGCGGCATCCTGGAAGTGGTGGTGGGCCGCCTCATCGATCTCGCGGACACGGCGCCCATGGCGCAGGTGCGCGCGGTTGCGGGGCAAAAGCTCAAGGCCATTCAGGCTCGTCCGGCTGCCGTCAACGCCGCGGACCGCGCGATGCAGGAACTGCTCGTCGCCGACATCAAGCGGTTCTTCGATCGGCCGAACCAGCCGGCCCGCGTGATCGCGTCGCCGGGCACGCCACCGGGCGCGCCCATCGGCGACTACGGCATGAACTACCTCGAGGGCCTTCTCTTCCTGTGCACAGTCCGCGACAGGTAGGGCAGGCGTAGCTCTGTATTGTCTTTGACGCCACGTCTTGCGCTGCTCGCGTCGCTGGCGCTGCTGTGGCTGAACTTTCTCCTGACGGCGCGCTGGGCGCACGTGCCCGGCGCGCTGCACGGGCCGAAGTGGCCGTTCGTCGCCGCGCTGCTGGCGTTGACGACGGCGCTCGCGCTGCGCTGGAAGGACGGCGCGTCGAATGAATCCGGCGCGGGGACCGCGGCCGAAGGCCGCTGGGTCCTCGTGGCCGGCCTCGCCGTACTGATCGCAGGCCTTTTCGTCTGGTTCCCGCCGTCCACCTGGACGGGCATTCCGTACCTCGACAACTGGGCGACGCGGTATCAGTCCACGCTCGACGGCCTCGCCCTGATCAGGAGCGGCGCGGCCACCGGGTGGAACTGGTTCTTCCTCGGCGGGTACCAGATCTCGTCGGACATCACGCAGAACCTCGCGGCGGTGGCGGCGCTTCCGGTGACGCTGTTCGGACCCGCCGTCGGGTTTCATGTCCTGCAAGTCGCGATGTTCCTGGCGCTGCCCGCGTTCGTCTATTTCGACTTGCGGCTGTCGCGGGACAGGGACGCGGCCGCGCTTGCCGCCGGCCTGACGTGCTTCACGGCGCTGTGCTTTTCGTACCTGCTGGTCCGCAGCGGCGACACCAACTCACTGGCCGGCTTGTCCACCACCGCGCTGGCGTTGCTCGGCGCGCATGCGGCCGCGGCCGGGCGCCGCTGGGGCGGGCCGGTGCTCGTCGTCGCGATGGCGTTCGTCGGCTGGTCGCACGTGGGCTTCCTGATCTATGCGGCGATTCTGCTGGCGCTCGACGCGCTCATCGCCCGGGACGGGAGGCGCCTCGCTCGTGCGATCGTCGCGGTGATCGCCGGGGTCGTCGCCAGCCTGCCGCTCACCTGGGAGTCGTGGCGCTATCCGGCGCATTTCCTGCCGAACAACATCATCATCGACCGCGCGGGATCAATCGATCTCATGCGGGCCGCGCGGGACGCGTACTACAACGTCGAGATGCTCGTGCAGCCGGGACGCTGGCAGAACGATTTCATGGGTCTGACGACGGTCTGCCTGCCGATCGCGATCTACGTGGCGTGGGCGGAGCGGCGATCGCGCATCGGGTTCTTCGCCTGGGCGCTGCTCGCGGTGGTCGCGATGACGCGGTTCAACTCGGCGGAGTTCGCGTACGTGTTCCTGCGGCCGGTGCATCTGCAAAGCGTGCTGCTGCCGCCGGTGCTCGCCTGGTTCGTGATCACGCACGTGCCCGGCCGCTGGCTGCGCCTGTCCGTGGTCGCGCTCGTGGCCGTGTACCTGCAGGTCTGGTGGCAGCCGGTGCCGCACATCCGCAGCGAGGCGGAGGTCGAGCCCGCTCTCGTCGAGCGGCTCCGCGCGCTCGACGGCGCGCTCGTGCTCGTCGAGAACGCCGCGCATCGCGACATGGATCTGTCGCCCGCGACCACCAGCGAGCGCACGCCGTTTCAGGTGCACTTCGAGAGCCTGCTGCCACGGCTCACCGGCCGGCGTCTCTATGCAGGCATGTGGGACGGGTATCAGTGGACGCCGGCCCGGCGGCAACTCCTCGCCGGCGGGGCCTTCATGGGCCGCGCGATCGAGGATATGCCGGCCGCGGACGTCATCGCCGAGCTGCATCGGTGGGGCGTCCGGCATCTGCTCGTGTGGAGCGAAGCGAGCCGGCGGTTCTTCCGAGCTGATTCGCGGTTTGCGGATCGGGGCAGCTTCGATCGGTGGACCCACTTCGAGCTAGTCGACGCCGATCCGCGATCGGTCACGACCGCGACGGGAGAAGGACGGCTGGAAATCTATGATTCCCACATCGCAGTGGTGGTGTTGAACGATGTCGGACCTGCCGAGACGGTTGTCGTGCGCACGAACTTCCATCCGTCATGGACGGCGATAGACGCCGACCGGGTCGTGCCGGTCTTCGCAAAGAACGGCCAGCTCGCGTTTCAGACGCCGCGCGGCGGCACGTACAACGTCACGCTCATCTATCCGAAGCGAACGTGGCTGCTGTGGGTCGCGCTGGCAAGCGTCATCGCAGGAATCGGCGCGACCCTGCTGCTGGACCGGTTCCCGCAGGGCTAAAGCCCTGCGGCTACTGTCTCAGCGCCTGCACAGGATCTACCCGGATCGCGCGGAGCGCCGGTACGAGATTCGCCAAGAGTGCGACGAGCGCGGCGATGCCTGCGATGGTCGCAAAGGTGACTGGATCGCCTGGCGGCACGTCGTACAGCATCGACGCCATCGAGCGACTGAGCGCGAACGCGGCGGCAAGACCGATCGCCAGGCCCAGCAGGGACGTGGAGAGGCCCTCCCTCAGGACCAGACCGAGAATCCCGCGCGCCGAGGCGCCGAGCGCCATGCGCACGCTCAACTCGCGTGTGCGTTGCTGGACCGAGTACGCGATGACACCGTAAATACCGATGGCCGCCAGCAGCGCGGCACAGACGCCGAAGACGGTGAGCAGCATCGTGTTCAGGCGCCGCTGCGCCGTCATCTCGACCAGCTCAGCTTCGATCGCTCGTCCGCCCTGCACCGCGATCCCCGGGTCGATCCCGCGAACGACCGAGCGCAGCGACGGCAGGAACGCCGCCGGGTCGTTCTGTGTCCGGATGACGAGCGTGAGGCCGGAATCGGGCGACTGCGCGTGCGGCAGATAGGTTTCGGGCCGCACCACGGCGTCGTACCCGGTGCGCCGCGTGTCGGCGACGACGCCGACGATGGTCATCCAGGGTCCCTGTGAGTTCTGCTGGCCGTACTTGATCCGCTTGCCGAGCGGGTCTTCGTCCTTCCAGAACATCTTCGCCATCGTCTCGTTGATGATGACGACGGCATTGAAGTCCGGCGGAGGCACTGGCGGCCCGGCTGGCGAACCTGGTATCGGGGGCGGGGCAGGCGGCGGAAAGTCGCGACGATCGCGGCTGTCGAAAAGCCGCCCTCGCCGTAGCGGAATGTTCATCACGCGGAAGTAGTCGGGCGTCACCGAGTCGACGGGCACCTCGACCGCCTGTTCCGGCGGGAAGTCGCCTCGTCCCTCGATGCTGAAGTTAGTGGAATTGGGCGTCTCGCTGAGGAACACGGTGCCGACGCCGGCTGCGCCGGCGACGCCCGGCTGAGCCGCGAGGCGATCCATGAGTTGGGCGAAAAAGTCCACGCGCGCCTGAGCCGGCTGGTAGCGCTGGCCCCACAAGCCGACGCGGGCGGTGAAGAGATGATCGGCGCGGAAGCCGAGATCGACGCGCTGCAGCCGATCGAAGCTCCGCAACATCAACCCGGCGCCGACGAGCAGGACCACGGCCAGGGCCATCTCGAGCGCGACCAGGCCGCGCCGGAGCGATCGCCCGAGACCCGAAGACCCGCGCGCGGCGTCCTTCAGCGTCTCGCCCGGGTTGGCGCGGGCGAGCTGCAGCGCCGGAACCAATCCAAAGAGAAGTCCGGTGACGAGTGACAGCACGACCGTGAACGCCAGCACGCGTCCGTCGAGCGCGATCGCGTCGAGACGCGGCAGGTCGGGCGGCGCCGAGCCAAGGATCGCGTGAAGGCCGATCCAGGCGAGGCCCAGTCCGGCCGCGCCGCCGATCGCACCGAGCAGTACGCTTTCCGTGAGCAGCTGGCGGACCAGCCGGCCCCGGCCGGCGCCGATCGCCGCGCGGAGCGCCAGCTCCCGCTCGCGGGTGGCGCTCCTCGAGAGCAGCAGGTTCGCGACGTTGGTGCAGGCGATCAGCAGCACGAAACCGACGGCGCCGACCAGCACGAGGATGGCCGGCCGGACGTCGCCGACGATCTGGTCGCGATAGTTCCTGACGTAGATGCCGTACCCCTTCTGCTGCGGAAAGCGCTCGAGGATGCCGGCATTCACTCGTTCGAGATCGGCCTGCGCCTGCGCGACCGTCACGCCGGTCTTGACCCGTCCGATCACCTGCAGCCAGAGCGACCCGCGATTCTGCCGGTTCCCATCGGAGGGGGCCGTCGGGATCCAGAACTCGGTTTCGCGGGTCGGAAACGCAAAGCCGTCGGGCATCACCCCGATGATTTCGGTGGACACCCCACTCAGCTGGATCCGCTTGCCGATCGCATCGTCACGCCCACCGAATCGCCGCTGCCAGAGCCCATGCGAGAGGACGACGACACGATTGGCGCCAGGCCGGTCTTCGGCCTCGATATAGACGCGGCCGCGAATCGGCCGCACGCCGAGGATGTCGAACAAGTGGGCCGAGCTGTGGGCGCCGATCAGCCGATCCGGATCGCCTTCATCGGTCACCGTGCGGGACGTGCCGTTGAAAACCGCGAGGTCGTCGAAGGTGGAGTTCTGCGAGCGGTAATCCCAGTAGTTCGGAAAGGAATGCCAGTCCTCGATCAGGTTGATGCGCGAGTTGGTCATCCACACCATGGCCAGCCGGTTCGGATCCGGGTAGGGCAGCGGCCTCAGCAGCACGCCGCTGGCGACGCTGAAGATCGCCGAGTTGGCGCCAATGCCGAGCGCCAGAGTCAGAAGGGCCGCGAGCGTGAAGCCCGGATTGCGGCGGAGCGTTCGCCAGCCGTATCGCACGTCATGCATCAGCGATTCCACGAACCCACCTCCTCGAACGTCGTAAGCGGCCTCGCGCAGCCGGACCGCATCGCCCAGGCGGCGGTGCGCTTCCCGTCGCGCCGCTTCCGGCGCGAGCCCTTCGCGCTCCAGCCGTTCGGCGAGCCGGTCTTCGTGATCGCGCAGCTCGCTGTCGATCTCGCGCTCGACGCGCGCGCGGCCCGTGAGCGCCCGCAGACGATCCCGCAGCACGCGGAAGATCGCCACGATCAGACCTCCATGACCTCCATGGTCAGGCCTCCAGGATCCGCGCGACGGCGCCGGACAACCGGCGCCAGCTTTCGGTCTCCGCCTCGAGCTGTCGCCGGCCCGCGCGCGTGAGCCGGTAGAACCGCGCGCGGCGGTTGTTGTCGGACACGCCCCACTCGGAGTCAATCCAGCCGCGCTGCTCCATGCGATAGAGCGCCGGATAGAGCGATCCTTCCTCCACCTGCAGCACGTCGGCCGATCGCTGTTGCAGGCGAACGGCAATGCCGTACCCGTGTTGCGGTCCGGCGTGGAGGGTCTTCAACACGAGCATGTCGAGCGTGCCGTGCAGCTGATCGGCGTTGGTGTTCGGCATCGAACGGGTCCCTCAGACGTTCTAGGGAAGAAGATACTTGGTGGCAGGGCAAGGGGGCAATGAAATAGGTTCCGGAGTTCCGGGGTTCCGAAGTTCCGAGGTACTGCTGGCAGGTTCCGGAGTTCCGGGGTTCCGAAGTTCCGAGGTACTGCTGGCAGGTTCCGGGGTTCTGGGGTTCCGGAGTTCCGCGGTTCAGCAGTACGCAGATTCTGCGATGCGCGTACGCAGTAATTGCGACGTGCGTATTGGTGACGCTGGATTCAGGCGCGTTTCCGAAGATGGTTCATCACGGATCTGGCATCTGCCTTGCGAGAGCCTTGTGCATGACTGGCTTTCGCACGCACGAGGATTTCGACGCCTGGCGGCTTGCCGATGAGCTTCGCACGCGGATGCGACCCGTACTGGCGCGTCCCGCCCTGCGCGACGACTTCGACCTATGGAAACAGCTCAGACGCGCGACACGGTCGCCGTGTCCCAACATCGCTGAAGGTTTCTCGCGGTTCAATCCACCCGACTTCGCCAACTTCGTCCGGATCGCGAAGGCGTCCCTTTCCGAGTTCATTGAACACATGAAAGAAGCTGAGGCGTGCGGATACACGACGCCGGCGGAAACCGCTGAGCTCATTGTCCTTGCCAGGCGAGCACGTGGTGCGGCGACGGGCCTGATTCAGTACCTTGACCACGCCAGGCCACCAGGGCATAAAGCTCAGCCCCGTAACGCACGGCCACGATCGCGCCGCCGGCGCGCCTGAACCCCGGCACTCCGGAACCGCAGAACCTCAGAACCGGATGCAGCACTCCGGAACCTCGGAACCGCGGAACTTCCGGAACCTGATGCAGTACCCCGGCACTTCGGAACCTCGGAACTCCGGAACCGCGTGGACTTTCTACTGCCTTATCGCCTGCACCGGATCTATTCGCATGGCGCGCCGGGCGGGAATCAAACACGCGGCCAGGCTCGCAATCAGCAGGAGGCCGCACACGGCCGCGAGCGTCATTGGATCCCAGGGCTTCACGCCGAAGAGGAGTTTCTGCGCGAGCGTCATGAGGTACGCGCCGGCGGCAAGTCCGAGGATGATGCCGACCGCGGTCTGCCAGAGCCCGTCGACGAGGAAGTGCCCGAGAATGTCGGCGGGACGGGCGCCCAGCGTCATGCGCACGCCAATCTCATGCGTCCGGACGGCGACGAGCTGCGCCATCACGCCGTAGATGCCGATCGCCGCGAGCAGGAGACCGACGACCCCGAACGCGCCCATCAGGATCATCAGCGCGCGCTGGGAACGAACCGATCGGCTGACGACTTCGTCGAGCGGCCGGAGCTCGCCGGCCGGCAGCAGAGGGTCGATCTCCGCGATGACGGCACGGACGCCACCCGCGAGCGCCGCCGGGTCGCCCGTCGTCTTCAGAACAAAGGTGAGGAAGTTTCTCGACGTCTGCGCCTGCGGCGTGTAAATCATCGGATTCGCCGGCGTTGCGAGGCCCCAGTGCCGCACGTCGTCCACGACGCCGACGATCGTCCGCTGGATGTTGTCGCCGCCGAACTGCACGCGGCGGTTGAGCGGATCTTCGTTCGGGAAGTAGCGCCTGACCGAGGCGTCGCTGATGACGACGACCGGCTCCGCGGCGGCGGCGTCGGCGGGCGTAAAGTCGCGCCCGCGCAGGACCCTGATTCCCATCGTCCGGAAGTAGCCGGGCGTGACGATGCGCGGATGCATACGGGTCGGCGGCTCGCCTTCCTTGCGCTCGCGGCCCTCGATGCCGATGCCCGTGCGGGAATCGCCGCCGCCAAGCGGCAGCAGGTTGACGGCGCCAATGGACGTCACCCCGGGCAGCGCTCCCAGACGCGCCTCGATATCTTCAAGCAGGACGCGCCGCTGATCCGGCGTTGGATAGCGCGAGGCCGGCACGACGATGGACGTGGTGAGGCGGTGATCGGCCGCAAAGCCGAGTGGCTGCGACAGCAGCGCCGCGAAGCTGCGAAGCACGAGACCGCCGCCGACGAGCGCGAGCGTGGCCAGCATGACTTCGCCGATCACCAGGCCTCGCCGCACACGGCGCCGGACCCCGGCGGCGCCGCGCCCGCCCTGATTCACGGCGTCGACGACGTCCGGTCGCGAGACTGCGAGGGCTGGAAGCAGCCCGAAGAGCACCCCGGTCACGAGCGACAACCCCAGCGCAAAAAGGAGCATGCGAAGGTCGAGGCTCAGGCTGCCGATGTCCACCACGGATACCTGCTCGGGCAGTACGAGGGGCAGCGCCTGGAGGGCGAGGAACGCCACGCCGAGTCCGAGCACTCCTCCTGCGACCGACAGCGTGAGGCTTTCCGCGAGGCTTTGCGTGATGAGCCGGAGCCTGCTTGCGCCGAGCGCGGCACGGATGCCCATTTCGCGTCGCCGGCTCGCCGCCCGGGTGAGGATCAAGCTCGCGACGTTCACGCAGGCAATCAGCAGCACCAGGCCAACCGCGCCGAAGATCGCCGCGAGACTCTCACGTACCGGGCCGACGAACTCCTCGCGCATCGACGTCACCCACGCGCTGTGGCCGCGATTCGCCTGCGGATTCTCCTCCTCGAGCTGCTTGCCGAGCCGATCCATCGCGGCACGAGCCTGATCGAGCGTGACTCCGGGCTTCATGCGCGCGAAGACTTCGTAGTTGTGGCTCACCCGCGATGGCGGCTCATTCGGGAGGTCGAGCGTCAGCGGGACCCAGAGATCGAGCGATTGATCGCGGTAGCGGAAATCCGGCGGCAGCACGCCGACGATCTCCCACGCATTGCCGTTCAGATCGACCTTGCGGCCGATCACGCCCGCATCGGCGGCAAAGACACGGCGCCAGAAGCTGTCGGTGATGATCAGCACCCGATGCCGGCCAATCACTTCGTTCTCAGGCTGGAAGGCGCGACCGCGCGCGGGCACGACGCCGAGGATGTCGAAGAACTGCCACGACACGGCCGCGACGCCCATGGTGCGCGGCTCGCCCTGGCCGGTCAGCGTTGCGCTGGCACCAGTAAAAGCCGCCACCGCCACGAACGGCTCCTGCCGCTGGCGCCAGTCGAGGAAATCTGCGGCGGAGACGGCGTTCTTGAGCACGTTTTCCGGGGCGCGGCGCTGCTCCCAGACCATCACGAGCTGGTCAGGCTCGTTGTACGGCAGCTGCCGAAGCAGGACCGCATCCACGACGGAAAAGATCGCCGTGTTCGCGCCGATGCCGAGCGCGAGGGTGGCGAGCGCGAGGATCGACATCGTGGGGTAGCGCAGCAGCAGCCGGACGGCGTGGCGGACGTCGGATCGAACCGTGGACATGGCAAGACTCCTGGCGGTGGGGCCTTCGGCAACGACGAACTGGCGCCGGCGGGGCAGACGCGCGGCGACGCCCTGCGCCATGACGTCGCCCGCGGCGGACAGCACGAATCCGGCGCGCTCGAGCGGCCGGCCCGCGAGCGCGTCACACTGATCGCGGAAGAGCTGCGCCATGTCCGCGCCGACGTCGCGGCGCAGGTCGGCCGGCAGCGCGAGGAGCAGCAGCCGGTAGAGAACGTCCATCATGGTTCTTTACGCAGCAGGCGCCGGGTGCGGGCGTCGTTCATGAGGAGGTACAGGCGGCCCGCCTCGAGGCGCGCGACGGTGCGGCCGAGCGCGGTCAGCCGGAAGTCGCGGCGCGCGGGATCGGCGCGCGGCGCGTCCTCGATCAGGCCGTCGGCCAGCATCGCGCGGAGCGTGCGATAGAAGTTGGCGGGCAGGATCTTCTCGCCGCCGGTGTGCCGCTGGATCTCGCGCACGAGGCTCCAGCCGTGGCGCGGGCTGTCGCTCAAGGCGAGCAGCACCTGAAAGACGAGCGGTTTGAGCGGCAGCAGATTTCTCGGGTCGGATGCCATGACGGCCAGCCTACTGTCATACGGACACTAGTGTCAATACGACACTAGTTTAGAATAAGTTCTTTCCTCAGAAGGGAAGGGGCCAGCCATGGGTTCGTCACCACTGCAGAACGCCACGAAGGACATCATCGAATGGGGCAAGACCGCGGCGAGGCCCGGCACGCCGCGGCCGAAAGCCACCGACATCTTCGGATCGCTCACGTTCAACGACGAAGTGCAGCGCCGCCGCCTGCCGCGCGACGTCTACAAGGCCTTGCGCCGGACGATGACGCAGGGCGAGCCGCTCGATCGATCGGGCGCCGACATCGTCGCCGCCGCGATGAAGGACTGGGCGGTCGAGCACGGCGCGACCCACTACACGCACTGGTTCCAGCCGATGACCGGCATCACCGCCGAGAAGCACGACTCGTTCATGGTGCCGACGGCGGAGGGCCGCGCGGTGGCCGAGTTCAGCGGCCGCGAGCTGATCCAGGGCGAGCCGGATGCCTCCAGCTTCCCCTCGGGCGGCATGCGCTCCACCTTCGAGGCGCGCGGCTACACGGCGTGGGATCCGACCAGCCCGCCCTGGCTGCTCGTGTCGCAGAACGGCACGACGCTCGTCATTCCGTCGGCGTTCGTGAGCTGGACGGGCGATTCGCTCGACAAGAAGACGCCGCTCCTTCGCTCGATTGAGGCGCTGTCCAGGCAGGCCGTGCGCATCCTCAAGCTCTTCGGGTCGCGCGCCGAGCGCGTCGTCACTACCTGCGGGCCCGAGCAGGAGTACTTCCTCATCGACCGCCATTTCTTCTTCGCGCGCCCGGACCTCATCAACGCCGGCCGCACGCTCTTCGGCGCCCGGCCTCCCAAGGGCCAGGAGCTCGAGGATCAGTACTTCGGCGCGATTCCCGATCGCGTGCTCGCCTTCATGCACGAGTGCGAGACCGAGCTCTACAAGATCGGCGTGCCGGTGAAGACCCGGCATAACGAAGTGGCGCCCAGCCAGTACGAGCTCGCGCCCATTTTCGAGAACGCCAACGTCGCGACCGACCACCAGATGATGACGATGGAAGTCCTGAGGCGGCTGGCGCCGAAATACGGCCTGGCCTGCCTGCTCCACGAGAAGCCGTTCGCCGGCGTCAACGGCAGCGGCAAACACCTCAACTGGAGCATGTCGGACGACCTCGGCAACAACCTGCTGAATCCGGGCGACACGCCGCACGACAACATCCAGTTCCTGGTGTTCTGCGCCGCGGTGCTGCGCGCGGTGAACAAGTGGCAGGGCCTGCTCCGGATGTCGATCGCGAGCGCCGGCAACGACCACCGGCTCGGCGCGAACGAAGCGCCGCCGGCCATCATCTCGATCTTCCTGGGCGACATGCTCACGGACATCTTCGAGCAGATCGAGAAGGGCAGCGCCAGGAGCACCAAGTCCGGCGGCATCCTCGACACGGGCGTGTCCGTGCTGCCGAAGCTGCCGCGCGACGCGGGCGACCGCAACCGCACGAGCCCGTTTGCGTTCACCGGCAACAAGTTCGAGTTCCGGGCGGTGTCGTCGAATCAGAGCATCGCGTTCCCCAATATTGCAATGAACGTCGCGGTCACCGAGTCCCTCGACTACGTGGCCACGCAGCTCGAAGAGGCGCTCAAGGCCCGGAAGCCGTTCGACGTCGCCGTGAAGGAGCTGCTCACGCGGCTCATCAAGGAGAACAAGCGCATCATCTTCAACGGCAACGGCTACAGCGACGAATGGCGGAAGGACGCGGCCAAGCGCGGCCTGCTGAACCTCACCAACACGGTGGATGCGCTGCCCGAGCTGGCCAAGCCGGATGTCGTGAAGATCTTCGAGAAGTACAAGGTCCTGAACACCCGCGAGGTGCAGGCCCGCTACGAAGTGGCCGTCGAGACCTACGTCAAGACGGTCAACGTCGAAGCGCAGCTCATGGTGCTGATGTCCAACCGGTACATCCTGCCGGCCGCGCTCCAGTACCAGAAGGACGTGGCCGACTCGGTGAAGTCGGTCCGCGCCGCCGGTGGCAACGCGAAGGAAGCGAAGCGGCTGCTCGACCGCCTCACCGGGCTCGTCAACGACCTGCGGGTGGTCACCGACAAGCTCGCCAAGGCGCTCGATCACCACGCGCCCTCGGCCGAGAAACACGCGAAGTTCATGCGGGACACCGTCGTCCCGGCCATGACGTCGCTCCGGGAGACGGGGGACGAGATCGAGCTCCTGATGCCGCACGCGGTCTGGCCGCTCCCGACCTACCGGGAAATGCTGTTTATAAAGTAGGCATGTAGGCCGCTCCGGGCTTTGGAGCGGCAGAACTACGCGCCCGGTCCCAGTCGTTCGGGACCGGGCGCTTCTTTACAGTTTTTCCCGATTTTCGCCCCCCAACCCCCCGGGGCGTTCACCGTCTAAATCCTTGTCTTGACTCCGGTAAGTACCGTGTTACAGATTTGATTATTCTGGGTAACTCCCCTCCGCAGGGCGCCGTCGGCGTGCCTGTTGTCGTGGAGCAACATGGAGGACCAATGAGTAGACGATTGGTGCAGGCTGCCCTCGTGGCGCTGTGCCTCGGTTTGTCCGCCCTGCCGGTGTCCGCGCAGGTGTTCACGGGACGTATTGACGTCACCGTGAAGGACAGCACGGGCGCGGTGTTGCCGGGCGTGACCGTCGATCTCTCGGGCGTGGCGACGGCGTCGACCGTCACCGACACCCGGGGCGAAGCACGGTTCCTGAATCTCGCACCGGGCCGGTATGGAGTGATTGCCAAGCTCTCCGGCTTTACCGACTACAAAAACGACAACGTCCCGGTTGGCGCCGGGTCCGTCGTGCCCATCAACGTGACTCTCGCCGTGGGCGGTGTCACTGCATCCGTCGACGTCAGGCCCCCCGACACGCCCGTCATTGAAACGAAGCGGCAGGTGGTGTCCACGAACGTCTCGCTCGACGAGTTACAGAACATCCCGACATCGCGCGATCCCTGGGTCATCCTCCAGACCGTGCCGGGCGTCGTCGTCGACCGCGTGAACGTCGGCGGCGCCGAGTCCGGCCAGCAGTCGAACTACACGGCCAAGGGCGCGACGCAGGGCGACAACACGTGGAACATCGACGGCATCGCCATTACGGACATGGCGGCGCTCGGCTCGTCACCGACCTACTACGACTTCGACATGTTCCAGGAAATGCAGGTGACGACGGGCGGGGCCGACCCGTCAAATCCGACGCCGGGCGTCCAGCTCAACTTCGTGCTGAAGAGCGGCACGAATTCCTGGCGCGGGTCGGCCCGCTTCTACTTCGAGAACAATGGGATGCAGTCGGACAACGTCGGGTCGGACGTGACCGGTGAGCTCCTGAACTACAACCGGATGGAGTACTACCGCGACTACGGCTTCGAAGTGGGCGGTCCGGCGGTCAAGGACAAGCTGTGGATCTGGGGCGCGTACGGCTTGACGAACCCCGCGACGGAGGTCTATGCCTATCGGGCGACCGCGGGCACGGTCTTCAGCACCGATCCGGGCTGCAAGGGCGATGCGAAGCCGCATCCGTTCACCGAGGAGAACAGCTACCAGCTGATCGCCCGGGATTGCACGACGCTGAAGAACCTGGGCGGCAAGGCGACGGCGGCGCTCTCGCAGAACGTGCGGGCCAACTTCACCTACTTCCGCGGCGACAAGGTGAAGAACGGGCGCGGCGCGTCCGGCACGCGGCCGACGGAGACGACGTGGAACCAGAAGGGGCCGACGGACCTGTTCAAGGGCGAGGTCAACTACACGGTCTCGAACAGCACGTTCCTGACGGGCCGCTTCGCGTACACCGGCGGTGGCTTCTCGCTCGAGCCGATCGGCGGGCGTGACGTCCAGACCTACGTGGACGACGACGGCGTCTTCCACGGCAGCTACCTCTTCTACAACACGGATCGCCCGCAGTTGAACGCGCAGCTCGAAGGCAATCACTTCCGCGGCGGCCACGAGTTCAAGTTCGGGTTCGGCTGGCGCAAGTCGTCGGTCGAGTCGCAGAGCGGCTGGCCGGGTGGCGCGCGCACGTATCACGACGGGTATCCATCTCTCTACACGTACGTCATCCGCGACTGGGCAGCCGCGGGGCAGACGACCTACTGGAACGGGTTCATCGGCGACCAGATCTCCCTGAACCGGCTGACGCTCAACCTCGGCCTGCGCTGGGATTACCAGATCTCCGACCTGCACGCGGCGTCCGTGCCGCAGAACCCGTTCTGCGATCCGACGTGCCCGGCCGGGCAGCCGAACCTGCTGCCCGCGCTGACGGGGACGGCGCAGGGCAGCGTCGTGACGTACAACTCGCTCACGCCGCGCCTGGGCCTGACCTACGCCCTGAACGAGTCACGCAAGACGATTGCCCGGGCGAGCTACGCGATGTTCGCGTCGCAGCTGGATTCGACACGCGGGTACACGGTCTCGCAGATTCCGGGCTACAGCTACGTCTATTACATCGGCACGGACCTGAACGGCGACCGGATCTCGCAGCGCAACGAGCTGCAGACGTTCGACGGCACGTTCGGCTTCAACCCGGCCGATCCGCTCAACGGCAACCCGGACCGCATCGGCAACTACGGGGTGCCCAAGACGCACGAGATCCTCTTCGGCCTCGAGCACGAGCTGATGCGGAACTTCGGCGTGAGCGTGAACTACACGTGGCGGAAGTACACGGACTTCAACTGGACGCAGTACGACGGCGTGAACGGCGCGGACTACTCGGAAGCCGGGAGAGTCATCGGCGCCCAAGAGCCCATCGGGGCGTATAACGTGCCGTTCTATGCCGTGAATTCGGCGGCCGTGCCGTCGGACTTCGCACGCATCCACGAGACGCGGCCGGGGTACTCACAGAAATACTGGGGCCTCGAGCTCGCGGCGACCAAACGCATGTCCGATCGCTGGATGGCGCGCGTCGGCTGGTCCACCAACGACCACCGCGAGTACTTCGACGGACCGGAGGCTTTCGCCGATCCGACGCCGGGCGTCCCCTCGGCCGGCACGCTCAACGGCCCGAACAAGGACGGCGGCCTCGTCATGACGCAGTCCACGAACAGCGGCAAGACGGGCATCTACCTGGTGCTGCCGAAGTACCAGTTCATCACCACGGCGGCGTACGAGACGAAGTGGAACCTCCTGCTCGGCATGAACTACCTGATGCGCCAGGGGTTCTCGACGCCGTACTTCCAGAGCTCGGTCGCCGGCTCGAGCGACGACCTGTCGGGCCGCAAGACCGTGCTGCTGGTCGATGACGTCGGCGGGTTCCGCCTCCCGACCGTGCACTCGTTTGACAGCCGCGTCAGCTACGCCATCCGGTTCAACCGGGCGAACATCCACGTCGATTGGGACATTTTCAACCTGTTCAACTCGGCGACGGAGCTGCAGCGGGTGCTCGACATCAACTCCGGGTCGTTCAACCAGGTGCGCGAGATCATGAACCCGCGCATCATGCGGCTCGGCGCGCGCATCACGTTCTAGTTCGCGCGCACGACACACACAAGGGCCCGGGCGATTCGCCCGGGCCCTTTTCGTTTGCACCGGCGACAATCGGGCATAATCGCTCATCGCTCCCATCCGAGGCCTCGTGCTCGTCGCCGCGCTCGTGGCGCAGCAGGCGCCGGTCTTCAAGACGGGCGTCGATTACGTCACCGTTGACGTCGTCGTCACCGACGGCAACGACGTGCCGGTGACGGATCTCAAGAAGGACGACTTCGAGATCATCGATCGCGGCAAGCCGCAGGTCATCGCGGACTTCCAGTACGTGTCGGTGCCGGTGGAGACGCGCACGGTTGACGTGAAGGCGCCGCGGACGCCCGAGCCGGACGTCGCGAGCAACATCCCGACGTCGCCGGACAGCCGCCTGTTCGTGATGGTCATCGACGACCTGCACATCGTCGAGTCCGACCTCATCGCGGTGAAGAAGGTGATGACCGACTTCGTCGCGGCGCTGTCGCCTGACGACGAGGTGGCGATGGTGTTCGTGGGCCGGTCGGATCTCAGCCAGAACTTCACGAAGGACGTGGGCCGGCTGCTCAAGGCGGTGGACGGCGTGCGCGGCGCGCTGGGGTTCGGGCTGGACGCGCTCGCGCGCGGGCCGTCCCCGGAGCCGGGCACGATGGGCGGGCCTTCCAAAACGGCGTTGAACTACGCGAGGTCCGCGGCCCAGACGCTCCGCAACGTCGCGATGTCGCTCGCGGGATCGGGGCACTCGCGCCGGGCGATCGTGTTCGTGAGCAGCGGCAGCGTGCTCGATCCGCGTATGAAGACCAACGACGACAAACTGCTGGCCATCGAGCTGCTGCACGACGATCTGCAGGCGGCGTACGAGGCCGCCCGCCGCGGCGACGTGCCCATCTACACGGTCGACCCACGCGGGCAGGTGCTGCCGGAAGATGCGGTCCGCGGCGGCGCCAGCGCGATCGGCAGCTTTCAAACCCGGTCGCGAATCAGGGAGAACATCAAGATTCAGCAGGACGGCCTCGCCGAGGTCGCGCTGAATACCGGCGGCCGCGCGTTCCTGAATCAGTCCGACCTCACGCGCGCCGTGCGCGAGATCGTGCGCGAGAACGGCAGCTACTATCTGCTCGGCTTCTCGCCGAATCCGCCCGCCCGCGATGGCAAGTTCCACGACATCGACGTGAAAGTGAAGCGGCCGGGCCTGCGAGTGCGATCGCGCTACGGCTACACCGCGGCGGCGCCCGCCGCGGCAACGTCCGACTCGACGAAGCCGGCGATGGACACCGCCATGAGCGCCGGCGTGAATGTCTCCGGCCTGTCGCTCCAGGCGATCGTCTCGCCGCTCGTGCCGGCGGCCAGCGGCATGCGATCGGCCGTCACGATCGAGGTGACGTATCCCGCGCCGGCCGACGGCGCGCGTCGCATCAGCGACGACCTCCGCATCCGCATCCTCGCGCTCGATTCGGACGGGAAAGTGAAGGCGTCGGTCGAGCAGAACCGGTCGTTCACCGGAACGGCGCCCGACAACCAGGACGCCGTGAAGTTCCTGATCGACGACGCGATGGACCTGCCGTCGCAGGCGCTCACGCTGCGGATCGGCGTCGCCAGCCGCGTGCTCGGCAGGACCGGCACGGTGCAGCTGCCGGTGGACGTGCCGAAGGCCGAAGGGCGCCTCGCGATCAGCGGCCTTGCGGTGACCTCCGACGACCAGCCGCCCATCGGCGTAATGAGCAAGGAGCTCATCGCCGATCTCGTGCCGTTTCAGCCCGTCCTCACGCGGACCTTCGCCGTGTCGGACACGCTCCGGGTGTTCGGCCGGGTCTTCTGGGAATCCCGGGACGCTTCCGCCGACGTGAACGTGGAGATTGGCAGCGCGCGGTCGGGCGTTTCAAAGACGCTGACCGTCGCCGGCGCCGTGATCTCGGGCAACCGGCGGCAGGGTGAGCTCGATGCCACCCTGCGCTTCGCGGAGCTTGCGCCAGGCAACTACGTGCTTCGCGTCACAGCGAGAATCGGAAGTGGACAGAGCGCGACGCGCGAAATACCGATCACGCTTCGCTGACCAGTTACTTAATGGTGAATTGAATTTCCCGGCTCGCCTTGTCTCCGAGCCGCGAGCGCCCTTCAACCGTCAGCACGAACTTTCCCGGCACGAGGTCCTGCAGCGGAATGCGCGCCAGGTACGAATACACGTGGCGCTTGCCTTCGGCCGGCGGGCTCGCGCGCTCTTCGCGCGTGACGAATACCTGCGTGCCGTCGTCCGTGCGGATCGTCGTCGTGAGATCGACGGTGTGCTGGCGCGTCGTCTCGTTGTCGTAGATCTCGGCGTAGACCGCGATCGTGTCCTCGAGCGTGAATTCACGGCGTGACGTCGGCGGGCCCGGCAGCACGTCGCGCACGCTGGGCGCGTCGAGGCTCGTGGGCGTCCGGCCGGCGCTGGCGGCCGACAGCAGCAGGTTGCCCATCGACACCGTTTGCTTGTCGAAGTCGGGCACCTCGAGGTCCCAGAACACCGAGCCGGACCGGTTGGCCACCGGATCGTGCGCGGCGAGCCGCAGCTGATAGTGACCCGGCGGGAGCATCACTTCGGTCACGAGCCTGAGGCCGTTGGACGCGACGGCCTTCCGGCTCTCCGGCCGGATTGCGAGGTCCATCGTTTTCTGGCCGCTCGCGTGCACCTTGCCCGACATGTCCACCGCGACGTACATCACGTTGACTTTGTTGGTGCCGTCCAGCACGAGGTCGCTCCCGTTGAACTCGACGGTGATCGGGATGATGACCTTGTCGGACGCCTTGTCCCGGAGCGATGCCGTGCTCAGCCGCAGGCCGAGGCCGGCGACGGGCATCGGGCTGTTGAGCAGCGTCACGGTCGGATCCGGCGCCGGCGCTGCCTTCGCCGAGGCGGC
>Ga0137326_1000143_pt1 | contig 26354 bp, 18 predicted proteins | sample EasRivERMZT500_2_FD_102292 | JGI IMG/M metagenome (GOLD analysis project Ga0137326, IMG submission 102292) | Soil microbial communities from meander-bound floodplain in the East River, Colorado, USA - East River MetaG ERMZT500_2 | ecosystem: Environmental > Terrestrial > Soil > Floodplain ... | reverse complement strand
TACGCCCTCCTGCTCGGCATCGCACACCTCGTGCTCTACTACCGGCGCTATCGCGAGCGCGAACACGCAGCGGAGCAGTTGGCGCGAGGCCTCACCGACGCACGGTTGCAGGCGCTCAAGATGCAACTGCAGCCGCACTTCCTCTTCAACACGCTGAACGCGATCTCGGCGCTCATCCCCGCCGAAGCGAAGCCCGCCAGGCGGATGGTCGCCCGCCTCGGCGACCTCCTGCGCGCCACCCTCGAGCACGAGGACGCTCAGGAGGTCACGCTGCGCGAGGAAATCGCCTTTCTCGAGCCGTACCTCGAGATCGAGCAGGCGCGTCTCGAGGACCGCCTGACGGTCGTGATGAAGATCGCGCCAGAGACGCTGGATGCGCGTGTGCCGCATCTGATCCTGCAGCCGTTGGTGGAGAATGCCATTCGCCATGGCATCGCGGCGCGCATCGAGCCAGGGAGGGTGGAGATCTCCGCTTCCCGCGAACCGGACGATCGCTTCCTGCAGCTGGAAATACGGGACGACGGTCGTGGAATGGATCGGGACCATGAGGCCCGGCGCCGGAGAGGCGTCGGGCTCACCAACATCCGCTCACGGCTCGAACAGCTCTACGGCGCCGAGCATCGATTCAGGTTGGAGAATCACGCCGAGGGAGGGGTGCTCGTGCGGATCAGTCTTCCCTTTCGCCGCGACGACGCTACGTCGGGTACTTGATCCGCAGCCGCTTCAGGTCCGCGGCGATGTCGCTCGTGATCCACTGGTTCTTGTTGTTGCTCGCGTGATGCGCAGCGGCGCCTTCGCTCGGCCCGACGTCCACGCTGCCGTACTTCCTGCTGAACGGGAACATCTTGAAGACGTTCTCAAAGCCCGACAGCTTCGTGGTCAGCGTGATATCGAACGTGTTGCCTTCCACGGCGTTGACTTTGTACCGCGCATTCCGGCCCATCAGCGTCGGGCCGCGGAAGATCAGATTGGCCATCCCGTAGTGGTTGCCCTTGATCGCCGCCTTGAGCCGAATGACGCCCTCGCCGTCGGCCAGGTCCACGGGACTGATCCTGAACTCCTTCGTCCTGAATCGATCGAGCTTCCCTGAGGCCGCGTAGGTCTTTCCGTTCAGCGATATCTGGAAATCCTCCGTGACGTCGCTGCTCTGTGTTCGCCTGATGCTGAAGTACGTCACCTCGAAGTCCGTCGCGCCCGCGAATTCCAGGCTTCCCTGGATGAACCACGCGTTTTCGTCATTGGGCGCGACGTACGTGCCGGTCACCGTTTCTTCCTTCGCACCGAACGTATGCGACATCACTTCGCGTGAGCTGCCGGCGAGCGTGCTGTACTGCGATTTCGTTCCCCAATCGCTGCAGCTCATCGTCAGCTTGAACGTTCCGTTTCCGGACTTCGATCGCGCCCTCATCGTCACGGTGTAGGAACCGCCCGGTGCGGCGGCGGGCGTCGTGCCCACTGCGAACATCCGGTACGGCGGGCCGCCGTGCCCGTCGTGACAGTACCGATCCCACTCATGTGTGGGCGGGAACGTGAGCGTGTGAGGACCATGAACGGTCATGCCCGGCGTGTTCGGCGTGACCTTGCCGGTGAGATCGTTGTCGAATCCGAGGATGTTCTCGTCCCGGTGGATGCCCTTCGTCTCGAACTTCGGATCGTAGAAGAGCTCGACGGGACCGGTGCCCACCAGTTGGAGCGTGGTGTTCGCCGAGAGCACCTTCATGTCCGTCTGCTGGGTTTCGCCGTCCTGAATGAGGAACGGAAAGCTGTACCAGTCCTCGGCCTTCGGATCGAACGTCGTGGGCACGCACCAGGTGTGGTCAAATCCGGCGCACCAGTTCCCGCGGGTCCCGTCCTGCTTCCACGCCTTCGCCGTGACGAACCTCGGAGAGACCGTGAAGATGACCGTCGCATCGACGAGGTTGTAGTCGGTGATCCAGCTCATTCCCGGGAACGGAGATGCAAAGACCATCTCGTGCCCGAACTTCTGTATCGGCCGGCTGAATCCGCTGCTCTCGCTGCCCTGATACCAGGCGGCCAGGTGATTGTGCCCGTGGAGGTACATCTTGATCTGCGGGTTGCGCTGAAAGAGGCTTGCCCACCAGGCCTGATCCTGCTGTCCGCGATAGGAGTCCTGCGCGCCGTCGGCCGGCGTCGTGTCCTCGATCGCCTGATGCGCAAAGATGATGGTGGTCGAGTTCCGATACTGCGTGGTCATGAACTCCAGCCATTCACACGTCGAGGGCCGGGTCCACGGCTCGAAGTCAATCTCCGGCACCACGAGAAACAGGATGCCGCTGCGCATGAAGGCGTAGGGGTAGGTGTTGAGCTCCGTTTCGTTGATGTACGTCTTCATCAAGACGAACGGATCGTGCTCGTGCCCCTTCAGGCCCGGACCGTTGCTGTAGTCCGTGAGGTCGATGTTGCCGCTGACATAGTGGAGCGGCAGATTCAGGTGACTGATCAGGAAGGCCTTGAGATTGTTCCTGTAGTTGGATTTCAGATTGTCGGGCAGTCCGACGCCGTTGACGAACGCCGTGGCGTTGAACGCGCCGTCGCCCAGGTGGACGGCGAAGTCGCAGGGAAGCGTGCGCTCCATGATGTCGCCGGCCAGCTTGTCGAGATGTTGCGCGTAGTCCCAGTTGGGTGACCGATACGACTGACCGACGTGCGTGTCCGTGAACGCAGCGAAGTTCAGGCTCGGCTCGGTCGCCGGCACCGGATCGAGATTCCGTTGGAATCGTGAGGCGGGCCGCGGCGCTTGCGCGGGTGTTGTCTGACCGGCTTGGCCCTCCGCTGCTGTTTCTGGCGCGACCTTTTCTGGGACAACCTTGGCATGTCCTGTGGCGCCGGCGGCCAGCGCCGCCGCACCCAGGCTGCCGACCTCGAGAAACTTTCTGCGCCCAACCTTTTTCCGGCTCATCACAATCTCCCTGGACGTCGTGGAGTCTAGAATCTGTGGACCGATGGTGCAACCCCATGCCGATCCGCGCCGCGATCGTTGACGACGAGCCGCTGGCGCGCCGGCGGATCCGCAACCTGCTCAATGAGGCACCGGATGTCGAAGTCGTCGCCGAATGCGCGAACGGCAAGGACGCGATCGAGTCTCTCGAAGCGTCACCACCGGACCTCCTCTTCCTCGACATTCAGATGCCCGAGATCGATGGCTTCGACGTGCTGCAGGCGATTGGCGTCGGCCGCGTGCCCGCGGTGATCTTCGTGACCGCCTACGACCAGTTCGCGCTGCGCGCCTTCGAGGCTCACGCGCTGGACTACCTGCTGAAGCCATTCGACGACGATCGCTTCGGGGCGGCGCTCGAGCGCGCGCGAGAGCGGATCCGCCAACAGCAGGGAGGCGATCTGGACCGCCGGCTGCAGGCGTTACTGGAAAATGTGCGCGGAGATCACGGATACCTCCGGCGACTAGTCGTGCCCTCGGGCCACCGCAGCATCTTTATCCGAACGGAGCACATCGACTGGATCGAGGCCGAGCGCAACTACGTCCGTCTCCACGTGGGCGGTCGCGCCCACCTGTTGCGCGAGAACCTGACGCACATCGCGTCCGTGCTGGATCCCGCCACGTTCTGCCGGATCCACCGCTCCACCATCGTCAACATCGACCGGATCCAGACAGTCGAAGCGCTCTTCCACGGCGAGTACCAGGTGGTGCTTCAGGACGGGACGAAGCTGACTTCGGGTCGCAGCTACCGGCGCAACCTGTACGCCATTATGGGAAAGAAGAGCTGACGCTCGTACCACTCTGCCGTCGTCCGTACGCGTTCTCGCGCGATTGGGCCCAATCTCGTTGTTCGGAGCCGCTGGCTCTCGTCTATATGCGTCATGCAGACCTGCACGATGCCTGTTGCCGTTGTTCTTGCGGCGTTCCTCCTGGCGCCGGCGGCACCCGTTCCCCTGAACGACGAGGTCGCGATGATCCCCGTCGAGGGTGAAGGCGCGAAGTACTGGCCGCGGTGGCGCGGCCCTTCCGGTCAGGGCCTCGCGGTGGGCTCGGGCTACGTCGACAAGTGGTCCGCCACTGAAAACGTCAAATGGAAGACGAAGCTCGAGACGACCGGCAACGGCTCGCCGATCGTGTGGGCAAACCGGATCTTCCTTGTCACCGGGTCGGCTGAGGGCGAACGCCGCGGCATCGCGGCGTTCGATCGCGCGACCGGGAAGAAGCTCTGGGAGACCTTCGCGCCCGACACCAACAAGCAACCGGTCAACCTGAAGAACGGCCACGCGTCGAGCACGGCCACGACTGACGGCCGTCTCGTCTACGCGTATCTGGGCCCGAAAGGCGTCATGGCCGTGGACTTCGCGGGCAAGCTCGCGTGGCACGCGACGGTCGGCCCGATGATGGCGCCTCACGGCCCGGGCGGGTCGCCGCTCCTCTACGGGAGCAAAGGCGCTGCCGCGCCGGACCGCCTCATCGTCTTTCAGGATCACCAGAAGGGGGGCTTCATCGCCGCGTTCGACGCGAAGACCGGCGCACGCCGCTGGTGGACGAACCGTACGGAGACAACGGGCTGGGGGACGCCGATCGCGATTCGCGCCGGAGCCCGCGACGAGATCATCGTCTCGAGCTTCCGCGCGATCTACTCCTACAACCCTGACAACGGCGAAGCGCTGTGGAAGGTGACCCACCCCAACCCCGAGGTCATTCCGACGCCGGTGGTTGGATTCGGCCTCGTGCTCGCCTCTGGCGGACGCCCGGGGCCCATTCTCGCGGTTCGCCCCGGCGGATCGGGTGACGTCACGTCTACCCACGTCGCGTGGCAGTCACCGAAGGGCGCGCCGTTCGTGCCATCGCCGCTGCTCTACGGCGACGAGCTGTACATGATGAACGACCAGGCCAGCATCCTGACGGCGTACGAGCCCAAGGCGGGCACGGTGCTGTGGCAGGGACGCCTGGGCCAAGTGGTACAGAGCGGCTTCTCCGCGTCACCGGTCGGCGTCGACGGCAAGGTCTTCCTCACCAACGAAGGGGGCGAGACGTTCGTGGTGAAAGCCGGCAAGACGTTCGAGTTGCTGCACGTGAACAACGTGAACGAGCCTGTGCTCGCGTCGCCCGCGATGGTCGACGGCACCTGGTACTTCCGCACACCGTTCCACCTGATGGCCGTCGGCAACGACTCCGCTCAGGGCAAGCCGAACTTCGCGGGCCGGTGGAAAACCGACAACAGTTACAACTCGTGGACGATCACGGTCGAGGGCAGCAAGATGACGGTCACCAATACGATTGCGGGCAACTCGGAGTCGACGGTGTACCTGCTCGACGGCACGCCGTCGAAGAACACGTTCGAAGGTCCGAACGGTCTGATGGAGAACGTCTCCACCAGCACGTGGGAAGGCGACGTGCTCGTCACGACGACGAAGACGGGATTCGGAAGCACCATGACGGAGAAGCGTTGGATCGAGCCGGATGGCACCATGAGGGTGCAAAATGCCCTGACCATGCCCGGCAAGCCTTCGCCGCCGCCAGGGCCAGGGATGGTGTTGAAGAAGATCGGATAGGTAAGGGCGCGGGGGTGGGGCCCCGCGCAACACCACGAAGCCGCGAGCGTAGCGAGCGCGCTGAGTGTCCGGAAGACAGGCGCGGGGGTGGGGCCCCGCGCAACTTAAGTAATGAGGACATCAAATGACCAACCGTCGCGAGTTTCTTGGAATCACGGCCGCCGCCGGCGCTTCGCTGGCGCTCACACCGGATCTGCTCCGCGCATTTGAGCAGTCCACCGGAAAGATGATGCAGCGAGCCATCCCATCGTCCGGTGAGATGCTGCCGGTCATCAGCTTCGCGCCGCGGTCGCTGGGTGGCGCCGCGATGTCGTCGCAGCCCTCGGATGTCGCCGCGATCAAGGCGGTTCTCAACAGGTTTCTGGACAACGGCGGCAAAGTCGTCGACGTGCTGCACGGCGGGCCTGCGACGGAGCAGAGCGCCCGCGCGGCCGCCGAAGAGCTCGGGATTCAGAACAAGTACTTCGGGACGACTCCCCTCGCCGGACCGCCGAAGGCCGACGCCGCCGCACTGACGGCGGCGATGGAAGACAGGTTCACGACATCCAAGATGAACAAGATCGACCTGGTCATGGTGAGTTCCCTGACCGACGTGCCGACCTACCTCGGCGTCCTGAGGGAGTTGAAGAAGCAGGGGCGCGTCCGCTACATCGGCGTGCATCACTTGACCGCGGGCCAGGCCCCTCTCGGCCCGCTCGAATCGGTCATGCGGAACGAGCAGGTCGATTTCGTCGCCACCGACTACTCCGTGGGCGATCGCCGCGTCGAGGAAACGATCCTGCCCCTCGCCCTGGAGCGGAAGATTGCCTTCATGTCGTACTTCTCCTTCGATCGCGGCCGCCTCTTCAAGCGCATCGGGACGACACCGCTTCCGGCGTGGGCGGCGGAGTTCGACGCGAAGACCTGGGCGCAGTTCTGTCTCAAATATGTTCTCAGCCACCCGGCCGTGGTGGTCGCTCGCGCGGGCACGACGGACACGGCGCACGTGCTGGACAACATCGGCGGCGGTATCGGGCGACTGCCAAACGAGGCGATGCGAAAGCGGATGGCGGAGCTCGTGGATTCACTCCCCGCGACACCGCCCGGACCGCTGAAGGCAGTCGAGCTGTCCGCGGCCGTTCTCGACCGCTACGTCGGTGAGTACACGACTCCGGCCGGTGCCATCGTCACCTTCCGCCGCGAGGGGACGACGCTGTTCGTGAAGATGCCGGGTTCGAATCCGGAGGTCCCACTCGGCGCGCGCTCCGAAATCCGTTTCGGCGACCCGAACGCGCGAGTCTTCGAGTTCCATGTCGATGGTCAGGGAAAAGTGACCGGCGCGCTCATGGAGCAAGGGCCCCAGCCGCTGAAGCTCGTCAGGAAATGACACCGCGAGGCCCCGAACGTAGTGAGGGCGCTGAGCGTCCGGAGACAAGCGCATGGGGGTGGGGCCCCATGCGAACTAAAGAAATGAGATCCTGATGTGGCCGGACCTGCGTAACGCCATCCGCGCGCTGCGCGCGGCTCCTGGATTCACGACAACGGCGCTCACCGTCATCGCGCTCGGCATCGGCGCCAGCACCGCGATTTTCTCGGTCGTCGACGCGATCGTCCTGCGCGGGCTGCCGTTCGACGACGCCAATCGGATCGTCTCGGTGTCGGAGACCAACAAGGCACGCGCCGGGCTGGCAGGCCTCACTTCCGCCCCGCAGAATTTCCTCGAATGGCGCGCGCAGCAGGATGTGTTCGAAGCCATCGGCGCCAGCGCCGGCATCGGCGGGTTCACGGTCCGTGGAGACGGCCCGCCGGAAGATCTGCGCGCGCTGCGAACGACGGCCAACCTGTTGTCGATTCTGCGCGTCCGTCCGGTCATCGGTCAGCCGTATTCCGAAGCCAACGAAGTCGACGGCAACCACCGGGTCGTGCTGATCAGCGACGGGCTGTGGCGTCGCCGCTTCAACGCCGACCCGAACGTGGTCGGCAAGACGATCACGTTCGACAGCGGCACCTGGCAGGTGCTGGGCGTGATGCCGGCTGAGTTTCGCTACCCGATTGGACCGGCGCGGGCGACCGATCTGTGGGTGCCGTTGGTGTTCGCGGAACGTGACAAGGTGCGCGGGCCGGGCCGGGCCTATTACCTGAACGTGGTGGCGCGGCTGAAGCCGCGCGTCACACTCGAGCAGGCGCGGGCGCGGATGGAGCACATCACGGCCGGCCTGGCCACGGCACACCCGGAGTGGTTCAAAGAGCGCGGCATCGCCACCGTGACGCTGCACGAGTACATCGTCGGCGCCAACGTCAAGTCGTGGATGCTGATGCTGCTCGGCGCCGTCGGGTTCGTCCTGCTCATCGCCTGCGTCAACGTCGCCAACCTGATGCTGGCTCGCGCCAGCGTCCGGAGCCGCGACGTCGGCATTCGCGCCGCGCTCGGCGCCTCGCGCTGGCAGCTCGCGCGCGGACTGCTGGTCGAAAGCCTCGTCCTGTCCGGTGCGGGGACGATCATCGGCGTGGCGATCGCGTACTGGGCGGTCGACGTTCTCCGGGCCTCGCTGCCCGCCACGCTGCCGCGGCTGTCGCTCGTCGCCATCGACATGCGCGTGCTCGCGATTGCGGGGATCGTGTCGGTCGTCACCGCGCTGCTGTTCGGCATCGTGCCGGCGCTGCAGGCCTCGCGCCCGAAGCTGTCGACGGCGCTGCGCGAGGGCGGAAGATTGGGCACCGCGAGCCTGCTGCGGCAGCAGTTGCGCTCGCTGCTCGTGGCGGCCGAGGTGGCGCTCGCCGTCGTGCTGCTCGTCGGCGCCGGCTTGTTCGCGGCCAGCTTCGCGCGCCTGATGAGCGTGGAGATCGGGCTCGATTACCGCAACGTCGTGACGCTCCCGATCTTCCCGAGGAACACCGCCAAAGACGCCGACTCGCGAAAGCTCATCATCGAACAGAACGCGACGCGCGTGGCCGAGCTGATGACCCGGGTGCAGGTCCTGCCGGGTGTCGAGTCGGCATCGCTGTATTCCGGGGGATTGCCGCTGTCGGGCAGCATGACTCGTATTCCCGTCAAGGTTCCCGCACGGCAGAAAGAATTCAACGGCGACGACGCCGTCGACGTCCGTTTTATCACGCCGCCATACATGCAGGTGATTCGCCAGCGTTTGATCAAAGGGCGTGTCTTCGACGACGCGGACATGCTCGATCCCAAGGCCTCGATACTCCTGAATCAAGCGGCCGAACGGCTGTATTTCGAAGGCACGGACGCGCTGGGTCAGGAGATTGACGTTAATGACAGGCGAAGGGTGGTCGGGGTCGTCGCCGACATCCGCCTCGAAGGTCCGGAGAAGGAGGCGCGGCCGCAAGTGTTCCTGCCCATGACCAGGACCCAGTCCGGTCAGGGAGTGGACCTGGTCCTGCGCACCGCCGGCGATCCCCGGTCCGTCATTCCGGGCCTGCGCAGCGCCGTTCAACAGGCCTTCCCGGATATCGTCGTCCCCGAAGCGCGGACGTTCGAAGAGATGTTCAACACGCTCATTGCGCAGCGGAAGTTCAACATGCTGTTGCTGAGCCTGTTTGGCGTGCTCGGCGTCGTCATTGCGGCGGTCGGCATCTACGGCGTGATGGCGTTCGTCGTCGATCAGCGTACGACCGAATTCGGCATTCGAATGGCGCTCGGTGCGGGGCGCGGCGGCATTGTGGGGATGGTGCTGCGCCGAGCGGCCCTCTACGTCGGAACAGGGCTGGTCGTCGGACTGGGGGCCGCAATCGCGATGTCGATGATCGTGAAGAGCTTCCTCTTCAACGTCGCGCCGACCGAACCCCTCGTCTACATCGCCATCGCGGTATTGCTGATTGCGGTGGCGCTGGTGGCGGCGCTCGTGCCGGCTCTGCGCGCCTCGCGAGTCGATCCGATCGTGGCGTTGAGATCTTCGTAGTCGCGAGCCCGAGCGCGTAGCGCGAGCGGCGAGCGTCCGGGACCAGGCGCGGGGGTGGGGCCCCGCGCAACTTAAAGAACGACGATGAACAGACGGGGCCTCGTTGTGTTGGCGGTCCTGACCGCGCTGGCGGACGCTGGCGCCCAAACCAGTACCGACTGGCCACAGTGGCGCGGTCCGAAGCGCGATGGTTCGATTGGCGCCGAACTGCCCGCCCAGTGGACGGAAGAGTTGAAGAAGCGCTGGGAGATCCCGGTCGGCGCCGGGCATGCCTCACCGGTTGTGTCCGGCAATGGTGTCGTGGTGATGGCCCGCCAGGACGACCAGGAGATTGTGCGTGCCCTCGATCTCGCGTCGGGCAAGGAGATCTGGCGCGCGGCGTATCCCGCGCCGTACGTCGTCAATCCGGCCGCGCAGTCGCACGGCGCCGGCCCGAAGTCCACGCCGGCCATCGCCGGCGGCCGCGTCTTCACGTTCGGAATCAACGGCGTGCTGTCGGCGTTCGATCTCGCACGCGGCAAGCTGCTCTGGCGAGTACCGGCGCCTGCCGTCCTGCCTCAGTACGGCACGGCCACGTCGCCGCTCGTTGATCAGGGGGATGGCACCAGCGTCATTGCCCATGTCGGCGGACAGGACAGTGGCGCGCTGACGTCATTTGACGCCGCAACGGGCAAGCCGCGCTGGCAGTGGACGGGCGACGGGCCCGGATCCGGGTCGCCGATCATCGCGACGATTGGCGGCGTTCGTCAGGTGATTGCGCAGACACAGAGGCTCCTGGTCGGCCTGGATGCCTCGACGGGCACGTTGCTGTGGCAGCTGCCGTTCACGACCGACTTCGATCAGAACGCCTTCACACCAATCGTCTTTGAGGATCTTCTGATCAACGCCGGACTGGACCAGCCTCTCGCCGCCATCCGGCTGAAGCTCGATCGTGGCAAGTGGATCGCCGAGGCGGTCTGGGCCAATCCGCAAACGCCGATGTTCATGAGCTCGCCGGTGCTCATTGGCGGGACGATCTATGGCCTGACGATGCGGAGCCGGGGCCAGTTCGTCGCGATCGACGCGAAGAGCGGCAAGACGCTCTGGAACACACAGGGTCGCGAGGGTGAGAATGCGTCGATGCTGGGCAGCCGTGCGTGGCTGCTCGCCTCAACCGCGGACGGCATCCTGGTCGTCGCGCGCGCGAACCCTCAGAAGTACGAAGAGGTGCGCCGGTATCAGATTGCGCAGTCCGCGCTGTGGGCGCATCCCGCCATCACCGGCAACTCGATCATCGTCAAGGACGTCGACAAGGTGATCTGCTGGAGCTTTTATTGATCTGAGGGCGTCGCCCTCAGATCAGACGGAGCGAGTAAGCGAAGCGAACGAGCCACGCGAACGAGCCCGACTTGCCGAAGCGCGTGCCATCGGAGGCGAGTCGTGCGAGAGAGCGTGTCGGGAGTCTGAGGGCGAAGCCCTCAGATCAATAAAGGTGGCGGGGTCGACGGGACTCGAACCCGCGACCTCTGGCGTGACAGGCCAGCGTTCTAACCAACTGAACTACGACCCCGTTCTGACAACTGACAACTTGCAACTTTCAACTAACAACGTGTTGGCCTGCCCAGCCGAAGCGCGTCAGCGAAGCGTCCGCGCGAAGGCTGGTGGGCGGTACAGGGCTCGAACCTGTGACAGCCGGCGTGTAAGGCCGGTGCTCTACCACTGAGCTAACCGCCCCGACCGGCAACACGCGATTATGGCACGATTAACCGGTTCATGCCCCTCGCCGGAATCATCGGACACGCGCCCATCGTCTCGCTGCTGAAGCAGGCGGTCCGGCGGGGGAGCGTACCGCAAAGCCTGCTCTTCGCTGGTCCTGATGGCGTCGGAAAGCGCACCGTGGCGGTGGCGCTCGCTCAGGCTATCAACTGTCCCAAACGCGGCGCGTCGGGCGACGACGCCTGCGGGAAGTGTTCGACGTGCGAGCGCATCGCGCGCGGCGTGCATTCGGACGTCGTGGTTGTCGACCGCGGCGAGTACGCCTCGATCAAGATCGACGTCGTCCGCGAGCGCGTGCTCGACGCGATTGGCTACCGGCCGTTCGAGGCGGCGCGCCGCGTGTACGTGATCGACTCCGCCGAGGACCTCGGGGACCAGGCGCAGGATGCGCTGCTGAAAACGCTCGAAGAGCCGCCGCCGTCGGCCGTGCTCATCCTCGTCACCGCGTATCCGGATGTGCTGAGGCCGACCATCCAGTCCCGCTGCCGCCGGCTGCGCTTCGGTCCGTTGGTGGAGAACGACGTCGCGCGAGTCCTGACGGAGCGGCACGGCATCGATGCACGGCAGGCACAGTCGCTGGCGGCAGCGTCGGGTGGCAGCGTTGGCCGCGCGCTCGCGGCGCAAACGGGGTCGCTCGACGACGATCGCGAGGCGGCGTTTGGGCTCGTCGCGGCCGCCAGAGGCCGCGTCGGCGACCGGCTGCGGGCGGCGGCGGCGCTTGCGAAGCACGACTCGGATCGACGGGACCGGGAGGCGCTGTCCGATCGTCTGACCATCGTCGGATCGATCCTGCGGGATCTCGGCGCCATGGCCGCCGGCCGCAGCGAGGCGCTCGTCAACACCGATCGGGAAGCCGAGTTGCGCGCGCTCGCGGCCGCCTACGATCTGCGGCGCGTCATCGCCGGCTACGCCGCATTGGACCAGGCTCAATCCGCTCTTTCTCGCAATGCCGGTCCGAAGATCGTCGCGGACTGGATTGCCATCTCCCTCTGACGTGACGCTCCCGACTGTCGCAATCACCGTCGGCGACCCGTCAGGGATCGGCCCGGAAGTGTCCGCGAAGGCCGCGCGTGATCCGCGCGTCGTGGACGCCTGCCGGCCGGTCCTCTACGGCCCGCACACCGCAGCGGAATTGGCCCGGTTTCCCATCGGCCAGATCGACGCCGAGTCCGCGCGCGCCGCCTACGACGCCATCGCCCGGGCGACCTCGGATGCGCTCGCCGGCCGCGTCGCCGCCATCGCGACGGCGCCGGTCAGCAAGGCGGCGTTTGCGGCCGCGGGCTTCGCCTGGCGCGGCCACACCGATCTCCTCGCGCACCTCTGCGGCGTCGAGGACGTCGCGATGATGTTCTGGTCGGACCGGCTGCGCGTGGTCCTCGCGACCGTGCATGTTCCGCTCGCTGAAGTGCCTCGTCTGCTGACCGTCGAACGCGTCGTCGGTGTCTTGAAGCTTACGGCGGCGTCGCTGCCGCGTTTCGGCGTGCCGTCGCCGCGGATCGGCGTCGCGGGTCTCAACCCGCATGCGGGGGAAGGCGGCTTGCTCGGCTCGGAAGATGCCGGCGTCCTCGCGCCGGCCGTCGAGGCCGCGCGACGCGCGGGCGTGGACGCGTCAGGCCCGTTTCCAGCCGACACGCTGTTCGTCCGTGCCGCCCGCGGCGAATTCGACGTCGTCGTCGCCTGCTACCACGACCAGGGACTCGTGCCGGTGAAGCTGCTCGCCTTCGGCCGCGCGGTGAACGTCACGCTCGGCCTGCCGATCATCCGGACCTCCGTCGATCACGGCACGGCGTTCGACATCGCGGGCAAGGGCGTCGCGGATGAGGGAAGTCTCGTCGAAGCGATACTGCTCGCTGCGCAACTAGCGAACTCGCCTATAGGTTCATAGGTTCATAGGTTCATCGGTTCTACTGCCGAACCCATGAACCGATGAACCAGAACCCATGAACTCATGAACCTATGAACCAGACGACCCTCAGCGTGAGTGCCTTTTGATGTCCTCGTCGACCATCATCTCGACCAGCTGCTTGAACGTGACGCTCGGCTGCCAGCCGAGTACGGACTTCGCTTTGGACGCGTCGCCAATCAGGTGATCGACTTCAGCGGGCCGGAGGAACGCCGGGTCCAGCTTGACGTACTGCTTCCAGTCGAGGCCGGCGCGGTCGAAGGCGATTTGCACCAGCTCCTGCACTGAGTGGGCCTCGCCCGTGGCGATCACGAAGTCATCGGCGGTCGACTGTTGCAGCATGAGCCACATCGCGCGCACGTAGTCGCCGGCAAATCCCCAGTCGCGATGCGCGTCCAGATTCCCGAGTCTCAGCTCCTTGGCGCGGCCCTGTTTGATCCGCGCGACGCCGTCGGTGACCTTGCGCGTAACGAACTCGAGGCCGCGCCGGGGCGACTCGTGGTTGAAGAGGATGCCGGAGACCGCAAACAGGTTGTAGCTTTCGCGGTAGTTCACCGTGATGTAGTGGGCGAACACCTTGGAGACGCCGTACGGACTGCGGGGATAGAACGGCGTGCTCTCCTTTTGCGGCACTTCGCGGACCTTGCCGTACATCTCCGATGACGACGCCTGATAGATGCGGATTTTGGGGTCGACGACCCGGACGGCCTCGAGGACGCGGGTGACGCCCTGCGAGTTGAATTCGCCCGTGAGCATCGGCTGGTCCCAGGACGCCGGCACGAACGACATCGCCGCGAGGTTGTAGAGCTCGTCCGGGCGGGTCTTCTCGATCGCGCGGATGAGCGACAGCTGATCCAGCAGGTCGCCCGGCAGCAGCGTCAGCCGATCCTGCAGATGCTCGATCCGCCAGAAGTTGGCGGCCGACAGCCGCCGCGTTAGTCCGAAGACCTCGTAGCCCTTCTCGAGGAGGAGTTCAGCGAGGTACGAGCCGTCCTGTCCGGTGATGCCTGTAATGAGCGCGCGCGGCTTGGCCATGCAGCCAGAAACGATAGCAGATTGTGCGATATTCACTGCCATGATCGTCGTCGTCGGCGCCGGTGTGGTCGGGCTCGCGTCCGCGCTGGCGATCGCCCGCACGGGGCGCGCGGTCACCGTGCTCGAGCGGTTTGCTCGGCCGGGGCTGGGCGCGTCCACGCGCAACAGCGGCGTGATCCATGCCGGGCTTTACCATCCGGCCGAATCTCTGAAGACGCGGTTGTGCGTCGAGGGCCGCGAGCGCCTCTATGCCTTCGCCGAGGCGAACCGCATTCCGCACCTGCGCTGCGGCAAGCTGATCGTCGCCCAATCGGGCGAGGAGGCGCGGTTGGACGTCGTGCGCCAGACCGCGGCGGCGAACGGCGTGCGCCTGGACCCGGTCGATCGCGACTTCGTCGCCAGGCGCGAGCCGCACGTGTCGGCCGTGGCGGCGCTCTGGTCGCCCGAGACCGGCTGGATCGACGCCGATGCGTACGTGCGCGCGCTGGCCGGCGAGCTCGCGCGCCATGACGGCGTGCTGCTGGTCGGTACCCCGCTCGTCGCGATCGAGCCGGGGCCCGACCGGCTCACGGTCGTCACGCCGTCCGAGCGTATCGACGCTGACGTCGTCGTCAACGCCGGGGGGCTGTACGCGGACGAGGTTTCCGCGATGGCCGGCGGCGAGGCCTTCACGATTCATCCCTGCCGTGGCGAGTACGCGGAGCTCGTCCCGCGGGCGCGTCATCTGGTCAACGGGCTGGTCTATCCGGTCCCGCACGCGTCAGGGCACGGCCTCGGGGCGCATCTCACGAAGACGATCGGCGGCGCCGTGTGGATCGGCCCGACCATCCGCTACCAGGACGGCAAGGACGACTACGAGCGCGACCGCCTGCCGGTCGAGTCGTTTCTCGAGCCGGCGCGCGCGATGCTGCCGAAGCTGACGCAGGACGACCTGCGTCTGGGGGGCAGCGGCATCCGCGCCAAGATCCACCCGGAAACCGTGCGCTTCGCGGACTTTCTCATCGGCCGCGACCGCCGCAACCCTCTGCTCGTGCAGGTCGCCGGCATCGAGTCGCCCGGGCTGACCGCCAGCCTCGCCATCGGCGAAATGGTGGCCGGCATCACCAACTCTGTTCGTTCCTGACGCGGGTCACGTAGCGGGCGAGCGCGTCCTGCCAGGTCGGCATCTCGATGCCGGTCATCGCGAGCTTCGCGTTCGACAGCGCGGCAAACTTCGGCCGCGGGGCGATCAGCCCGGCGTCGGCCATCTGCACTTCCGTGATGCGGGCTTCGGGGCGGTCCGCCAGCCGGGCGAGCTCGCGCGCCAGGTCGGCCCAGGTGGTCCACCCGGTATTGACGCAGTGATACAGGCCCCACGGCCGGCTGCCGTCCACGAGTGCCAGCGTCGCGTCCACGACGTCCTCCACGTAGCTCGGCGACACGGTGCGATCGCTGAACGCGCGGACGTCCTGGGTCGAGAGAATCGCGGTCAGCATCCGGTCCACACTGCTGCGGCCGCGGTTGCCGCCGAACAGGCTTTCCACCCGCAGCACATAGTGCCGCGGCACTTCGGCGGCAAACCACTCACCGAGCAGCTTCGACACCGCGTACGTGCCGCGCGGATTGGGCGCGTCATCCTCGCGGTACGGGCGATCGATCGTGCCGTCGAACACGAAGTCGGTGCTGTAGTGCACGAAGGTCGCGTCGAGCTCGTTGGCCGCCTTCGCCATCGTCCGGACGGCCCAGGCGTTGATCGCGAGCGCCTCCTCCGGCTGGCCTTGCGCGCCGTCCACGTCGTTGTAGGCGGCGCAGTTGATCACGACGTCCGGGCAGAGCGCGGCGATGCGCCGGCTGGTGGCTTCGGCTTCCGTCAGGTTGAGATCCGCGCGGGTCCAGCCGACCACTTCGTGGTGCTCGCCGAGAGCGATGGTGGTTGCCTCGCCGAGCTGGCCCTGCGCGCCGAGAACCAGGACCAGCCGCTTCATCGATCGGCGGGCGAGCCGGCGAAGAAGTCGGCGATGCTCCGGACGACGTGCTGCTGCTGAGCCGCGGTGAGCTCGCCGAAGATCGGCAGCGCGACGGCCGTCGCGGCCGCCCGGTCGGCGACGGGAAACGCACCACGCGAGGAGTCGAGATCCGCGAAGCAGGCCTGCCGGTGAAACGGCACGGGGTAGTACACCTCGGTGCCGACCCGGCACGCCGTCAGGTGCTCGCGCAGCGCGTCGCGGCGGGGCGCGCGAATCACGAACTGGTTGTAGATGTGGTGAAAGCCGGCCGGCTCGACGGGCAGCTCGATCCGCGTCGTGAGACCGGCCTCGCGGAACAAGTCCTGATAGCGCGCGGCATTTCGCCGCCGGCCCTCGGTCCACGCCGCGAGATGCGGCGCCTTGACGCGCAGCACGGCCGCCTGCAGCGCGTCGAGCCTGAAGTTGCCCCCGACGCGGGAGTGGAAGTACTTGGGCTCGGCGCCGTGATTGCGGAGCAGGCGGATCTCCTGGGCGAGCGCGGCGTCATTGGTGGTGACGAGGCCCGCGTCGCCGAAGGCGCCCAGGTTCTTCGAGGGAAAGAACGAATAGCAACCCGCGACGCCGAACGATCCGACTTGCCGGTCGCGATAGCGCGCGCCGATGGCCTGCGCGGCATCCTCGACGACCGACACGCCCGCTCGCGCGGCGGCGTCCATGATCGGTCCCATGTCAGCCGCCAGGCCGTACAAGTGCACCGGAAGGATGGCGCGCGTGCGCGGCGTGATGGCCGCCCGGATGGCGGCCGGGTCCGCGTTGAAGGTGATCGGATCGACGTCGACAAAGACCGGCGTGGCGCCGAGCCGGCTGACCGTGCCGGCCGTCGCGAAGAACGAGAACGTCGGCGTGATGACTTCATGGCCCGGGCCGACGCCGAGCGCCATCAGCACGACCAGCAGCGCGTCGGTGCCCGACGAGACGGCGATCGCGTGTTCGGCGTCGAGCAGGCGGGCCAGCTCGCGCTCGAGCGCCTCGACCTCCGGCCCCATGATGAAGCGCTGGCTGTCGCAGACGCGCGCGATCGCGGCGAGGATGTCCTGCCGGAGCGGCGCGTATTGGGCGGTGAGATCGAGGAGAGGGACCGACACGCCCGTGGTCGATCCAGGCGCCGCCGAGCGGGTCATCGCGGTGATTATACCCGTCGCGTCTTGATGGCCGCGCGCGTCTCGCGCAGCGTCTCGCGCCGCTTGATTGTCTCGCGCTTGTCGATCGTCTTCTTGCCTTTCGCGAGCGCGATCGCGATCTTGACGCGGCCGTTCTTGTAGAACATCCGCAGCGGCACGATCGTCAGGCCCTTGGCCGTCGTCTTGCCGAGCAGCTTGTTCAGCTCCTCGCGGTTCAGCAGCAGCTTGCGCCGGCGCAGGGCGTCGTGGCTCGACGACCCGCCGTGGCTGTACTGGCCAATGTGCACGTTGAGCAGATACGCCTCGCCGTTCTCGAGGCGGCAGAAGCTGTCGCGCAGCTGGACCCGGCCTTCGCGAATCGCCTTCACTTCGGTGCCGAGCAGCACCAGGCCCGCCTCGAAGGTCTCGAGAAACTCGAAGTCGAAGCCCGCCTTGCGGTTGTCGGCGATGATCCCGTCGCCGCGATCCTTCTTCATCGCGCGGCCGCCGGACGGAGATCGGGGAACTGCCGGTCCCGCTCGCTGATGCTCGCCGGCGGGCCGAGCGGCCACTGGACGCCGACCGCGGGGTCGTCCCACCGGATGCCCTGCTGGTGCGCGGGCGCGTACGGCGCCGACACGAAGTAGAAGACATCGGTGTCGTCGGCGAGCGTCTGGTAGCCGTGCGCGCACCCGCGCGGGATGTAGACCATCCGTCGATTGTCGGCGGAGAGCTCGACGCCGATCCATTGGAGGTAGGTCGGCGAGCCGGGCCGGAGGTCCACCGTCACGTCGTAGATCGCGCCGCGGACCACCCGGAGCGTTTTCACCTCTTCGAACGGCGCGGCTTGATAGTGCAACCCGCGAATGGTCCCGCGCCGGATGTTGGAGGCGAGGCTGGCCTGGGCGACGGCGGTCTCGAGGCCGCGCTCGGCAAACGCGGTGGGCTGCCAGGCCGGCGCAAAGTGTCCGCGCTCGTCGGCGAAGACCTCGCAGTCGACGACCCAGACGCCTGCCAATTTGGTTTCCGTGAAGGTCAAAGGGGTCGTACCTCGAATCGTGGAAAACTCAGGGGACAACTTTAAGGCCGAAGTCCCCTGAGTTTTCCACAATTCGAGGTACGACCCCGTCTGTTTTCTATGATCGCGGGAAGCCGATCACGCGCCGATCGGCACTGGGGCGGTGTTTGACTTCGTCCATCGCGAAGCGCATCCGGCGGACGGTTACGCCCCGGCGCAGGCAGGCGGCGCACACATGATCGAACTTGCCGGCCGGCAGGTCGTCGATCGCCACGACCACCGCGGCGATGCGGCCGGGATGCTCGTCGAGTACGTGCTCGAGGTCGCCGAGGCTCCCGAGCACGGCGAGGCCGTCAATCGTCAGCCGCCGCTTGGTCGGGTCGTCGTCGAGGAACCCCAGCGGGGCGAGGCCGATCGTCTGGTTCTGAAGCAGCTCGCGGGCCGCGAGCGCGCCGCCGCTCCCGGCGCCGTAGATGAGCGCCGAACGCCCCGCGGACCGGCGGACGCGGACGTACTGGTCGATGCCGTCCAGGAGCACCCGCGCGCCGATCAGCAGCAGGGGCGCCAGGACGGCGTCGAAGATGAAGACCCAGCGCGAGTAGCCAATAAACCGGCTGATGTAGAGCAGCGCGATCACGGACGCGCCGACGCCGAGCATCACGCCCTGGAACAGCGTCAGGATCTCCGCCGGACCGAAGCTGGCCCACACGCGCCGGTACTTCCCCGACGCCCAGAGCGCCAGCAGCTGGAGGCCCACGACGAGCGGCAGCGATCGCGTGAACGCCGGCAGGAACTCGTGGAACTGCGGCTCGCGAAACCGGGCGACAAACGCGAAGTAGTACGCGGCGCCGAGGAGCAGCGCGTCGAGCGCCACTTCGTACGCGCGGTGCTGGTTGGCGATCTCCGACGGCAGCGGCGGCGTCGCGACGGGACTCCGGGCGACTTCGATGTGGCCGAGGTAGACGCCGATGACGCCCAGCGCCGCGACGTACACGGCGACCAGTCCCCAGGCCACGCCCGGCGGCAGCACCAGCAGCCCTATCGCGGCCGCGCCGCCCGCGCAGGTCATCCCGTACAGCACCAGCACGACCTTGCGCTCGCCGATCCCGAGCGCCACCAGCCGATGGGACGTGTGATCGCGCCCGCCAAGGAACGCACTGCGGCCCTCGAGTCCGCGGATGACGGTGACGAACGCCGTGTCGAAGATCGGAATCAGGAGCAGGACGATGGGGATGGCAGAGACGGTCGCGAGCTCGGCTCCGCGCGCCGAGGTCGTCACGAGGGTCGCGCACGCCAGGAACGACCCCAGCAGATGGCTGCCGCTGTCGCCCATGAAGATGGACGCCGGGTGGAAGTTGAACACCAGGAACCCGGCCGCCGCGCCGACGAAGGCCGCGACCGCCAGCGCGATGGGCCCCGAGGTCCCGCCGGATCCCAGGTAGAGCACCACGAGGAACGACGCGCCGGCGATGCTCGACACCCCGGCGGCCAGGCCGTCGATGTTGTCGAGCAGGTTCAACGCGTTGGTGATGCCGACGATCCAGACGAACGCGAGCGCCGTGTCCACAATCGGGTGCCCGAAGATCCGGATCGGGGGCGAGAGCATCAGAAACGTGGTCGCGACGAGCATCTGGCCGACGAGCTTGGTCGCCGGGCGAATCTGCCGGACGTCGTCAACCAGGCCAAGCAGGAACATCAGGGTCACGGTGACGGCGAGCGGGCGGAGTTCGGCGACGCCCGTGAGGGCGATGGTGGCCAGCAGCGGAATCACCATCGCCACGCCGCCGACCTTCGGCACCGCCTCGCTGTGCCAGCGGTCGTACGTGGGGTACGCGTACAGCCCGAGGGCCCTGGCGCCACGGGAAACGAGCGGCACGCAGAGCACCGTGGCCGCAAACGCTCCGAGGATCGTGAGAGGCAGGATCATCGGCGTGCGACGACAGCGTAATCCAGGTACCCGAAGAGCCGGGCGTTGAGCGTCTCGACGTTCTCGTTGAATGTCGAGACAAAGGACTCGGTGGCGGGGTCCATGCCGAAGGCCGTTGGCAGCTGGCGGAGCTTGCCCGTCGCGGGCACCGGCGCCTTGTATTCGAGCGTGACGTCGCGAAACCCGCTGGCGCGCATCAGGTACTGAAGCGTCTCGGGATGCAGGGGCCAGACGTGCGTGATGTCGCGGAGGAAGCTCTCGAAAAACGCCACCCAGGATGCCGGATTGATCGTCTCGATGATCACCAGCCCGCCGGGACGGACCTTGTGCGCCGCCGTCTCGAGCAGCTTCAGCAGATAGCCCGGCTGCAGGTGCTCGACCACCTGTGAGGAGAAGATCCCGCCGACGCTCGAGTCCTCCAGGGCGGCCAGGAGGCCCAACGCGTCGCCTTCGGTCACATCGAGGCCGCTGGCACGGCAGGCCTCGACCATGGCGTGGTTCGTGTCGATCCCGCGCGCGGTGATGCCTTTCGCCCGCAGCAGATCGAGGAACTCCCCACGCCCGCAGCCGATGTCGATGACGTTCGACAGCCCGTCGAATCGGGGCGCGTATTCGGCCAGCCGGGCCCGGATGTCCTCGCGCGATCCTCGAAACGCATCCTCGAAGCCGAGGTACTTGAACGCGTCGAGGTCCGGCCCCGGCGCGGCAGGGGTCGTACCCGGGGCCGTACCTGGGGTCGTACCTCGCGCCAGGAGTTCTTCGACGTCGCGCTTGAGCGACAGCGCCGCCTGGTGCGCCAGCACGACCGAGGCCCGCAGGTCTTCGACTGTCGCGGCGTACTGGTCGACGCGCTGCTGGGTCCGCGCCTCCCGGGCCGCGAGCGCGTCCCAGTGCCGGAGCCAGTCCTGCGCGAGCGACTCGGTGCCCTGCAGATGCTGATACGCCCGTGCCTCGAACTGGGCGAGATGGAGCTGCGAGTCCCGGTGTGCCGCCAGCACGCGGTTCACCTGGTCCACGATGGTCGAGTTGAACGGCCGCTGCAGACCGAGCAGCGGCGTGACCAGGCGCCAGAGCACGGCGCGAATCCGGTTTTTCAGGCCCGGGCCGTGCCGGGCCGCGTACGTCCACTCGTTGAAGGGCGGCAGGGGAGCCGGCATCGCGGGCCGGTGCTCCATGGCTGACGTGAGCGGGACCAGCGGATCCTTGTCGCGCAGGGTCACCTAGCTCCGCCTTCCGGAGCCTGACGCGATCAGTCCGTCCATCGGGCTGCTGGCCGACGCATAGCGCTTGCGGGGGATCCGGCCGGCCGCGAAGGCCAGCCGGCCCGCGATCACGGCGTGCCGCATGGCGGTCGCCATGGCCACCGGGTCCTCGGCGCCGGCAATCGCGGTGTTCATCAGGACCGCGTCCACGCCGAGCTCCATCGCGAAGGCGGCGTCGGACGCCGTCCCGACGCCTGCGTCGACGATTACGGGCACCCGCGCCTGCTCTTTGATTATTAACAGGTTGTTCGGATTCTGAAGCCCCAGTCCGGATCCGATGGGGGCGCCGAGCGGCATCACCGCGGCGGCCCCAGCCTCCTCGAGCTTGCGGCACACGACCGGGTCGTCGGTCGTGTAGGGCAGCACGATGAAGTCTTCGCGCACGAGCTGCCGGGTGGCCACGAGCAGCGCCTCGTTGTCGGGAAACAGCGTGCGCTCGTCCCCGATCACTTCGAGCTTGATCCAGTTGGACAGGCCCGCTTCGCGCGCCAGCCGCGCCGTTCGGATCGCATCGTCCGCCGTGTAACACGCCGCCGTGTTCGGCAGGATGAAGATCCGGGACCGATCGATCCACGAGAGAAGCGAGCCTTCACCCCGGGCCGTGAGGTCGACCCGCCGGACGGCCACCGTCACCATCTCGGTCCCGGAGGCCTCGTGGGCCGCCTGCATCACGGCGTGCGACGGATACTTGCCGGTGCCCACCACCAGACGCGACGTGAACGTCCGGCCCGCGATGACCAGTGCATCGGCCATTTCGCGCCAAGCTTAGCGCAAGTCGGTTCTGTCACCGCATCGGCAGAGTTGTGTAGTGACAACCAATTCCCGTCCGTACTATCCTGCGACTCATGACACCAGTGGCTCGGGTGATCGTGGTTGCGGCGATGGTTCTGTCCGTCGGCCCCGCTTCGGCGGAGGCCCAGGTCCTGCGAACCCAGCTCGTGGCAGAAGGGTTCAGCTCGCCCGTCGGCTTCGTTCAGGATCCAACCAACCCGGACGTCCAGTTCATCGTGCAACAAGGCGGGTTGATCCGGACGCTGGTCAACGGCGTCGCCGGTGGCACGTTTCTCAGCATCGTCGGCCAGGTCAGCACCGGCGGCGAGCAAGGGCTGCTCGGCCTGGCGTTTGCCCCCGACTACGCCACGAGCCGGCGCTTCTTCATTAACTTCACGAATACGAATGGCGACACGGTCGTCGCGCGCTTCCGTCGCGATGCGGTGAATCCGCTGCTCGCCGATCCCACGAGCCGCTTCGACCTCAGGTGGCCGATCACGGTGGGCCAGCCCACGCGACAGCCGATCATCGACCAGCCGGCCGCGAATCACAACGGCGGCAACCTCCAGTTCGGGCCGGATGGCTACCTCTACATCGGCATGGGCGACGGCGGGCCCGGCAACGATCCCAACCACCAGGCCCAGACGCCGGGGTCGTTGCTCGGCAAGATGCTCCGTATCAACGTCAACGTTCCGGACAACGACGCCGAAGGGTACGACATCCCGGCGGGGAACCCGTTCCTCGGCGATCCGAACGTGTTCCCGGAGGTATGGGCGTTCGGTCTCCGCAACCCGTGGCGGTACACCTTCGACAACCCCGCGCTCGGCGGCACCGGCGCGATGCTGATCGCGGACGTCGGCCAGAGCTCCTGGGAAGAGGTCAACTACGAGCCCATGGGCATTGGTGGCAGGAACTACGGCTGGCGCAACAGGCAGGGGGCCCATGCGAACATCGGGACTCTGCCGCCCTACTTCACGCCCCTCCGAGATCCGATCCACGAGTACGCTCACGCGCCCGGGGACAATTCGATCACCGGCGGCTACGTCTACCGTGGCGCCAACCTCGGCGCGTCCTTTCGCGGGCGGTACTTTTTCGCCGACTTGTATGGAAAGGTCTGGTCGATCGGCCTCGTCATCGACGGATCCGGCGAGGCGACGGTCGCGCCAGGTTCGCTCATCGAGCATACGGCCACCCTGGATCCGCTCTCGGTGAGCTTCATTACGACGTTCGGTGAGGACTCGCGCGGCGAGCTCTACCTCGTGACGATCACCGGCCGCGTTTTCCGTCTCGTGCTCGAGCTGACCGCGAACGGCAACTTCAGCAACGGCATGACCGGCTGGACCACCTTTGCCACGCCGGATCCGAGCTACATCGTCGCCAACGTCGTCAGCGGAGTGTTGGAGTTTTTCCGGCAACCTCCGCCCCCGGGCCAGACCAATCAGGCCGTCGTGCTCCAGGCTACCGGCGTGGCCGCCGCGCCCGACATGCGGTTCGTCGCGCAATTCGACCTCGGGAACAGTAGTTCGGTCCGGAAGCGCGTGACCGTGCTGATCCACGACCTGGATTTTGAGGACATCACGGCCTGCACGTTCTGGCTGGCGTCCGGGGCGCCGATGCGCACCTATCGCATGTTCGGCCACGCCACGCAGGCCTGGGACAACGCCACCATTTCGTTCTATGCCGCCACCCCGGGCAGCAACGGCGGCGCGTACCGTCTCGACAATGTGTCGCTGCTGCCGGACTTCGCGCTGTCGGACGAGCGGACCGACTGCGTCGATCCGACGGCGCCGCTGCCGCCGGGCGGCGTAGCTGGCCCGGACCTCGTCGTCAACGGCGGGTTTGATCTGAGTGGTGTGGACCCGGCGCCCTGGGGTGTGTTCGGTCAGATCGTGTGGCAGCTTGCGGGCGGCGTGTTCGAGTTCTACCGGCCGGCGGGTGTGCCCGCCGGCGTGGTCCTGCAGCAGACCGGCGCCAATTTCGGAACGGGCGCCATTCTCACCGCCACGTTCCAACTCGGCAACAGCAGCGGCGTTCTGAAGCGCGCGACCCTCCTGCTGCACAGCGCCGACTTCCTCGATCTCGCTGCGTGCACGTTCTGGTTGCCGCCAGGGCAACCGCTGTCGTCGTACACGATGCGGACGTACGCGACCCAGGCGTGGACGAACGCCACCGTGTCCGTGTATCCGGCCACCGTGGGCATCCAGCCGGCCATGCGCCTCGACAATGTCACGCTGCGCCAGACGCCGGCCCAGGCCGTGCGTGGCACCGAGTGCATCCAGCCGGTGACGCCGTCTCCCGCGCCAGCCATTCGGCGTGAAGATTGATGCGTCCATGACAGCTTCCACCCGAGCGATCGTGATGACCGCGATGGCGCTGTGCGTCGGCGCTGCGTCAGCGCAGGCTCAGGTCTTGCGAAGCAAGTTGGTTGCCGAAGGTCTCAGCTCGCCTGTGGGTTTCGTTCAGGATCCGACCAACCCGAACGTGCAGTTCATCGTGCAACAGGCCGGGCTCATCCGGACCTTCGTCAACGGTGTCGTCGGCGGCAATTTCCTGAGCCTCGCCGGCCAGGTCGCGGGCGGCGGCGAGCAGGGGCTGCTCGGTCTGGCGTTTGCCCCCGACTACGCCACCAGCCGGCGGTTCTTCGTCAACTTCGTGAACCTTCAGGGCCACACGGTCATCGCGCGGTTCCGCCGCGATCCGGTGAACCCGCTGCTCGTCGATCCCTCGAGCCGCTTCGACCTGCGCTGGCCGGACGGAAACGCCTTCATCGTACGGCCCGGATTCGGCAACCACAACGGTGGCAATCTGGAGTTTGGCGCCGACGGCTATCTGTACATCGGAACCGGAGATGGCGGGGCCGGCAACGATCCCTTTCATCACGCGCAGACACCCGGCACACTGCTGGGCAAGATGCTGCGCATCGACGTCAACGTCCCCGACATTGATCCACAGGGCTATGACGTCCCTCCCGATAATCCGTTCCTCGGCGACACGGCGGTCCTGCCGGAGATTTGGGCGTTCGGGCTTCGCAACCCTTGGCGGTACACACTCGACAACCCCGCGCTCGGAGGCACCGGCGCGATGCTGATCGCGGATGTCGGGCAAGGCGCTCGCGAAGAAATGAATTACGAGCCGATGGGCGCCGGTGGCCGGAACTACGGCTGGCGAGTGTGGGAAGGCTCGATTCTTACACCAGGTCCATTCGAGGGCGGCAACCTGCCGCTCTATTTCGAGCCCGATACCAAGCCGTTCAATGAATACCCCCGCTCGGTCGGCAGGTCGATCACCGGCGGCTATGTGTACCGCGGCAACGATCTCGGGGCCTCGTTTCGCGGCCGCTACTTCTATGCGGATTTGTTCGGGAAGGTCTTTTCAGTGGGCCTGATCATCGGCGCGAACGGCGAGGCGACGAAGGGCACGGAAATCGACCACACGGCGACCATGGACCCGCTCGCACTCAACCTGATTTCGGCGTGGGGTGTCGACGCAAACGGCGAGCTTTACATCGTGACGCTGTCGGGCCGGATCTTCAAACTCGTGCTCGAGTTGACGACCAACGGCAATTTCAGCAACGGCATGATCGGGTGGAGCACGTTTGCCACGCCGGACCAGAGCTACATCTTCACCGCGATCGTAGACGGCGCGCTCGAGTTCTTCCGCCAGCCCCCGCCGCCAGGCCAGACGAACCAGGCGGTGGTGCTGCAGTCGACCGGCGTGTCCCTCAGCGCGAACGCAGGGTTCGTCGCGCGATTCGACCTCGGCAACACCGGCCCGGTCCGCAAGCGGGTGACGGTGCTCATCCACGACCTCGACTTCGACGACCTCGCCGTCTGCACATTCTGGCTGGCGCCCGGCGCCCCGACGAGCACGTACCGGATGACCGGCCACGCCACGCAGGCCTGGGACAACGCGACCATTTCGTTCTATGCCGCGACGCCCGGCTTCAACGGCGGCTCATATCGTCTTGATGACGTGTCCTTGCAGCCGGACTTCAGCGTGTCGCACGAACGGACCGACTGCGTCGATCCGACGGCGCCGTTGCCGCCGGGCGGCGCGCCGGGACCGGACCTGATCGTCAACGGCGGATTCGAAACAGGTCTGCCGCCGTGGGGCGTCTTCGGGCAAATCGTGTGGCAGATCGACGGCGGCGTGTTCGAGTTCTAT